>QFCE01000404.1_pt1 | contig 122647 bp, 110 predicted proteins | sample 5346091 | NCBI WGS metagenome assembly QFCE01 (sample SAMN09062252, study PRJNA434731) | Human gut metagenome, whole genome shotgun sequencing project. | isolation source: stool timepoint A chromium assembly | host: Homo sapiens | collected 2015
GGGCAGTGCAAGCCACCGGCTAAGCCGGTGGTCTTGACTTCCGACGGGCGTTTTGATGTGGACGGAAAACAGGCAGAACGGGAGAGGAGGATTTTTTTGGCAGCAACGAAGACGGTTTCCGGGACCAGCAAAAAGGTTCTGACCCGGAGAGAAACCATTGCGGGATATGCGTTTATGCTTCCCAGCTTGATTTTTTTCGTAGGATTTGTCATTTATCCTATGGTTCAATGTATCTTCACCAGCTTCTTTGACTCCACCATGAACCGGGCGGATGTGTTTGTTGGGCTGGCAAATTATAAGGAACTGTTTGCAGATCCGGTATTTCTGGGAGCGTTGAAGAATACCTTTGTCATCGTTATTGTTTCCGTGCCGGTGACCTGTATTTTTTCTTTGTGGGTAAGCTCCGTGCTGAACAATATGTCCGGTCCGCTCTGTTCTTTGTTCCGCTGCGTATTTTATCTTCCGGTTGTCACCGGTTCTGTAGCGGTCACAGTGGTATGGAAGTGGATGTTCAACAACTACTATGGCATTTTCAACTATGTGGGAAAAGCCACGGGAGTGATCGACAAGAATATCAACTGGCTGGGCGATGAAAAATATGCCCTCGGCTGTATTATCCTGATCCTGATCACAACCTCAGTGGGGCAGCCCATTGTGCTTTATGTATCTGCGCTCAACAACGTGGATCAGTCTCTGGTAGAGGCTGCCCAGGTGGACGGCGCGACCAATCTGCAGGTATTCTGGAAGATCAAGTGGCCGCAGATCAAGCCAACCACCCTGTACATACTGGTTATCACCACCATCAACAGCTTCCAGTGCTTTGCGCTGATCCAGCTTCTCACAAGCGGCGGTCCCAACCACAGCACAGATACGATCATGTACTATATTTACCACACGGCATTTAAACTGTACCGTTACGGCTACGGCAACGCTATGGGTGTTGTCCTTGCGATCATCATTGCTGTTCTTTCCGCAGTACAGTTTAAACTGGCGCAGTCAGATTAAGGAGGGGAGAGCAAATGAATCAGAAATTTACAAAAACGACGCTTTACAAAGTGCTTGCTTACCTGACGATCATTGTACTGGCCGTGCTGTTTACCTTCCCGCTTTACTGGATCATCACCGGCTCTTTCAAAACGCCGCAGGCCATCAACGCGACAACGCCGCAGTGGTTTCCGCAGGAGTGGATCATGGGCAACTATGACAAGCTGTTCAGCAGACAGGTTGCGCCTCTGTGGGAAATCCATGTTCCTTTCACGGAAATCGTTTTTGCGGGACCGGAGGTTCCGGCAGCGCTCCGTTGGATGGGCAACACGATTTTCATGGCAGTGGTAGCCATGATCCTTACCTGTGCAACCGCAGCTATGGCAGGATATGCCCTGGCAAAGAAGCGCTTCATCGGACGTACGCTGGTATTTTCCCTGATCGTGTGCGCGATGGCGCTGCCAAAACAGGTTATCCTGATTCCGTTGATCCGTGAGATGTCAGCCTTGAACCTTTACAATACGCTGTGGGCGACCATATTCCCCGTTGTGGGCTGGCCGTTCGGCGTATTCCTGATCAAACAATTTGCCGAGGGAATCCCCGGAGAAATGATGGAGGCGGCCAGGATCGACGGCGCCAGTGAGTGGAAGACCTTTGCCCATGTGGCGCTTCCCATGATCAAGCCGGGTATCGGCGCGCTGGCGATCTTTACCTTTATCAATTCCTGGAACGACTACTTCATGCAGTTGATCATGTTGAGCAGTACCAGTAACCTTACCATTTCCCTTGGTATCGCCAAGCTGCAGGCAGAGAACTCTACGGACTTCGGCCTGATCATGGCGGGCGCGGCACTTGCGGCAGTTCCCATTATCATTGTGTTCCTGATGTTCCAGAAATACTTTACAAAGGGAATTACCATGGGCGCAGTCAAGGGCTAAGAGAGAATAGGAGCAGAAAAATTATGAGAGATTTGGAAAAATATAAAGGCGTGATTCCGGCATTTTATGCCTGCTATGAGGACGACGGAAGCGTAAGCCCCGAAAGAACACAGAAGCTTGCCCGGTATCTTCTGGACAAGGGTGTAAAGGGTCTCTATGTGTGCGGCTCCTCCGGCGAGTGTATTTATCAGAGCAAGGAAGAGCGCAAGGTGATCTTGGAAAATGTAATGAAGGTGGCAAAGGGCAAGCTTACGGTCATTGCCCATGTGGCCTGCAACAATACCGCAGACAGCCAGGAGCTGGCCGCTCATGCGGAGAGCCTTGGGGTGGATGCTATCGCAGCAATCCCGCCGATTTACTTTCACCTTCCCGACCATGCCATTGCGCAGTACTGGAATGATATCAGTGCAGCTGCGCCGAACACGGATTTTGTGATCTACAACATTCCGCAGCTGGCCGGCGTTGCCTTGAGCATTCCTCTTTACAAAGAAATGCTCAAAAATCCCAGAGTCATTGGTGTGAAAAATTCCTCCATGCCGGTGCAGGATATCCAGATGTTCAAGGATATCAAGGGAGATGACAGCGTTGTGTTCAACGGCCCGGACGAGCAGTTCATTTCCGGACGTATGATCGGCGCAGACGGCGGAATCGGCGGAACCTATGCGGTAATGCCGGAGCTTTTCCTGGCAGCGGACGAAGCGTTCAAGGGCGGAAACTTTGCGCGGGCAAAAGAGATCCAGTATAAGATTGACCGGATCATCTACGCGATGTGCGCCTGCCATGGCAATCTCTATGCGGTCATGAAGGAAATCCTCCGGAAAAACGGTCTTGACATCGGCGGCGTAAGAAAACCGCTGGCATCGATCATTGATGAGGATATGCCGAAGATCGAAGAGTGCCGGAAGATGATCGAAGAGGCCATCGCGGCGCTGTAAGAGATAAATTACGCAGACTAAAATGTTCGGGGGCTGATGTGTTCAGCTCCGGCGGATTTGCATCATGCTTTCCCAGCAGAGAAGCTTTGTGCGAAGCACGGCTTCCTGCGGGAAACGCCTGCGAAGGTACCGACAGTGTATAAAATACTTTCAGGAAAAGGCATATCATATGATGGATTGGCTTTTCTTTTTTATATTGTCAAAATCCGGAGATAATAAGTACAAAAGTACACCAGGAACAAAAGGAGAGACGATATTTCCAGCGCTGGCCGATATGCGGTTAGGGTATTTGTGGTTGTCGGATTTTGTAAAACGATTTTCCTTAGAAATGCAGAAAAAACACTGGTATTCCTGACCAATCTGTGCTACGATAAATCAAAGCATTTCATTTCTTTTTTCTGAGCGGCACGACCGTTTCTGAACATCATTTCTGCCTTCCGGCAAACCGAAGAAATCTCATGCTTTTTCTACAATTCAAAAAAGCAGCGGGGTTTCACAAAGAGTACGGTTAAACGATACCGGGCTTATATTTGAGGCCTCCTGCCATTTCCAGTTAGGAGGTGTCTTATGGCAAAGACGACACAATACACAGACCCTGTTCCCAACCGTACCTATAAATCCCGGATATTCGAGATGATCTTCAGTGACAAAAAGAAGCTGCTGGAGCTTTATAATGCCATTAACGGAACGGACTATACGAATCCGGATGACCTGGTAGTGAACACGCTGGAGAATGCTATTTACATGGCCATGCATAATGACGTTTCCTTCCTCATTGACAAGAGGCTGAACCTCTATGAGCACCAGTCCACCTACAGTCCCAACCTGCCCCTGCGGTTTTTATTTTATGTGGCAGATGTGTACTCAGAGTTTACAAAAGAAATGAATCTGTATGGAAGGAAGGCGGTAAAGCTTCCAACACCCCATTTCATTATCTTCTACAATGGGACGGAGGAACAGCCGGACAAACGGGAGCTGCGCCTGTCCGATACCTTTCAGGTGAAGGAAGAGGAACCACAGTTGGAGCTTAAGGCCACTATGCTGAACATCAACAAAGGACACAACAAGAAACTCATGGACGCCTGCAGGACCCTTAAGGACTATGCAGAATATACTGCCCTGGTGCGGGAATATGCACAGCTCATGCCCCTTGCGGAGGCAGTGGAGAAGGCGGTGGACGACTGCATCAGCCGGGGTGTGCTGGCGGAGTTTTTGAAGAAAAATCGTGCGGAGGCGATCAAGGTGAGCATATACGAATATGATGAAGAGCGGCATATGCGTCAGACGAAAGAAGAGGGCTACGAGGAAGGCTATGAGTCGGGCTTGGCTGAGGGCGAAAAAATTGGTCGTGAATCCGGTCTTGAAGAGGGCCGCAAAGCCGGCCTTGCGGAGGGACAGGAAATCGGAGAGATTAAAGGCCGTAAACTGCTCAAGCAGGCAATACTTTTACGCCGCTCAGGAAAAACCTATGAAGAGATTGCCGCACAATGCAGTGTAACTGTCGAAGAAGTCAAAGACATGTTAGAGGGAATCGAATAGTATTTGCGGAGAAAATGATCCCGCCGGATTCGCAGCCTGCGAAGGTACCGGCGGTTTTTAGAATAAAATCAAAGAAAAACGTGAAGGGAACCATCTCGGAGTTGCGAAGCCCGAAGGTCCCCTTCACACGCCCCCCTTCTTGGGCACCGCTTAAAAACAGGAGAAAAAGTTCCCGGGTTTTAGCGGCGGCCAACAGGGGAGCGCGAGGGGAGTGCGGCCTTCGCAACTTTGAGCTCTCCCCTCGCAAATAATTTTTCTTTAATTTTTATTACGCAAATACACGAGTAATATCCAGCTGTCTGCACAGGTGATGTACCGTGTGGATATACACCCCGTAGATGATTCCGCTGATAATGACGATCACGCCCAGGTTCAGCACAAATCCGATGATCTCATCTGACGAGAAAATACTGTCATTGGCGTAGAGGATCATGCCGTAGAAGAAGAGCATGGAGGCCATGCCGATGATGGCAGGCAGCTTGAATACAGAATTGCATTGCCGGTGTACCTCTTCAGACAAAAAAGTGGGTGACGCACCCAGGCGTTTTAGATCCTCGAAAAGATAGCGGTTATTGAGGGCAATGGTCTGGCAGCGGGTATAATCGATCACCAGCGCCGCGGTGAGACAGATGATGGCAACGAAGATAAATACCATGAAGAACACCGCATAGGACTGTATGTTGTCATTGGCATCCAGCTCCCTGAAAAGCGGCATGTAGGTCCAGTTCATGCGTACTTCACTGGAATCCGGTTTTGAGAGGTCTACCCAGAGCTCGTCTTCCATACCTTCGAAATAGACGGCGCCCTCCAGCTCGCTGGAAATGGTCTGTACAGCGCTATAAAAGGTGGAGGTGGCATACTTGCTGTCAAAGGAGGCTGCGAATTGATGGAACAACTCCCGGGCAAAGGCGTAGCTGTCTTTTCCGTCAATATTAAAATAGACCAGGTTTTCTTTCCAGTCGTCGGTGAGTCCGGCGGCTATTTTTTCGTAATCTCCGTCGTCAAGAACCATATAGGACATGCGGTCTGCCATGAGCTCGAAGTTCAGATACCTGTCGAATTTCACGGAGAGGGTGTCTTTGGTTACCATGTTGGTGAACAGGGTACAGCCGCTGCTTGGCTCCCAGGTGTTTACGCCATCGTTTGTGGTGACACCGCAGTAGGTGCCGGGAGCTACCTCGATATCCTGCCCGGTCATGCGGCGGTAACTGCTTTCGGAGAGAAAGCGCGCTTCATCCACAAGCTCCCGGTATTCGTAATGAAAAGCATCTCCTTCATCCTCGAAAAACTGCATACCGTCGAAGGCGAGATGGATGAGCGGGGCTTCGCAAAAATCTGTTACAGAAAGCCCATACTCTTCTGCCAGAGCCAGGATTTCTTTTTCATCGGGAACCTTTTGATCTACGGGATAGTGGAACGCGTAGTCAAAAGCTCTGGCCCTGATATTTTCATGGAAGCCGCTCAGCATCATGGGAGCGTAAAAAATACCAAAGCAGCCGCCGGCGATGAGAACGGTGCTGACCAGCAGATTGTTTACGGTCTGACGCCCCTGGAATTTCATCATGCTTCGGGAGATGAGATTTTTGTAGGGATGTTTTTTGTGGCTGAGCCAGCCGTTGGTGACTGTGTGGAGCATGATCATATAAAGTCCTATGAACACGGGGGCGTAGGTCAGGTTCAGCCAGGCGGGAGGATATTTCTGGAACAGATCCATATAAATTCCGGAAGAGCTGTAGCCCGCAACCCCGCCGAGAATCAGAAGCACAATGCCAACGGGACCGCACCAACGCCTCGGAGTGTGCACAGGCTCATTTTTGTGCTCTTCCTGCACCACATCTATGATGTTGGTGCGCCGAAGGTAGAGAAAGGCAAGAGTGCAGGCGCAGACGACTACCAGGAGGAAAAAAGCCGCGGATACAAAAAGACAGCGAAAATCCAGCTGGAATTTCATTTCCGCAGTATCGAACATGGTAATGCGAAAAACGTTCCACAGGAGCAGCAAAAAAGGAAAGCCCGCCAGAATTCCAAAAAGAGAGGAAACAGTGCTCAGCAGGAGAACCTCCCGGAACAGCCCCGGAGCGAGGTGGCTCCGCGAAGCGCCAAGCGCCATAAGGATACCAAGCTGTCTGGATTTTTTGCGGAAAAAAAGGCTTGCTGCGTACACGGTGAACACTACGCAGCCAAAGAGCGCCAGCACAAAAATAGCGTACATCTGTTTACGGCTGTCGCCGCCGTCCGGCAGGATGGTCTGCACGGTGGGGGAAAACATCATGCCCGAATAAGCGGTTATGAGCATGAGGGAAATAAAATTGCAGAAAAGATAGAGCGCGGCCTGTTTCCGGTCTGCCCGCTGCAGCTTTTGTTCCAGATTTTTCAGGTTTTTCATCATATATCACCACTCATTTCTTTTAAAGAATCCAGAAGAAGATTATGAAACTCCTTCTGCGTGCCGTTTTTTTCCAGTGACTTGTAAACGCACCCATCCTTCAGGAGGATCACGCGGTCGCAGAAGGAGGCGGAAAAGCTGTCGTGGGTGACCATAAAAATGGTAGCCTCCATGCGCGTTCTGGCGTTTTCAAAGGCTTCAATGACCGTGCGGCTGGATTTGCTGTCCAGATTGCCGGTAGGCTCATCGGCCAGGATTATCAGTGGCTGGTTGATGAGGCTGCGCGCTACGGCTGTTCTCTGGCGTTCGCCGCCGGAAACCTCTGCGGGATATTTGTTTTTGATGTAGCTGATGCCGAACAGATCTATGAGCTTGTCGCAGAGGCGTTCACCGTCTCTGTCCACTTCTCCGCGGATGATGCGCGGCACCAGAATATTTTCCCGGATGGTCAGTCCGTCCAGAAGCATAAAATCCTGGAACACAAATCCAAGCTTCTCGTTTCTCACGGCGGCAAGCTGGCGTGCGTCCATGCCTTTCAGCTCCTGACCGCCCAGGGTGATCTTGCCTTCATCAAAAGGAATATAGCAGGAAATACAGTTGAGAAGCGTGGTCTTGCCGGAGCCGGACGGCCCCATGACAGCCACGAATTCTCCCTGAGCGACAGAAAAGGATATGCCCTTTAGAACCGGATAAATGTTTTTTCCTACGGTGTAGGATTTCTTTAAATTTTTGACGTATAACATAAGTACCTCCTTGAATGACGATTTGGCAGAATGAAAACTGCAGGTCTGATATTATATATAACACCAGGAAGAGGGAAACGGATTCGGAGGTGTCACAGGCTGCAGGCGTGATGTAAAGTTTGGCAGGAGGCAAAAAAACAGGTAAAGTTTTGCACATCCGGTGTAAAATTTTGCACAGGTAACTCCAGTTTGTTTTTTGGGGCTTGCGGGGAAACAGGGTTTGTTTTATAGTTAAATCAGATAGTTTTGCAACTAAAAACAAAAGAACAGGAGAAGGCGAATATGAAAAAAAATGTGGGACGAGTAACAATACCGACAGATGTGGATGTGATCCCCCAGACCATAGAGCTGATGGAGCGCTGGGGTGCGGACGCAGTTCGTGACTGTGACGGTACGGATTTTCCGGAAGAGCTGAAGGATGTGGATGCGAAGGTGTATTCCACCTATTACACCACCAGAAAGGATAACGCGTGGGCAAAAAGCCATCCGGAGGAGATCCAGCAGGTGTATGTCATGACGCCGTTTTATACTGCCTGCGAAGAGGAGCTTCGCATTCCGCTGATGAAAGGCCTGTATTCGGATATGCTCACCCCCAACAGCCGTGACGATATCACACGCTGGTGGGAGGTTGTGGACAGAACCACAGGAGAAGTGGTGAGCACAGATGCCTGGAGCTATGACAGCGAGACCCAGGAGGTTACGGTGAAGGCGGTGCCTTTCCATGATTACACGGTAAGCTTCCTGGCATATATCATGTGGGATCCGGTACATATGTACAATGCCGTGACCAACGACTGGAAGGATGTGGAGCACCAGATCACCTTTGATGTGCGCCAGCCGGCGACCAGAGCGTTCTCCATGGAGCGTCTCAAAAAGTTCATGGAGGAGCATCCCTATGTGGACGTCATTCGTTTCACCACGTTTTTCCACCAGTTTACCCTGCTGTTTGACGAGCAGGCCAGAGAGAAATATGTGGACTGGTACGGATATTCCGCATCCGTGAGCCCCTATATCCTGGAGCAGTTTGAAAAAGAAGTGGGATACCGCTTCCGTCCGGAATATATCATCGACCAGGGCTACTATAACAACCAGTACCGCGTACCCTCCAAAGAGTTCAGCGATTTCCAGGCATTCCAGCGCAAATACGTATCTCAGCTGGCAAAGGAAATGGTGGACATCACCCACGAGGGCGGCAAGGAAGCCATGATGTTCTTGGGCGACCACTGGATCGGAACAGAGCCCTTTATGGATGAGTTCAAAAATATCGGTCTTGACGCAGTGGTGGGAAGCGTGGGCAACGGCTCCACACTCCGTCTCCTGAGCGACATCAAGGGCGTGGATTACATTGAGGGACGTCTGCTTCCCTACTTCTTCCCGGATACCTTCCACGAGGGCGGAGACCCGGTGAAGGAAGCGAAGGTGAACTGGGTGACTGCAAGACGTGCGATCCTGAGAAGCCCCATTGACCGTATCGGCTACGGCGGATATCTGAAGCTTGCCCTGGATTTCCCGGAATTTATCGACTATGTGGAGTCTGTGTGCAACGAGTTCCGCGAGCTTTACACAAACATTAAGGGAACGACCCCGTACTGCGTGAAAAAGGTGGCAGTGCTGAACTGCTGGGGCAAAATGAGAGCCTGGGGCGCGCACATGGTGCACCATGCCCTGTATCAGAAGCAGAATTATTCCTATGCGGGAATCATCGAGGCCCTTTCCGGAGCACCCTTTGACGTTGTGTTCTTAAGCTTCCAGGATATCCTGGACAACCCGGATGTGCTGAAGGATGTGGATGTGATCCTCAATATCGGGGATGCGGACACTGCGCATACCGGAGGCACCTGGTGGGAGAATCCGGTCATCGCCAGCCGCATTAAGGAATTTGTATACAACGGAGGCGGCTTCATCGGTGTGGGCGAGCCTACAGGCCATCAGAGCCAGGGACGCTTTATCCAGCTGGCCAATGTGCTGGGCGTGGAGAAAGAGACCGGCTTTACCCTGGGCTATGACAAATACAACTGGGACAACCATTTTGAGCATTTCATCACCGAGGACTGCAGGGGTGACATCGACTTCGGGGAAAGCAAGAAGAGCATGTACGCCCTGGAGGGGACCACGATCCTGGTGCAGAGGGAAAAAGAGGTGCAGCTTGCGGTCAACGAGTTTGGCAAAGGCCGGAGCGTTTATATCAGCGGACTGCCCTTCTCCTTTGAGAACAGCCGCCTTCTGTACCGTGCGATCCTGTGGAGCTGCCACAGTGAGGGAGAGCTTCTCAAATGGTTCAGCACCAACGAGAATGTGGAGGTCCATGCATACCCGGCAAACAGCAAATACTGCGTGGTGAACAATACCTATGAGCCACAGGAAACGACAGTCTACAAGGGAGATGGGGAGAGCTTTGCGCTGAAGCTGGACGCCAATGAAATTATCTGGTATGAGCTGTAAAATGGCTGACCCAAGGAGAGTTTGACATGATACGAATCGCCATATGCGATGATGAACTGGAGGCGCGGGAGAACCTGCGCTTCCAGCTTGAAAAAATAATAAACGAAAAGCAAGAGGAGATTGTATATGAGTTTTCGGGAGGCGGCAGCGCAGTGCGCTGGCTGGGCAGCCATCCGGGCGAAATCGACCTCCTCTTTTTGGATGTGGAAATGTCGGATTTGAACGGGATGGAAACTGCCCGCAGGATCCGGGAATTCAACCGGGAACTGAAAATCGTGTTTGTAACGGGCTATCGGGATTATGTGTTTGACGGTTACAAAGTGGGCGCGCTGGACTATGTGATGAAGCCGGCAGAAACAAAGCGTCTGCGGGGGATCCTGGACAGGGCAGCAGAGCTTCTCTTACAGGAAAGCAGCCGGATGTTTTCGTTTAAGAACAGTGACGGAACCTATCGGCTTCCTTTCTCGGAGATCGCGTTTTTTTACAGTGACCGCCGTCTGGTAACTGTGGTGACGGAGAAAAAGGAATATACATTCTACGGAAAGCTGGACGAGGTGGAGCGCAGGACGGAAGAATTTGTCCGCATTCATCAGCGCTATCTGGTGAATCCGGACAAGGTGGATTATGTGGGGCATGATGAGGTGCATGTGGCTGGAAAATGTCTGCCGGTCAGCCGCGGCATGAAGGAGCAGGCCATGAGTCAGCTTGCGCGGAATATGCTGGGAGGGGGATTTTGAACTCCGGGCTGCAGATAGCGGCGGTTTCGGACACGACGCTGACTATCTGGCGGCTGGTGTTTGTGGCAGTTCTTGTGCCGCTGGCCGGGTGGCTTATTTATCGTGCCATGGGGTGTCTGCTGGTGACCGGCAGGCAGCGCTGGAAGAAGATCCTTCTTGTGGCAGTCTTTGGCTTTGCCTCCATGATGATCATTTATCTGGGCGACTGGGCCAATATTCTGCCCACTTTTCTGGTATTTCTTGGAATCGTATATCTGGGTTATGAAGGGAGCGTTCTCAAAAGGCTGGCGCTCGGGCTGATGTTTTCCAGTATTTTGTTTGCGGTCAGCACCATTGTGGATAACTGGATCAAGACACATGGGATGATGGAATTCGCAATTCTGAGTACAGGATTGCGAATCCTGTTCTGGTTTCTGCTGTGGCAGGGAATCCGCAGACTTTCCATCCGGCGGGAGTTTGAGCTCTCCGTGCCTATGTGGAGTCTGGTGCTGCTGCTTACGGCAACGCCGCTGGGCGTTGTGTTCAACACAGTGCTTTTGGCAAAAGACAGCTTTCGCAGCGATAAATCTTTGCAGAGTCTCATTTTCTGCATTTTGGCGCTGTCTGCGTTTCTGGGACTTTTGTGGATGGTTCTGGTGCTGGAGCGGCAGCAGCGTCTGGAGGAAGAACGGATCCTCTATGAGATGAATCAGAAATATTACGACGCCCTTGCGCAGCAGAACGAGGAGGTGCGGCGTCTGCGCCACGATATGAACAATCATCTTCAAACGGCGCTCGCTCTTACAGGAGAACGGCAGCGGGAGTATCTTCAGGGGCTCCTTGAGAATCCGCAGCTTGGCAGGAGACTGAAATACTGCGGGGATGAGACGGTCAATGCAGTGTTGAGCAGCAAGGCGGCGGTGCTGGAACAGAAGGAAGCTGCTTTCGACGTGAAGGCGGATATCCCGGGAGAAATTTCCATGGAAAAGCAGGACATCTGCGCATTATTTGGAAATGCATTGGACAACGCGTTGGAGGCGGTGCAAAGGCTGCCGGTGCCGGAACGAAAAATCACCCTGGAGAGCCGCCTCGGCAAAGGAATGCTGGTGCTTCGGGTAAAAAACTCCTGTGAACCTGTCAGCTGGGAGGCTGGTGCAGACGGACTTCCCGCCACGACCAAGAGAGAACGGGCAGAGCATGGATTGGGTCTGCGCAGTATCCGCAAGGTGGCGGAGAAGTACAGCGGCTCCATGGAAATACGCCGGGAAAACGGGGCGTTTGAGCTGTTTGTGTATTGCAGGTGTGAGGAGCATTCCGGACGGTGATTTTTGTATCTGCGTCCAAAATTCTATGGCGGATTTCCCATGCTTCTGTTAAAATAAAGATAGGCAGTCGATTCATGTTAGGGAGAATCAGAGTACATGAAAAATATCAATACTCCTTATGATGATGTCTTTCGGACACTGTTGAATGACTGTACGGAACTGATAATCCCTGTTGTAAATGAAATTTTCGGCGAAAATTATACGGGAAAAGAGAAAATCACTTTTTCACCGAATGAACATTTTCTAAATCAACAGGATGGAAATACAAAAGAGAAAATTACGGACTCCTGTTTTGTGATCCAGGGGGCTGTATGCAAAAAATATCACATAGAGTGTCAAAGTACGCCTGACGGCAGTCTTTTGATCCGGTTTTTTGAGTATGATTCGCAGATTGCGCTGGACGACGGAGAGGTGATCAGACATCATTTGAAGGTCACATTTCCGCATTCTGCAGTTTTGTATCTGCGGCATAATTCTCAGACGCCGGATGCGCTGACTGTTGAGATAAGCACACCGGGAGGCAGTGTCACTTACGAGATTCCGGTGCTGAAGACACAGAAATATTCCATAGAAGAAATATTTGAAAAACACATGTTGTTTCTGATTCCGTTTTATATTTTTTCTTATGAAAAAGAGCTGCGTGAATACAACAACAATGCAGGAAAAATGAGAGAACTGAAGCAGAGATACCAGGAGATAAGAAACCGGTTGGAAATGATGTGCGCCGCGGAGGAAATCAGCGAATACACGAAATGTGCAATCATTGATATGTCCAATAAGGTTGTGGAAAATCTTACCGCACGATACTCCAATGTAAGGGAAGGAGTGAAGGCTGTAATGGGAGGAAAAGTTTTAGATTACGAAGCAAAAGATATTTTAAAACAAGGAATCCGTCAGGGGCTTGAAGAAGGGCTGTTAAGTCTGGTGCGCGACGGCCTTTTGTCCGTAGAAGAAGCGGCCAGGCGCCTGCAAATGAGTGAAAGTGAATTTGAGAAACTTCTGAAGCAATGAGAACAGTTCAAAGGAACTGTCTGCAAAATGAAACGACTGCCTGAAAGAGGGGCGCGGCGAAACCTGTGAGAAAGGGAATCTGGCCGCGTTCCTTTTCGCTTTCTGTATAAAAATCCCTGTTTGGGGAAATGCTTCCTTTAGATAAGGACAGCACAGGCTGTCCGTCTGAAAATAAAATCCCAGGAGGCAGATTATGGCAGTTGATTTTAAGAACAGTGAGACAAAAAAGAATCTGATGAGGGCGTTTGCCGGTGAGAGTCAGGCGAGAAACCGATATACCTTTGCGGCCCAGCAGGCCGGAAAAGCCCAGCAGCCGGCGATCGCTCAGCTTTTCCTTTTTACGGCGGAGCAGGAGAAGGAGCACGCGGAGGTTTTTTACAATTATCTGACAGAGGAAGCGGGAGAGACGATCTCCATAGACGGTACCTATCCGGTGGATATTGCCCCGGATCTGCTGAGCCTTCTTCGCATGGCGCAGCACAATGAAATGGAAGAGCATGACGATGTATACAAACGATTTGGGGATCAGGCAAAAGAGGAAGGCTTTGAGGCCATTGCCCACAGCTTTCAGATGATCGGAGAGGTGGAGAAGGTCCACGGAGAACGGTTCGGCCGTTTTGCCAGGTGGATCGAGGAAGGCAAGCTTTATGTCTCAGAGGTGAAAACTGGCTGGATCTGTCTGAACTGCGGCTATATCTGTGAGACAACAAAAGCGCCGGAGCTTTGCCCGTCCTGCCGTCACGAGCAGGGATACTTTGTGCGGCTGGAGCTGGCCCCGTTCACAGCGTGCTGAGAATACCGGAAAACAAAATTCAGCTCTGGTGATCCCACCGGAGCTGAATTTTGTTGGTTTTTCCAATTTTAATAGCAATACGCTCCCTCATAGCGGCCGCAGCTTTCTTTCAGCCGGGAGTGATCCTTGCAGGTGCTGCATCTGTCGCAGAATTCCTGTTCATAGCAGGTGGAGCACACACACTTCTCACAGTCGTGGCGGTCATACTCCGGACTCAGGCTGAATGGCTGGCTGTCGTTGGGTTTTGGTCTGTTACTCATAACACATCACCCTCCTTTTTTCTATTATACTCCTGTGAAAACCCCGTTTCAAGAAGTTAATAATCCGCTTTGTGATAAAAACGTCCGTTGATATAGTCGGTCTTGATAATGTTGACAAAAGCCTCCGGGTCGATTTCGTGTACCTTTTTTACCAGGAGCTTGGCTTCTTCCCGGGATACCACGGAGTAGAGCAGATGCGTGGTATCGTTGGTGTAGCAGCCCTCTCCGCGAAATACGGTGGCGGAGTGCCGGGTAAGGTGGGAAATTTCCTGATATACTTCTTTGGGCTTTTTGGTGATGATAAACAGCGTATGTTTTTTGTAACGCTGGTGAAGCATCTGCACAGTCTGTGTGGAAGTAAACTGGAAAATAATGGAGTAAAGCGCTCTGTCCCAGCCGAACAGAATACCGGCGATGACCAGCATCAGGGCATTGGCTGCCAGGATGATGTTCCAGATATCTTTGCCGTTTTTTTCGGAAAAATAAATAGCGATGATATCCGTACCGCCGGAGCTGGTATTTCCGATGAGACACAGGCTGATGGCGGCGCCGTTGATGAGACCGCCGAAAATGCTTACCAGAAGGGTATCGTAGGTGATGGGCTGCACCGGGATCAAATCCGTGAGAAAACTGGACAGAAATACCACGCAGCAGGAGCTCAGGGTAAATTTCACTCCCACAAATTTGAGACCGATGATGATCGGGATAAGGTTCAGCCCGATGTTAAAGACCGAATATGGCACTTCTACACCCATAAATTCCGAGAAAATATTTTGCAGAAGCAGTGTCAGACCGGAAAAGCCGCCTGGAAACAGGCCGCCTGCCCGGACAAAGGTTTTGATGTTGACAGCGAGGATAACAGCAGCCAGGATGGCGCAGCCGTATCGCACGGATTCTTTTTTCATATCCGGTTTTGTCATAAAGTTAAGCCTCCCACCGTCCGGAAGCTCCGCAGGGAAGAATCAGACCGCTTTCCTTTACCGGAAGGCCGATTTCCTGGGAGTCCACATGTCCATGGAAATCTTTGAGTTCGGTTGCAAGCATATAGGTGAGCACCGCGGGAGCAAGCCCTGTGGTGTAGGAGTTGATGAGGAAAAACAGGGGCTGGTCGCTCAAAAGCTTTGCGCAGAGCTTTACCAGCGGGTGAATGGCGTCCTCGATCTTCCAGATTTCTCCCTTGGGCCCGCGGCCGTAGGAGGGCGGATCCATGATGATGGCATCGTAGTGATTGCCCCGGCGGATCTCCCGCTCCACAAATTTTACACAGTCATCCACCAGCCAGCGGATGGGGGCGCCGGACAGTCCGGAAGCTGCGGCGTTTTCTTTTGCCCAGCTCACCATACCCTTGGAGGCGTCTACGTGGGTGACAGAGGCTCCGGCTGCTGCGGCAGCCAGGGTAGCACCTCCGGTGTAGGCAAAAAGGTTCAGAACCTTAATTGGCCGGCCGGCCTTGCGGATCTTATTCCCGAACCAGTCCCAGTTGGCCGCCTGCTCCGGAAAAAGCCCGGTATGCTTGAAGCTGAAGGGCTTCAGGTGAAAGGTGAGATCCTTATAGTGGATGTCCCACTGCTCCGGGAGATTGAAAAATTCCCATTCCCCGCCGCCTCTGCTGCTTCTGTGATAATGCCCGTTCATTTTTTTCCAGCCCCGGTGTGTGCGGGGGGTATCCCAGATCACCTGGGGGTCCGGACGAACCAGAAGATAATCCCCCCAGCGTTCCAGCTTTTCACCCCGGGAGGTGTCAATTACTTCGTATTCTTTCCAGCCGTCTGCAATCCACATAAGATGTACCTCGTTTTTTATATATTTGTCATGCCAGCCTGACGCAGCTGCTTCTGATATCTGACACATGACCTGTAATTATAATCAGTATAGGGGATTTTGGCGCAACCTGCAAGATAATCTTGCGGAGGAAGTGGCTTTTGCGTATAATTTTTGCAGGTGCTCTCATAAGAGAAGCAAGACCGCAGAGAAAAGGGGAAAAAGCGATGGAGAACCGCACAGGCTTTAAAGAGACAGTCAGAAAGCTGTATGGTCTGTTGGATAAAAAACAGAAGAAGAATTTTGCCGGTATTCTTGTCATAATGGCAGTGTCAGCTGCACTGTCCCAGGTTACACCGAAGGCGATCGGCTGGCTCACAGATGATATTCTGATACAGGAAGAGATGAAATTCTGGAATATTGTTCCGGTGCTGCTTTTCATTCTCGTCGTGAATGTTGTGAATGAAGGCATTAAAATTTTGCGAAGGATCATGGTGGAAAATGCGGCTACCCGAACGGAGAAAAAAGCCAGGGGAGTAGTGCTGGATTCCCTTTTGCGGGCGCCGCTTTCCTATTTCAAAGAAAATATGACCGGAAACATCCACGGCAGGCTGAACCGTTGTCTGGAAGGCACCGTAAAGCTGGAAAAGCTGGTGTTTATGGATCTGGCTCCGGCTGTTTTTAACAGCATAGCAGCGATCGTTGTGATTCTTGGCACTTTGCCGGCCATTCTGGCACTTCCCGTACTTTTGGTGATCCCCATCGGGATTGCGGTGGTATTTTGGCAGATCACAACCCAGAAAGGGATCCGGGTGGAGCTTTTGGAGACAAAGGCTTCCATGGATGGCGGAATTGTGGAGCTGCTGAACGGAATTGAGGTCATACGGATCACAGACAGCGTTGACCTGGAAGGAAAGCGTTTTGCGGACAAGTCTGAATTTCTGCGGAAAAAAGAGATGACGCACCACAAGCAGATGGCGAAGTATGACAGCTTGAAGTTCTTGAACGAGGTCTTTTTTACCGTGCTGCTCATAGGGATATCTGCCTATCTGGCGACGCAGCAGGTTATCAGTGTGGGGGCGGTGCTCACTGCTTATCTTTGCTTTTCCCAACTTCTGAAGCCGCTGGAGGAGCTGCACAGGATTCTGGATGAACTGGCAGAGAGCGCAGTTCTGGCAGAGGACTTTTTCCGGATGGCGGAACTTCCGGGAGATTTTTCTTATCAGGTGCAGACCGGCGGGAAGGCAAAAGCGCCGGATACAGATCTAGCAATTCAGATCCAGGGTCTTCGGTTTTCCTATAAGAATGACAGAGAAGTAATAAAAAATCTGGATCTGTCAGTTGAGAAAGGAATGTTTTTGGGAATCGCAGGTCCCAGCGGCTGCGGAAAATCTTCCCTGATAAAGGCGATCTGCAGACTGGAAAAATGTGAGGGAGAGATTTTTCTCAATGGAAGAAATATCGAAACCCTGAGCAGAAAAGAGCTGTCAGGGCTCATTGCCCTGGTTCCCCAGACGCCGTTTTTGGTGGCAGGAACCATTCTGGAAAATATCTGCTATGGTCTTTTGCGCACACCTGCGCCGGAGGAAATCGAAACAGCGGTAGAAAAGGCAGGGCTGGCAGAGTTTGTCAACGGCCTGCCACAAAAGCTGAATACCGTGATCGCGGAGGGCGGCGGCAATCTTTCCGGCGGACAGAGACAGAGGATAGCCATTGCCCGGATTTTTCTGAGAAAGCCGCAGATTCTGATCTTGGATGAAGCGACGTCCGCGCTTGACAACACCACGGAGCGACGGATCCAGCAGGAAATAGAAACCTTAAAAAATGAGAATCACATGACCGTCCTGTCCATTGCCCACAGGCTTACAACATTGAAGAATTCCGATCAGGTGCTCGTGATGGATCAGGGAGCTGTCGTACAGGAGGGAAACTACCGGGAGCTTCTGGAGAAGGAGGGGATTTTCCGGGATATGTACTATGGAAAATTAAAATAGCTTGACAAGCAGGATTTTACCATACTAAAATATATTGGATTATAGTGAGAGTGCGCAGCACGGAGCAATCCGTATCATCCGTACTTTACATACCTTATTATATGTAATGCCGTCATCCGGCCGAGGAGGAAACCATGAAAAAATACAGCGAAATGAGCAGGGAAGAGTTACTTTCTTTAAAAAATGAGTTGGAGGCCCAGTACAAAGAGGTGCAGGCGAAGGGGCTTTCTCTTGATATGTCCAGAGGAAAACCCGGCAAGGATCAGCTTGACCTCTCCATGGGAATGATGAAAGTTCTGGCAGACGGAGCTGAGCTGAAATGCGAAACTGGCGTGGACTGCCGAAATTACGGCGTGATCGACGGAATTCCGGAAGCAAAGCGTCTTCTGGGCGAGATGTCCGAGGTTGACCCGGATCACATTATCATTTACGGCAACTCCAGCCTGAATGTGATGTTTGATTCCATTGCACGTTCCATGACCCACGGCGTCATGGGTCATACTCCCTGGTGCAAGCTTGACAAGGTAAAATTCCTGTGTCCGGTGCCGGGCTATGACCGTCATTTTAAGATCACAGAATTCTTTGGCATCGAGATGATCAATGTTCCCATGCACGAGGACGGCCCGGACATGGATATGGTGGAGAAGCTGGTGAGCGAGGACGAGGCGATCAAGGGTATCTGGTGCGTGCCCAAATATTCCAATCCGCAGGGGATCACCTACTCCAAAGAGGTTGTGGAGCGTTTTGCGAGACTGAAACCGGCAGCCCCGGATTTCCGTATTTACTGGGACAATGCCTACAGCATTCATCATCTGTATGACGAGAATCAGGATTTTCTGCAGGAAATTCTGGGAGAATGCGTAAAAGCAGGAAACCCGGATCTGGTATATAAGTTTACCTCCACCTCCAAGGTGAGCTTCCCGGGCTCCGGAATCGCAGCAGTGGCAGCTTCCCGGGCAAACCTGGAGGACTTCCGCAACTATATGCAGGTACAGACCATCGGACACGATAAGCTGAACCAGCTTCGTCATGTACGTTTCTTCAAAGATCTGAACGGTCTGCATGAGCACATGAGAAAACATGCGAACTTAATCCGCCCCAAATTTGAGATCGTGCTGGATGCGCTGGAGCGCGAGCTTGACGGACTGGGAATCGGAGAGTGGACCAAACCCCACGGCGGATATTTTATCTCCTTTGATTCCATGCCGGGATGCGCGAAAGCCATTGTACAGAAAGCAAAAGAGGCAGGAGTGGTCATGACCGGGGCCGGAGCAACATATCCATATGGAAAAGACCCTCAAGACTCCAATATCCGTATTGCACCCACCTATCCGTCCCAGGAAGAGCTTGCAGAGGCGGTGAAGGTGTTTGTGCTCTGTGTGAAGCTGGCAAGCGTGGAGAAGCTTCTGGAGCAGTAAGAAGCAGCGGGATCTGAAGTCACCGGGATATACGAGGTGCGAAATATGAGCGTTGGAAGAAAAACAGTCCTGGGCGTGATCGCTGTGCTTGTGATCCTGACAGCGGGCGCCTACGGGCTTGGCTTCTGGTATTTCAGCAGTCATTTTCTGCCGGGGACCGTTATCGGAGAAATGGACTGCTCACTGAAAACCGTGGAGGAGGCGCAGGAGCTTCTTGCGGCCAAGGCGGGCTCCTATGTTCTTGCAGTGGAGACCCGCCACAATGGCGTGGAGAGCATTACCGCCCAGGAGGCGGGGCTGACCTACCGCCCGGACGGGCTTTTGAACCTGTATCTGCGGGAGCAGGAGCCAGCGGGATGGTTTCTGAAATTTGGAAAATCGAGAACCTATGAGATTTCTTCGTTTGTCTATGACGAACAGAAGCTTTCCTCGGCGGTTTTGGGGCTTGACTGTCTGCAGACCGCCAATATGACAGAGCCGGTTGACGCCCGCATTTACGAGACTGGGGACGGTTTTGCCATAGCGCCGGAGGAGGAAGGGACCGCGCTGGAGCCAAGGAAGGTCTTCGATGCCGTGGCAAACGCCATTACGGCAGGCGCTTCCCGCGTGAATCTGGAAGAGGCCGGATGCTACAAAAAACCGGCGGTATACCGGGATGACGCCGGTCTTCAAAAAAATCTTCAGCAGATGAATGCGCTTACAAAGGCGTATATTACATATGATTTTGGCGACCGCAAGGAAACAGTGGACAGAAATGTCATCAAAAACTGGCTGAAAATAGATGAAAACGGAGACTGCGTGCTGGACCGCACAAAGGTTGCGGCCTATGTCAACGATCTGGGCTACCGGTATGACACCTTTGGATGCAGCAGACAGTTTACCACCTATGACGGGCGGGAGATCACGCTGGCGTCCGGCGGAGATTACGGCTGGGCGATCGATCAGGAGGCGGAGACGACCGGCCTTATGGAGGCTGTGATACGGGGGGAGGTAAACGTGCGAAAGCCCGTTTATCTCTACACGGCAAAAAGCCGCGACACCGACGATATCGGATACACCTTTGTGGAGATCGATCTGACAAACCAGAGGCTCGTTTTCTGGAAGGACGGCGTACCGTTGGTGGACACCTACGTGGTAACCGGAAACCCCAATGTGGAGGGCTGCGCGACACCGGAAGGGTGTTTTGCCGTGGATGCCATGCAGTCGCCGGCGGTTCTGACAGGGGAGGATTACGAAATAGATGTAACCTTCTGGATTCCTTTTGTGGGCAATGTAGGGCTTCATGACGCGTCCTGGAGAACGGAGTTCGGCGGCGATATTTATCAGTGGGAGGGCTCCCACGGCTGCGTGAATATGCCCTATGAGCAGGCGCAGGTGATCTACAGCAACATAGACGTGGGAACGCCGGTTGTGGTGTATTATTAACAGACATCAAAGGAGATAAAAAATATGAAGATTGTGGTATTGGCAGGCGGAACCAGCACAGAGCGCGCTATTTCCTGTGTGTCCGGCAAGGGTATCTGCACAGCGCTCAGACAGAAAGGACATCAGGCGATCCTGGTGGATATTTTCTGCGGCCTGGAGGATGTGGACTGGGAGAAGCCGTTTCCGGAGGAATATGACGTGGAGGCGGCGTTTGACTACATAAAGGGCTTTGACGAAAAAATTGCGGAGCTTAAGGCTTCCCGCAGGAATTTCTTTGGTCCTAACGTACTGTCTCTCTGCGAGCAGGCGGATGTGGTATTTTTGGGACTGCACGGAGCCAACGGCGAGGACGGCAAGGTGCAGGCGGCCTTTGATCTGATGGGCATTAAATACACCGGAACCGGTTATCTGAGCAGCGCGATGGCGATGGATAAGGGAATTACAAAACAGATTTTCAATATGAACCATGTTCCCACTCCCAAAGGGGTGTCCATGACGAAGAAGGATCAGACAAACAATGTGGCGGATCTTGGAATGGAATTTCCGGTTGTGGTAAAAACCTGCTGCGGAGGCTCCAGCGTCGGCGTATACATTGCAAATAACCAGCAGGAGTATGAGCAGGCGCTCAAAGATGCGTACTCCTACGAGGATGAAGTGGTTGTGGAGGAATATATCAAGGGACGGGAATTTTCCGTGGCTGTTGTGGACGGAAACGCTTATCCGGTCATTGAGATTGCTCCGCTTCAGGGATTCTATGATTACAAAAACAAATACCAGGCCGGTTCTACCATTGAAACCTGTCCGGCAGACCTTTCTTTGGAGCTGACGGAAAAAATGCAGCGCCATGCGGAGGCGGGCGCCAGGGCCCTTGGCCTTGAAGCCTACGGACGTCTGGATTTTCTTATGAAAGAAAACGGCGAGATGTACTGTCTGGAGGCAAACACGCTTCCGGGAATGACGCCAACCAGCCTGATTCCACAGGAGGCGGCAGTTCTCGGCATGGATTATCCCACGCTCTGTGAGGAGCTGATCCGGGTATCTATGAAAAAATATGACAGATAGTCTTACGTGGTAAAATGGAACCTTGCAGATCGCTCCCCAGGAGTATTGTAAAAAAGTCAGGAAAAACTATGAAAAATCTTACCTTGGAAAATATTGCCCGGGTCTGCGGCGGAACCTATTACGGCCCGGCGGACAAAATGTATACAGAAGTCAGCGCGATCACCACAGACAGCCGAAAGGTGGAAAAAGAGAGTCTGTTTGTGCCCATTGTGGGGGAACGTGTGGATGCCCATAAGTTTATCCCGCAGGTCATGGAGGCGGGAGCGCTGGCAACACTCTCACAGCGGGTGCTGCCGGAAGCGGACTTTCCCTATATTGTGGTGGAGTCTTCTCTGCAGGCTGTGAAAGATATTGCGGAATTTTATCTTGAGCAGCTTTCCATTCCCGTGGTGGGAATTACGGGAAGCGTGGGAAAGACCAGCACGAAGGAGGTTATCGCTTCTGTGCTGAAAGAAAAATACAACACGTTGTATACGGAAGGGAATTTTAACAATGAGCTGGGGCTTCCCCTGACGGTATTCCGTCTGCGCAGGGAGCATGAAATTGCGGTTCTGGAAATGGGGATCAGCGATTTTGGCGAAATGAGCCGTCTGGCGAAGATTGCCCGTCCGGACACCTGTGTGATCACCAATATCGGCACCTGTCACCTGGAGAATCTGGGAGACCGGGACGGCGTGCTGAAGGCAAAGACAGAGGTGTTTGATTTCCTGAAGGAAAACGGGCACATTGTGTTAAACGGAGATGACGATAAGCTGGCCGCGATAAAAGAATACAAGGGGACTGTGCCTGTCTTTTTCGGTATGGAAAAGGGGCTGGATGTGTATGCGGACGAGCTTGAGAGCAAAGGCCTCAAGGGTACTTCCTGCCGGATCCATCTGGGGGAGGAAAGCTTTTCTGTATTTGTGCCAATGCCGGGACGCCACATGGTGTACAATGCCCTGGCGGCGGCAGCTGTGGGCAGGATTTACGGTCTTACCGCGGAGGAGATTGCAAGAGGGATTGAGAGCCTCAAGCCTATAAGCGGCCGCTTCCGCCGGATTGAGACAGACAAGTTTTTGATTGTAGATGACTGCTACAACGCAAATCCCATGTCCATGAAAGCCTCCATGGATGTCTTGAGGGACGGAAGCGGCCGCAGGGTCGCGATCCTCGGGGATATGGGAGAGCTTGGGGAAAATGAGATCGCCCTGCACCGGGAGGTGGGAGCGCATGCTGCGTCCTGCGGGATTGATGTGTGCATCTGTGCCGGAGCGCTCTGCGAGCATATGGCGCAGGCGGCGAGAGAGGCCGGGACAGATCTTGAGGTGATCTATGAGCCGGACAGAGAGAGTCTTCTTGCACATCTGGGAGAATATGTGCAGGAGGGAGACACGATCCTGGTAAAGGCCTCCCATTTTATGAAGTTCGAGGAAGTGTTAAAGAAACTGCAGGAGATGTAAGTTTCTGCAAGAATTTGACGAACGATTTTTGTTTCCGGCAGAAGTCCTTAGCGGTATAATATACTCCAAGGGAAAGACAGCCAGGCATCTGTCTTTTGATTAAATTTTCAAGGAGGGTATTATGCTGGAAACAATGATGGAGCTGCACGTGCCGCTTTACCTGATGGGGGCGCTGGGAGCGCTCGGCGCGGCGGGCATGGCAGCCACAAGCCTTACCTACAGAAGAATGATGAAACACGCGGGCCACCTGGAGAATCTGAAAGAAAAGTGGCTCAATTTATGGAAAACGAGAGATAAGCTTCTGCACCGGATGAACCGTCTGGTCTGGTATCCGGCGCTTTTGTCTACGATCCTTCTGGGGATGGCTGTTTTTCAGGAAAGCCGTTTCATCGGCCGCAGAGGACTTCCCATGAGCTATCTTTATGTGGGGGCGGCGGTTCCGGTTGTTCTGCTGCTTCTTCGGCAGATACTGGATTTTTCTTATAAGGAAGCACTGATCATGAGCTCCCTGACGGATTATCTGGAAAAAGCCCGCACCTGGGCGGAGGAAATTCCGGCGCAGCAGAAAAGCAGCGAAGCGCTTCAGGAGGAGATCGTGGAACGGATAACCGCAAGCATCCGTCAGACCGCTGCCACAGGAAGCCATTTCAGCAAAATGCTCAGTCCGGAGGAAGAAAAGATCATGCGGGATATTATCCGGGAGTTCATGGGACAATCAGAAGGATAATTCGGGGAATGTCTTGTGAAAAAATGCAATATTTGATATACTGACAAAGATTCCAGAAACAAAAGATTTCCATAATGGAGGAGAAAATCATGAATAAGGTTACATTTGATTATTCAAAAGCAGGCTGTTTTATCGCAGAGCATGAAGTGGAGGCTATGAAGGTCCTGGCTGAAGCTGCAAAGGAGACTTTGGTTTCCAAAACAGGAGCAGGCAACGATTTTCTGGGGTGGATCGATCTTCCCGTAAATTATGACAAAGAAGAGTTTGCCCGCATCAAGGCAGCTGCAAAGAAAATTCAGGAGGATTCTGAGGTTCTTCTGGTGATCGGTATCGGCGGTTCCTATCTGGGCGCAAGAGCAGCCATTGAATTTTTGAGACATGGCTTTTACAATAATGTTTCCAAGGAGATTCGCAAGACTCCCGAGATTTATTTTGTGGGAAACAGCATCAGCAGCAGCTATATTCAGGGCCTGATTGATGTGATCGGCGACAGAGATTTCTCCGTGAATATGATTTCCAAATCCGGAACAACCACAGAGCCGGCCATTGCCTTCCGTGTATTCAAAGAAATACTGGAAAAGAAATACGGCAAAAAGGGCGCGGCAGAGAGAATTTACGCAACAACAGACAGAGCCCGCGGAGCACTCAAGAAAGTGGCCGACGAGGAAGGATACGAGGAATTTGTTGTGCCGGACGATGTAGGCGGACGTTTCTCCGTTCTTACGGCAGTTGGACTTCTTCCCATCGCTGTGAGCGGCGCAGATATTGACAAGCTGATGGAAGGCGCAGCCTCCGGCCGCGACATTGCCCTCAACAGCGCGTTCGAGGAAAATGACGCAGTGAAATATGCGGCGATCCGCAACATTCTTCTGCGCAAGGGCAAAACCGTTGAGGTTCTGGCAAACTATGAGCCCAGCCTTCATTACATCAATGAATGGTGGAAACAGCTTTATGGCGAGAGCGAAGGCAAGGACCAGAAGGGAATTTTCCCGGCGGCCGTGGATCTGACAACAGATCTGCATTCCATGGGACAGTTCATCCAGGACGGCAGCCGTATTCTCTTTGAGACAGTTATGAATGTGGAGAAGTCCAGTGCGGAGATCACGCTGGGCGAAGAGGCAGTGGATCTGGACGGCCTGAACTATCTGGCAGGCAAAACCGTGGATTTTGTCAACAAGAGCGCAATGAACGGAACGATCCTGGCGCATACGGACGGACAGGTTCCCAACCTGCGTATCGATATTCCGGAGCAGAATGAATTTTATCTGGGCCAGCTGTTCTACTTCTTTGAGTTCGGATGCGGTGTCAGCGGATATCTGCTGGGCGTGAATCCCTTCAATCAGCCGGGTGTGGAGAGCTACAAGAAGAATATGTTCGCGCTGCTTGGAAAACCGGGGTATGAGAAGGAAAGAGAAGAGCTTTTAAAAAGGCTGTAAAACCGCGAGGGGAACGCTCAAAGTTTTGAAGCCCGCTTCCCCTCGCGCACCCCTTGGGGCACAAAAGGGCGCAAGGGGGTCTAAGGCGAGCGTGTGTTGACCTTACAAAAGAATGAAAAACATAAAAACTGTGCTGTGGTACGTGGATGTGCTGCAGCGCAGTTTTTTTGTGCGCCGGATAGTTCCGAAAAGTATACATAAAAGACAGAGGAGTTCCTTAAATTGAAAGACAAAGGGGAGAGTTTGTGATAGGTTGTATGGTATAATAGTTCCTGATTGTGAAAGAATGAGGTGCAGCGATGAACAATTTGGAACAGAAAATACTGGGAAGTCTTTTAGAGGAATCTTATGAAATTCATATTCGAAATGCAGGAGTGTATCGGTTTCCGTCTTCCTATGCATTCCGCAGTCACAGTCACGGGGATGTGGAGATGATTTATATCAATTCCGGCCACTGTGTTATGGGAATTGACAAAAGTTTTGTGCCGCTGAAGCAGGGAGATTATATTTCTGTCAGCGCCGGAGTTCCCCATTGTTTCATTGTGGATACCAGGGAAAACTGCAGTATTACCCAGCTGGAGTTCCGGATGAGAATGCCGAAGAGCCTGGAAACCGGGATTCCGTTTCTCTGTCAGGATAAAGATTATTATAAGCTGACAAACAGTGAGACGGTGCGTTTTCTCATGGAGAATCTTTGCCGGATATTTCGGACGCCGGGGAATGCTGCAAAGCGGGAAACACAGCTGCTTTTCGGATTTCTGCAGCTTTTTCTTGAAGTGTCTCAGAAGCTGGAGGAGACAGAGTCTGAAAAACAAAGAACCGGGAAGGCCGGAAAGGTGGAACACATTATCCGGTATCTGAATGAGAATTATGAGTCCGATATTTGTATGGAGGATCTGGCGCAGAGATTTGGACTAAGCTCCCGGTACATCCGCAAGTGTTTTACGCAGGAAGCAGGGATGAGCTGTCAGAAGTATATCACGACGCTCCGCATCGGCAAGGCGAAGGAGCTTCTGTGGTATAGTGCGGATACGGTGACGGAGATTGCAATGAAAACCGGCTTTAACAGCTCACAGTATTTCAGCAGAGTGTTTCAGCAGTATACAGAAATGACGCCCATGGAGTATCGGAATCTGTGGCGTGGAAGCAAGGCACAGGAGCTTTGCGATATTTAAGGATAAGGAGTGAAGGAAAATGACAAACAGAGAAAACTTTTTTGCGCTTGTCCACAGACAGGGATATGAGCGGGTTCCGGTAGAATTTGTTTTGTGCCCTCATCTGCAGGAGGTCTGCAAAGAACAGCTGGGAGCAGAGGATTACCAGGAGTATTTCGGATTTCCCTGGCGGCGTGTGGAGGATTTGCGCCTCAAAGACCACGACACACAAAAATACAAAAAATTCTATCAGACACCGCTGGCAGAAGGAGCAGATATTGACGAGTGGGGCGTAGGACATGAAAAATCTCCCAACAGCATGCACATGACACGGATGCGGCATCCGCTGGAGGATATGGAAACCATAGAGGAGATCATGAGTTATCCTTATCCGGACTATGCCAGGGCGGACGGCTCTCACCAGAAAGCGCAGGTGGAAAGCATCAAAGCCAGAGATCTGATCGCGCTTGGCGACATGCAGATGACGATCTGGGAATGCGCCTGGTATATGCGGAGCATGGAACAGCTTTTCTGCGACATGATGGATGAAAATGAGATTGCAGAGTTTTTGTTTGATAAAGTAACGGAGCAGTCCATTATTCGTGCGATGTCCTATGTAAAAGCAGGGGTAGACGTTCTGTTTCTGGGAGACGACATCGGTATGCAGCACACGATCATGATGAGCGAAGAGCTGTACTGCCGTTGGATCAAGCCAAGGCTGAAAAAACTTATCGACACGGTGAAAGCAGAAAATCCGGACGTGGTTATTTTTTATCATTCCTGCGGATTTGTGGAGCCTTTCATCCCGCATCTCATCGAAGCGGGCGTTGAGGTCCTGAACCCCATTCAGAGCGAGTGTATGGATTTTGAGGAAATTCACCGTAAATACGGTGATAAGATTTCCTTCCACGGAACCATCGGAACGCAGACAGTGATGCCCTTCGGCACACCGCAGGAAGTCAAAGAGGCGGTCTGGAAAAACCTGGACATTGCGGGAGAAAAGGGAGGTCTCATGGTGACCCCGACGCATATGCTGGAGCCGGAGGTACCGCTGGAAAATATCCTGGCTTATGTGGAAGCCTGCAGAACCTATAAAAAATAGAAGCCAGCAAAACGTTTAGATATAAAGTTTTCCAGGCATATTGTCTTTTTTGTATGAGTTTATATAATGAATTTTAGGAAGAATAACATACAAAAGGAGGCAGTTATGAAACGAGTTGGACAAGTAATCAAGGTAAAACCGGAATATCTGGAAAAATACAAAGCACTTCATGCGAATCCATGGCCGGAAGTCAATGAAATGATCAAGAAATGCAACATTCAGAATTATTCTATTTACTATCGCGGTGGATATCTGTTCAGTTATTTTGAGTATGTTGGGGATAACTACGAAGAGGACATGAAAAAAATGGCTGCAGACCCCAAAACACAGGAATGGTGGAAAGAGACCGATCCCTGCCAGGAGCCGGTGGAATTTGCAAAACCGGGAGAATGGTGGGCAGACACAGAGGAAGTGTATCATTTGGATTAAGTATGCAGTATAAAACAAAATTTACTAAAAGATGTATTGAAAAATGCCGATATAGACAGTGATTTTAGGTCATATCGGCATTTTTTTATTGCTAGAGTATGACTTGACATGTTTATGAGTTGCTGATATACATAAAATAAGATTATTAAAAAAATTTTCTGACAATACATGGGGCAAATAAATGGGGAGGGAAAAGAGTGAGAAAGTACAAATTTAGATATAAATTATTGTTGACAAATGTATTGGTGATGGGAGCGGTTATTACAACTTTTCTGGTTTCTTTTCTTCTCTATTCTTTAGACATTCGTTCACAAAAAAATGTGGAAAATCGTGAGCAGATACTGCAAAGAAATTGTAGCAGTGTGGAAAGTTCTCTTGATATGTTGGATAGTATTGCATTACAGCTTAGTACGAATAACTATATAATAGAAGTGTTAAAAAAACTGGAAGATGATAATGAAGAAAATTATTTCAAAAGTGAGGTAACTGAAACACAGAAGATTCATGAATTTATGTGGTCTTATATATTGAAGCCAAATGTAGCGAGTAGAGTGTGTATCTATAATGAACATGGCGATTTTGTATACACAGGTGATGGGTTAGAGAATGCAGATATAAAAGAATACTTCAAAGAAACAAGATTACAGGGAATGCGGAAGGATTTTACGGATAAGAACAGTCTTTGCCGTGTTTTTATAAAAAACAAACCAGGATCTGAAGTGAATGGATATATATCTATTGTAAGAGAGATTAAAGGATTACCGCTGCTTAATGAGAGGACCTTGGGATATGTGGAGGTGCAGTTATCTCTGAATGTTCTGCAAAGGAAACTGTTTCCGATGAGTGAAAATGAAAAAATTTATGTAAAACGTGCGGAAGATAAAGAAATTATTTTTTCCTCTGATAATGGGAGGGATGGTATATTCGATGGAAATCAGTGTATTCATAGTGAACTGAAAAGTGATAAATATGGGATTTTGTTTGAATTGGTACAGGATAATAGTTCACAGAAAATCGTTGTTCGTAATATGGTTTTGGGCATTTGCGGAATTATATTGGTGCTTATTGCTGGGATTTATATCATTCAGAGAGTCATTCTTACTCGGCTTACAAAACCGTTGATTGAATTGTGCAATTCTATTACGGAAATTCAAGATGAGCAGATGAATCAGGAAGCAATGTGGGGAGAAGATTTTGATGAGTTCAAACATTTGAATGCAGCGTTTCAGAGTATGTTGAAAAATCTTCGTTCGTCTATGGACGAAGTGGTATTGGCAAGAACAAGTGAGATCAATGCACAGATGATTGCTTTGCAGGCACAAATGAATCCTCATTTTATACATAATACTATTGCAATGATAGGGGCATTGGCAGATGATGGAGAAAGTGAAAAGGCAGTTGACATGTGTGAAAATTTATCCCAGATGATTCGCTATAATACGGAATTTACCAGTATTTGGACAGATATGGAAAAAGAATTGCAGCATGCTGCTCATTATCTTGAATTAATGAAAGCACGATATGAAGAGCGTTTTATATATGAATGGAATGTGCGGGGATCATTGGATGTGAAGATTTCTAAATTTATCCTTCAGCCGTTGGTCGAAAACTGTATCCATCATGGATTTCGAAAGAAAGAATTTCCTTGGATAATTCAAATTTTTTACTATGAAGAGGGAGAAAATTGGTATCTTAGTGTGCGAGATAATGGAAGTGGTATTTCCGAAGAGCAAAAAAGAGAGATTCAGGGGCGTCTTGAATTAATTCAGAACCGGAACTCAGAAGAAATTTTGAAAAGTTTGAAAATAGGAGCTTCCTGTATAATTTAAAATGTAGACGTTGAAAATTGAAAATACCTCAGAGTACAATAAGACTACTGACTGGCAGGTTAGTAAAAATCTTATTGAACAGAGAGGTATCTACAATGAAGTCTAACACACAGAACAAAAAAATTGAAGCAATAACTGAAAAAACTTTGGTAATCGGAATCGATGTTGGAAGCGAAACACACTATGCAAGAGCCTTTGACTACAGAGGCATTGAGTTTTCTAAGAAGCCGTTTAAATTCAGCAACAGTGAAGCCGGTTTTGAAATGTTTAAGACATGGATTCTTGATATCAAAGAAAAGCATGAGAAGGATAAAGTTGTTCCTGAAATGGAACCGACCGGACATTACTGGTTTAATCTTGGAAAATTCCTTCAGGATAACCAAATGAAGCCAGTATTGCTAAATCCCCATCATATAAAGAAATCAAAAGAACTCGACGACAACAATCCAACAAAAAATGATCGTAAAGATCCAAAAGTCATCGCAGGATTAGTAAAAGAGGGACGATACATGATTCCATACCTGCCAGACGGTATCTATGCAGATCTGAGAACAGCATCAAACATGAGATTTCAGATCCAGTCGGAGCTTACGAGAGTTCAGAACCGGATTAGTCGTTGGTTCAATATATATTTTCCTGAATATAAAACAGTGTATGGAAAACCAGATGCGATAAGCGGAATGATGATTTTGAAGAAGGCACCACTGCCGGAAGACATCCTGACGTTGGGTGTTGAGGGAGTGAACCAGATCTGGCGGGATGCAAAAATAAGAGCAGTTGGAAAAAAGAGGGCACAGACCCTGGTGGAAGCTGCAAGGCACAGTGTCGGAACGAAAGAAGGAGCCAAGGCCGCACGTATAGAGATACGTATGCTGCTGGAGGACTATGAATCCAGAAACAATCGACTTCAGGAAGTAATGCTCTTGATTGAAGAACTGGTAAAGCAGATCCCAATGGCAGAAAAGCTGATGGAAATCAAGGGTGTGGGAATCAGGACAGTGTCAGGATTCCTTGCAGAGGTAGGTGATATCACACGCTTCAGCAGTCCAAAAGAACTGCAGAAACTTGCAGGACTGGCACTGGTTGAAAACAGTTCCGGAAAGCATAAAGGACAGACAACAATAAGCAGACGGGGTCGAAAGAGACTAAGATATCTGTTATTCGAGGTTGCAATGTCTTTAGTAGGAAAAAATCCGGAGTTTGGTGCACTGCATCATTATTACACAACCAGGAAGGTTAATCCGTTAAAAAAGATGCAGTCATTGATGGCGGTAGCTGCAAAACTGATCAGAGTCTTTTATGTCATGCTGACAAAAGGTGTGGAGTATGATTCGGCAAAGATGCTGGGAGATATCAAACGACCGGCAGTATATATGTAGGCTGCATAAACAGAGAGAAACAATGTAGGAGACTGTCAAATGGGCAGTCACTGAATAAAGCAGAATGTAACAGATAACGTCCACTGGAAACAGTGCTGCTACAGGAAGCAAGTCAGTAATCAAAAAACAAAGAATGAGCCAGTAGTCGGCAGAAATTTTAACCATGGGACATGATCCCGTATAGGAGCAAAGCTGACACCCTGGTTATGGATAGGCAGAACGAAGGAAGTGAGGACCTCTGGAGACAGAGATGATCCTGGTGGACATAGGAGGTTAGCTGCCATAGAGGGATGGGTATACACAAGGTCATGTAGAACAGAAATGAAGACGTTCTATTTCGTGTACCCTGCAACTACTATTTCAGTACCTGATACATCGAAATATCCATGACTGTGGCTAATTCACTGAGATATGAAAGGTTGAAAAACCTTGAATTTTCAATAAAAAACACTTGATTATATGAGGAGGTCTTTCGTTAGTAAATGTAATGCTTCGGCTTTGGATGGCTTATGGAAAAGATATGTATTTTGAAATTAATACACCAGGCATTGGAGAACAGGGAACAGACATTTGTATAGGAGGAAGGAAAAATGATCAAGGTGATGGTAGCGGAAGATGAACTCCCTATTCAAAGAAATCTAAGTCATAATATTGAAAAGTTGAATCCAGAATTTTGCGTAAGTATTTGTGCGTCTAATGGACGCGAGGCAATAGAAGCTTTAGAACGAGAAACTGTGCAGGTGATTTTTTTGGATATTAATATGCCGGTAATTGACGGAATGGAGGTTCTGAAATATATTCAGGATCATGAAATGCCAATAATTACAGTTATTGTCAGTGGGTATCAGGAGTTTTCTTATGCTCAGCAGGCTGTCCGTTACGGAGCAAAAGAATATTTGTTGAAGCCGTTGAAAAAAGAACATTTGGCAGAACTTTTAAAAAAGATAGAGCGGGAGCTGACAGAAAAAGAGTATTGGCAAAAGTTTAAAGATTATGAAAAACTGATTGCAGGGAAGAAAGAATTGCAGGGGATTGCAGAAAAATGCGCAGAGAAGTATTATCTTGGTATTTTTTACGTGGGTTCCTATCAGATGACAGAAGAAGGATATTTTCTGTCACCGGAGCAGAGAACACAGGCAGAATTGTTAAAAGATCTTTTGAGACAAACACTTCCAGAACAGGGATATTGGTTGATAAATGGTCGCTTTCAGGCAGAGTGGATTCTTTTTCTGAAAGAAGAAATTGTTGGTGCAACGAAGAAACTAAGTAATATTTTGCAGTTTATGGAAAACGAGAGCAGAATACCGGTTACTTGTATACTGAGTAAACAAAGTGTGGAGATAGGGGATATCTATACAGTTTATGGAGAATTGGCGAGAAAAGGAAAGGAGGAAATGCTTATTTCCACATCTTCTTTTCATGTACTTGATATCGGAAAGAGAGAGAATGCAAAAAAGGAAAACGCGTATGGTTTTTCCGTATTTCAGATGAATCTGGACAGCATTTTCAGGGAAATGTCCGATCTGTTGGAACAAACTGGAGATAGGCGGATGAATGTGGCTTATCGAGTGAAACAATTCTTCAGAATGATTTGCTCAAGAGTGGATAGTGAATGTAGCTATGAAGATTTGGAAGAGGATATTTTGCGGATTATAGAACGGAAATATACGCGAAAAGAGATAGAAGAAGAGCTTCAAGGGGTGATTATGGATTGTTTTCATTTTGATATTGCTGGGGGGAATAATAAAAAGGGTCTTGCATGGGAAATTCGAAAATATCTGGAGCAAAACTATTTTAAACAGATTAATGACGGAGAGCTAGCGGATATCTTTGGCTTTGTACCAATTTATTTGAGAAGTATTTTCAGAGAATATTATGAAATGACACCTAGGGAGTATCTTCAGAAAATACGGATGGAAAAGGCGAAAAAACTGTTAAAAGAAGTACCGGAAATTCCACTGCGCATTATTGCAGAAGAAGTTGGATATAATGACAGTTTGTATTTTTCAAAGTTATTTAAAAAGCTAAGCGGTATTTCACCTACAGAATATAGAAAACAAGTTTCTAATATTCCATAGAATATTTTGCTTTATTACATTTTCAATGAAGGGGATAGATGATACGATTGCTTCATCAAAGAGGTAGTGTAAAACACGGTATAAGAGATTAGCACTACTATTAAAAGGAGGGTTTATATGAAGACGAAAAATGTGAAACAGTTATTGGCAATGGCATGTGCGGTATCCATGGTAATGGGAATGACCGGATTCGGTATGACGGCTGAGGTAAAGGCTTCTGAAAAAAAAGAAGAGCGCAGAGTTTCGGCTATGGTACAGCAGTCAAGAAATTATCCGGGACTGGGAAAAATGATTGCTAAACTGGAGGAAGAAGAAAATATTATAGTGGACCTGCAGGTGGTACCAGATGACCAGTATGATAACTTGTTGAAAATGAAACTGGGTTCTGGTGAATGTCCAGATATGATTGATTATAGTGTGCCGCAGTTGTATGGAGCAATTGAAGCGCCGAAGTATCTGGCAGATTTGTCAGAAGAAGCGTGGGTGGAACGCTTGATCAATCCGGAGATTTCTACATATGAAGATGGAAAAATTTATTCCTTTACTTTTAAATCCTCAAATGGAAATCAAGGCATGATTTATAACAAAAAAGTGTTTGAAGAGCAAGGAATTACAGAATTGCCAGAGACACCGGAGGAATTTGATGCGGTCTGTGAAACATTAAAGGAAGCGGATATTACACCTATTTTGCTACCGTCGGACGCATGGGTACCGCAGATCTGGATGTCATCAGGTTTTAGTAGGGCTTTGGGAAGTGAAGAGAAATGTCAGGAGTTTGCGGATGCAATTCTGAGCAATCAGGCACAGCTTACAGATTATCCGGAGCTGGCGCAGGTGATAGACACGTATTTATCTTACTTTACAAAAGGATATATCAATGATGACTATTTGACTGTCAGCTATGACAGTTGCCTTGATCAGCTTGCGAATGGAGAAGGGGCTATGATGTACGGAACTTCTCTTATGGTAGGAACGATAGAAGGAACATTTCCTGAAGCTGAAATGGGGATGTTCAATTTGCCGGCGGAATTTGCAACAGAGGATGTGATGAGTGCAACGCTTAATTCCATTGGTTTTTCCGCCTATAAAGATTCAAAGAATTTGGATGTGGTAAAAGAGATTTTTAATCTCTGGTCAACTCCGGAATACTGTAATCTGTGGTTTGAAGGCAATGCTGGATTTCCTGCTTTTCCGGATGTGGACGGTGGAGAAATGAATGAAGATGTGTTGGCATTGTACAATGAATATTCTAAGAATGGGAAATTGCTCAATGAGATGAATTTGTTTTTAAATGATCTGCAGCCGTTATTTGGAAGCACACTTTGGGTTTATTATCTGGAAGCACCTTCTAAGGGAGATATGGATGGTGAGGCTCTTCTGGAGCGATTCCAGGAGGATATTAATAAATATATGAAAGAAAAACAGGCACCTGGCTTCTAAAACGAAAATAAATGGGACCACTGTACAAAATAATGTATTCTTTGTGCACTAAAGTTGGATACTTCATTTGTGCAGTGGTCCTTTTTGCGCCAAAAATCAAGAAGGATGATGATAGATGGAGAAGAAACAAAAAAACAGAAAAAGTTTTTATGCAGTAAGATGGGCAATACCAGCATTACTTTTTTATGGGATTTTTATCATAGTTCCTTTTATAGTAAGTTTTTTTATGTCATTCACTGACTGGAATATAGATCGCATGTTTCGACCAGTTTTTCGAGGATTAGGAAACTATATTACGATTTTTCAGGATCCCATTTTTTTGCGTTCATTGGGCAATACATTGTTATTTGCATTTACTACCACAGTGCTGAAGACTGTATTTGGGCTTTTGCTGGCACTGGGCTTGATGAAGGCTACGCGAATGAATAGTGTTCTTAGAACTATTTTTTATGTTCCCTGCGTTATGAGTGCATTAATTATCGGCATTATATTTACTTCTGTGCTTGCTAAAGATGGGCTGTTGAATAACGTATTGGAAGTATTTGGATTGTCTGGTTTAGAACAGAATTGGCTGGGAGCTTATGGTACGGCTATGGGTTCTGTAATTCTGATCGAAGGATGGATGTGGTCGGGATTTAACATGTTTATTTTTATTTCAGGGCTACAGGCAATTCCAAAAGACTATTACGAAGCAGCGGCTACAGAGGGAGCTGGAAAATGGAGGCAGTTCTGGAACATTACTATGCCCCTTCTAATTCCTACTTTTACAGTAGTGATTACTTTGAATGTAACAGGAAGTCTGAAAGTATTTGATTTAATTTACGTACTAACGAACGGAGGACCAGGCTTTGATACACAGGTACTTAGTACCTTCACATACCGTGCATTTGGGTTAGGGCTTTTGGGAGAATCCAGTGCTTCGGCAGTGGTATTAATGTTCATTGTAACTCTGATATCCTTTGTCTTTAACAAGACGTTGAGGAAAAGGGAGGTGGAGATGTAATGAAACGCAGAAAACTTTTAAGCACTCTAAAATATGTGTGTTTGATAGCGCTGGCGTTTGTGTATTTAGTTCCAGCAGCAATGATGTTTCTGGGTTCTGTAAAAGAAAGTAGCCAGGCAATCCAGTTTGACTTAAGCTGGCCAGAGCCGTTTGTATGGGAAAACTATGTACATGTTCTGAAAACAGGAAATATTTTAAACGGATATAAAAACAGTCTGATTATTACGGGGATAGCTACTGTTCTGACAATTGTGGGGGGAGCGTTGGCAGGAATTGTAATTGGAAGAAGAAATGACAAATGTTCCAAACGACTATATTATTTTTTTCTGCTGGGTCTGACAATGACTATGCAGACAGCCAGTACATTTGCTTTGTTAAAAGTTTTACATATTTACGGAACCAGATTTGCGATTATCTGTATTTATGTAGGAATGAGGATGCCGTTTACCATTATGACTTTTTCAGGCTTTGTAAAGGGGATTCCCAGAGAAATTGATGAAGCTGCAATTATTGACGGCTGTAGTGTCAACAATTTGATTTTTAGGGTATTGCTTCCAGTACTAAAACCAATTATGATGACGAACGTTGTAATTACAGCGATCAGCGTATGGAATGACTTTATGCTTCCGTTGTTTTTTCTGAACTCGTCTACAAAGTGGACAGTTCCTCTTACGATTTACAATTTCTTTGGTATGTATGCCAGAGATTGGAACTATGTTTTTGCAGCACTTACACTTACGATTCTTCCTATTTTGATTTTATATCTTTGTCTTCAGAAATACATTGTGGGTGGAATGACTGCTGGAGCAGTGAAAGGATAATAATTATGACAAAAGAAAAATATATTCAAGAAATAGATAGGGTAATTTCACAGGGACCATACAGTGATACGTGGGAGTCTCTTTGTGAACACTCAATTCCCCGGTGGTATCGTAAGGCAAAATTTGGAATATTTATCCACTGGGGAGTATATAGCGTTCCAGCTTTTGGGAATGAATGGTACCCAAGAAATATGTATAAGACAAATTCCAGAGAAAATAAATTTCATTTGGAAAAGTTTGGGACGACAGAACAATTTGGTTACAAGGATTTTATTCCTATGTTTCGTGCAGAAAATTTTTGTGCAGAAGAGTGGATTGCTTTGCTGAAGCAGACGGGAGCGTGTTTTATTACACCTGTAGGTGAACATCATGATGGTTTTCAAATGTATGACAGTGAGCTTTCCCATTGGAATGCTGTTGAAATGGGACCTAAAAGAGATGTACTGGGAGAATTGAAAAAAGCAGCGGAAGATGCTGGCATGACTTTTTGTACGTCTTCTCATCGAGCAGAACATTGGTGGTTTTTCAATTATGGAAGGGTTTACAAGAATGGGGACGTGCTTCAAGATGAATTTAAGGAATTCTATGGACCTGCGGCAGGAATAACCAGGAATCAAGACAGTTTATATGACAATCAGCCGGACAAGGCGTTTATGGAGGAATGGTTGGTTCGCACCTGCGAACTGGTTGACAAATATCAGCCGCAAATGCTTTATTTTGACTGGTGGATCCAGGTCAGTGCTTTTAAGCCCTATTTAAAAAAATTTGCAGCATACTATTATAATCGAGGAAAAGAATGGGGAAAAGAAGTTGCTATCGCGGCGAAATTCGACGCGTTCGTTCATGGAAGTGTAGTCAAGGATATAGAACGGGGAAAATTAGGTGAAATTTCTCCAGACTGTTGGCAGAGTGATACTTCTACTGCAAGAAATGCTTGGTGTTATACAAGTGAGAATGTTTATAAAAGTGCGGAAGAGATTCTTTGGGATTTGATTGATGTAGTAAGTAAAAATGGAGTACTTTTGTTGAATATAGGGCCAAAAGCAGATGGAACAATTTCGCAGGAAGAACAGAGTATTTTACAGGAAATCGGTCAGTGGATGGTATGTAATGGAGATGCAATTTACGATACTGTTCCATGGAAAATTTTTGGAGAAGGCCCAACTAGGATGAAAGAAGGGCATTTTCAGGATGGAAAGATACTGGAGTTCACATCAGAGGATATTCGATTTACGGCGAAGGCGGATGTGATTTATGCAATTGTAATGAAATGGCCGGAAGATGGAGTAGTTAGAATTCGTTCTCTTGGAGTAAATGCCAAATTTTTATATAGCTCGATTCGAAATATAGAAATTTTGGGTCAGGACAATTGTCCACTGTATGAGTATCGAGAGGATTGGTTGGAAGTAACGACCGGATTGTATGAGCAAACTAAGCCGGTAGTTTTGAAAATAACTATCGATTAAGAGAAAGAAAAATTTGAACTTTATTCCGAAAAGAGGTAAGTCAGATGGACAAGAAAAATATAGCGGTAATTTTATGCGATCAATTGCGGGCAGATTTTTTATCGTGTTATGGATTTAAAGGAATACAAACACCAAATATAGACCGTTTGGCGGTGGAGGGGATACGTTTTGAAAAGGCGATTACGGCATCTCCGGTATGTGCTCCAGCAAGAGCATCCATGATGACTGGAAGGTATGTTAGTGATCACGGAGTATGGACGAATGATGTTCCATTTAGAAAAGGAATGGACTATTTGCCTCAAAGAGTCAATGAAGCGGGATATCGTACAGGTTGTTTTGGGAAATTGCATCATTTTCCTGCAAGAGATACAAAGGGATTTCAGGTTGCTTTCCAGATGGAGGAAAACAGACTGGGACAAGAGGAAGATTACTATTTGTGGTTGAAGGAAAGAAAACATGAAGTGGAGAACGTATTTCCTCAGGTGAATGGTAATTTTCCATATGAGAGAGAATTATATTATGAAAATTGGATTGCAGATCGAGCCATGGAATTTATGCACGAGGAAGAAACGCCGTTTTTTGCATGGATTTCATTTCAGGGTCCGCATACGCCTTTGGATCCATTTAAGAATGCACAGGTAGACAACGGAAAAATTCCGTTTGATTTTCAAAGAGAATTTGAACCACCCTGTCAGGTAGTAAATTATCGGAAGGAACGGCAGGATCGCCATTTTACAGATGAAGAAAACAGGGAATACAGGGAAAAATATTGCTGTTTAATTCAGGAACTGGATTATCAGGTGGGGCGGATTCTAAATTTTCTTCAAAAAACAGGGCAATATGAAAATACATTGATTATTTTTTCGGCGGATCACGGCGATATGTGTGGGGATTACGGAATGAGGCAGAAAGGGCCATTTTTGTATGGTGCGCAGTTGAGGATTCCTATGATCATTGCACATCATCCGGATTTGCCTTGTGGAGTATCTTCGGATTTGTTGACAGGAAATCTTGATATAGCTTCTACCATATTGGGATATATAGGAGACCAAAAGCCACTGGGATATTCCCGGGATATTACAAAAATCTATCAGAAGAAGGAGGCGCCACGAGAAGTTATTTACAGTGAATTCTGTGATAGCGTGAAGATTGTTGCAAATCATGAATACAGATTTGCATATTATCCGTTTTCGGGTGAATACGAATTGATACGCATTGATGATGAGACACATTCCCTTCAGGATCAACCGGAATATCATCAGACAGTGATTACAATGTTAAAACATGTAATTGATTTTATGGTGATTTCCAAAGGGGTGAGGATAGAAGCACAGGATTTGACGCCTTTGGTTCAGATGGGGCTTTTGGAAAAACTTCCGAATTATCAAAATGAGATTCCATTGGCCTTTCCGATTCAAAATAGACAGCAGATCTATAATCTTGAAAGTGCGGGGTTGGATATAACGTATAATGAGTTTTGTAAAGAAAAGCAGATTTATCGCTCCTATGGTGTATATTGGGAGTAGAAATTTCAGATGTAAAGATAGCGTCTGAGAAAGGAATAAGAAAATGACCCACAAAGAGCGAATTCGGGCTGCATTGGAACGTAAAAAAACGGACAAAGTGCCAAAGACGATGCAATGTGTAGAAACAGCATGGGAAAATATCCAGAACTATTTGCAGGCCGAGTCCAGAGAAGAAGTTTTGAGATATTTTGAGATAGACACTCGAATCATGGATCTTCCACCATATATCGGACCAGCTGTTCCGCCTTATAAAAATGAACAAGGCGAAATGGTGTATACAAATTCTATGGGAAGTCAGTTTATTAAGAAATGGAATGGGGTAGAATATAACAATCAGTATATTAACCATCCCTATGATGTGATAAAAACTGTAGAAGATTTTGAAAAATTTGAGGGATGGTTTAATCCGGAGCATTACGATTATGATGCAGTAACTAAATTTGTGAAAGAACATGAAGATAAAGCGATTCGAATCGGGTGGCCGGGACCGTATCAGGTTTTTACATTGCTATATGATACGGAAACGTTTTATATCAATATGTATGAAGAACCGGAACTGATAAAAATGATGTTAGATAGATATTGCCGAGCCAGTTACGAGATATACGAGAGAATGTTTGAAGCTGCCAATGGAAAAGTCGATATTTTGTGTTGCTGCGATGATTATGGAACGCAAATCAGTACATTGTTTAATCCTGCTTTGTGGAAAGAATTTTTTGCGGAAAATACAAAAATGTTTGCAGAGCAGGCCCATCGGCATGGCGCATATTACATGCAGCATTCTTGCGGCGCTATAAGATCAATCATTCCGTTTTTGATAGAGTGTGGAGTAGATGCGTTAGATCCAATTCAAAAGGTAACAGGAATGGAGGTGGATGGATTAAAGAGGGATTTTGGTCAGAAACTTTGCTTCCAGGGGGGAATTGATACACAATATATACTTCCTCGGGGAATGGCGCAGGAAGTATATGATGAGACTACGAGGGTAATTCGAGCATTGTACAAAAACGGAGGTTACATTCTTTGCGGAAGCCAGAGCTTTGAGGGGGATGTACCACCGGAAAATATCTGTGCATTGTACGACGCAGCGAGACAGTTTGATGAAAGATGAATGCTTTATGGAAAAATGCCAATACGGACTGTGATTACAGGGCGTATTGGCATTTTGAACTAGAATCAATCTGCTTTGCAAGGGGCGACTGCAATATCCGGAGAAATTTCTTTATTAATCAGATTTCTTAATTTATAATAAAAGTACAAGGAACAGCTTTTGAATCAGGGAAAAGAAAAAGCATATCGCGATATGGTTGAACTGATTATTCGAATTGCAGACTATGTGTTCCGGGACAGAGAAAAAATAAAGAAAGGATTTGGTGAGGTTATGGGCGGAAAAGTATTGGAACTGGAATCTGATAAGCTGATACAATACGGAATCGAGCGTGGGATCCAGCAGGGAATTGCCATGGAACGAAAGAAATCGGAAGCAGAGATTCAGCGTCTGAAGAAACTGCTGGAAGAGCAGAAAAAGGGAAAGCAGTAAGCGTTTGAAGGATTTCAGATAGTCGCATAGTGAGAAAGAGAACAGGACAGGAGCCTGCCAATATGGCAAAGCTGCTGTCCTGTTTTGTACAAAACAAAGGAGGATCCCCCCCCTACCTTTGGTTCTGATACGCAACATATTTTGCGATTTCTTTCAGGCGTTCGGCACATGCGGCGAAAAACATTCGGTAGCTCTCACAGAAATAGTTTTTGTACAACCCGGTTTTTTCGTCACGGATGCGGTGCCTTCTGCATCCGTTCCGGCAAAGGGAGTACCATTGGCAGTGTCTGCATTCTTCCGCATGTTTTGTTGATTCCTGAACAAAGTTCCAGGCAGTTTCCTGTGCGAAAAAATCCTGGATGCCGTCTTCGTTATAATTACCCAGGCGATATTCGTCCAGAACATAGAAATCGCAGGGATATGCGCCGCCGTCTGCTTCTGCCACACACTGTATGCTGCATACGCCGGACTGTTCACAGGATTCCGGAGGATATCCAAGCAGAATTCCAATATAATTTTCAAACTGACGGATATAAGGGGATCTCCCTTTTTTCCAGTCCTTTTCCCAATACTGGAAAAGCTCGGTTAGAAATTTTCCATAGTCTTTGGGGGTAAGGGAATATTCCTGCTTGCCGGGTTCCTCACCCAGAGGATCCAGGCAGGCAATATACTACTGAAAGTTCCATCCGTTTTTTCTGTATTCCTGGTAGATTTCTTTTATATTTTCCGCTACCTGGCGTGTTACGACTGTGAGGATATTGTATTCCACTTCGTAGGTATCAAGCAAACGCAGATTTTCTTTGATTCGTTCATAGGTGGGATTTCCCGCCGTATCATGGCGATGGCGATTGTGGATGACCGCAGTCCCGTCTACGGAAACACCAAGCAAAAACTGATGTTTTTTAAAAAACGCACACCATTGTTCGTTCAGACCGTAGCCGTTTGTCTGCAGAGTGTTCAGAATCCGTACATGGTTTTTGTTAAAACGCCGTTCATACTCTATGACTTTTTCAAAAAATTCCAATCCCCGAAGAGTGGGTTCACCGCCCTGAAAGGCGAAGCAAATTTCATTTTCAGCCTGAAACAAAGCTTTTTTAATGAGGTTTTGAATGGTTTCTTCGGACATCATTCCATAAGATTTTACAGTACGGTTTTCGATTTCATCACAATAAAAGCAATATTCACAGCGCATATTGCATAATCCGGAGGCCGGCTTGATCAAAATGGTATGCAGTGCCATATCATACCTCCCCCAAAGCTGCAAGCCCGGCGGAATCTGTAATTTCCACCACGCCCCGGCTCAGTTTGATCAGCTTTTCACTCTGGAGATACCGGAGCATCCGGGTAATGACCTCCCGGTGAGTGCCCAGATGGTTGGCAATGGTTTCGTGGGTAATCTGCAGGCGGTTTGTGTTTTCGATGGCAGCTTCCTCCAGCAGAAAAGCGGCCACACGTTTGTCTTGGCTTTTCCACATAACCTGCTCCATGAGCCACATGACTTCCGAGAAGCGGGCGGCCATAATTTCGTTGGTATAGTTGGCGACCGGAGCAGATTCTTCCATGATCTGTTTGTAAATATAGGGCGGGATGATCCAGAGGTCAGTGTCTTTTTCTGCTTCAATGACAACCTCAAACTGGATAGAATTCATAATGCAGGAGGCAGAGAACAGGCATAAATCCATATCGAAAAGCCGGTAGATGGTAATTTCGCGTCCTTCCTCTGACAGAATAAAGGCACGCAGCTGTCCGGTCTGTATGAGGAGCAGACCAATGCAGTCCAGGTTTCCGTTGTGAATGACTGTGCCTTTTGGAACCTTGCGGCTGGTGATGCTCTCAGAAATCTTTTGCTGCTGTGCGGCTGTTAATTTGTCCCAAATGGGGAAATAGTCTGCAAAATTCATAAATGAACTCCCTTCTATATAAAATCAGTATAAGTCTGCCTTGGGAATATGTCAAATAAACTGTGACAATGTCACGGAAGAGAATCCTTTGTTCTGGGTATACTATGGTCAAACAAAGGAAAGGAGCTGACGATTATGGCAGCAATGAATATAAATAATGAGATGTTTCAGGAAATGGTACAGGGAGACAGACCGGTTCTGGTAGATTACTGGGCGCCCTGGTGCGGATACTGCAGGAGAATCGCGCCGGCCTATGAAAAAATTGCGGAGCAGTACAAGGATACTCTGCAGGTGGTAAAGGTAAATATTGATGAGGAACAGGCGCTTGCACGCCAGGAGCAGATTGAGGTGATTCCGACCCTGGTGCTGTATCAGAAGGATAAAGAGCCGGAATCCATTGTGGCACCTGAGTCAAAAGCGATGATCGACAGCTTTATCAGGGAAAATCTGGAATCCTGAAATCGGACATGCCTGTACTGCAAAGGAGGAAATCACCATGAACCAGCACATTTATGATACCGTTATTATCGGAGGAGGACCTGCCGGGTATACGGCCGCGCTGTATGCGGCCAGAGCAGGTCTTGACACTGTGGTTTTGGAAAAGCTGTCTGCCGGAGGACAGATGGCGTTGAGTCATCAGATTGATAACTATCCGGGATTTGAGGAGGGAATTGACGGTTTTTCCCTTGGGGAAAAAATGCAGCAGCAGGCGGAACGCTTTGGGGCCAAGACGGAATATGCGGAAGTCACCCGGATCGATCTGCAGGCAGAGCCAAAGGTGCTTGAGACCAGCGAAGGGGTCTTTCGCGGCCGGACGGTGATTTTTTCCACCGGGGCCAATCCCCGAGAGCTTGGGATTCCGGGGGAAAGAGAGCTGACCGGTAAGGGTGTGGCGTACTGCGCGGCCTGCGACGGGATGTTTTATAAAGGAAAAACCGTGGCTGTCGTAGGCGGAGGAAATTCTGCTGCGGCAGATGCGCTTCTTTTAAGCCGCATTGCCAAAAAAGTTATTATAATCCACAGAAGAGATACGCTGCGGGCCACCAGGATTTATCATGAGCCTCTTCAAAGGGCGGAGAATGTGGAATTTTGCTGGAACAGCACAGTCACAGAGCTGCTTCATGGAGAGAAGCTTACCGGCGTGCATCTGAAGAATGTGCAGACCGGGGAAGAGACGAGCCTGGATCTGGACGGGCTGTTTATCAGCGTGGGAAGGAAGCCGGCTACAGAGCTGGCAAAAGGGCAGCTGACCCTGGATGACAGCGGCTATATTGTGGCCGGGGAAGAGGCGGAGACAAATATCCCGGGAGTGTTTGCAGTAGGAGATGTGCGCACAAAGGTTTTGCGCCAGATCGTGACTGCTGTTGCGGACGGAGCGGTGGCTGTGCATAAGGCGGAAGAATACCTGGCAGAGCACAGAGGCATTTTGTGAAAATTTTGAGAACTGTTATTTTGTTGCAGCATTTTTGCCGGACTTACGCTATAATAAGACCATTGAAATTCAGGAGGTATTTATGTCAACAGGAAAAAGACGGCGAAAAGCTGTTGTGGAACAACAAGACTGCGTTGCCTGCGGCTGCTGCGTAAAGGTTTGCCCGCGGAATGCGATTGAAATTTTGAGAGGAGTTACGGCGCAGGTGGATTTGGAGAAATGCGTGGGCTGCGGAAAATGCGCGAAGGAATGCCCGGCAAGCGTCATTGTGATTTCGGAGGTGGCAGTATGAAGAAGCATTGGTATGACTATCTGTGGATCGCATCCCTGGCGTACCTGATCCTGGGCTTTTTCAATATTTTGTTTGCCTGGCTGGGACTTCTCTGCTTTTTTATTCCGCTGATCATTTCGGTGGCAAAGGGAACCAAGGGGTACTGCAATAAATATTGCGGAAGAGGCCAGCTGTTCGGCATGTTAGGCGGCCGTTTCGGGCTGTCGCGCAAAAAGGATATTCCCGGATGGATGAAAAGCAAATGGTTCCGCTATGGATTTCTGATCTTTTTCTTTGCCATGTTCTTTCAGATGCTGTGGAATACATATCTGGTTTTTGCGGGAGCGCAGGATCTTCGGCAGGTGGTGACGCTTCTGTGGACATTTAAGCTGCCCTGGCAGTGGGCATATCACGGAACGCTGTTTCACCCGGGTGTGGCGCAGTTTGCCTTTGGTTTTTACAGCGTTATGCTGACCTCCACCGTTCTCGGACTGATCACCATGGTGTTGTTTAAGCCGCGCAGCTGGTGCGTTTACTGTCCGATGGGAACCATGACTCAGCTTATATGCAAAGCGAAGAATCAATAAGGAGGAGAAAAGATGCAGTATATCATCGCGTTTCTGGAAGGAATCATCACATTTATTTCTCCGTGTCTGCTGCCGATGCTTCCGGTGTATATTTTTTATTTTGCAGGCGGGCAGAGAAGCACGAAAAAGACACTGACCGGCGCATTGGGCTTTGTGGCTGGTTTTACCACGGTTTTTGTGGCAATGGGAGCGATGGCCGGAACGGTGGGGAGCTTTCTGCGGGAATACCAGACGGCAGTGAATATTGTCTGCGGTCTGGTGGTGATTTTCTTCGGACTGAATTTTATGGGCGTATTTAAGCTGAACCTGTTTAAAGGGAGCAGCCGCTCTGTAAATACGGAAAATATGGGATTTTTCTCGGCATTTTTGTTTGGAATGGTGTTTTCCGTGGGATGGACACCCTGTGTGGGCGCTTTTCTTGGTTCCGCGCTGATGCTGGCTTCCCAGCAGGGGCATGTGGGGGAAGGGATGCTGATGCTTTTTACCTACTCCCTTGGTCTGGGAATTCCCTTTATCCTCAGTGCGGTACTCATCGACTATCTGAAATCTGCTTTTGACTGGATCAAGAAAAACTATAAGATCATCAATACTGTCAGCGGTGTTTTGCTGGTGCTGATAGGAATTTTGATGATGACAGGAACCATGGGGCGGCTTTTGAGCCTGCTCAGTTAAGGAGGCGCTATGGAAAACGAAAATAAAAACCGAAATAAGACAAAGCTTGCGCTGCTCATCCTCCTGCTGGTGCTCCTGATCGGCGGCGCTTACGTGCTTTATAATAAGCTGGGCAAGGAGATGGCTCCGGAGCAGCTGTCCGTGCAGGAGACGAAGGAGCAGGAAGAGCCCGATCAGACAGCAGGAGAAGAATCTGAGGAGGGGGAGAACGCAAAGGAAGACGCTGCCGATGATTCTGCTTCTGACGCTGCTGACGAGAAGGAAAACGAGAGCGCAGAAAAATCGGAAGATTCCCTTGCCCCGGATTTTACTGTCTATGATATAGATGGAAACGAGGTTCATCTCACCGACTATATCGGCAAACCCATTATTTTGAACTTCTGGGCAAGCTGGTGCGGCCCCTGTCAGATGGAAATGCCCGATTTCCAGGAGAAGTATCTGGCGCTTGGAGAAGAAATCAACTTCCTGATGGTGAATATGACAGACGGTTCCAGAGAGACGGTCGAAATTGCATCGGAATTTATCGAGGAGCAGGGATATACCTTTCCGGTATTTTATGACACAGAGTCTGATGCGGCCATGACCTACGGCGCCTATTCTCTGCCGACCACCTATTTCATTGATGCGGAGGGTTACGCGATCGCCCAGGCAAGAGGGGCGATTGACGGGGAAACGCTGCAGAAGGGAATTGACATGATCCAGAAATAAAGCTGCGAAAGGAGACTGCCATGAGGCTGCTTTATGCGGAGGATGAACGGGCGCTTTCAGAAGCGGTGACGGACATTCTGACTTATCACAAATATATTGTTGATACTGCGTATAATGGCGAGGACGCTTACGATTACGCTGTGGCCGGAGAGTATGACGGCATCATTCTGGACATTATGATGCCAAAAAGGGACGGGCTTGAGGTTCTGTCAGCCCTGCGGAAAAACGGATGCAGAACGCCGGTCTTGTTTCTCACGGCAAAGGCACAGGTGGAGGAGCGGATCCAGGGGCTGGATGCCGGAGCTGACGACTATCTGCCAAAGCCGTTTGATATGGGGGAGCTTCTGGCCCGCGTTCGCGCCATGCTGCGCAGACGGGAGGAATTTCAGCCGGATCTGATTTCCTTTGGAGATCTGACGCTGAATATCCAGTCCGGAACGCTTTCCTGCGGCGGCACGGAATTTATCCTCCCGAAACAGGAATACCGACTTATGGAGCAGCTGATGCTAAACCAGAATATATTTCTTTCTACGGAGGAGCTTCTGGTAAAGGCGTGGGGGTATGACGCAAAAACGGATATCAACAGCGTCTGGCTCTATATTTCCTACATTCGCAAAAGGCTTTCGGCAATGAATTCGGAGGTGGAGATCGTGTCAAAACGAAATATTGGTTATCGACTGGAGAAACCGGTATGAAGAAGACACTGCGAAAAAAATTTATTCTTTTTGCCATGTCTGCGGTTACAATTTTGCTGGCGGTGCTGACAGTGGCGATCAATGGATTCAGCTGGATTATTTTGGAGCGTCAGTCCAGCTCTTTTTTACATATTCTTGCAAGCGGCGGGGAGGATTTTTTCTCCCCGCAATTTCCTGCGTCAAAGCCTTTTGCTCCGCCTGTGGATATGGATACGCTGAAATCAGCCCGGTTTTTTACTGTTCGCACGGATGCGGAGGGGAACGTTCTGGACGTCAACCTGGAACAGATTTCTGCAGTCAGCAGAGAGGATGCCATACAGTACGCCGGGCAGGCGGAGGGCAGGAAGGGAAAGATTGACCGCTATAAATATGAAGTGAGAGAGTCAGGGAAAGAGCGTCTGATTTTCTTTATGGATACCTCAAGGCAGCTCTGGATATTTATAATGGTGTTCAGCATTTCTTCGGCGATTGTGCTTATTTGCTGACTGGCGATCCTTTTGTTTGTGATCCTGTTTTCTGAAAGAGCAGTTCGTCCTGTTCTGGCCGGCCTTGAAAAGCAGAAGCAGTTTATTACCAATGCCGGACATGAACTAAAAACGCCTCTTGCGATCATCCAGTCGAACAATGATGCGTCCGCGCTGATTCATGGGGAAACGAAGTACAGCAAAAACATCCGGCTTCAGACACAGCGCCTGAACGCGCTGATGACCAATCTTCTGACACTTGCCAGGCTGGATGAGGACAGGAAGCTTCCCATGGAGAAGGTGGATATCAGTGAGCTGGTGGGAGAAATGCTGCCGGCTTACGAGGAGCTTGCGGCTCAGAAGCAGATTTCTCTGTCAGCAAAGCTCTTGCCCCATACGTTCATGCAGATCAATAGAGACATTTTTTCTCAGATGATTTCCGTTTTGCTGGACAATGCGGTGAAGTATACGCCAGAGGGCGGAAGCATTGCGTTTTTTGTGACAAAAGACAACGGTCACATCAGGATCACAGAAGAAAACACCTGCGAGATGCAGGCGCATTCAGACGCGGAGCAGCTGTTTGAGCGTTTTTACCGGGGAGACAGTGCCAGAACACAGAAAAGCACAGTTTCCGGATATGGCATCGGACTTTCGGCGGCCCGCGCCATCGCGGAAACCTTTGGCGGCAGACTGACAGCGGAGTATGCGGAAAATAAAACAATTCGTTTTACAGCGCGCTTTTGATTTCAACTTTATACAATTTCACAGGATTTTCACAGACCTTCCCTCAAGTGTTCACAAGTGGGAAGGTTTTTCTAATGTTGGTCTTAGGTTCGTTCTCTATAATGGGGAAAGAGAAAGGAGGAATGCTGCTTGCAGTTCAGACATGAGGTAAAGCACAGAATCAGCAATCTGGATATGCTGGTTTTGCGGCAAAGGCTAAGAGCGGTCATGAAACCGGACGGCAATGGGAAAAATGGGCAGTATGAGGTTCGCAGCCTGTATTTTGACAATCTGGAGGATAAAGCCCTTCGGGAAAAGCTGGATGGCGTGAATATACGGGAAAAATACAGAATTCGTCTGTATAATAACGAATTTTCGGTGATTCATCTGGAAAGAAAGTTCAAGCAGGGCGGACTGGGTTATAAGGAGCTTGCCCCGCTGACCCCGGAACAGGCGCAGCGGCTTGCCAGGGGAGAGATTCTCTGGATGAGAGAAAGCACAGACAAAGTACTTCTCGGTTTTTATGCCAAAATACAGAGCGAGGGTTTGGCCGCAAAAGTAATCGTGGATTATACGAGAGAAGCGTTTGTATTTCAGCCGGGGAATGTCCGTGTGACGCTGGATTACAATATCCGAACGGCGCTTCGCTGCACTGATTTTTTAAATCCGGACTGCGTCACGGTTCCGGTACCGGATTCGCCCTGCATTTTGGAAGTGAAATGGGATGCTTATCTGCCGGATGTCATTCGCGATATGGTGCAGCTCGGAAACCGACAGAGCGCTGCGTATTCCAAATATGCAGCCTGCCGGATATACGATTAAAAATTTGAACTATAAGGAGAAAACAGACTATGACTTTTAGCGACATCTTCAAATCCAGTTTTCTGGAAAATGTATCTTCTATCAGCGTTTTGGATATGTTTCTGACGATCCTGCTGTCCTTTGGCATCGGATTGTTTATTTTTTTGATCTATAAGAAAACCTATCGCGGCATTATGTACTCTGCCGGGTTCGGAACTACGCTGATCGCGCTGACCATGATTACGGCAATCGTTATCCTGGCAGTAACCTCGAATGTGGTACTGTCTCTCGGTATGGTGGGCGCATTGTCCATTGTCCGTTTCCGCACAGCGATCAAAGACCCCCTGGACATTGCGTTTTTGTTCTGGTCCATCGGTGCGGGCATTATCCTGGCGGCAGGTATGATTCCGCTGGCGGTCATCGGCAGTGTTTGTATCGGCATCATTTTGCTTGTGTTTGTGAACCGGGATTCCAATACGCATCCGTATATGGTGGTGCTGAGCTGTGCTGACCACGATGCGGAAGTAAGAGCGAAGGAATTTCTTCAGAAAAATGTCACCAGGACAACAATAAAAAGCAAAACCGCTGTTAAAGGGGCGACGGAGCTGAATATCGAGGTCCGGCTGAAAGATGAGGATACGGATTTTATCAATATCCTCTCGGAAATGCCGGGTATCGGCAATGCGGTGCTTGTATCTTATAACGGCGATTATATGGGGTAAGCATATGTCAGGAAATAAATATTTTGACCGAATTGCAGGGGCGGTTACCGGAGTGATGCTGGTATTGAGTATTTTGTTTATGAACGGCGGCGCTTTCGGTATTCAGACAATGGCCCGTACCATGGGCTATGAAAACCGGTTATTTGACAAGACGAAGGTTCACACGGTTGACATTGTGATGGAGGACTGGGAGGAATTTATTGCTGACGCTGCCAGTGAGGAATATGAGGCGGCAGAGATTGTGATCGACGGTGAGGCCTACAAAAATGTGGGGCTCCGTGCAAAGGGAAACACTTCTCTTTCCACGGTAGCTTCCCTTGACAGCGAGCGATACAGCTTCAAGATTGAATTTGACCATTATGACAGCGCAAAATCCTATTATGGGCTGGATAAGATCAGCCTGAACAATCTGATACAGGATTCTACGATGATGAAGGATTATCTGTCCTATACCATGATGAATGAATTTGGCGTCAATTCCCCCCTGTGCAGCTATGTCTATATTACCGTCAATGGAGAGGATTGGGGCCTGTATCTGGCTGTAGAGGGTGTGGAGGAGGCGTTTTTGGAGCGCAATTACGGCTCTGATTACGGGGAACTCTACAAGCCTGACAGCATGAGCTTTGGGGGCGGCCGGGGAAACGGCATGGATTTTGACATGGAAGAGATGGATTTTTCAAAGCTTCCGGAAGCATCCGATCAGACGGCAATGTTTGGAGGCGGAGGAGAAAACGGCGGGTTCAGCTTCGGCGGAGGCATGGGTTCTTCAGATGTGAAGCTGCAATATGTGGATGATGACCTCGACAGCTATTCTAACATCTGGGACAATGCCAAGACCGACATTACCCGGACGGATCAGGAGCGTCTGGTGGAATCCCTGAAAAAGCTGTCAGACAATGAGGACATTGCATCGGTTGTGGACATCGAACAGGTGCTCCGCTATTTTGTAGTTCACAATTATATCTGCAATGACGACAGCTACACCGGCATGATGGTTCATAACTATTATCTTTATGAGAAAGACGGGAAGCTTTCCATGCTGCCCTGGGATTACAATCTGGGGTTTGGAACCTTTGGAGGCGGAAATGCAACAAGCACAGTGAATACGCCGATTGATTCTCCGGTATCGGGCGGCTCTTCCGACAGACCTATGCTGAACTGGATTTTTGAAAACGAGGAGTATACCGAGCAGTATCATCAGTATTTTGGGGAGTTTCTGGGCGAGGTGGATATCCAGGGGATCATCAACCAGGCATATGAGCTGATCAGACCCTATGTGGAAAAAGATCCCACTGCGTTTTTCACTTATGAAGAATTTGAACAGGGCATGGATACGCTTCGCCGTTTCTGCGAGCTGCGCAGTGAAAGCATTTCCATACAGCTGGAAAATGGAGAGACAACAGAAAACGGGAATTATGTGGATGCTTCGGATATCACGCTCTCCGATATGGGCTCTATGGCAGGCGGAGGATTTGACGGCGGGATGCCGGAGAGTGTGCCCGGCCAGATGCCGGAGGGGATGTCGGATCAGATGTCGGAAGATATGCCCGGCCAGATTCCGGATAGAGAGTTTTCTTTCGGCAGAAGCGGGGAAAACGCGCCTGCTTCAGAGCTTACCGGGTGGATTTGGATTGCGGTATCGGCGGGCATTTTAATGACAGGGCTGATCGTGGCGAAAAAATATAAGAGCTGATCACAGCCTGGATGTGATATAAAGTGCATAAAAAAAACCCTCTAAAACCAAAATCTTCCCCTCTTTTGCACAAAAGAATTTCTCTGTATAATAAAAGCATATCAGGAATGAACATACATCTGTAAACATTCCGAAATATGCAGGAAAGGAAGGAAAGCATATGAATGAAGTCATTGTCTCCATGAAGGACATCAGCAAAAGCTTCCCAGGAGTAAAGGCTCTGGATCATGTACAGTTTGAGCTGCGTTCCGGCGAGGTTATGGCGCTTCTGGGAGAGAACGGCGCCGGAAAATCCACTCTGATGAAGATTCTGAGCGGTGTTTATACCAGAGACGAAGGAACCGTGGAGATTTTCGGAAAACAGTATGACGACCTGACGCCGAAGCAGGCACAGGAAGTCGGCGTGGCCATTATCCACCAGGAGCTGAATATGTGCCGTCATCTGTCTGTCACAGAAAACATGTTTCTGGGCAGGGAGGTAAAGGGAAAGGTTTCTCTGAACAACGCGGCCATGCAGAAAGAGGCGAAAAGGATCCTGGATGATCTGAATATGGATATTGACCCGAACCAGATGGTGGGGGACCTTCCGGTATCCAAGCAGCAGATGGTGGAGATCGCAAAAGCGCTTTCCATTCACGCAAAGGTGCTGATTATGGACGAACCGACTTCTTCTCTGACCGCAAAAGAAATCGAGGATCTGTTCCGCATTATCCGTAAGCTTAAGGCAGACGGCTGCGGCATTGTGTATATTTCCCACAGACTGGAGGAGCTGGCGCATATTGTGGACCGCGTGACGATCATGCGGGACGGCCAGTATATCACCAGCGGAAATTTTGCGGATATGACCATGGACAACATCATTACCAACATGGTTGGCCGTGAGATTAAGGAGAAATTCCCCCGTGTGGAATGTCCCAAGGGCAAGAAGATATTTGAGGTAAAAAACTTAAATGCAGGCCGCATGGTACGAAACATCAATTTCTCTGTATATGAAGGGGAAATCGTAGGCTTCGCAGGTCTTATGGGTGCCGGAAGAACAGAGACCACCCGGGCGATCTTCGGAGTGGATGAAAAAGAGAGCGGCGAAATTTATGTGGACGGCAAGCAGGTGAAGATCAACTGTCCCATGGATGCAATCCGAAACGGAGTTGTTCTGGCTCCGGAGGACAGAAAGAAGGACGGCCTGTGCACGAAGCTGAGCATCCGTCAGAATCTGGCGCTGCCGAATCTGGATCTGGTATGCAACGGCCTGGGCGTGATCAACAGCAAAAAAGAAGAAGCGCTTTGCGAGAAGGCGGTAAAGGATCTGCTCATTAAAACGCCGAATGTGGAAATTGATTCCGGCAATTTGTCCGGCGGAAACCAGCAGAAGGTGGTTGTGGGAAAATGGCTGGCCCGCAATTCCAGAGTTGTTATTTTTGACGAGCCCACCAGAGGAATTGACGTTGGAGCGAAGGTTGAAATCTACAACCTGATGAACCAGCTGAAAAAACAGGGCATTGCAGTGATGTTTGTCTCCTCGGAGATGCCGGAGGTCATGGGGATTGCCGACAGGATCATCGTCATGTGCGACGGGCGCATTACCGGCGAGGTTATGGCGAAAGAGACCACGCAGAACGAGATTCTGACGTACGCAACTGCATTTGAAAACAAAAATATTCAGACCAGCTGATGGGAGGAGAAAGAACATGAACAATAATCAGAAGAGCCCATTGAAAAAGCTTTTGGCTGTCAGGGGCATGGGGGCAGCCCTCACCGCTTTTGTAGGACTGATCATTATTTACATCGCATTTGGCATTATCAATACCGCGGTATTTTCCGGACAGAACATCCTGAACCTGCTTCGTTCCATGTCAAAATACCTGCTGATCGGTATTGCGCAGAGCTATGTACTGATCACCGGAAACATTGACCTGTCTATCGGTTCCGTAGTCGGCATGAGCGCAATGATCACAGCAACGCTCATGGTTGGCGGAATGAATCCGGTCCTGGCGATTTTGATCACGCTGGTATGCTGCCTGGCAGTTGGAGTGGTAAACGGATATCTGGTAGGAAAGTTTAAGCTTCCGCCTTTCATTGCAACCTTGGGAACCATGTTTGTGGCAAGAGGTATCGCGTACATGGTAAACGGAAACCGCAACACAGACGCGATTGCGACCGGCGTGGGCAAAGAAACCGGCGACGCCTTCCAGAATTTCTTTTACTATGGAAAAACCCTTGGTGTGTATAACACCTTCTGGATCGCGGTGATCGTGTTTATTATTTTCTTCTTCCTGCTTTCCAAGACAAGAACCGGCCGTCATATTTACGCCATTGGCTCCAATGTGGACGCAGCGAAGCTCTCCGGCGTCAATGTAGTGGCAACCACGATCAAGACCTATCTGGTCAGCGCGGTATGTGCCTGCCTGGTTGGCTGGATCCTCTGCGCACAGGCTGGTATGGGAAACATGGAAGCCGGAAACATGTATGAGATGTACGGCGTAGCAGCAGGCGTTATCGGCGGCGTATCTCCCCTTGGAGGAACCGGTATTCTTCTGGGAACCTTTGCCGGTGCGGCAGTATGGCAGACACTGGAAAATGGTCTGAACATGATCGGCGCGCAGGTCGGTATCCAGCGTGTTGTGATCGGTGTCATCGTAGTTGCAGCTGTTCTGCTGGATGTGGTTGTAAGAAACGGCCAGTTCGGCAAACGCAAAAAGAACAAATAAGATTACAGGATTGTGAGAGCACGAAGTGCGGAACAATCCGTGTAATCTGAAAACCACATAACCTACGAACTAACCCGTAGCTTCTACGGATAGTTATAAAAAACTATATAATTTCAAGGAGGATTTTAAAATGAAGAGAAAGATGTTGGCAGCAATCTGCGCACTGTCTATGGTGGCATCCATGGGTGCGGCAACAACTGTATTTGCAGAGGCAGAAGTAAAGGCAACCGGCGATGAGAAGATCGCGCTGATCACCATGGACTCCATCGACCAGCACTGGATCACCCTGAACGAGGGAGCCCAGGCAGAGGCAAAAGAGCTTGGCGTGACGGTAGACTTCATGTCCCCGAACACCAAAGACGACGCACAGCAGATCGAGTGTGTAAACAACGCGGTAGCCGGCGGCTATGATGCGATCATGGTTGCGGCAAACGGCCCGGACGCAATTTCCTCCGCGCTGCAGGAAGCAGCAGACGCAGGCGTTAAGATCGTATACGTAGACTCTCCGGCAAACGTTGAGGCAGAGGCTACCTTCTCCACAGACAACAAGGCAGCAGGAAAAACCGCCGGCGAAGAGATGATCAAGGCGCTTGAGGAAAAAGGCGTTACTTCCGGTAAGATCGGTATCATCAATGTAAACGCAGCAACTGACTCCACGGTAAACCGTGAGGAAGGCTTCCGCGAAGCGTTTGAAGGAACCGAATTTGAGATTATGGAAACCCAGTACGGCGAAGGCGATGCGGCAAAATCCCAGAGCATTGCTGAGAACTACATTACCCAGGGCGTTGTCGGTATCTTTGGCTGCAACGAAGGTTCCACGACCGGAGCAGGAAACGCAATCAAGGCATCCGGAAATGCAGACATTATCGGCGCAGGCTTTGACAAATCCGATGCGATCCTGAACCTCATCGAGGACGGATACCTTTACTGCACAATGGCTCAGAATCCGGACGTAATGGGCTCTGAAGGCGTAAAAGCAGCAGTTCAGGCAATCGGCGGCGAGGATCTTGGCGGCGAAGTGACCGATACCGGCGTATCTGTGATCACAAAAGGAGCAATGCCGGAAGCAGAATAAACCGGAGCAAACAAAAAGCTGTTTTGAGCAAATGGAAAACCGTCGGATTTACCGGCGGTTTTCTTGAAGTTTTGCGAAAATTATGGTAAAAATATAAAAGAAACAGTCTGTGATTTTGAAGGAAACGGGAAAGGAAAACAGGCATGCAGAAAGTTGTGATTGCAGATGACGAGGAGAGGATCTGCCGGTTAATAGAAGCCCTGGTGGACTGGGAGGGCATCGGCCTTGCGCTGGCGGCTGTGGCCCATAACGGGGTGGAGGCCTGCGAGGTGATCGACAGGGAAAAGCCGGACATTCTCATTACGGATATCCGAATGCCGGGATGCAGCGGACTGGAGCTGATCGAGCAGGTAAAAAAGAGCCTTCCGGAGCTGGAAATCATTATTATCAGCGGTTATGCGCATTTTGAGTACGCGCAGCAGGCCATCAAATTCGGGGTGGGCGACTATCTGCTGAAGCCTGTAAATAAGGCGGAACTCAATTCCACCCTGGAAAAACTGAAAAATCGCGTTGCCAGGCGGCGGGAGTCCGAGCAGGACAAGGAGGAGCTTCTCCGCAAGGCCCGCCAGGATGACCGGCAGCTTCGCCAGAGCTTTGTGGCAGATCTTATGGACAAAGAAGGGCTTGTGCTGTCCGGAAAGATACTTTCGGAGCGCTATCATCTGGAAGTGAAAACGGGACAGATCCGGGCGCTGATCCTCAAAATGGATTCGGGGGCAAGTGCCTTGAGCGAAGCCTCCGCAGGGATCATGCTGGAAAAAGCTAGGGAGCTTCTGACAAGAAATCTGAAAGATAAATGCCTGGAATTTGTCCTGACGGTCCGGGGCAGTCAGGTGCTGGGCATCGTGAACTACGAGAACGGCCGTTGGGAGGAGATTCGCAGAATCCTCAAAAACTGCCTGAATACGTTGGAAATGCAGAAGAATCTTTTTCAGCCGGTCGCTTTTTCCATGGCGGCAGGGGCTGCGGCAGACGACTGCGCGGAGATCCGGGACTCTCTGAAAGAAGCGCAGCTGCTCATCTGGGAGCGCCTGACCAAAGGGACGGGAAGGTTTTTCGAAAGGCTGTCGCCGCCGTCTGCTCTTGCGGAGAAAAATCTGCTGGACGGATATCTGCGGGATGCAACCAGAGCTGTGGAGGTCTTAAGCCCGCAGCTTGCGGAAAAAGGCGCAGACCGGCTTCTTCAGGAGATGAGGACCGTGCCCGGGGTTCGCGGCTGCGAGATCAAAGAGCTTGTTTTTTCCGCGGCAGATGTGTTTGCAGCGCGGGTTTCGCCCCATAACAGAAATACAAGTCTGGAAAACTTCCGCAGGCAGTGCGAGTCTTTGAGTACAGCAGAGCAGCTGTTTGACTGTCTGAAGCTGTTTCAGAAGGAGCACCTTGAGGAGCTCATTGACAGTCACGAGAACGAGACCGTGCGGCCGGTGAGAAAGGCGAAGCAGTACATACAGAATCATTTCAGCGAGCAGATCACGCTTGAGGAGGTCAGCGACGCGGTGGGCCTGAGTCCGGCGTATTTCAGCACCCTGTTTAAAAAGACAGAGGGCGAGGGATTTGCGAAATATCTCATTCATGTGCGTATGGAGCAGGCCAAAATCCTTTTTCGCGAAACCAATCTTGCCGCATCGGAAATCTGCCGGAAAGTCGGGTATAATGATCTGAAGCATTTTACCCATACCTTTGAAAAAACAACGGGCGTAAAACCGTCCACCTACAGAAAACTTTACGGATAGGAGCGGGTTGGAGTGAAGGTCAGAGAGAAGCTTAAGTATATTTCCAATCGGGTACTGATCCTTATGGGCGCGGCCTGGATCCTCCTGCTGTCCACAGCGCTTGCACAGGTTGTGGAGGCGGTGAGATCAGGCGGGAGTCTGTGGCCGGCAGTGGTCACGGCAGCACTTGCGTTTGCGTTTCTTCCGGTGGGGTGGTTTTGGGTGATCGTGCCGTATCTGAAATCCGAAAAAATGGTACAGCACTTTATGGAAGGCTATATTTTTTCAGAAAACGGAGATTTGGGGACGGCGATCCTCACACCTTCCCTGCATCAGCAGATGAAGTCGGTGGAAAAGCTTCTGCGGTCTCCCCAGCGGATCGATCTGAACAAAAGACAGGCGCAGTATCTGGCGCTTCAGAATCAGATCAATCCTCATTTTCTCTACAATACCCTGGAGAGCATCCGGGGCGAGGCTCTGATCGCCGGGCTTGACAGCGTGGCGGATATGACGGAGGCGCTGGCAAAATTTTTCCGCTATACCATTACCAAGGTGGAAAATCTGGTGTCAGTGGAGGAGGAGCTGGACAACTGCGAGACCTATTTCGGAATCCAGAAATATCGGTTTGGGGACCGGCTCAACCTGCATGTGGAATATGACGCGGAAGACCAGGATATTATCATGAACTGCCGGATTCCGAAGCTGACGCTGCAGCCCATTCTGGAAAACAGCATCATACACGGAACAGAGCTGAAGATCGGCGCGGGAAATCTCCTGATTCGGTTTGAATGTACCAAGGACCGGCTTCTCATTCGGATTTCCGACGACGGTGTGGGTATGGATGAGCAGACGCTTGCCCGCCTGAACCATAAGCTGGGAAAAAGCCTGGAGGCATTCAGCTCTCCGGAGGAAACCAAGGGAGGCATTGCCCTGGAAAATGTGAATAATCGGATTCACCTGCTGTTTGGAGACGAGTATGGGATGCATGTGTACTCGGTTCAGGGGCGAGGTACGGATGTGGAGATCACTCTGCCCATTGCCACCAACGACAGGCAGGTGAGGAATCGGAGCGTGCTTGCATGAAACAGGAAATCTTTCGCATGGAGCGTGTGACCTACCAGGAGCACGGCGTGGTGCTTTTGCAGGATTTTCAGCTCCAGATTTATCAGGGGGAGATCATGGGGATGATTCCGATCAACAATCACGGACTGGGAGCTCTTCTGAAGCTTCTTCCGGCGAATCTGCCCCTGAATGACGGATATATTTATTACTGCTCAGAAAAAGTAAATTCCTGGAAAGGGCCGTTGAGGAGCGCGAACCGTATCAGTGTCATTTCTGCAAAAAGTTCCCTGGTGGAGGGAATGACGGTGGCGGACAATATTTTTGTGCTGCGCCAGGGGTTTCACCAGGAGCTGATCCGGTCCCGCCTTCTGAAAGCGCAGATGCAGCCGTTTCTGGAGGATATCGGAATGGATATTCCCGGAGACCGGTATGTGGAGGAGCTGACCATCTTTGAGCGGGTGGTTGTGGAGCTTTTGCGGGGCGTGATCCTTGGAAATCATCTGATCGTGCTCTGCGAGATAGGCGCGCTCATCAGCTACGAAGAACTGGACAAGCTCCACAGGATCCTCCGCCATTATGCGGACAAGGGCTTTGCTTTTTTGTATGTGTGCCCTCATTTTGAGGAGCTTTCCCGCATCTGTGACCGGGTAGCCCGTATGTCCAACGGGAGGATTCAGAAAATTGTCTCCCGGGAGGAGATGGATGAGGAAATTGTGAGGATCTGTCCGGATGAGTATAAAAATATGGTGCAGTATCACAGAGAAAACAGCCTGAGAGTCTTGAAAGGAGAGCCGGTGCTCACCTGGGAACAGGAAGGGGACGAGACGTTTGGCGGATTTTCTTTTCAGGTTTTGCGGGGAGAATGTCTGGTTCTGCAGGTGGTGGAAAACCGGCAGTTTCAGAAGATTTCCCAGATGCTCACCGGAAAACAGCCGGCTGAGCACACGCGTGTTCTGATGGGACGGGAGCCGATCTCACTGCCTGCAGACCGCCGGATCGCAGTGGTGCAGGAGCTTGCGGCCAGAACCATGATCTTTCCGGGACTTTCCTATATGGAAAATCTGTGCATGGCATTGGCGCAGCGTATGCCGTTTCTCTGGGCAAACCGCAAAATCCGCAGCAACATCCGCAGGGAATACAGCAGCATTCTGGGCGAAGAGGTTTTTGAGACAGCCGTGGAGGATTTAAGTGAAAAACAGAAATATCAGCTGATTTACACCAGGATCCTTCTTCAGAAGCCGAAGGTGGTGTTTTGTATCCATCCCTTTCAGGGGGCAGATGTAGCGCACCGGATGTTCATCTGGCAGATGCTGGAGATGCTTCTTGAGGAGGGGATCGCGGTGGTGATCGTCTCCGTAAGTCTTTCGGATTCCCTGGCAATGGCAGACCGGCTGCTGGTTGTGGACGAAGGCGGAGAGATAAAAGAAATGGAAAGAGAAAAATTTGATACAATTTCAGCGAAGGTTCCCTGGACACACCTTTATAATGACCAGGTAAAAATAAGAGAAACTTAAGAAATGGAGTGAAAGCATGAACGCAAAATACCAAATCGACACAGAAGAAAATCGTGAATTTCTCAAAGAAATAAGAGAAGGATTGTTTTCCTTTGGACATCGTTTTCCATCTCCGGGAGGCAGCGCTTACTATCTGGGAGATGACGGTACCCCCTGGAAAGAGCGGAATCGGGAGGCCTATGTGACCTGCCGTATGGCGCATGTGTACAGCATGGCTTCTTTTTTGGGACATGAAGGCAGTGAAACGCTTATTGACGAAGCGCTGCGGGGCCTACTGGGAGAACTGAAAGACAAAGAAAACGGCGGCTGGTATGCCGGACTTACCAGTGACAATGAGCCGCTTCCCATGAAACAGTGCTATGCCCACGCTTTTGTGATCCTGGCGGCAACCTCCGGCCTTCTGGCGGGAAGAGAAGGAGCGAAGGAGCTTCTTGAAGACGCCCTTGCCACCTATGACAAATATTTCTGGAAAGAGGAGGAAGGGCTTTCCAGCGATACCTGGAATACCGAGTTTACAGTGGAGGATGATTACCGGGGACTCAATGCCAACATGCATACTGTGGAGGCGTTTCTTGCAGCGGCAGATGTGACAAAGGATGAGAAATACCGTGTGAGATGCGGACGCATTATCGACCATGTGATCGGCTGGGCAAAGGACAACAGCTGGCGGATTCCGGAACATTTTACCAGGGACTGGAAGCCGGATCTTGCCTGCAATAAGGAACGTCCGGACGACCCGTTTAAACCCTACGGCGCAACGCCGGGACATGGCCTGGAGTGGGGACGCCTCATTACCCAGTGGGCGCTTTCCACCTATCATGACGACCCGGCGGGGGCGTCCTATATTGAGGCTGCCGAAAACCTTTACAACCGTGCGGTTGCCGATGCCTGGAACGCGGACGGCGCGCCCGGGATCGTGTACACCACGGACTGGGACGGAACTCCGGTGGTTCATGACCGTATGCACTGGACGCTGGCGGAAGGGATCAACACTGCGGCTGTGCTTTACCGTGTGACCGGCAAACAGAAATATGCAGATGATTACGCGGCGTTTATGGAATATCTGGATGAAAAGGTTCTGGACCATGTGAACGGCTCCTGGTTCCACCAGTTAGACCGTGAGAACAGGGTTGTGGGAACCGTATGGCCGGGAAAAGCAGATCTGTACCATGCAGCACAGGCCACGCTGATTCCCTACTATGCGGCGGATACCTCCATTGCGGTGGCTGTAAAAGAAGGTATGACAGTTTAGGAGTACAGGCAAAATTAACACTCCGTCGGTACCATTGCCGGTGTTTCCCACAGAGAGTCGTGTTTCACAATACTCTCTGTCGGGAAATCACACGGCAAATCCAACGGAGCTGTATTTTGGTGTCAGTCCTCCTCGATCACCTGGATCTCCAGATAATCGAAATCTATCTGTTCCATAAAATTATCCTGATAGAATCTTGTGCGGGCGTGTTTCTGAAATTCCCGGACGGTCTTGTCCAGCCAGATCGGATTGCCAAGATCCATTTCGTAGCAGATTTTTTCCAGTGCCCCGAATACTTTATGGGTTCGGGTGTCATTCTCGTCATTGCATATCACGGTATCTTTGATCAAATGGTTATCTTTCCAGATTTTTCCCCACAGTCGGAACATGAATGTGTCCTCCTTACTTTTTTTATCATATAAAAATAACTTGGTATCAATATCAGATCCGCCCCGGCCCAGGCCAAGATCTCCGCAAAGAGAATCCCGTTTTCTCCGAACATGGCCGGAAGCAGGAATGCGGCTGCGGTTCGCATGACGAACTCCGCTATGCCGGAAACCATGGGCAAAAGTGTGTTTCCCAGTCCCTGAATGCAGCTTCTGGTGACGTGGAGCACATAGAGAATGGGCAGGAATACCGACATAATGGCAAGGTAGCGGTAGCCGATGTCAAGGGCAGCCATGCTCTCCGCTGCATCCATGGAAATGAAGCAGGAGAGGATGAGACGGCCGAATACCAGCATAACCAGAGCAATGAGAAGGGAGGTTATGGTGGAGATCATCAGTGCTGCCCGAAGCCCTTTGGAAATGCGGGGAAGCTTTCCGGCGCCGAGATTTTGGCCGGTGTAAGTGACCATGGCATAGCCGTAGGAGGTGGCAGCCACCTCCAGAAGTCCATAAAGCCGGTTCGTTGCCGTAAGTCCCGCGATAAAGGCGACACCGAAGCCGTTGACGATCATCTGCACGATCATGCCGCCAACGGCAATGACAGAGTTCTGAAAGGCCATGGGAAGCCCTAGCCCCATCAAGTGCAGACAGAGCGGTTTTTCGATTGTCCAGTCCTCCCGGGAAAGTTTCAGAATCTGGATTTTTCGCAGATGGAAAAAGCAGTACACCGCGGACAGACATTGTGCAATCAGGGTGGCAATGGCCGCTCCCTCCACGCCCCAGCCAAAGCCCATGACAAAGAGAAAATCAAGGCCAATGTTGGTAAAGGCAGCCACAACCATGGCGAGAAGGGGCGTTTTGCCGTCGCCAAGTGCCCGGAGGACTGAGGCTGCCAGATTGTAGGCCATGACAATGGGGATACCGCCGAACATGATGCGGAGATACGCGACAGCCATGGGGCGGATCTCGCCGGGAACCCGCAGAAGCTCTGTGGCAGTGCCGATCAGCCCTTCACAGCAGAATGTGAGTGCAATGGCGCAGAGGACGGACAAAAACAGAGAATTGGTAACAACCCGCCGAAGCCCCTTGTAATCCTGCGCGCCGAAGCGCTGCGCCATGAGGATACAAAAGCCCTGTGTGAAGCCCTGGATCATGCCCAGAGCCAGCCAGTTCAGCCATTCCACCGTGCCGAGGGCGGCCAGGGCGTTTACGCCCAGAACCTTTCCCACCACTGCAGTATCCACTACCGTATACAGCTGCTGAAAAATATTCCCCATCATCAGGGGCAGTGAAAAGAAGAGCAGAAGCCGTGAAGGGCTGCCCTCCGTGAGATTTTTGGTGTTCATGATGCGGTCCTCTTTCCTTATTATCCGAGAAAATTTTACTATATCTGCGGGAAAATTGTCAATGAGGAGAAGGAATGATATACTGGAGAAAAGGAGTGTGATACAGTGAAGATATGGACATTAATGGAAAATACAGCAGCAGAGGAAACCTTCTGCGCGGAACATGGATTGAGCTTTTACATGGAAACGAAGAAGCACAAAATTCTTTTTGATGCCGGGCAGACGGACGCGTTTGCAGAAAATGCAAAAAAACTGGGGATCGATTTGAGTCAGGTGGACGTGGCGGTGCTTTCCCATGGGCATTATGACCATGGCGGAGGACTTCTGAAGTTTTTGGAGCTGAATGAAAAAGCGCCGGTGTACGTAAGTCCCGGGGCTTTTGGCGCGCATTACAACGGCACGGAAAAATACATCGGGCTTTCAGACAAACTGGCGGACAATCCCCGCATCATTGCGGCACACATGCAGGGAGAAAAAGGGACGGGCAAAGGGCATAGCCTTCGCCTTGACGAGGAACTGACCCTGTACTCCTGCAATGAAAGACCAAGAACCTTTCCGACGGACAGTGCCGGGCTGAAAATAAAACAAAACGGTGTTTTTCGCGCGGACGATTTTCTCCATGAGCAGTATCTTCTGGTGGAGGAAGAGGGGAAACGGGTGCTGTTCAGCGGCTGCTCCCACAAGGGGATTCTCAATATTGCAGACTGGTTCCGGCCGGATGTGCTCATAGGCGGCTTTCATTTTATGAAACTGGATGTGGCAAAGGACGCAGAGCTTCTTGCGGAAGCGGCAAACCGGCTGTTGTCCTATCCTACCCGGTATTTTACCGGCCACTGTACCGGTCTTGCGCAGTACGAATTTCTCAGAGAAAAAATGGGCGACCGGATTTCGTATCTGTCCGCGGGAAGCTGCCTGGAAATCTGAGGCAGCCTGGCCGGAAAATTATTTACTTTCCGGGGCAGCGGGCGATTTTGGCGGGGCAGCCGGCCGGGTGAGCGCCAAAAGTGCGCCGGGGATCAGAAACAGCGCGTGGTATTTGTAGGCAAAGGACAGAACCGGCCAGGTGAGCGTGGAAATCCAGTTGAGAAAGAAATTTTCGTCCAGAGGAAACGGGCGGTTGAAAAGGATTCGGAAGGAACTGTCAAGCAAGGGACAGATATTCAACACCAGGAGCACAAAAACCAGGGCTGTGAGAAGCGCAAGAAGCCTGTGCCAGATTTTGATATACTTTCCGGAAAAGGGCTTTGCGCCGCAAAAAAGAAACAGGGCAGACAGGAGACCGAAGCCCCAGAGCAGCCAGGCAGCCGGCAGCAGGAGTCCGCGGAGCAGGAAGGAAAAGCCGGCGCTGTAGGTGGTCTGCCTCCAGCGGTCTGCATAAGGCAGCAGCAAAAAGGACGCAAGAGTGAGCGCCAGGGCAATGCCAAGAAGTACGCAGAGCCGGCGGATTTTCTCCGTTTTGTTGGCGGGGGCCGGCGGACCGTAGATCAGCGTATTTACGTCTGTTTCAAAAATTTCGGCCAGTTTGGTGAGCGTGTCAATATCCGGATTGGATTTTCCTGTTTCGTAATTGGAGACCGTCTGACGGCTGACAAAAAGCCTTTCGGCCAGAGTATCCTGTGTCATATGACAGTCCGTGCGAAGTCGTCTGATATTCTTTCCTATAGTGTTCGCCATAGTGCGTCCTCCTTTTGGTTTGTCTGCCAAAGGGCAGCGGGATTTTCTTAATCTTATTATGCCTCAGGGACGCTTTTTTGTCACGCAAAGTATCTTTGCGCAGGGGTTTTTCTTGATTATTCCGTCAAAATAAACTATAATTAACTTCAATTTAGTTGCACTTCATAAACCAATGAGATTCTGTATGAAACGGAGGATATTTGAATATGAAACTGTATGATACAGGCGTTTATTTGCAAAATGGCCGGGATATTATTCCGGAGGCGGAAGCTGCTTTTCCGGTGTCAAAGGCGGAAGCGGCAAAGAATACCATTGCTTACGGTATTCTTGAGGCGCACAATACATCCGGAAACATGGAAAAGCTGCAGATTAAATTTGATAAACTGACTTCCCATGACATTACCTTTGTGGGGATCATCCAGACGGCCAGGGCTTCCGGCCTCACAAAATTCCCGGTGCCCTATGTGCTGACCAACTGCCACAATTCTCTCTGCGCGGTGGGAGGAACCATCAACGAGGATGACCACATGTTTGGTCTGACCTGCGCAAAAAAATATGGCGGCGTTTACGTTCCGCCCCATCAGGCAGTAATCCATCAGTATGCCCGGGAGATGCTGGCGGCAGGGGGAGCCATGATCCTCGGATCTGACTCTCATACCCGTTACGGCGCGCTGGGTACCATGGCTATGGGCGAGGGCGGTCCCGAGCTGGTAAAACAGCTTCTTTCCCAGACCTATGACATTAACATGCCGGGCGTGGTGGCAATCTATCTCAAGGGAGAACCCCGTCCGGGTGTTGGTCCGCAGGACGTGGCGCTTGCAATCATCGGCGAGGTCTTTGCCAACGGCTATGTGAAAAACAAGGTGATGGAGTTTGTGGGACCGGGCGTGGCAGCTCTGAGCGCCGACTTCCGTATCGGTGTGGATGTGATGACAACAGAGACGACCTGTCTTTCCTCCATCTGGCAGACGGATGAGAAAATTGAGGAATTCTACGAAATCCACGGAAGAGCAGGCGATTATAAAGAGCTGAAGCCGGGCCAGGTGGCTTACTACGACGGCTGTGTGGAAATTGATTTAAGCGAGATCAAACCGATGATCGCCATGCCCTTCCACCCCAGCAACACCTATACCATTGATGAGCTCAAGGCGAATCTTGATGATATTCTGGCAGATGTGGAGAAGAAAGCCCAGGTGAGCCTGGACGGCAAGATCCCTTTCACCCTGCGCGACAAGGTGGTTGACGGAAAGCTTTATGTGGAGCAGGGAATCATTGCCGGCTGCGCGGGCGGCGGCTTTGAAAACATCTGCGCAGCAGCGGACATTCTCCGCGGAACCAGCATCGGCGCGGATGCCTTTACCTTAAGCGTTTATCCGGCAAGTACACCGATTTATATGGAGCTGGCGAAAAACGGCGTTCTGGCAGATCTGCTGGCAACCGGCGCTGTGGTGAAAACGGCGTTCTGCGGACCCTGCTTCGGCGCAGGGGACACACCGGCGCACAATGCGTTCAGTATCCGCCACACCACCAGAAACTTCCCCAACCGTGAGGGCTCCAAGATCCAGAACGGCCAGATTTCCTCCGTGGCGCTTATGGATGCGCGCTCTATTGCGGCAACTGCGGCAAACAAGGGCTTTTTGACCTCTGCGGAAGAATATACGGGAGAATACCGCGGCCAGAAATACTTCTTTGACAAAACCATTTATGAAAACCGTGTCTTTGACAGCAAGGGCGTTGCGGACGACAGCGTGGAGATCCAGTTTGGCCCCAACATCAAGGACTGGCCGAAGATGTCTGCACTTCCGGAGAATCTGGTGCTCCAGGTGGTATCCGAGATCCACGACCCGGTAACCACCACGGATGAGCTGATTCCCTCTGGAGAAACTTCTTCCTTCCGTTCCAATCCGCTGGGACTGGCCGAGTTTACTCTCTCCAGAAAAGATCCGGCCTATGTAGGGCGGGCAAAAGAAATCCAGAAAGCGCAGAAGGCGGTGGAAAACGGGGATTGTCCGGCAGAGGCGGTTCCGGAGCTGAAAGACGTCATGGAAACGATCCGGAAAACCTTTGAAAATGCAGACAAGAGCAATACCGGATTTGGAAGCACGATCTTTGCTGTGAAGCCGGGCGACGGCTCTGCCAGAGAACAGGCGGCTTCCTGTCAGAAGGTTCTGGGCGGCTGGGCAAATATTGCCAACGAGTATGCAACCAAACGTTACCGCTCCAACCTCATCAACTGGGGAATGCTTCCATTTCTTATTGAAAACGGAGAGCTTCCCTTTGCAAACGGCGATTACCTCTTCTTCCCGGGCATCCGCAAAGCGGTAGAGGATAAAGCCGAGGTGATCAAAGGCTACACGGTAAAAGACGGAAATCTTCAGGCCTTTGATGTGACTTTGGGCGAGCTGACGGATGATGAGCGAGAGATTATTCTGAAAGGCTGCCTGATCAACTACAATCGAAGATAAGATAGGGAGAACAATTACAGGGCTGTTGTAGACGATGCACAGCTCCGTTGGATTTGCAGCATGCTTTCACGGCAGAGAAGCTTTGTGCGAAGCACGGCTTCCTGCGGGAAACATGTGCAAGGGTACCAACGGAGCGTTGCTTCTGCAACAGTTTCTTTTTTATATTCCATACAGCCGGCGAGAATCCCGCCGGTTTTGTTTTGAAAATTTTAATTATCAGAAAATAATAGAAAATTAAAAAATAAAATAGATTTAAAACTATATATACATATAATAAACAAATATAAATAAAAATATTGTAAAAATGTGTTGACAAATAGAACGGTCGGTGGTATTATAAATTCATCAAAAGAGAAAAGAAAACAAAGTACAAAAGATAGCAATGAAAAGTCAAAGTGAATTCGTTCCATTCATAGTATTGATATTTCCTTTATATGAATAACGAATCACAGAAAGGAAAAGGTGAATCCATTGGGAACATAGAAGAATTTCATCAATATGAGAGTGACAGAAATCGAGTTTCCTGCTAGAAAGACCGAATACTAAGATTTGTAAAAGCATTCCATTATATATAAATCATAATTTTAAACAAGGAGAAGAAAAAGTATTCAAGGTATATAGAATTGATTTCTCATATTGAATAGCTGTCACAGACCTGATACAAAGATTTTGAAATCTGTGTGAAGAAACATTTTTCAAAAGAGTATAACCCTCATAATTTCAAGAAGTCGTTCGGAAGAAGAGTTCCGGAGAATTTCAAGAAACCAATGAGAACGATATTTTGACATCCATATCAGCAATATCCGAATATGAATGGAAGCTTTGCATCAGAAGAATATCTTCTTTATTAATAAAAGAAGGAGATATTGAGAGAGGGAAAACCAGAGATCCTTTTCATATAGGCATTTGGAATTTATGAATTTAAGTTGTAAGATGTTTAACGGAGATGAAAAAGAACAGCAGGTATTTTCCCGATGAAATACAAATTATAATCCGTGAAATTATAATTTAAAATCTATAAACTTTCTAAGTAATCGAGTGATAAAAGATCATATCGTTTATGAGCAGGAAATAAAAAAGGATATGTACATTATAGATAAGAAAACTGAATAATGTGAATTGGAAATATCTCATGAAGCAGATGAGAAAAAAGTTCCAATTAAAAACCTCAAACAAACATAAAAACAAAAATAATATAGAAATACAACGAGGTAGAAAATTTGAATAACGAGTTTAAGTGAGACGGCCACCATTTTCCGGTAAGGTAAAAATGATGGCCGTCTCACGTTGCGTTTATGATTGCCACGCGAGACAAAAGACGCTATAATAAAGTCCGGAATCGCTGCAGCTGTATTACTGCTGTGATCCACATTCTATCAATATAACAAAGAAAAGGACTATTTATATATGCGGTTTTACATGGCTCCCATGGAGGGAATTACCGGATACATTTTTCGGCAGGCATATCACAAATGTTATGGAAATGTAGATTGCTATTTTGCTCCGTTCCTTATGAGCAGAAAACTAAATCAAAAAGAAATCCGGGATATTCTTCCGGAGAACAGTGCGGGAATGAAGCTGGTGCCCCAGATCCTCACCAATCGTGCCGAGGATTTTTTAAGCATTGCCGGGGGAATCCAGTCCTTTGGCTACACAGAAGTAAATTTGAATCTGGGCTGTCCGTCTCCTACTGTGACGGCCAGAAATCGGGGCGCAGGATTTTTAGGACTTCCAGGAGAACTGAGACGTTTCTTGGATGAGATTTTTGAGAAATGTCCGCTGGCTATTTCAATCAAAACAAGAATCGGTGTGGAGGATGAGGAGGAATGGCCTCGGATTCTGTCGATTTATGAGGAGTTTCCGCTGAAGGAACTGATCATTCATCCGCGTCTGAAGACAGATCAGTACAGGCAGGGAACCATACATACCGATGCGTTTGCGCTGGCAGCAGAAAAGAGCAGACATTCTCTTTGTTATAACGGGGATATCAACAGTGTAAAAGCTTACGAAGAAGTGATCGGAAAATTTCCGGGCGTGGAAAAGCTCATGCTGGGCCGGGGGATTCTCAGAAAGCCCTGGCTGACAGAGGCGATCCGTCAGGGAAATTCAAAGGAGCAGGAAGAGAAAAAAAGGCTGCGGGTTTTTCATGATACGCTTTTGCAGGGGTACACAGAGTATATGTCCGGCGACAGAAATACCTTGTATAAGATGAAAGAGCTGTGGGCATATCTTGGCACCTCCTTTGAGAACAGCGAAAAATATCTGAAAAAAATTCGGAAATCACAGCGTATCAGCGAATATGTGATCCATGTGAATGCCCTGTTTGGGGAATGCAGGCTGATTCTGTAGAAAGCCGGAGAAAATGGGAGAGAAGTATGTGGTTTGGAAATATGAAGGACAGGATCCTTTTTGAGGATGCGCATATTCTGGTCTGCCGCAAGCCTGCCGGGATTGCGGTGCAGAGCGCGGGAATCGGCTCCATGGACCTGGAAAGTATGCTGAAAAATTATCTGGCAGAAAAAGCGCCGGAAACCATTCCCTATCTGGCAGTGATCCACCGTCTGGATCAGCCGGTTGAGGGACTTTTGGTGTTTGCAAAAAATCAGAAGGCCGCGGCTGATCTGAACCGGCAGATGACTTCCGGAAAGATCAAAAAAGAATATCTGGCGGTAACGGAAAAAAAGCCGTTAAAAGACAGGGGGCAGCTTACGGATTACCTGAAAAAAGACGGCAGAAGCAACACCTCTTCGGTGGTGCAAAAGGGAACGCCCGGGGCGAAAGAGGCACGGCTGTTTTATGAGGTGCTGGAAACTGGCTCGCGCACGCTCCTGAACATACATCTGGAAACCGGACGGCATCATCAGATCAGAGTGCAGATGGCCCATGCCCAAATGCCGCTTCTGGGGGACAAAAAATATGGCGCATCAAAATTTTCCAGAGGGCTTGCGCTCTGTTCAGCAGGACTTTCCTTCTGCCATCCGGCGACCGGAAAACCCATGACCTTTTATATCTGCCCGGAGGGAGAGGCCTTTCAGGAATTTGCCTGTCTGAAAAAGCAGTCCGTATAATTTTGGAAAAAACAACCATACTAAAACAAAAAAGTATGGTGATGAGATTTGCATATGGAATGGAAACGACGTCTGACAATGGTTGGGATTGCCGTGGGAGTGTATGTGGGTTATGCTTATCTGCTCCCGGCGGCAGTCCCTTTTTTGGCGGCCTGGATTCTGGCGGTGTGGCTGCAACCGGCAGTTGCGGCGATGCACAGGAAAATCAGGATAAAAAAAGGTCTGGCTGCGGCGCTTCTTTTGCTTCTTCTCTTCGGCGCGGCAGGTGCAGTTCTTTTTTGGGGATGCAGAGAATTGTTTTCGCAGCTTGGGACAGCCTTTGAGAATCTGCCGGACTGGCTGCGGCTTTGTGTGGATGTTCTGGAGCGGCTCTGTGTCCGGCTGGAAGAGGATTTTGGCATTGCAAGGCAGGACAGCTACGGCTGTCTGCGCGCGCTGGGAGCGTCTGTCCGGGAGGAGCTTCCCGCGCTGGGAACTGTTTTTTTCAGAAAGCTTCAGGGATGGGTAAGCGGAGGAATCCTGTTTTTGTCCGGACTTGGCGTGACATTTATTCTGACTGTGCTGATCCTTGGGGATTTTGAAAAACTTCAGAAAAAAATATGGGATTATTCCTGGCTGGTGGGAACCCGGCGGGTGATCAAACGTCTGCAGAAAACCACTGTGGTGTATGTGAAATCCCAGGCGGTTATTATGCTGCTGGTGGCGGTGGTGAGCAGTCTCTGGTTCTGGATGATGAAGAGTCAATACTTTCTGATCCAGGGGCTTGTGCTGGGAGCGCTGGATGCGCTGCCGCTTTTGGGAACCGGGAGCTTTCTCTATCCGGCGGCGTTTTATTATCTGCTCCGGGGACAGCCGGGGATGGCAGCCGGCTGCGTGCTTCTGGATGTGGCGACCAGCTTTGTGCGGGAATTTCTTGAGCCAAGGCTTTTGGGCGGAAGGCTTGGAATATCACCGATTGCAGTCATTGCGTCGGTATATCTCGGGTTTTTCCTGTTCGGCGGCTGGGGCGTGATCCTGGGGCCGCTGTCTTTTTCCACGGCCTATGAGATTGGGCGGGAATGGGATGTATGGGATTGAAAAAAATGTGAAAAAAGTATTAAATCTATGGACGGAAAAGAGAAAACAGTGTATTGTTAGGATAATTTAAAGTAAATGTACTATGCAAAGGAGACAAAGATGAAGAGGAAAACGGCTGTATTTATGGCATTTCTGGCATCAGCGGGGATACTGGCAGGCGTTTCTGGACAGGAGAAGGAGCAGGAAATTCTGGCGGCAGGCCAGGAAGAAACCCAGGCAGAATCCGAGGCCGCTGCAGAGGATGCGGCTTTGGAAGAAGCGCAGGAGCCGGAAAATCCGGATGTTCCAGAGATTGACACGGCTGTCCCCATACAGGCGGGAACGCATATTGCGGTAGTGAGCAAAAACACAAAAGGAAGCTACTGGGAGCAGATCCATCAGGGTATGAAGGATGCGGTCCGTGATGTGAACGTTGCCTACGGCTTCGAGAAAGAGGAACAGGTTTCCATGACATTTGAAGGACCGGATGATGAAACGGATGTGGAGACCCAGATCAACACGTTGGACGCAGTACTTTCCGAGAATCCGGACGTACTCTGTCTGTCCGCCGGGGATATGAATTCCTGTCAGGCGCAGCTGGAGACTGCAATGGAGAATGGAATACCCGTGGTGGCCTTTGATTCCAATGTCAGCGAATCGGAGCTGGTTGCGGCTTACCGCGGAACCGATAATATACAGCTGGGAAAAATGGCGGCGGAGAAGCTGGTACAGGCGATTGGAGAGAAGGGAAAGATAGCCGTTCTCTCTGTACAGGAAAAAACGCAGAGCATCCAGGAGCGGATCCTGGGCTTTACGGAGGAGATCGCCAAATATCCGGATATTGAGATCGTGGAAATGGTCTATCAGGACGAAGTGAAGGATATGAACGCAGCCATACAGGGCGTTTTGACCCTTCATCCCACCCTGGCGGGGATTTTCTGCAGCAATGCGGATATGGCAGACTTATATCTGAACCTGGAAAAGGCGGAGGGAAGTCCGACTCCCGTGCTGGTGGGCGTGGACGGCACGAAGCGGCAGCAGGAGGCGGTTCTTGCAGGCGAGGAGCTGGGGATTGTTTCCCAGAATCCGTATGCCATCGGATATCAGACCATATGGGCCGCTCTGAGGGTATCTGTGGAGGAGCTGCCGGAGGAAGACAGGAATGTAATTCTGGAACCCGTGTGGATAGATGCAGAAAATATTGAAAATCCGGCGTTTGACAGCTATATTTACTGAAAACTGCGGAGGATTTCCTGAGTAATACTGGACATTTCTGTGGAAATGAAGTATGATATTTTTTAATTCCATACAAAAAATTTTAGGAGGCACGGGCTTTGAAGCAGTGGACAAGTACGTTGAAAAATCTTACCATGCTGACACAGCTTGGCCTTTCCTTTATCATGCCGCTTCTGATGTGTCTGGCGCTGTGCTGGTGGCTGAACGTTCACATGGGCGTGGGAGGCTGGGTGTTCATTCCGGGATTTTTCTTCGGGATGGGTGGCTCCGCAATGGTGGGCTACAAGGCATATCTGGCTGTGATGAAGCGGGAAAAGAAAAGAGACAAAGAGAAAAAGCGGGTTTCCTTTAACCGGCATCTCTGAGATATCCAGCAAAAACGGAAAGGTTGACAGGGCGAGAGGATGAGCATATTTGGTGAAGTACAGCCGGCAGTAAAAAAAGAAACCGGGCATGTGGCAGTGTATACAGCCATTGGTGCGGTGCTGATGTGGGTGATTTTCGGTATTCTTCACGGCGTCATGCCGGAGAAAGTTCCCTTTGATTATACGGTTTTTCTTGGCGGGATCGGCGGCGGCCTGATCGCTGTGCTGAATTTTTTCCTTATGGGCCTTACGGTCCAGAAGGTTGCGGCAAGTGCGGACGAGGACGCGGCGCGCATGAAAATGAAGGCCAGCTATTCCCAGCGGATGCTTTTGCAGATGCTGTGGGTGGTGGCAGCCATTGCGCTTCCATGCTTTCAGTTTGCGGCGGGGATTTTGCCGCTGTTGTTTCCAAGTCTTGGAATAAAGATCCACAGCATTGTTTTTAAAAAGAAATAGCGGATTCTGCTTACAGTAAGGAGGTGAGGCGTGTATGGAATTAGACATTTCGGGAGCAAAAATATTCTTTACCTTGCCCACGGACATCCCCATTCTGGGAGATTTTAAGCTCAGCGAAACCATCGTGGTAAGCTGGATCGTCATGGCGCTGATCACAGGAGTCTGCATCTGGCTGACCCATGACCTGAAGGTGGAAAACATCTCCAAGCGTCAGGCGTTTGCGGAGATGCTGGTGGAGATGGCGAACAAATTCGTGGTGGGCAACATGGGTGAGAAATTCCGCCATTTGATACCTTTTGTGGCAGCATTGTTTGCCACCAGCGTGGTGTCCAACCTGATCAGTCTTGTGGGACTCAGGAGCCCTACGGCGGATCTGTCTACAGAGGCGGCCTGGGCAGTTGTGGTATTTGTCATGATCACAGCGCAGAAGATCAAGACCGGCGGCGTGGGAGGGTATCTCAAAGGGTTCACTACACCCATTGCGATCATGACCCCCTTTAATGTGCTTTCTGAGCTTGCCACTCCGGTAAGTATGGCCTGCCGACATTTTGGAAATATTTTGTCCGGCGTGGTTATCAACGGACTGATTTACGGCGCTCTGGCAGTTGCCAGTTCCGCGCTTCTGGGGCTGCTTCCCGGCATTGTGGGAGATGTGCTCTCAAAGATTCCCATTTTGGATGTGGGAATTCCTGCGATTCTGTCGGTTTACTTTGACTGGTTCTCCGGCGTGATGCAGGCGTTCATTTTCTGTATGCTGACGGTAATGTACATTGCCAACGCGGCGGAAGAGTAAAAGTCAAAATTTAATAAAAAATTATATTTCACAGGAGGATTTTATTATGGATTTTCAGTTGCTTGCGAAAGGTATTGCACTTGCAGGATGCGCGATTGGTGCAGGATGTGCTCTGATCGCCGGTATCGGACCTGGTATCGGTGAAGGTAACGCGGTTGCGAAGGCGCTTGAAGCGATCGGACGTCAGCCGGAATGTAAGGGAGATGTGACTTCCACCATGCTTCTGGGCTGTGCCATTGCAGAGACTACAGGTATTTACGGTTTTGTTACCGGCCTTCTTCTGATCTTTGTTGCGCCGGGCATGTTTATGAATTTCCTGAGCTGAGAAACAACGATTCTGACAGGAGGCTACGATCATGGAAGTACAGGAATTAGTAAGCATTGTGCCGTGGACTTTCATTGCAATGATATGCAACCTGTTTATACAGGTGTATCTCATCAAACGTTTTCTGTTTAAGCCTATCAATGCCATGCTGGAAAAGCGAAAAGCACTGGCGGACGCCCAGATTCAGGATGCCGTAAAGGCGAAGGATGAGGCAGAGGCCATGAAAGCGGAATATGAGCAGAACATGCAGGAAGCGAAGGCGAAAGCCGGAGAGATCCTGGCAACTGCACAGAAAACCGCAACGCTCCAGAGTGAGGAAATGCTCCGGGATGCTTCCCAGCAGGTGGCAGCCTTAAAGGCCAAGGCAGAGAGCGACATTGCGCAGGAGAAGAGAAAAGCAGTCAATGAGATCAAGGATGAAATTGGCGGCATGGCAATGGAGATTGCAGGAAAAGTCATTGAGCGTGAGCTCAACGAGGAAGACCACGCGAAACTGATCGACGAGTTTATTTCGAATGTAGGTGAGGCATCATGACACAGACTGCCAGACTGTATGGAGGCAGCCTGTATGACCTTGCTGCCGAAGAACAGCTCACAGATATTGTTCTTGAGCAGATGACAGAGGCAGGGCGGCTGTTCCGGGAAAATCCGGAGTATGTACGTCTTCTGGGAGAACCCTCCATTCCGAAGAAGGAGAGAACGGGACTTCTGGATACTGCCTTTGGCGGACAAATAGAAAAATATCTGCTGAATTTTTTGAAACTGCTGTGTGAACGCGAGCTTCTCGGAGAATTTGCGGGATGCCTGGAGGAATTTACACGGCGCTATAATCTGGACCACGGCATTGCCCAGGCAGTGGTAACGACTGCGGTTGTCTTAAGTGACAGGCAGATGGCGGCCCTTACGGAGAAGCTTGAGGGTATCAGCGGAAAGAAAATCTCCCTGATACAGAAACAGGATCCCTCCGTGGTGGCGGGGCTTAAGGTGGAGCTGGAAGGAAAACTGCTGGATGGAACAGTACAGGGACGTCTGTCAGGGCTCTCCAGAAAACTGAATGAAATAATTGTTTAAAGGATGGGAATGGAATCATGCAATTAAAACCTGAAGAAATATCCAAGGTCATCCGAAGTCAGATCAAATATTACGAGAATGTCATTCAGCAGAATGAGACAGGTACCATTTTGATGGTGGGCGACGGTATTGCCAGAGCCAGCGGTCTTGTGAACTGCATGGCCGGAGAGCTTCTGGAGTTTGAGGACGGAAGCTACGGCATGGCTCAGAACCTGGAAGAAAACAGTGTATCCATCGTATTATTTGGTTCCGATGAAAACATCGGCGAGGGTCAGACCGTAAAACGTACCGGAAAAGTCGTATCGGTTCCGGTAGGTGACAAAATGATTGGCCGCGTAGTCAATGCACTGGGACAGCCTATTGACGGGGCAGGCCCCATTGTGACAGAGGAGTTTCGCCCGATTGAGAGTCCGGCGCCCGGAATCTGCGAGAGACGTTCTGTACATGAACCTCTCCAGACAGGTATCAAGGCCATTGACTCCATGGTGCCTATTGGCCGCGGGCAGCGGGAACTGATCATTGGCGACCGCCAGACCGGAAAGACGACCCTGGCTGTGGACACGATCATCAACCAGAAAGGCAAGGATGTAATCTGTATCTACGTTGCGATCGGGCAGAAACGTTCTACCGTGGCAACACTGGTGGAAACTCTGACGAAGAACGGTGCTATGGATTACACTATGGTTGTGGCGGCGACTGCCTCTGAGGCGAGTCCGCTGCAGTACATTGCACCCTACTCCGGCTGTGCAATGGGCGAGTATTTTATGAACAAGGGCAAACATGTGCTGATCATCTACGACGATCTGAGCAAGCATGCGGTAGCCTACCGTGCACTTTCCCTGCTGATACGCCGTCCGCCGGGACGTGAGGCGTATCCGGGAGATGTATTCTACCTCCACTCCAGACTTCTGGAGCGTGCGGCGAAGCTGGACGAGGAGCATGGAGGCGGTTCGCTTACTGCGCTGCCCATTATTGAAACGCAGGCGGGCGATGTTTCCGCCTATATTCCGACCAACGTAATTTCCATTACCGACGGTCAGATCTTCCTGGAGACAGAGCTTTTCCACTCCGGTGTTATGCCGGCGGTAAACCCGGGCATTTCGGTATCCCGAGTGGGAGGAAATGCACAGATCAAAGCGATGAAGAAGGTTGCCGGTACGCTGAAGCTTATTTATTCTCAGTACCGCGAGCTGCAGAGCTTCGCGCAGTTTGGGTCTGATCTGGATGCGGACACCAAGGCGCGTCTGGAGCAGGGCGCCCGCATTGTGGAGGTGCTGAAACAGAATCAGAACGAGCCGGTTGCGGTGGAGAAGCAGGTAGCTATCCTCTATGCGGTGACCAAGGGAATCCTTTCTGCCGTTGCAGTGGAGGATGTGCGGGAGTATGAGGCAGGACTCTTTACCTACCTGGATACCGATGCAGAGGGCGCGGCGGCCATGCAGGAGATCCGCTCCACAGGTAAGCTGGAGGAAGAGACGGAGAACCGGCTGAAAGCGGCTCTTGAAAGCTATACAGAAAATTTTCTGAATGCAAGACCTGAAAAATAAAGTGATTAGGAGGAACCAAGATGGCTGCAAACATGAAAGCGGTAAAACTGCGGATCAAGAGTGTGCAGAGCACCATGCAGATTACCAAAGCAATGGAACTTGTGGCATCCTCCAAGCTGCGTAAAGCAAAAGAGCGGGCGGAGACCTGCCGGCCGTATTTTAAGACGCTCCATGAAACCCTGCAGAATATTGCGAGAGAGAATACGGACTTCACCTCTGTCTATGCGAAGGAGGCCCAGAGCCCCAGATACTGCTATGTGCTGATCGGAGGCGACCGGGGGCTGGCAGGCGGGTATAATGCCAATCTGTTCAAATGTCTGGAGACGGAAAGCGCAGGCAGAGATTATGTGGTGCTTCCCATTGGAAAGAAGGCTGTGGAATACTGCAGCCGCAGGAAGCTTGAAATTCTCACGGATGCATTCGGGGAGATCGCAGATGTGTCGGTGGCGGACTGCTACGAAATGGCAAGTGTTTTGTGCAGGGAATTCCGGGACGGCAGATTCGGTCATATTGAATTGTGTTATACCAACTTTGTTTCCATGCTGTCTCAGCAGCCGGGCGTGTTTCCCGTGCTTCCGCTTACGGACATTGCAAAAGAGCAGCCGGAGGAACCGCCAAAAGCAGGTTTTCGCGAGCTGATCCTCTATGAGCCGAACAGCACGGAGGTATTCAACGCCATTGTGCCGGAATATCTGGCAGGGCTGATTTACGGCGGCATCTGCGAAAGTCTGGCCAGCGAGCTTGCGGCCAGAAGAACGGCGATGGATGCTGCCACCAAGAATGCTGGAGAGATGATCGACCAGCTGAACCTGTATTACAACCGGGCGCGTCAGGCCAGCATCACGCAGGAGATTACGGAGATTGTTGCAGGTGCGGAGGGCGTATAAAAAGCGTTGCACCGCTTAAGAGCGGACAGCACTGCCCAAGGCTATAAGCAGAAAAAGGAGATTCATAAAAATGAGCGAAAAACACATTGGCGAGGTCGTGCAGGTGATCGGCCCTGTTTTGGACATTCGTTTTGCCCATGACGAGCTGCCCGCACTTCTCAATGCCATTGAAATTGACAACAAAGGCGCACGGCTGGTTGCCGAGGTTGCGCAGCAGGTGGGTGACAATACGGTCCGCTGTATTGCCATGAATTCCACGGACGGTCTGGTGCGCGGCACCAAGGCTGTGGATACCGGAGAACCCATTGCAGTTCCGGTTGGAGAAGAATGCCTGGGCCGTGTGTTCAATCTTTTGGGGGAACCGGTAGACAACATGCCGGCTCCGAAGACAGAGCAGCGCTGGGCCATTCACCGTCCGGCGCCAGCATATGAGGATCAGATGCCGGCTACAGAAATCCTGGAGACCGGGATCAAGGTTGTGGATTTGATCTGTCCTTACGCAAAGGGCGGTAAAATTGGTCTGTTCGGCGGTGCGGGCGTAGGAAAAACCGTGCTGATCATGGAGCTGATCCATAATGTTGCGACAGCTCATGGCGGACTTTCCGTATTTACCGGCGTTGGAGAGCGTACCCGTGAGGGCAACGACCTTTACAATGAGATGAAGGAGAGCGGCGTTATCGACAAGACCGCTCTGGTTTACGGACAGATGAACGAGCCGCCGGGAGCGCGTATGCGTGTCGGCCTTTCCGGACTGACCATGGCGGAATATTTTCGTGATGTAAAAAATCAGGATGTGCTGCTCTTCATTGACAATATTTTCCGTTTTACCCAGGCGGGATCCGAGGTTTCCGCGCTGCTGGGACGTATGCCCTCAGCTGTAGGCTACCAGCCCACGCTTGCCACGGAGATGGGCGCTCTTCAGGAGCGTATCACATCCACCCGCAAAGGCTCTATCACTTCGGTGCAGGCGGTTTACGTGCCTGCGGACGACCTGACGGACCCGGCTCCGGCGACTACGTTCAGCCACCTGGATGCCACGACCGTTTTGTCCCGTGATATTGCCAGCCAGGGTATTTATCCGGCAGTGGACCCGCTGGAATCCAGCAGCCGTATTCTTTCTCCGGAGGTTGTGGGAACAGAGCATTACGAGACGGCCCGGAGAGTACAGCAGGTTCTGCAGCGTTACAAGGAGCTGCAGGATATTATTGCGATCATGGGTATGGACGAGCTCTCCGAAGAGGATAAGCAGACCGTAAACCGCGCCCGCAAGGTGCAACGTTTCCTGTCACAGAGCTTTTCCGTGGCAGAACAGTTTACCGGTATGCCGGGACAGTATGTTCCTCTGAAAGAGACCATCCGTGGTTTCCGCATGATCCTGGACGGTGAATGTGACGATATTCCGGAGAGCTGTTTCCTGTTCTCTGGAACCATTGACGAAGTGTTTGAAAAGGCAAAGAAGCTGTAAAGGAGGCTGTCTATGGCGACATTTCCATTACGAATCGGGACACCGGACGGCCTGCTGTTTGAAGGCGAGGCCGAGCGCGTCGTCTGCCGCAGCATTACGGGAGATCTGGCTGTTCTCGCAGGACACTGTAATTTTTGCACGGCCCTGGGAATGGGCGAAGCGCATGTGGTGCTTGCAGACGGAACGAGACGTGAAGCAGCCTGTATTGGCGGAATGCTTTCCATGATAAACAATGAGTGCAGCCTTCTTGCGACCACCTGGGAGTGGAAAGAAGACATTGACTCGGCAAGGGCGGACGCAGCAAAGAAGCGGGCGGAAGAACAGCTTGCAAAGACCGGTCTCACAGACCATGAATACAAAATGGCGAGAGCCAAGCTTCAGAGAGCGCTGGTGCGACTGAGCGTGAAGCAATAAGCAGAATGAAAAACCTCTGGGAAGAGTTTCTGCCAAAACGGCAGGAGACTTTTTCGGGGGTTTTTTCTTTTGGCATAAACCCATTGACATTTAACACTTTAGCGTGCTAAAATAAGATATTAGCGGAAACAAGAGGAGGTATTTTATGAAACAGTTGATGACCGGCGATGAAGCCATCGCCAGAGGGGCGTACGAAGCAGGCGTATCATTTGCCTCTGCTTATCCGGGAACCCCCAGTACAGAAATCCTGGAAAACCTTTCTACATACAAAGAAATTTACGCAGAGTGGGCGCCCAACGAGAAGGTTGCCATGGAATCTGCAATCGGTGCATCTGTGGCGGGACTTCGCAGCATGGTCTCCATGAAGCATGTGGGCATGAATGTAGCCGCAGACCCTATGTTTACCTGGGCCTATATGGGCGTCAACGGCGGCAATGTGATTATCACGGCAGATGAGCCGGGCATGTATTCCTCCCAGAACGAGCAGGACAACCGCAACTATGCCAAGGCGGCGAAGATTGCCATGCTGGAGCCTTCTGACAGCCAGGAATGCATTGATATGGTGAAGGCGGCCTATGAGCTGGGCGAAAAATTCGATACACCCTTTATCATCCGTATGACGACCCGTGTCTGTCATTCCAAATCCATCGTAGAGTTGGGCGAACGCGCGGACGTTCCTGCGAAGGAATGGAGCAAGAATCCGTCCAAGTACGTATGCCTTCCAGCCATCGCAAGAAATCTCCGGGTAAAGCTGGAGGAGCGCATGAACGCTCTGGCGGCCTACAGTGAGGAATGCCCCTTTAACCGTGCGGAAATGGGGGATACAAAAGTCGGTGTGATCGCTTCCGGCGTTTGTTATTATTATGCAAAAGAAGTATTCGGCGAAAACGCTTCTTATCTGAAGCTTGGTTTTACCAATCCGCTTCCGAAGAATCTGATCAAAGATTTCTGCTCAAGGGTGGATCAGGTTTATATTCTGGAGGAAAATGACCCCTACATTGAGGAGTTTGTGCGCCAACAGGGCTGTGCCTGCGTGGGCAAGGATTTATTCCCGGCCTACGGAGAGATGACACCGGATGTGATCCGCAGATGCGTGACCGGGCAGAGTCTGAAGACCATTGAGTTTGACCGCGCAAAGCTGATCAATCGCGCCCCCACCTTCTGTGCCGGCTGTCCCCACAGAGGTCTGTTCTATCGCCTTGGCAAGCGCAAGGACATCATGATCAGCGGTGATATCGGCTGCTATACGCTGGCAGCGGGCAAGCCCTATTCGGCGATGGATTCCACTGTCTGCATGGGAGCCAGCATCAGTCTGGGACACGGCGCACAGAAAGCCTTCAACGCAACTGGAAACAGCAGAAGAGTTGTGACGGTTCTGGGAGATTCCACTTTCTTCCATACAGGAATCAATTCTCTGATCAATACGGTTTACAACAACAGCAACACGGTGAACATCATTCTGGACAACCGGATCACCGGCATGACCGGCCATCAGGAGAATCCGGGCACCGGCTTTAACGCAAAAGGCGAGGAGACCACCCTCATTAAGATTGAAGATGTGGTGCGTGCCATCGGCGTGAAGCATGTGTATGTGATCGACCCCAACAATCTTAAAGAGGTTGATGATACGTTGGACAAATGTCTGGCCCTTGACGAGCCGTCCGTCATTATCACCCGCTACCCCTGTGTGCTGAAGAAATTCTCCCAGGCAGATAAGGATGAGTTCGACGGTCTGTTTTCCACGAAGAATAAGGTGGATGAGGAGAAATGTATCGGCTGTAAGGCATGCCTGAAAACCGGCTGCCCGGCCATGTCCTATCATAAAGAAACAAAAAAAGTAAGCATCAACCGGGCACAGTGCGTGGGCTGCGATGTGTGCACCCAGGTCTGCCCCAAGGATGCCATTGTGAAGGAGGATTAAGCCATGACAAAAAGCATTTTATTGGTGGGCGTGGGCGGTCAGGGCACCATCCTCGCCAGCAAGATTCTGACAAACGGTCTTATGGAGGCCGGATACGATGTAAAAATGAGTGAAATCCACGGCATGTCCCAGCGAGGCGGAAGCGTTTCCTCCCAGGTGCGCTACGGGGAGAAGGTTATGTCTCCTGTCATCGAAAAAGGCCAGGCGGACATTGTGGTTTCCTTTGAAAAAATGGAAGCTCTGCGCGCCCTGAATTATCTCAAGGAGGACGGAACCCTGGTGGTGAACAACGAGGAAATTCCATCCATGTCTGTGATCACCGGGGATGAGGTTTATGCGGAAGATGTTCTGGAGGAAATAGAGAAGCATGTGAAAGCGAAGGTTGTAGATGCAACCCGCCTTGCCGACGAACTTGGAAACGAGAAGGCAGCGAATATGATTCTGCTTGGAACGATTATTAAGGCCATGGGTCTGGAGCATATTGACTGGGATAAGATTCTGGAGGCGAATATCAAGCCGCAGTTTGTGGAGCTGAACAAAAAGGCTCTCAAGGTAGGAATGAACGCAGTAGCCTGAGAGGAGAACGTTATGATTGCAGAAAAGATGAAACCTTTTGTACAGAACAACTCTGCCATTCGCATGATGTTTGAGGAGGGAAACCGCCTCCGCGCAAAATACGGTGCGGATAAGGTATTTGATTTCAGCCTGGGCAACCCCAGCGTTCCTGCGCCGGACTGTGTGCGTCAGGCGATTCTTGAACTGGTGAATGAGGAAGAACCTACCGTGCTTCACGGATATATGAGCAATGCGGGCTTTGAGGATGTGCGCCAGACCATCGCGGAGTCCTTAAACCGCAGGTTCGGCACTGCTTTTGCAGCGAAAAACCTCATCATGACGGTGGGCGCGGCCAGCGGCCTTAACGTGATTCTGAAAACCATTCTCAATCCGGGAGAAGAGGTCATTGTATTTGCGCCGTATTTTCTGGAGTATGGCGCCTATGTGCGAAACTATGACGGCAGGCTGGTGGAAATCTCTCCGGACACAGCTACCTTCCAGCCCAACCTTAAGGAGCTGGAGGAAAAGATTACCGCCAATACAAGAGCCGTGATCGTAAATACGCCGCACAATCCGACCGGCGTGGTTTATTCGGAGGACACCATCAAAAATCTGGCGGCAATTCTGGAAAAGAAGCAAAAAGAATTCGGAAGCGTCATTTATCTTATTTCCGATGAACCCTACCGGGAACTGGCTTACGATGGCGTGGAGGTTCCCTATCTCACAAAATATTACGCCAATACCGTTGTGGGATATTCCTACAGCAAGTCTCTTTCCCTGCCGGGAGAGCGGATCGGCTATCTGGTGATTCCGGATGAAGCGGACGGAAGCGAGGAGCTGATCACGGCAGCGGCGATTGCAAACCGTATCAACGGAAGTGTGAACGCACCTTCCCTGATGCAGAAGGTGATCGCCAGATGCGTGGACGCGGAAGTGGACGTGGCCGCTTACGACAAAAACCGTCTGGCTCTTTATGAGGGGCTGAAAGAGTGCGGCTTTGAGTGTATTAAGCCACAGGGCGCCTTCTATCTCTTTGTGAAGTCTCCGGTTGCAGATGAAAAGGAATTCTGCGCTGCCGGAAAAAAATATAACATTCTCATGGTGCCGGGAAGCTCCTTTGCCTGCCCGGGCTATGTGCGGCTGGCTTATTGTGTGTCCTATGACACCATTGTAAATTCTCTGCCGGAGTTCAAAAAACTGGCAGCAGAGTATCAGCTGCAGAAGTGAGAGAGCGTGCACGGAACAGGCTGAGCTTATAAAATTTCATACAGACAAAAAGCGCTTCGGCAGCAGGAGTTTTCCATGCTTCCGAAGCGTTTTTCATAAGTCTTACGGCAGGGCGCTGTATTTTACTGAAAATCGATAATGTCTGTCCAGCGCAGCAGGAATTCTTTTTCCTCCGGCACGCCTCTGGTGAGCTGTGCAGCCGCAGCGATGGGCAGCCATTTCTGAACGTACTGCATGGCGGTATCGCTTTTCTGACAGAACAGCTTTAAGTAGAGCTTTGCCAGCTTCTCATCTTTCAGAGCGAACTGAAGGTAGGTGATTGCCGCATCTGTGCTGGCGTTTCCCTGCGTGGCATGTGCCCAGTCCACGATCACCATGGAGCCGTCTTTTTTGACAATGACATTGGCCGGATGAAAATCCCCATGGCAGAGTTTGGTGTGATTGGGCATGGAATCCAGACGTGTCAGAAGCTCATAGCGCACAGTTGCGTCCAGAATACTGCCAAGACTGGAAATCTTGCGCGCCAGCTTATCCTTCTGCAGGGTAAGCCGGGGCGCTTTTTTTGCGTGCATGGAAAGCTGCAGATCTACAAACTGTTCCATGTAGGTTTCTATATTTTCCGGGTGTTTTTCCATGAGAGACTGAAGCGTCTCGCCCTCCACAAACTGGATGGAGAGCGCCCATTCTCCGTCAATCTGGCTGACTTCCAGGACAGGAGGGATGGCGAGGCCGCTTTCCTCCACGCGGGCCTGGCAGAGGGCCTCATTAAAAACATTTGCCTTTCCGTGTTCTTTAGTGAAAACCTTTACAATGCGGTCTCCGTCCCGGTAGACGATCTTGTAAGGGCGTGTGAGCAATACCTCTTTGTTTTTCAGATCCATGACGGTTCCTCCTGTTCTTAGTTGTTCTTATCTCCGTAGTAAGCTTTCAGATACAGATCCTTCAGCTCGGAAATCAGCGGGTATCTGGGGTTGGCCCCGGTGCACTGGTCATTGAAGGCCTGCTCGGACATTTCATCCAGAGTCTCCAGGAAATATGCTTCCTCCACGTTGTAATCACGAATGGTGGGTTTGATCTCAATTTCCTTTTTCAGCTGTTCCAGCTTCTCGATCAGCTTATCCACAACCTCCTGGTCGTCTTTTCCGGTCAGCCCTACAAAACGGCCAATCTCCGCATAGCGGGCAAGAGCGCGGGGATAGGGATACTGGGAAAAGGTGCCCATTTTGGTGGGAGCCTCCGCGCTGTTGTAGCGGATCACGTCTGTCAGCACAAGGGCGTTGGCGATTCCGTGGGGAATGTGGTGGAATGCACCCAACTTATGTGCCAGAGAGTGGTTCACGCCGAGGAAGGCGTTGGCAAAAGCCATGCCTGCCATGCAGGAAGCATTTGCCATGTGGTCTCTTGCTTCCACGTCGGAGCCGTCTCTGTAAGCGCGGGGCAGGTAGTCAAACACCAGTTTGATCGCTTTCAGCGCGAGGCTGTCCGTATAGTCGGAGGCCATAATGGAAACATAGGCCTCAATGGCGTGGGTCATGACGTCGATACCGGAGGCGCAGGTCAGACCTTTGGGAGCACTCATCATATTGTCCGTGTCCACGATTGCCATGTTGGGCATGAGTTCATAGTCTGCCAGAGGCCATTTTACGCCGGTATCCTGGTCGGTGATGATGGCGAAGGGGGTTACCTCGGAGCCGGTTCCGGAAGAGGTGGGAATGGCTACAAAGTAAGCTTTTTTGCCCATTTTGGGGAAGGTGTAGATTCTCTTTCGGATATCCATAAAGTCCATGGACATGTCCTCAAAATCGGCATCCGGATTTTCGTAAAGCACCCACATGATCTTGGCTGCGTCCATGGCAGAGCCGCCGCCCAGGGCGATAATGCAGTCCGGAGCAAACGCGGTCATGGCAGCCGCGCCGGCTTTTGCAGAGGCGAGGGAAGGATCCGGCTCCACATCAGAGAAGCAGGTATGGACGATTCCCATTTCGTCTAATTTTTGCTCAATGCTTCGGGTGTACCCGTTTTTGTAGAGGAAGGAGTCGGTGACAATGAAACAGCGCTTTTTGCCCATGACGGTTCCCAGTTCATCCAGAGCGACCGGCATGCAGCCTTTTTTGAAATAAACCTTTTCCGGCGTTCTCATCCAGAGCATATTTTCTCTCCTTTCGGCAACGGTTTTGATGTTGATCAGGTGCTTTACGCCAACGTTTTCGGAGACAGAGTTTCCGCCCCAGGAGCCGCAGCCCAGAGTGAGGGAAGGAGCCAGCTTGAAGTTATAAAGGTCTCCGATTCCGCCGTGAGAGGAAGGTGTGTTGACAAGAATACGGCAGGTTTTCATAGCTGCTGCGTGCTTTGCCATTTTTTTCTGTTCTCTTGTGTCGATGTAGAGGGAGGCTGTGTGGCCGTAGCCGCCGTCTGCTACAAGCTGCTCCGCTTTCTGTATTGCCTCGTCGAAGGTTTTTGCCTTGTACATTGCCAGGACCGGGGAAAGTTTTTCGTGGGCAAACTCCTCGCTGATGTCTACAGATTCCACTTCGCCGATGAGGATCTTGGTTTCGGCAGGAACTGTGACGCCGGCCATTTCTGCAATGGTGCAGGCCTTCTGACCTACGATTTTTGCGTTGAGGGCGCCGTTGATGAGAATGGTCTTGCGCACTTTGTCGAGCTCATCCTTTTTCAGGAAATAGCAGCCTCTGTATTCAAACTCCTCTTTTACCTGCTGATAAACCTTTTCCAGAACAGTTACAGACTGTTCGGATGCGCAGATCATGCCGTTGTCAAAGGTTTTGGAGTGAATGATGGAGTTGACTGCCAGACGGATATCCGCGGTATCATCAATGATGACCGGGGTGTTTCCTGCGCCTACGCCAAGTGCCGGTTTTCCGGAAGAATAGGCAGCCTTTACCATGCCCGGTCCGCCGGTTGCCAGAATGATGTCGGCCTCTTTCATAACCAGGTTGGTGAGCTCAAGGCTGGGAACATCGATCCAGCCGATGATTCCTTCCGGCGCGCCTGCTTTCACAGCTGCGTCAAGAACCAGCTTTGCCGCTTCGATGGTGCAGCCCTTTGCCCGGGGATGCGGGCTGATAATGATAGCGTTTCTGGTCTTCAGGGCAAGAAGTGTTTTAAAAATTGCGGTTGAGGTCGGGTTGGTGGTGGGGATGACTGCGGCAATAAGACCGATCGGCTCGGCGATTTTTTTGATGCCGTAGGTTTTGTCTTCCTCGATCACGCCGCAGGTTTTGGTGTTCTTGTAAGCATTGTAGATATATTCGGCTGCATAGTGATTTTTGATGACCTTGTCTTCCATCACGCCCATGCCGGTTTCCGCAACAGCCATTTTTGCCAGCGGGATGCGGGCTTTGTCGGCAGCGGTGGCAGCAGCCTTGAAGATTTTGTCCACCTGTTCCTGGGAGTAGGATGCAAAAATCTGCTGAGCCTTTTTCATTGCGGCCATCTTGGCTGTCAGAGCATCAGCGTTGTCAACGATAGCAGGAATTGCAGTTTCTGTTTTTGCCATAATCATATCCTCCTGTTTTGTGTGTTGGCTGTTTCTATGTGATAAAAAGTAAAACTCGTTAAAAAGATAACGTTAAAGTTTTGTCAATCATCTGACAAGGTTATTATACGAGATTGATAATTATTTGTCAATTATAATTTGATAAAATTTTAACGAAAATATACGGGATACATGTGGAAATTTTGTCAGTGGCCGACAGATTTTGACAAAAGAAAGAAAAAAATGGTGGTACACTGGGTGTATGGGAATGTAGGATATGCCTTGAAAGTTAAGGAGCAGGAGAATATAATATAAGGAGGAACAGCGATGAAAAAACAGGCAGATACCGGTGCTTCGAATTCAGCTATCGTAAAGAGGCGAGAACAGTTGCTTGAGAAAGCCAGGCAGTTTAATCTGCTTAGTGATGTGTTCATGTCCGTGGTTTTAAATGATAAAGCAGCTTGTCAGCATGTTGTGCGGATTTTGACTGGGATTTCCGATTTGATTGTAAAAGAAGTGCGTGCGCAGTATCGTATATCAAGAATTACATCTCATGATGCGATTTTGGATATTTTGGCGGAGGACAGTAAGGGAAAGCTTTATAATTTGGAGATACAGCGTTCTGATACGATTGATCATGCCCGACGGACCAGATTTTATGCGGCAATGATAGACAGTGAATGCTTACTGAAGGGGCAGAGCTACAGTGAAATGCCGGAGGTGTATATCTTTTATATCAGTGAAACAGATTTGTGGAAAGTGGGCCGCACAGTGTATGAAGTTGAAAAGTGCTTTAAAGGAACCGGAGTTTCTTATGAGGATGGAATCCATATTGTCTATATAAATGCAGCAGTGGATGATGAGAGTGATATTGCACGTCTGATGCAGTATTTTAAAACAGCAGATCCGGAGGATATGAGCCAGGGGGCTTTATCAAAACGGGTCAGTTTTTTCAAAAAGGATGAAGAGGGAGGTGCAGGTGAAATGTGTGATGTGAGTAAGGAAATTTACGAAATGGGACGAGAAGATGGAATTGCGGATGGAAAAGCAGAAGGAAAAGCAGAAGGGCTGATCGAAGGCGGATTGGAAAAGGCCAAAAAAGCTGCCCTGAACTTTGCAAAAATGGGATTTTCGGTGGAAAAGATTGCCGCAGGAGTCGAGGTGGAAGAGGATACCGTGCGGCAGTGGATTTCAGAAGGTGAAGAACAGACAGATTAGAGAATTATGTGGGCGGCCGGATAACCGGCCGCTCATTTTGTACACAGGAACAGAGAGATCAAATATGGGTGCGGGTTTCTGCGTCCAGCATCTGCCGAAGTTCCTGCAGCAGTGGATGATGCTGAAAATAGGATTTTCCATATTCAAGATTAAAGGCATAATCAAAATCAGGAGGATTCTTTCCCTGGTTGTGCTGCAGGATCGTTTCGGCTTTATCGAGAGCCTTGACAAGCTGTGCCTCCGGAGTCTCGTTGGCATTGTATTCTTTCCAGAGAGCCAGGAGCGATTGCGCCTGTTTTTGGGGGAGCAGGGAGAGAAGCTTTTTGATATCCTGCTCCTCTGCAGCGTGTTTTGCGTATTCATCTGTATTCTTGGTGGCGGAAATATCGCCCATATAGCGCTCGCCCAAATCGTGAATGAGACACATCATCAGTACTTTTTCGGTGTTTACGTCAAAGGATGGAGCCAGAAGCCCTGCCAGAAGAGCCAGCCTCCAGGAATGCTCTGCCGTGCTTTCCGGGCGGCCGGCAGCAGTCCATGCCTCACGCAGGACGGATTTGAGCCCTTCAGTTTCCTGAATAAAGGTAATTTGTTTTTTTTAGTGTGTCCATAGAAAAATTCCTTTCTTGATGCAGAAGATTTCGGTATACAGAGATTTCCATACTTCGGATGGAGATTCATCGTCGTCCGTGGACTTTTTTCCAGTAATAGAGAAAGGAAACCAGTCCGGGAATTCCGATCCAGGTGAGTACAGCGGCAGCGCTGACTGTCTCAAAATCCGGAATTGTCCATGCGGCAGACAAATAGAGAAGCACAATGGGAACCGATGTAAAGCCGATAATTTGGTGAGCGAGATTCCAGGTATCTTCGTCCCGTATCGTCCAGGGCAGCCGCAGTCCGGTGTGACGGGTAAAGGGGAGCCTGGGGGAAATCATTCCGGAAAATAAAATGATGCCGGATATCAAGAGCATGGCGAATATTTTTTCCTGGTTTTCTGACAGTGTAAGAATATCAAGACCAGTTAAAACCGCCATTGCCATGCAGACGAGGAGAAGTGCGCCGTTAAAGAGCGTGGCTGTCCGGAGTGTGTGGAGGGGCTTCAGATCATCGCTTGTGACGGCAGTGAGCAGGGCAAGGTTGCGGTACAGGATAAAAAGGCAGGCCAGTATGCAGAGACCGGAAAGAAGAACAGAAATGATTTCTTTTTCTGCAGCCAGGCTGACGAGCATGGACAGAAACGAGAGAAAGAGAATCAGGTTCCGTTTTCCATCTGCCCGATGAAGGAGCGCGGCGCGCTGATTGGCCTCGGAAAGCTCCTGGTTGAGCCGTTCCAGTTCTTTTGTAAGATCCGCCGTCTCTGTGTTGGGGATTTCTACGTCGAGAAGCGCGCTTACCGGCACCTCCAGAACCTGAGCCATATGAATGAGAACCTCTGCGTCAGGGACGGATAAGCCCTTTTCCCATTTGGAGATGGTCTGTCTGACCACATGAAGATGAACGGCCAGCTCCTCCTGGCTCATGTTTTTGGCATTTCTGAATTTTTTGATGTTGTCGCGAAGCATTTTGCTGCCTGCCTTTCTGTGAAATTTCCGTTTGGGATACTTACATCATAGATTTTTGAAGGCAAAGATACAAGCAACGGGAATTAACATTTCCCAAAACAGAGGGGTTCAGCGCAGCATGACATAGAGATAGCCGCCGAGAAGAATGAGGGCTACCAATGTCCAGAGGACAGTGTTTATAAGGTCTGGCCGCTGACGCAGGCGAAAATATTTATATCCCCACTGTGCGGCAACCATGGCGCAGTAGATTGCGTATACATCAGACCAAGGCTGGTCAGCTGCCATCTTTACAAACATGAGAACCACGCAGACCAACATTCCGATCCCCATGCCGAAACGGCTGCCGGTTTGGAGGATCTGCAGTTCCATTTCATCCGGGCGGCCAGGGTTGGCGGACTGGGCTTTTTTCAAAATTTCTTCTCGATCCATAGATCACAGCTCCTTTCTTTGCGGAAAGCGTTTCTGTAAGATACAGTTAAAAATAAAATAAATCTTCGAATTTTTTTTCCAGCGCGATGCACAGAAGCAATGCCAGCTTGGCAGTGGGATTGAACTGTCCGGTTTCGATGGAACTGATCGTGTTGCGGGAAACGCCCACCATTTGCGCCAGCTGTGCCTGGGAAAGTTTTTGGCCTGTCCGGGCATCCTTCAGCCGGTTTTTTAAAATCAGTGCCTCTTCCAAATCTCTGCCTCCCTTCGCGTATATGGTACAAATATGCCAAGTTTTCTTGTTGTTATTATGAGTATAATATTGCAAAGTAAACTTGTCAAGAAATTTGCATGTGGAAAAAGGGAAACTGCATTTGGGGATTTTGCCGGATGTTCGGCGCACTAAAAAAGAAACCGAAGCCAAGGGGCTGTAAATACGAAAAAAACAGCAGGTGCTCCGGAAAGGTTCCGGACAACCTGCTGTTTTGGCGCAATTGGGAAGTGACTTGCAATGAGTTTATCACTGCTTCCGAAAAGCAGCTCTTTTTCTTTCTCTCGGATCCAAAATCCGTTTGCGGATGCGGAGACTCTTGGGGGTGATCTCCAGAAGCTCATCCTGGTCGATAAATTCAATCGCCTGCTCCAGACTTAAAATCCTGGGCGGAGTGAGCTTCAGCGCCTCATCGGCAGAAGAGGAACGGGTATTGGTCAGGTGTTTGGTTTTGCAGACATTGAGCTCGATATCTTCGGTTTTTCCGTTCTGACCGATCACCATACCGGAATAAACTTTTTCTCCGGGGCCTACAAACAGGGTGCCGCGCTCCTGGGCAGAAAACAGACCATAGGTAACTGCCTCGCCTGCCTCAAAAGCGATGAGGGAGCCCTGCTTACGGTACTGGAAATCGCCCTTGTAGGGAGCATAGCCGTCAAACATGGTGTTGATGATGCCGGTTCCCTTGGTGGAGGTGAGGAATTCGCCGCGGAAGCCGATCAGCCCGCGGGAGGGAATGTGGAATTCCAGGCGCACAGAGCCGTCGCTTGCGGTGCTCATGCCCTGCAGCTCGCCCTTGCGCTCGCTGAGCTTCTGGATCACGGTTCCGGAAAATTCCTCCGGCACATCCACATAGGCGATCTCCATGGGCTCAAGCTTTTTGTCACGCTCGTCGTACCGGTAGAGAACCTCGGGTTTGCTTACTGCGAACTCGTAGCCTTCACGGCGCATGTTCTCAATGAGCACGGAGAGATGAAGCTCTCCGCGTCCGGAAACCTTGAAGCATTCGGTGGTTTCCGTGTCTTCCACACGAAGGCTTACATCCGTATTCAGCTCCCGATAGAGGCGGTCGCGCAGATGACGGGAGGTGATATACTTGCCTTCCTGACCAGCCAGGGGACTGTCGTTTACCAGGAAGTTCATGGCAATGGTGGGCTCGGAAATTTTCTGGAAAGGAATGGCCTCCGGATGCTCGCCGCCGCAGAGGGTGTCTCCGATGTGGATTTCGGAGATGCCGGAAACAGCAACAATGGAGCCGACAGAAGCTTCCTTTACTTCTACCTTGTTCAGACCGTCAAACTCGTAGAGCTTGCTGATTTTTACTTTCTGGCGTTTGGAGAGGTCGTGGTGGTTAAGAAGCGTCAGCTCCTGGTTTACGGCGATTTTTCCGTTTTCCACTTTTCCGACGCCGATACGGCCCACATATTCGTTGTAATCAATGGTGCTGATGAGTACCTGGGTATCTGCCTCCGGATCGCCCTGGGGTGCAGGAATATATTTTAAGATCGTCTCAAAAAGCGGCGCCATATTTTCCGGGGTGTCAGCCAAATCAAGAACCGCATGTCCGGCCTTGGCGGAAGCGTAAAGGAAGGGACAGTCAAGCTGCTCATCCGATGCCTCCAGATCCATGAGAAGTTCCAGAACCTCGTCGATGACTTCGTTGGGGCGAGCCTCGGGCCGGTCGATTTTGTTGATGCAGACAATGACGTGCAGATCCAGCTCCAGAGCTTTTTTCAGCACAAATTTTGTCTGGGGCATAGCGCCCTCAAAGGCGTCTACCAAAAGGATAACGCCGTCCACCATTTTGAGGACACGCTCCACTTCTCCGCCGAAATCGGCATGTCCGGGGGTGTCGATGATGTTGATCTTTACGCCCTTGTAGTGTACGGCGGTGTTTTTGGACAGAATGGTAATGCCACGTTCCCTCTCAATGTCATTGGAATCCATGACACGCTCCTGAACCTCCTGATTTTCGCGGAATACACCGCTCTGCTTCAGAAGCTGATCCACCAGAGTGGTTTTGCCGTGGTCTACGTGTGCAATGATGGCAACATTGCGGACATCTTCACGTTTTGTCTTCATATACTTAAAAATCCTTTCTATATTAAAGTGTTTTCTGCATTTCCTTTTCAAAGTCAAAGTTTACCACATTTCCCCGAGATTACAAGATGAAATAAAAAAATTTCAAAAATCCGGTTCTAAAAGGTGGACAGGTCACATAGATATAGTATAGACAAAATACCCAAAGAGGAAGGAGAACACATCATGGCAGATAAAATTATTGAAAACAACCAGGTTTCGATCATGGGGAAAATCGACGCGGGGTTCACGTTCAGTCACCAGGTTTTTGGAGAGGGCTTCTACACAACAGAGCTTCTGGTGAAAAGACTGAGTGATTCCGAGGATCGGATTCCGGTTATGGTTTCCGAGCGGCTGGTTGATGTCACACAGGATTATGTGGGGGAATATATTGAAATTCACGGACAATTCCGTTCTTATAACCGCCACGAAGAAAAACGAAATCGGCTGGTGCTTTCTGTTTTTGCCAGAGAGCTTCGGTTTGTGGAGGAAGAAGACGATTCCATACCGGTGAATCAGATATTTCTGGACGGATATATCTGTAAGCCGCCGGTTTACCGGAAGACACCTCTTGGCAGAGAAATCGCAGATCTTCTCATGGCAGTGAACAGACCATACGGAAAATCAGACTACATACCCTGTATCTGCTGGGGAAGAAATGCCCGCTATGCGTCAGCCTTTGAGGTGGGCGGACACATTCTCATCTGGGGGAGAATACAGAGCCGCGAGTATATGAAACGCATCGGGGAAAATGAAACAGAAAAAAGAACCGCCTATGAGATATCGGTCAGCAAGCTGGAATATATCGAATAAAGGTGCGCACATGAGAGCTAAAGCTTGCAATTCTTCCCAATGTGAGGTAAGATAAGCGTATTCAAAAACAATATAGAAATGTAGAGTGTTTGACAACATAAAGAGGAATTAGAATGGAAAAAGAATTGACAGAGGTTTACTGTGGAAGCGGCAGGGGAAAAACCACGCTCGCCATGGGACAGAGCTTAAAGGCAGCTGCACAGGGCAAAAGTGTGATCATCATCCAGTTTCTGAAAGGACGGGAAGGCCGCGGATTTGACTTTCTGGAGACGCTATCGGACCTGGACATCAAGATTTTTCGTTTTGAGAAACTGGGAACCTGCTACAGAGAGCTGACAGAGCAGGAGCAGGAAGAAGAAAAACGCAACATCCTCAACGGCCTGAATTTTGCCAGGAAGGTAGTGGCAACACAGGAATGCGATTTTCTTCTGCTGGACGAGATTCTGGGACTTCTGGACTGTGATATCACCACGGAAGAGACCATCGAAGAGATTCTGAAACTGAAAGACGAGAATATGCATATTGTAATGACGGGCAGCCACCTGCCGGAAGGGCTGAGAGCCTATGCGGACAGTGTGACAACCATTACCACAGAAGATCAGGAAGAAAGATAAACAAGGAGGAAGAACCATGGCAGTTTTTAAAGGAGCAGGCGTTGCGATCGTAACTCCCATGCATGAGGATGGAAGCATCAATTATGAAAAATTGGAGGAGCTGATCGAGTACCAGATCGCAAACAGTACAGATGCGATCATTATCTGCGGAACCACAGGCGAATCTTCAACCATGACGCATGGAGAGCACCTGAAAACCATTAAGTTTGCCATTGATAAAACCGCAGGCCGTGTTCCCGTAATCGCCGGAACCGGCTCCAACTGTACGGAGACAGCGATCATGATGTCAAAGGAGGCGGCATCCTATGGAGCAGATGCCCTTCTTCTGGTGACACCGTACTATAACAAGGCAACACAGAAGGGGCTGATCGCACATTATACGGCGATTGCCGATGCAGTGCCCGAGACACCGATCATCCTTTATAATGTGCCAAGCCGTACCGGCTGCAATATCCTGCCGGAGACAGCAGCGGCTCTGTGCAAAAATGTAAAAAATATTGTGGGTATCAAAGCGGCAAGCGGAGATTTGTCCCAGATTGCAAAGATGATGTCCCTGGCAGATGGCGCGATAGAGCTGTATTCCGGCAATGACGACCAGGTGCTTCCCATTCTTTCTCTGGGAGGGCAGGGTGTGATTTCCGTGCTTTCCAACGTGGCGCCCAGAGAGACCCACGATATGGTAATGAAATATCTGGAGGGCGACCTGGACGGAGCAAGAAAGCTTCAGCTTGACATGATCCCGCTGATCAGTGCGCTGTTCTGCGAGGTGAATCCCATTCCGGTGAAGACAGCCCTCAACCTTATGGGCAAGGAAGTAGGACCGCTTCGCATGCCTCTTTGCGAGATGGAGCCTGCAAATCAGGAAAAACTGGCCAAGGCTATGAGAGACGCCGGCATTGCGCTTGCGTAAGGAAGAAGGAGAATACAAATGGTAAAGATCATCATGCACGGCTGCAACGGCCATATGGGTCAGGTGATTTCCGGCCTTGTGGAAAAAGACAGCCAGGCACAGATTGTTGCGGGAATTGATATCGCGGATTCCGGCAAAAACAGCTATCCCGTATATACAAATATAGAAGAGTGTAACGTTGAGGCGGATGTCATCATAGATTTTTCTTCCGCAAAGGCAGTGGATGCACTGCTTTCCTACAGCGAGAAACGGCAGATACCGGTGGTTCTGTGTACGACCGGACTTACGGAGGAGCAGCTTGCAAAAGTGGAAGAAACCTCCAAAAAGGTAGCAGTTCTGAAATCTGCCAACATGTCCCTGGGGATCAACACGCTTCTGAAACTTCTCAAGGATGCGGCAAAGGTGCTGGCCACAGCTGGATTTGACATGGAAGTCGTGGAGCGGCATCACAGGCTGAAGCTTGACGCGCCCAGCGGAACCGCGTTGGCTCTTGCGGACAGCTTAAATGAGGCTATGGATAACGAGTATCATTATGTGTATGACAGAAGTCAGAGACGGGAAATGCGCGATGACAAAGAAATCGGTATTTCCGCGGTCAGAGGCGGTACCATTGTGGGCGAGCATGAAGTGATTTTTGCAGGCCCGGATGAGGTGATCGAGTTCAAACACACCGCGCATTCCAAGGCAGTGTTCGGAAAGGGCGCTGTGGAGGCAGCCAAATTTCTGGCAGGTAAGCCTGCGGGGCGGTATGATATGAGCGATGTGATTGACGGTTAAAAAAAGTGAAGAATGTTTAACAGCCCTTCAGTTGTGTCTGGTGTGGGAATCTGCTATGCTTAAATCAAGCAAAGGCCGATGCGAAACCACAAAACAGATACAGCGGGAGGGCTTTTTATTATGAAGATCGGAGAAGTGATACGGAAATACAGAAAAGAAAAGGGATTGACCCAGGAGGAAATGGCAGGACGTCTTGGTGTGTCAGCCCCGGCAGTGAACAAGTGGGAAAACAATGTTTCCCTGCCGGATGTTTCGCTTTTGGCGCCCATTGCAAGGCTTCTGGAAATCACGACAGACACCCTGCTTTCCTACAAAGACGAGCTGACGGATGCAGAGCTGAACCAGCGGGCGGAGGAGTTTGTAAGGCTTGCGCAGGCGGAGGGCTTTGACAATGCCTGGAGCTGGGCACAGAAGCAGATTCAGGAATATCCCAACAGCGAGACGCTGATCATGCTTATGGTGCAGATGATGGATGGATACCGGATGATTCTGGGGGTAAAAGACGCGGAACAATATACGCAAAGACTGTATGAGCTGTACGACCGTCTTTTGCACAGCCAGAATGTGGAGATTCGCCAGGAGGCGGCAGTATCGTTCTTTCATAACTGCCTGCGGGACAACAACTTTGAAAAGGCAGAGGAGTGTCTGAGCTGTATCCCCAAAAGAAGCTTTAACCTGAAGCTTCTGCAGGCAAAGCTGTGCAATGCAAAAAAAGAGAGCGAGGAAGCGAAACGGCTTTATGAGGAGGTGCTCTATGCCGGATATATGGACATTACCGGAGGATTTAACGGTCTGTATGCCATGGCGGTGGAGGAGCACGACGAGGCTTATGCGGAGATGCTGGCAGAGAAGGAAAAGGCGTTTATCCGTCTCATGGAAATGGGGCGCTATCAGGAATTGGCGGTGGATATTGACCGGGTGCTGGAGCGGAAAGATCGGGAAGAAGTGCTGGCTCTTCTGGAAAAATTTGCAGACAACATAGACAGCATTACGGACTTTAGGAACAGCTCCCTCTATGCGCATATGAAATTCAGTGCAGGCGGAGGCGAAGGCGTTGTGCAGCTGCTGAAGCAGGGGCTGGAGAACGATGAAAGCCTTGATTTTGTGAGAGATGATGAAAGATTTGGGCGTATTATAAAAAAGCTGGAAGCGTTCATTGGGGATAAATAAAAGCAGCGCATAAAAATTTGTGAATATTTTTTGGAAATCGGTCCATCCTATTCCTGTAATCTAAATTCCATGGAAAAGGAGAAAGAACGATGAAAAAAATCAACAAAATTCTCATCACCATGCTGCTGACAGTGTGTCTGAGCATGTTCGCAGCATGCGGAACAGACAATAACAATGCTTCGGATGAGGGCACCGTGAAAGAGGAGAACCGGGTGGAAGACAACCGGGACGCAAACAACAACGCTGCTGACAATAAGGACAATGGCACTGCGGATAAAAATAATGCGGCAGACAACAATAATGCAGCAAAAGACAACGGAGCTGCCAATGATGTGCCGGGTGACACAGCAGCAGAAAACGCGCAGGAAAATGGTGGTACCATGGCAGGAGATGATCTGGCCGGGACAGACGGTACGGCGAATGAAGCTGCAGACAATCGAGACGGAAATGACACCAATGACGGAAGCGTGACGGGAGAGCTTGGCGACAGTGTGAAGGATCTGGGCGAGGGAGTCGGAAACGCTGTTGAGGACGTGGGAGATGCAGCCCGCAATGCAGTAGACGGCAGATAGTTCTTTGTGCTATTATCAATGTACGAAAGGGTGATGAACATGAAATTCCGACCGTGCATTGATATACATAACGGAAAAGTAAAGCAGATTGTGGGAGGGAGCCTGACAGACGCAAAGGATCAGGCAGAAGAAAATTTCGTGTCCCGGCAGGACGCAGGCTTTTATGCGGCGCTGTACCGGGACAAAGGCCTTCGGGGCGGCCATGTGATTCTTTTGAATCATGCAGGCTCTCCCCACTATGAAGCGAGCAGAGCGCAGGCCTTTCTGGCGCTTCGCACTTATCCCGGAGGACTGCAGCTGGGAGGCGGTGTGACGCCGGAAAACGCTGCAGAGTATCTGGATGCGGGAGCCAGCCATGTAATTGTGACCTCCTATGTATTTCGTGACGGGCAGATCTGCCGGGAAAATCTGGAGAGAATAGAGCAGGAAGTGGGCAGAGAGCATCTGGTGCTGGATATCAGCTGCCGAAAAAAAGGTGGTCAGTATTATATTGTCACGGATCGATGGCAGAAATTTACGGCGGTTCCGGTGACGATTGAGACGATGAAAGAGCTGGGGGAACATTGTGCGGAGTTTCTGGTGCATGCGGTGGATGTCGAGGGCAAGGCAAGGGGTGTGGAGACAGAGCTTGCAGAGCTTTTGAGCCGGTACGAAGAACAGCCGGTGACCTACGCCGGAGGTGTGGGAAGCATGGCGGATATTGAAATCCTGCGTACCTGTGGAAAAGGCCGTCTGGATGTGACGGTGGGAAGCGCGCTGGATCTCTTTGGAGGGAAGATTCCCTTTGAGGAGTTGGTGAAATTGTCTTAAAATGAAAGGTGCTGCAAAACGCAGCTCCGTTGGTAAGATACCGGCGGAATGCTGTTTTTGCAGCACATTCTATTTGGGGAATATGTTTTTCAGTGAGGTGCTCACTGCTCATAAATACAGATCTTAGCCCCGGGCTGCGCCATCTGAAGAATCCGGATCATATCAGCCTGGGGAACGGCAATACAGCCGCCGGTATAGGGATTGCTTCCCATGCGATGCAGGAAGATCGCGCTTCCTTTGCCGTATACGCCTTCCCGGTTGTAGCCTGTAAACATGCCGTAATCGTAGTGGGGAACATAATCGATCAGATGCTCGCCGCGGCAGGTGTGAGGATACTGGCGGATATCAATAAGCTGGTTATAATGCGTTTTGTCGCTGCACCAGTACAGATAATCGTTGATCTTTGTATAGGGCATCCGCGCGCCGGGATTATCCCGGATACCGAAACCGCCGGTGAGATTGAAGGTTCCGGTGGGAGTTCTTCCATCGCCCTCCCTGGTTTTATTGATTCCGTTTCTGCCGACATAGCCGATACAGGAGACAACCTTCTGCCAGCTGCCGCCGGACTTGCTGTACATCATGACCTGAGCCCGGGAACCGCCCAGATGTTGCACAAATACCAGCTGGTTTGTGGACGCGTCGTTTCTGTACTGCGCCAGAAGCTTATCCCATTTGTCCTGACTTTCCCGTGCGATGCCATTGCTGTCAAAAAGGTAGGTTCTGCCGCCGATGGTCACAGTGGTGTTCCGGTACATGGCGCCGTTGGATCGGAAATAATAGTTGTTTCCTTTGTAGGAAAACCATCCGGTAGCCATCACGCCGTTTTGGGGATAAAAATAACGGGTGTTGTTTTTGGAATCCGTAAGCCATCCCTCTGCCATAATGCCGGCTTTTTTGGAAAAATAGCGCATCTGTCCTTTGGAGTTGGTGAGCCAGCCGCGTGCCATGATTCCCTTTTGGCTGGAAAAGTAGCGCAGCTGTCCCTTGGAATTACGAAGCCATCTGGTGGCCATGATGCCGCTGCCCTTGGAAAAATAGCGCATCTGTCCTTTGGAATTGGTCATCCATCCGGTGGCCATGACGCCGCTGCCTTTTGTAAAATAGCGATATTGTCCCTTTTTGTTTTTCGCCCAGCCTTTCAGCTGTGCACCGTCCTTCATGGAAAAATAGTAGCGATTTTTTCCGAGAGTGAGCCAGCCCTTATGCCTGACGCCGTCTTTGTAATAGTAGGTTTTTCCGTTGGCGGTCTGAAAGCCATTGACGGCTGCCTGTACCTTTGCGGGGGGATTGACTGCCACACAGCAGCCGCACACCAGCAGGGCCAGAAGAAGAGGCTTCAGACGCTGATAGAATCTGTGTTTTTTCATACGCGCTCCTTTGAGAAAAAGTTGAAGTGTTGCAATAGGGGAAATACCAGGCCGCTAAATTTGGTGTTTCTATTATACCATATGTAAATCTTGTGGAAAATGGAATTTGAGAAAATATAAAAGTTTCTGAATAATGTGTGAAAATAACATAAAGTGTTGTTAAATTTAGAAAGACGTGGTATAATAACTCTATCAAACAGCAAAGGGGATGGTAGGATGAAATTTATCATCAGCGGAAAAAATATTGCGGTTACTGAAGGTCTTAAAACAGCCGTAGAGGACAAACTTGGCAAGCTTGAGCGTTATTTTACTTCCGATACCGAAGTTGTGGTAACTTTGAGCGTAGAAAAAGAAAGACAGAAAATCGAAGTGACAGTTCCCATGAAGGGCAGCATCATCCGTTCCGAGCAGGTGAGCAACGATATGTATGTATCCATTGACCTGGTGGAGGAAGTGATCGAGCGGCAGCTTCGCAAATACAAAAACAAGATTGTAGACAGGCAGCAGGCATCCGGAAACTTCCAGAAGGCCTACCTGGAAAAAGAATATGAGGAAGACGAAGAGGTAAAGATCACCCGCACAAAGAAATTTGACATTAAACCCATGTATCCGGAGGACGCATGTGTGCAGATGGAGCTTCTTGGACATAATTTCTTTGTTTTCTGCAATGCGGAAACAGACCAGGTAAATGTTGTTTACAAAAGAAAAGGCAATACCTATGGTTTGATCGAACCGGAGGCATAAGCCATACAAGGGCATCAGAGACTCCCGGAAGTATAGTGCTTCCGGGAGTGTGATTTTGTTACAGAAACTGCAGGGAAAAACTGTTAGACTGTAAAAAACGCGAAAAGAGAGGGCATAGATCATGGCAGAGATAAAGATTACAGAAAGCAACTTTGAGGCGGAGGTTCTGAAGGCGGATCAGCCGGTGCTGCTGGACTTTTGGGCAACCTGGTGCGGACCGTGCCAGATGCTGGCTCCGGTTCTTGCGGAGATCGCGCAGGAGTATGAAGGCAAGGTAAAGGTGGGCAAGGTAAATGTGGACGAAGAACCGTCACTTGCGGCGAGATTCCATATTGTCAGCATCCCGACCGTGATGCTTTTCAAAGAGGGAAAAGCCGTTGATACGGTAGTTGGCTTCCGGCCAAAGGAGCAGCTGGTGGAGATGCTGAAATAAAGGCTTTTGTCTTTCAATGATGCGAAATTGAGATGACCGTTCCGGAAATACTCTGATTTTTCCGGAGCGGTCATATTTTGTTTACCAAATGGATATTGTTTTCCGCCCGGGAAAGTGATAAAATAGACTAGATTTCATATAAAATCAGCGCAATTTAGAATAAAATACAGGAGTAACAGACAATGGGTATGTTTTCAAAAGTATTCGGTACGCACAGTGAACGTGAAGTAAAGCGTATCATGCCTCTGGTGGAAAAAACAGAGAGCCTGCGTCCGGAGATGCAGAAATTGACAGATGAACAGCTTCGTGACAAAACAAGAGAGTTTAAGAAGCGTCTGGAAGAAGGCGAGACACTGGACGCTCTGCTTCCGGAGGCGTTTGCAACCGTCCGTGAGGCTGCGAAGCGTGTGCTTGGAATGGAGCACTATCGGGTGCAGATCATCGGCGGCATCATCCTTCACCAGGGCCGCATCGCGGAGATGAGAACCGGTGAAGGTAAGACTTTGGTTTCCACCCTTCCGGCATACTTGAATGCTTTGGAGGGAAAAGGGGTTCATATTGTAACGGTCAACGATTATCTGGCTCACCGAGATGCGGAATGGATGGGCAAGGTTCACGAATTTCTGGGGCTGACCGTAGGCGTGGTCCTCAACAACATGAAGCCGGAAGAGCGCCGGGCTGCATACAACTGCGATATCACCTACATCACCAACAACGAGCTGGGATTTGACTACCTGCGTGACAATATGGTGATCTACAAGGAGCAGCTGGTACAGCGCGACCTGCATTACTGTATCATTGACGAGGTGGACTCTGTCCTCATCGATGAGGCGCGTACACCGCTGATCATTTCCGGCCAGAGTGGAAAATCCACCAAGCTCTATGAGGTCTGCGACATTTTGGCACAGCAGCTGGAGCGCGGCGAGGCCAGCCATGAGATGACGAAGATGACGGCTATCATGGGCGAGGAAGTGATCGAGACCGGAGACTTTGTTGTCAACGAAAAGGACAAGATCGTCAATCTGACCGAGCAGGGTGTTCACAAGGTGGAGCAGTTTTTCCATATCGAGAACCTGGCTGATCCGGAGAATCTGGAAATCCAGCACAACATCATTCTGGCGCTGCGCGCCCACAACCTGATGCACAAGGATCAGGATTATGTGGTAAAAGACGACGAGATCCTCATTGTAGATGAGTTTACCGGACGTATTATGCCGGGCCGCCGTTATTCTGACGGACTTCACCAGGCCATTGAGGCGAAGGAGCATGTCAAGGTAAAACGGGAGAGCAAGACGCTGGCTACGATCACCTTCCAGAATTTCTTCAACAAGTATGACAAAAAGGGCGGTATGACCGGTACTGCGCTTACCGAGGAAAAGGAGTTCCGCGATATTTACGGCATGGACGTTGTGGAGATCCCCACAAACCGTCCGGTACAGCGTAAGGATCTGGACGATGCCGTGTACATGACAAAGAAGGAAAAATTCAACGCAGTTGTACAGGCAGTTGTGGAAGCGCACGAAAAACAGCAGCCGGTTCTGGTTGGCACCATTACCATTGAGACTTCCGAGCTTCTCAGCCGGATGCTGAAACGCCAGGGGATTCCGCACAATGTGCTGAATGCCAAGTTCCACGAGCAGGAGGCAGAGATCGTTGCCCAGGCTGGACAGGCGGGAGCCGTCACCATTGCCACCAACATGGCCGGCCGTGGTACGGATATCAAGCTTGACGATGTGGCGCAGGCAGCGGGCGGACTGAAGATCATTGGTACAGAGCGCCATGAGTCCAGACGAATTGACAATCAGCTGCGCGGACGTTCCGGACGTCAGGGAGACCCGGGTGAATCCCGCTTCTACATTTCTCTGGAAGATGATCTGATGCGTCTCTTCGGTTCCGAGCGTCTGATGAAGATTTTTACTTCTCTGGGTGTTGCTGAGAATGAGCAGATCGAGCACAAGATGCTGTCCAGTGCCATTGAGAAGGCACAGCAGAAGATTGAGTACAACAACTTTGGAATCCGTAAGAACCTGCTGGATTACGACCAGGTGAACAACGAGCAGCGTGAGATCATTTATCAGGAGCGCCGCCAGGTTCTGGACGGAGAGAATATGCGCGATGCGATTTACAAGATGATCACAGATACCGTGGACAGTGTTGTGGACGCCACACTTTCCGATGATGTGGATGCAGAAGAATGGGATCTGGAAGGGCTTAACGGAATGCTGCTTCCCATTATTCCTCTGAAGCCTCTTACCGCAGAGGCGGTCAAAGGCAAGAGAAAGAATGAGATGAAGCATCTTCTGAAGGAAGAGGCTGTGAAGCTTTATGAAGCAAAAGAGGCAGAGTTCCCGGAGGCAGAACAGCTTCGCGAGCTGGAGCGCGTTGTGCTTCTCAAGGCAATTGACACCAAGTGGATGGATCACATTGACGATATGGAACAGCTTCGCCAGAGCATTGGCCTTGCCGCCTATGGACAGAAGGATCCGGTTGTGGAATATAAGATGAATGCCTATGAGATGTTTAACGGCATGATCAGCGCAATCCAGGAGACCACGATCCGTATGCTGTATCATGTTCATGTTGAGCAGAAACTGGAGCGTGAGCAGGTTGCCAAGGTAACGGGGACCAACAAGGATGAGTCCGGCCCCAAGAAGCCTGTACAGCGCAAGGAAGAAAAAATCTATCCGAACGATCCGTGTCCCTGCGGAAGCGGAAAGAAATATAAACAGTGCTGCGGAAGAAAAACAGCGAAGGTATAAACAAAGAGAGGAATGGGGCTATCCCTTAGGCGGGAAAGCCCCATTCTGTTTGCGGTAGGCACCGGGAGTGCATCCGTAATATTTCTGGAAGAGACGCCCAAAATGGCTGGAATCGGCGCAGCCGATTTCCGCGGCGATCTGGGCGATATTGCGTTCTGTGTTGGCGAGAAGCCAGGCGCCGTGATCGATCCGCAGCCGGGTGACGATCTGAGAAAAGGTCATTCCGGATTTTTTCTTGATCAGACGGCTGAGATATGCCGCTGTGTAGCTGAAGTTTTCGCAGAGCATCTCAAGTGTAACGGTATCGTAATGAGCCTGGATATACTGGAAAATCTGCAGAGACGGGTCATAGGCAGAGGATTCCGGCGCAGTGATCAGATGCTCCTGATGATCGCGCAGAAGATAGACAAACAAAAAGCCTAAGTAGCTGGTGATGAGTGACTGCCAGTGAACAGGCTTTTTTTGATATTCCAGATACATTGCGCATATCAAGGCAAGAAGCTTACGGTCATTTCCCGTGCGGAACAGAAGCATGGGGGAATCCCCTTCTCCGTACAGGATTTTTTTGAAGTAGGTGCTCAAAAGATGCTGCTCTGAAAGGATACCGAAGAAGTAGGACTGAAAAGAGGATTTCTGGATCAGGATATTGACGGCGAGACAGTCGTCGCAGTCAGCCTGAATGTAATGGGGGATATTAAACTGCCAAAGGCAAAAATCTCCGGCGGACAGAGAATAGCTGGTGTTGTCGCATACGTGGGTGCAGGCTCCCTGAAGTACATAAAAAAATTCAAAAAATTCATGCTTGTGAAGTCCCGCGGGAATATAGCGGGCATGCTTCATAAGGTGAATGGGTCCGTCGGGAAAAAAGGTATCCTTATCACCGGGGAGGATGTCGTAGGGGAGGCCGGGACTTGTATGGCTTATTTTTTTGGAGTAATACTCATAAGCTTCTGTACGTGCAATACGTTCCTCAGGCGTACAAAAATCCAGTCCCCGCATCATGCGGAAATAATTTCGACAGGCGTTTTCCAGCGGGTTGAAGGGTGCAAGAAGTTCCAGAGCAGTATGTATGCAGAGTTCCGGCTCATCTGTAGTAGGCAAATATAACATAACACACCTCCTGTTTTTGTTGGTATTATACAAGCGGTGTGATAAAAAGTCAAATTTATTATACAAAATGAGCGGATATATTCCAGATGACTTTTGGCGGCATTGTTATAATGCACATAGAAAGTAAAGAGGAGGTGCCTTCACATGGTGAAGAGAAAAATCGCAGTGCTTATGGCGGGAGCCATGATTTTCAGCAATCTTGCAATCCCGGTAAGCGGAGCAGAGACAGCAGAAAATGATTCCTTTTGTCTGGAAGAATTTCAGGATCCGGGAATGGAATATCGTCCAGGTGTGCGCTGGTGGTGGTCAGGCGGCGCAGTGGAGGAAGAAACGCTGAAAAAAGAAATTGACTATCTGGCAGAAAAGGGCTTTGGTTATGTAGAGATCAATCCGTTCCAGGTTTCTACTGTGCTGGAAGGGGATGAGGAGCGGGTGCGCTCCATCTATACGCCGGAATTTTACGCGCTTCTGGAAACCGCGGTCAGCTACTGCGAAGAAAAAGGAATCGTGGTAGATCTGAATATGGGGTCAGGGTGGAATGCAAACAGCCAGGACGTCACATATGAGGAATCCATGGGAAATATGGCGCTTGGAAGAACCACGCTGACCGGCGCTGAGGCAAAGAGCGCAGTGGAGATTCCGGCAGCGGAAAGAAGCAGCTTTTATACCGGAGAGGATGCAAAAGGAGAATGGAGAGAGGACGCAGTAAAGCTCCAGGGTGTACTGGTTGCGGAGCTGACAGAGGAAGCAGGAACGGATTTTGTGGAAGGAGAAGGAACCTTTGGGCCAAAACCGTCCTATGAAGAGGTTTATGATGCAGACGGAAATGTGGTAAAAGCTTATGATACGCAGGTGGTATTAAATCCGGCAAACAGCTTTTTTATTGAAGCAGACGACGCGCAGCTTCAAAACGGAAATCTGACGCTTTCTGAGGAAAATGCGGCAAAGCTTGCAGATGACAAGAACTATGAGATCGTGGCAATGTACTATATTCCTTCCGGCGGCAAGGCCATTGACAGCGCGCCTGCGGACTGGTACACCGTGGACCATATGGATGCGGCGAAGGTTGCGGATTATATGAATGAGTGGCTGGGCAATGAAAATCTGGCGGCAATCCTTGAAAAGCACAGCAATGTGCGCGCCGTATTCAATGACAGCTATGAATTTTATTCGGATATTTATTATACAGAGGGAATGGAAGCGCTGGCGAAGGATGCAGAAAATAACGGGCTTGGTTATGATTTCAGCAAATACCTTCCCACGGTTTACAGGCAGTACAGCGCAGCGCCGTTTTATATGGGACTTGGAACCTCAGACACGTATCTGACGTATACGACAAATGCGGACGAAAAGGCAAGAATCCAGTATGATTACAATACTCTGGTAAATACCAAATTCCGCGAAGGTATGGAAGCCTTCCAGAAGGGCGCAAATGAGAGCGGTCTTCTGTATCGGCAGGAGGCATACAATCCGCCCATCGATACCATTGGTTCTGCAGAGCTTGTGGACATTCCGGAAGGAGAGCAGGCAAATGAGCTTGATTTGATCCGCGTTTCCTCCGGCGCACACCTGTATGACAAAAACCTGGTCACCTGCGAGCAGTACACGCTGGGCAGAACTCCGCTGGCAAACACCCTTGAGCAGATAAAAATCGGCTATGATATCATGGCGACCAGCGGCGTGAATAATTTCTTCTACCATGGTCTGATGTATGGATACGGCGTGGACTCCGAAGAATACGGCGAGCTTGGCTGGAGTCCGTTCCCGGATATCGGGATCAATGTCTCTGAGAGAAATACCCTGTCAGAGTATTTTGATGAGATGAATGCCTATGCCTCCAGAGTAAACTATCTGATGCAGCAGGGAAAGGCCAGCAAGGATGTGGCTTACTATATGCCGTTTAACGGAAGCCTTACAGAAACAGACGCGATAAAGACCATGAACACCAACGGCATTGCCTGGGAGGCAATCAATGATGACAGCATTACAGCAGAAAATACAGAGGTGATTGACGGAAAAATTTCTGTAAACGGCGGAAATATGGTATATGACGCGATTGTTGTGGAGGCGGAAAAGGTTCCCGTGGAGACGATGGAAAAACTGCAGGTGCTGCAGGAAAGCGGAGCGGCAATTATCTTCTATGGCGCGGCGCCCGCGATGCAGCCGGGCTATCAGGACGGCGCTTATGCGCAGGCAGACGCCAGAGTTGCCGAAATTTCGCAGGCAATTCAGGAGGCCGGAGGCGTTCTGGCAGCAGATACAGAAGCCTTTGCGCAGACCTTGGCGGAAAAGACATCTCCGGAAGTCTCCTATGAGGCAAACGAGAATGTGCGGTTCAACAGAAGAACGCTGGAGGACGGTTCAGAAGTGATTTACCTGAGAAACACAGGCGCAGAGACAAACGCGGTTACCGTGAAGGCAGGAGCGGAGTATACAAACTGCTATTTCCTTGACCAGAGTACAGGAAAGGTGTATGCCGCAGAAAAAGCCGAAGATGGAACGGTGGCGCTCAGCATGGATGCCGGTGTGGATAATCTTGGCGGAATGTCCGGAGAAGGTCCGCGAAGCCAGGCGATCGCGCTGCTGTTCACGAAAGGAGCACTGGATGCGGACGGTCTGACAGAAGGCATCCCCCAGGTTCTGGAGCAGGCAGAGGCAAAAGAGGTGAAAGAGGTGTCCATCTCCTCCCTGACAGTGGGAGACAAAACCTATACAGAGAACGTGCTTGGAATCTGGAATTCCGATGAATTCCAGGGCGGCGAGCTGAAAAATTCCGATGAGACAGGGGTTTATCAGGGAACCGTTACCCTGGATGCTCCTTTGGACGGTCAGAGAGCAGTTCTTACGATGAGCGAGGTCTATACGGCGGCAAATGTGCTGGTAAATGGCCAGGAGATGGGCTCTGTCCTTTATGCGCCATATGAGCTGGATATCACAGAGGCTCTGCAGGAGGGCGAAAATACCATCGAAATTCAGGTGACACCGCGCAAGTACAATGCGATCCATAGGGAGGCGGAGCTGGAAGCCCTGGTAGATACCGGACTTGCAGGAACCGTGGCTGTGGAGTTCAGGTAGGCGCTGAAGCCGGGACTCTGAAATAAGCTGTTTTACAGGAGAGGTGCTGGTGTTTCTGCCCGGTCCGTGATAAGATAAAACAAAGCGTTTCATTTACGATGAGCCGGAAAAATTCATTGGATATCAGGAGGAGACACCATGGACATTCAGAACGTGATCAGCTTGGTAACGCAAACGAAAAGCCTGATAAAAAACCGCGAAATGGCTGCACATGTGCAGGAAAAAGGGCTTGCGGATTATGTGACCCAGGTGGATATTGCAGTACAGGATTTCCTGAAGAAAGCGTTGTTTGACATTGCGCCGGACATCCAGTTTCTCGGGGAGGAAACCGGATTGCAGGAAATGGAAGCAGACAGCTTTTGGATTCTGGATCCGGTTGACGGAACCACCAATCTGATGCACGACTACCAGCACAGCGTTGTATCTTTGGCCCTTTGCCGCCAGAGAGAAATCGTGACGGGAATCATATATGACCCGTTTCGTGAAGAGGTGTTCTGGGCAGTCAAAGGGCAGGGAAGCTTCCTGAATGGCGCGCCCATACAGGTATCGGAGGCCAGACAGCTTTCAGATACCATCATTGGCCTGGGGACGGCGAAAAGAGAGCTCGCGGACGAGAATTTCGCGCGGTTTCGCAGGGTATTCGGGCAGAGCCAGGATGTCCGCAGGATCGGTTCCGCGGCCCTGGAGCTGGCATACACTGCCTGCGGCAGACAGGGGGGATATTTTGAAGCCTATCTGAATCCCTGGGATTACGCTGCCGGTATGCTCCTGGTTCAGGAGGCGGGCGGTATGGTAACGGATTTTGCGGGGAACTCCCTTGATCCAGGAAAAGGCAGCAGCATCGTGGGGACAAACGGAGCTGTTCACGGGGAGCTTTTGCAGCTTCTTTGAGACGTAATTTGCGGGGCTATCCTTTGCTGGGGACAGCCCCGAACTGTTTTTTGTAGGCCCGCACGAAGGTGGTATAGTCGTGGAACCCGCTTTGCTGTGCGGCCTTTGTCACAGGCGCGCCGTCTGCAATGAGTTCGCGGGCCAGGAGAAGCCGCTTGCTGACAATGTAGCTGTGCAGGGTGTATCCGGTCTCCTCTTTAAATCTCCGCATGAGGTAATATTTGCTGAGATAATATTTTCGGGCAAGGGTTTCCACGGACAGATCGGCGGAAAGATTCCGGTTGATGTAGGTGAGAAGCTGATCAATCTGGGAGTCGGAGGAGTAGGCTTTTCGGTCGTGGATGTACTCCTTTTCCAGAAAAATGCGGTTGAGGTAAATCATGAACTGGTGAAACAGGGAGGTGCACAAAAGCTCGTTTCCAAAGGCTTCGGCGTGCAGGGAGCGTTCCAGCTCATAGAGAATGTCCTTTAAGCGTTCCTGCAGTTTGGGGTTCAGGCGGATCAGGCTGAAGCTGCGGTCGGCAGCCTTCTGAAAGCATTGCGTGAGAAGGCCCTGCGTCAGCTCCTCTCTGACATAGAGGATAAAACGCTCGTAGGGAACTCCGGCATCAATTTCCGGCCGGTGAATGGCATGGCGGCTCACCAGCAGAATGTCCCAGGGTTTCAGATGATAGGATTTTCCTTCTATGTGATACGTCACTTTGCCGGAAAGAAACACAATGACCTTGTGAAAATCGTGATAGTGATAGGGAAATGCCCGGTCCTGCCGGTCACAGAGATGAAAAAGCCGGAACTCCTCGTTGAGATAGCCGGTTTTTTCCATTTGTTCCATGGTGCGGGACGCGCAGGGCGCGGTGGAAGCTTTGGGTTCCATGTCGGTTCCTCCTGAAATCGGTATGGCCTCATTGTAAAACAGAAGCGCACTTTTTGCAATATTTTGCGCAATTTATTCTATATACATGGAAAAAGATTTGGCGTATAATCCTGTATAGGATAAAATTCGCAGATATGGGGGACGGGACATGACAGACAGTATTGTGATGACAAAATACCAGGGATTGGGAAATGATTATCTGATTCTGGATTCCAATAAGAATAAGCTCCAGCTTCGTGGTAAGAAGATTGCGCTTCTCTGCCGCAGAGGGTTTGGCCTGGGTGCGGACGGCGTGCTGTACGGGCCGGTGGAGATAAATGGAAAGATGGGCGTGCGCATTTTTAATGCGGACGGAAGCGAGGCGGCGATCAGCGGAAACGGCGTGCGTATTTTTGCCAAGTATCTGATCGACCAGCAGTATGTGAAAGAGAGCAGATTCCACATTGAAACCCTTGCGGGCACCATAGAGGTGGAGTGTCTGAACAGCCGCGCCACAGAATTTCGGGTAAACATGGGAAAAGCGTCATTTTTGTCCAGGGAAATTCCGGTGACCGGCGAAGTGCGCGAGGTGGTAAACGAGCCGTTTTCCTTCCATGAAAAAGAATACAGGGCCACCTGCCTTACGGTGGGAAATCCCCACTGCATTATTTTTTCGGATAAGGTAAGCGAGGCGGCAGTCAGGGAGCTTGGCCCCTATGTGGAGAACGCGGATGAATTTCCTCATCGTATGAATCTGCAGCTCTGCAAAAGAATCGACAGAGGCAATCTGGATATCGAAATCTGGGAGCGCGGTTCCGGATATACAAAGGCGTCCGGCACCGGAAGCTGCGCGGCAGCCATTGCAGCCTACCGTCTGGGGTATGTGGAGTCCCGGGTGAATGTGAACCAGCCGGGCGGGATGATCCAGATCGATATAAAAGAGGACGGAACCATTTATATGACAGGAAGTGTGGGATTTGTCGCAGATATGAGTGTGGCAGGGAGCTTCTTCTCCTGACAGAGGGGACAGCCCCGCCAATCTTTCGATGCGTATGCCTGGATAAAAAACAGCTCCGGAGGATTTCCGATGTGATTTCCCGGCAGAGAAGCCTTGTGTGAAGCACGGCTTCCTGCGGGAAACACTCGGAATGGTACCCCGGAGCGTTTTATTTGACTACCGTTTTCGCCTTCGGATAAATCTTCTCCATCCGTTCATCCGGAAAATGCTCATCCAGGAATTGCTCTACGGCAGAACCGGTCTTTGGCGCATTGGTCTGTCGTTTATTGAACCGGTCAAGAGCAAGGCTGGACAGGATGATGTTAAAGGCCATAAAGACGATCAGAAGCCAGGTGATGATAACGCCGGGCTTTTTTGGTATTTTTTCGATAAGATCGGACAATCTGGGATAAAGGACGCGCATCCAGACGACTGCGGCGATCCCCCAGAAAAAGCAGTACAGAAGGTTTACCCGTCCGGCAAGGTTAAAGGGAATCTTGCTGTAGTCCCAGAAAATGGTTCCGAATACAATCTCCGTAAACACGCTGCAGATGTACTCGTAAGCCCCGCCAAGAAGCGTTCCCATCATAAAAATGAAGCTGTCGCTGCGGTTCCGGTACTGGTACAGGATCATGGTGAGCAGGACGCAGCCAAGGCCCCATACAATGCTGAACGGGCCGTAAACCACGCTGCTGCGGCTGATCCATCTTCCCATGGTGATGCGGCAGAAAATCGTTTCCGTGATATCGCCCAGAAAGGCGCCTATGATAAACAGAAGCACCAGCTTATAGAAAGAGCAGCCCACGGCGAATATGCCGGATTTGGCTTTGGCAGCTTCCAGTTCCCGCTCTCTTGCCTGGCGGGCTTCCAGAAGTTTTTTGGCTTCCAGCTCGGAGCTTGCGTTTCCCAGATGCCGAAGCACCAGCCCGGTCAGCCCCTCCCCGAAAAGGTCGGCGGTATTCTGCAGATTTTCGGATAAGACGCCGAGAAGCGTAGCTTTTTTCAGGCGGGATTTTACGGCCAGAACACCCATGACCGTTCCGATATAGTCCAGAAGCATGATTCCGAGAAGGACCCAGAGGATAATTTCTCCAACTGTGCGGGGAATCAGATGGAACAAGCGCCGGAGCGCCGGATTCACAAAGGAGATGCAGACCACGCCTGCAGCGCCCCACACAACCACGTAAGGAAGGTTGACATATCCGCCGAACTGGAAGCGCTTACGGGAGTAGTCCCACCATTTCCGGTGAAAAATACGCTCCAGCAAAAATCCAGTGGCCAGGGATACCAGGAAGGACAGGATTGCTCCGCCGAGGAACAGGAAAAAAAGCTGGTTTCTCAGATCCTGCAGAAAAATAGCGATCATGAGGCCGCCGATACCGTAGGAGGGACACCAGGGGCCATAGAGAAATCCTACGTCCACGAATCTGTGCTTTCGCATAGCGGCAGCCACAGTGCCGATCACCCAGCCCAGGAAAGAGTAAAACAAAAAGAACCACAGGAGGTCATAAACATTCTGCGTCATGAAAAAAGCTCCCTTCTATTATAATACTGCTATTCTATCTCTATATAACGAGTTTGTATAGCGAAAAGCGTCAATTTGTGAAGAAATTTGTCGAGAGGCAGCAAAAAAGCATTGACATTTCGGAGAATCTGAATTATATTACAACCGTAAATACAGAAATAGAATAAGAGGGCGTTGTTTTGCAGCTGCCCTTTTGTTTTTCACAGGAGTTAGGCAATCCTAATATGGAAGAGGGGAAACAGACAATGAAACTGAGTGAACTGCCGGTGGGAAGTACCGCCACCATTGAGGTTGTGGGCGGTCAGGGGGCCTTGCGCCACCACTTTCTGGATATGGGACTGATACAGGGAACAGAGGTAACGGTGGTGAAATACGCGCCCATGGGCGATCCCATTGAGCTTCGGATCCACGGGTACGAGCTGACCATTCGTCTTGACGATGCAAAGAATATTGAAGTCGGGGCGCCTCATAAGCCGCAGAAGGCCAAAAGAAAGCCGGCCGGGCCGGAAAAGCATCATCCGGGCTACGGGGAGGGCGGCAAGTTTCATGACCGCAAAAGCGAAAAACCGCTTCCGGACAGTGAGATCCTCACCTTTGCCCTGGTGGGAAACCAGAACTGCGGCAAAACCACACTGTTCAACCAGCTTACCGGTTCCCGGCAGCATGTGGGGAATTTTCCCGGCGTGACTGTGGACCGCAAGGACGGACGGATCAAAGGGTATGACAACACCAGGATCACAGACCTTCCGGGCATTTATTCCATGTCCCCTTACAGCAGCGAGGAAATCGTGACAAGGGAATTTGTGATCCAGTCCAGACCAAAGGGGATCATCAATATTGTGGACGCCACCAACATTGAGCGGAATCTTTACCTTACCATGCAGCTTCTGGAGCTGGGGGTTCCCATGGTCGTGGCGCTGAATATGATGGATGAGCTCAGGGAAAACAACGGCTCTGTCCTGGTAAATGAAATGGAGGCCGCGCTTGGCGTGCCGGTAGTGCCCATCTCCGCGGCCAGGGGCGAGGGCATTGACGAGCTGATCCGCCATGCCATCCACGTGGCAAAATATCAGGAGCAGCCGCTGGAAAATGACTTCTGCAAGCGGGAGGAAGGGATTCACCGGGGAATCCATGCGGTGATGCACCTGATCGAGGATCATGCCCAGGCAGCGCAGATTCCGGTCCGTTTCGCGGCCAGCAAGGTGCTGGAGGGCGATGAAAAGATTCTGGAGCAGCTGAAGCTGACGGACCATGAACGGACGGTTCTGGAGGAGATCTCCCGCCAGACAGAGGAGGAAACCGGCATGGACCGGGCGGCTGCAGTGGCGCAGATGCGTTTTGACTACATAGAGGATGTGTGCAGCGAGACGGTGATAAAACCCCACGAAAGCAAGGAACGTGTGCGAAGCCGCAGGATGGATCAGCTTCTCACGGGAAAATACACGGGAATTCCCGCATTTATCGCCATTATGGGTCTGGTGTTCTGGCTGACCTTCAATGTGATCGGCGCATTTTTGCAGGGGATCCTGGAATCCGGCATTGGAGTGCTGACGCAGGCAGTGGACGGCATGATGGCGGCAGCCCATGTGAACAGCGTCATCCGTTCCCTGGTGATCGACGGCGTTTTCAACGGTGTGGGCGGTGTGCTCAGCTTCCTTCCGATCATTGTGACGCTGTTTTTCTTCCTGTCACTTTTGGAGGACAGCGGCTATATGGCCAGAGTGGCTTTCATTATGGACAAGCTTCTCCGAAAGCTTGGCCTGTCGGGGCGAAGCATCGTGCCCATGCTCATCGGTTTTGGCTGTACGGTTCCGGGCGTTATGGCGAGCCGCACGCTGCCTTCTGAGCGTGACCGCAAGATGACGATTCTTCTCACGCCTTTTATGAGCTGTACGGCAAAGCTTCCGATTTACGCGTTTTTTACTGCGGCATTTTTCCCGGGACACGGCGCGCTTGTCATGATCGGGCTTTACGTGCTTGGGATTGTCATGGCGATTCTTATGGCGCTTTTGTTTAAAAAGACCATGTTCAAGGGCGAGGCCGTTCCTTTTGTCATGGAGCTTCCCAATTACCGGATGCCGGGGGCAAAAAACGTGCTGCATCTTCTGTGGGAAAAGGCAAAGGACTTCCTTCAGCGGGCGTTTACGGTGATTTTTGTGGCAACCATTGTCATCTGGTTCTTGCAGAATTTTGACATGGGACTGAACATGGTAGCGGATTCCCAGGACAGCATTCTCGCTCTGGCAGCCGGTGTGCTGGCGCCGCTCTTCCTGCCCGTGGGCTTTGGGGACTGGCGCATCGTGACGGCGCTGATCTCCGGTTTTCTGGCAAAAGAGAGCGTGGTGTCTTCTCTCACCGTACTGTTCGGAAGCACGGCTCTTCTGCAGGGAAGCCTGAGTATGGCCGGCGCGGCGTCTCTTCTGGTGTTCTGCCTTCTCTATACGCCCTGTGTGGCTGCGGTTGCTTCGGTGAAACGGGAGCTCGGCGGAAAATGGGCGGCGGCTGTGGTGATCGGCCAGTGTGTGATCGCGTGGATCGCTGCTTTTGTTGTATACCATGTGGGGATGTTGTTTTAAAAAAAAGATTGGAAAAAGGTTTTAAAAAAATTTTTATTTTTTTAAAACCTCAGACTGTAGACAAAGTCCCAGGCAAAAGCCCGGGCTTTTCTTTTATCATATTTTTCACATTTCAAATGTTTTTCGCTAGATTTACCAAGAAAAAGATTCATTGATCAACTTTATTTTTCAAGGTTTTTCAAGCGCTTCATGATATAATTATGGTATCAGGAGGTAGTGCTTATGATGACGAAAAACGCAGATAAAAAAAGGGAACAAATGCAGATGTTTTGTATGGACGACATGGTTCCTCAAAACCATATGCTCCGCTTGATAGATAAAGCAATTGATTGGAACTTCATTTATAAACTTGTCGAAGAAAAATATTCTCCTGATAACGGACGTCCAAGTATGGATCCGGTCATGTTGATTAAAATCCCTTTTATTCAATACCTTTATGGTATAAAAAGCATGCGACAAACAATAAAAGAGATCGAAGTAAATGTTGCATATCGTTGGTTTCTTGGATTGGATATGTTGGATTCAGTACCACATTTTTCTACCTTCGGAAAGAACTATACCCGTCGTTTTAAAGATACAGATCTTTTTGAACAGATTTTTTCCAAGATTTTAGAAGAATGTATGAAATTCAAGCTGGTGGATACAGAACAGATTTTTGTGGATTCTACACACGTTAAAGCATGCGCAAATAGTAAAAAGATGAGAAAACGGGTGGCACACGAGCAGGCATTATGGTACGAACAGGAATTAAAAGAGGAAATTCAGAAAGATCGAGAAGCACATGGAAAAAGACCTTTGAAAGATAACGATAAAAACAAACCTTTGCCTCCGACTACAGGTGGAGGCGGAAGTCTTTCAGATGAAACAGACTCTCAGATTCCGGAAGGAGCAAAAACACAAAAGTGCAGCACCAGTGATCCGGAAAGCGGTTGGTTTCGTAAAGGAGAACATAAACATGTTTTTGCATATGCGGTAGAAACAGCTTGTGATAAACATGGTTGGATTTTAGGATATACGGTTCATCCTGGAAATGAGCATGACAGTCGCACATTTCCGCTGTTGTATGAGAAAATAAAGGATTTCAAACCGGACATGATGATAATGGATGCCGGCTATAAAACGCCTGCCATTGCACACCTTCTCTTGGAGAAGGGAATCCAGCCTCTTTTTCCATACAAACGCCCAATGACGAAAGAAGGGTTTTTTAAAAAATATGAGTATGCCTACGATGAGTATTATGATTGTTATGTCTGTCCGGGAAATCAGGTTTTAAGATATAGTACAACAAATCGGGATGGATATCGGGAATATAAGAGTTGCGGATTGTTCTGTAGCAGTTGTCCCCACTTGCATCAATGCACAGACAGTAAAGATCATATAAAACTCATCACCCGGCATGTGTGGGAAGAATACATGGAAAAAGCAGAAGATATTCGCTATACGATAGGAAACAAGCAGATTTATCAACAACGAAAAGAAACGATTGAACGACTTTTCGGAACAGCGAAAGAACAGCATGGTTTCCGTTATACTCAATACATAGGGAAAGCACGGATGGAAATGAAAACCGGGCTTACATTCGCATGTATGAATCTGAAAAAATTGGCAAAGATACTGGAGTTCTGGGAAACCAAACCCGAAGAATTATTGAGAAGTTTAAGGATTTTCTTAAAACAATGTCTATTTACAGAAAAGTGGTGCTGGGGATAACTCCCAGCACCACTTTTGTCTACAGTCTGAAAGGTTTTAAAAAAATTTTTATTTTTTTAAAACCTTTTTTTCTTTTGCCCTGTCTGTATACGGAGCAGCAAAAAAATATGGGAAAAAGCGCTGCATCACAATTCGCATCCTATTGAATATGGATGTTATATCATGTATACTGTTGTCAAATGTATACGATTGTCAAAAGGAGGACAAAACCATGAAAAAAAGAAACTTACTTGTTTATTTACTCACAGGCTGTGTGCTGACTGCTTCCATGAGTGTTGGAACCATGGCTACCGTTCATGCAGAAACAGAGACAACATCCGCAGCAGCGGTGGAACCTGGTACCAATATGTATGCGGCAGGGGAGCTTACCCTTAATACACCGGTTTCCGGAACGAGTGAGAATGCAAATGACTGCCACTGGTATTCTTTTACCACAGGGGCATCAGGAACAGAGTACCAGATTACATGTCTAAACCGTTCGTCGGGTGCTCTGCAGGTATATTTTAATGTTTATGACGAAATGGGAACGGTACTTTATGAGGGAGAAGCATTCCAGGGCGGAGTTCCAAGCGTCATAACCGCCGGTGATCTGGAGGCGGACACCACATATTATATAAGTGTAGTCAGTCCTAACTCTTCCGCGTCAAGAGACTATACTCTTACGGTAAAGGATCCGACAGCGCCGGCTCCGGAAATTGTTTCTACAGGTGAAGAGCTTGTGCCAGGAGACAGCATGTACACAGCAGGTTCCATTCCCTTGGGTAAAAAAGCTTCCGGAACGACTGAGAGTGAGGAGGATTACCACTGGTATTCCTTTACCACAGAGGCAGAAGCAGGAGTTGAGTATCAGATTTCCTGCGTAAATGCAACGCCGAATACGAATCAGGTATATTTTGGTATCTATGATGCAAACAGTGAGGCGCTTTATTCAGGTGAAGCACTTTCTGACGGAAAACCCAGCATCATACTTGCCAGTGACTTACAGCCGGATACCACATACTATATAAGGGTAGTCAGTGCCGGCTCTGCCGCAGCAAAAGATTATATTTTAATGGTAAAAGCTCCCAAAGCAGATGACAAGAAAGCAGCTCCTGCTGATGGAACAGCTGCTGCGGAAGAACAGACGCAGGGGGCTGCAGCAGAGGATACAGAGGCTTTCGCAGAGGCAGCGGCAGAATAAAGTTTCTTTGCCGCAGAGCATAAGGAACTGGGAACATATTTATCATTATAATTATAATAGAAAATGAAAGCGAGCGGGCTTTGCGGGATCCGGTGAACGGGTTTCGCAGAGCTCATTTTTGTATAGGAAAAAAGGGTTTCGTAGGCATTGACGGTAATATATAGATGTTATAAAATCTATATAAATAAAAAATTTAAAAAAATTTGATATCTGCAAAACCTTTTTGCAGAATAACCTGTCTGTATAGGGAACAGAAAAAAGAAGGAGGTCCAACATGGGATTTTTTGACAAAGTAAAAACATCAGTAACAGGTGTGAGCGAACAGCAGAGGTATGCGGCTGCAATCCGAAAGATCACGGCGCAGATCCAGAACAATGAAAAAGAGATTGCCAGACTGACGGAGCAGGTGGGCATACAGTGTGTGAAGCTGCATTTGGAGGAAACGGGCACGGAGTATGAGAACTTTTTCGCCGTGATCCGGCAGTATCTGGCAGAAAACCAGGCTTCCGAACAGGAGATACAGCGCCTGAAGGAACAGCAGGAAGCGGAGGAGAACGCCCGCAGACAGGCGCTCATGGAAAAAGAAGAAGCAGACAGGATTGCCCGCCAGCAGGCACAGGAGGCAAAGGCGGCTGCACGTCAGCAGATGCAGGCGGAAAAAACGGCATGGGGAGCTGCAGGCAGCACTGCTCCGGCCGGATTTCAGCAGCAAACCTTCCAGAATGCCCAGACGTTCCAGCAGCAGTCCTTCCAACAGCAGCCATATCAGAATGTGCAGGCAGCGGCAATGAAAGCCTGTCCGGTCTGCGGGGGACAAAATGAGATGGACGCCATGTTCTGCGTGCACTGCGGAAGCAGTCTGGCTGCTCCGGAGACAAAAGAAGAAAGTCAGGAGGTAACACAGGATGTTTTGTAAAAACTGCGGAAATCAGATAAAAGACGGAGTCCGTTTCTGTCCCCAATGCGGGAAGGAGACCGGGATTTCAATGACTCAGGAAGAGATCAAAGAGCCAAAGGAGGCCGCCGGCTTTTCAAGGGGGAGCCGGACGCCGCTGCGAAAAAACAGGCGTTATGTGACCACTTATAATGTGGGACATTTCGGGGTACTGATCGGCTGTGTGATACAGGCAGTAGCGCTGTTCATGCCAAACTACACCACAGGGTTTCTGGCACAGATCGTGGGAAAAATCAGCCATACGCTGGGCAGCACACCGTCTCTCGCAAAATTTTACAGCACCTTTTATCTGGACACACATTCGGAGGAGCTTCGGGAGTTTTCGCAATCCCTGCTTGGCGGAACGGACTTATATACGGTCTTTGACGAGTTTTTGGGAGTGATCGGTTTTGGAATGTTTGCTACGATGGTGCTTTTGCTGCTCCTGTTTCTTTTTACCATGAGAAAAGGTCAGCCGATTTTTTTGGCCATTTTGAATATGGGCGTGGTCAGTATGCTTTTGTATTATTTCGGCAGATTTACCTCTGTTTTTGAGGGAACAGGATTTTTGATGCTGCTTACAGGGGGAGTGGTGATCCTGCTGTCCTCAATCGTTGCATTTATGCTGAGATACAATGCCGTTCAGAAGCAAAAAATAAATATGGAAAATTTTTAAATTTGGCAAAACCTTTTTCTGTGTTCATCTGTCTATATGGTGAACCGGCAAAAAGGAGGTGAAAGAAATGGCATTGCCCTATGAAAGACAGATCGTCAGGCTTCTGCGGGAGCTTACCTGGTATCAGATGCTCGCAGCGCATTGCCGGCGGGACCGAGCACAATACGGGAAAGAGCTTCAGGACGTCTGCCGGGAGATAGAGCGGGCTCTTCGGAAATTGGAGGAAAAACAGCACAGCGTTTTTGTACAGTGGAAGACGCTTGACTTACAGGACAGAAACAGGCTTCTCCTGCCGGTCGTGCAGGGGACGGAGGAAATGACGGCCCTGGCAGAAAAAAAGGGGTGGGAAGCGATAGGGGAATATCTGGAAGCCTGTATTATGGAGGAGGTTCTGGATTTGCTGGATATGTAAGGAAAAAAGGGGATTGGTCCTGAAAAAATGAAAAAGTAAAAGGAGAAAATAAGGATGAACAAGAGAACGAATAAGAGAATGAAACAGATGGCAGCAGCAATGATGGCAGGAATGCTCGCAATGTGCACGGGAACCGGAATCGTGCAGGCAGAAGAGGGAGAAGGCTGGGCTGTAGAAGGAAGCTGCAGCGCATGTATTCCCATTGAGGAGTATGCGGGAGACCTGGAGTATGCTCCGGCGACGGGATATGCCATTGATGTGCAGTTTGTAAACTCGGATACAGAAGATGTCTATGTGACTCCGCAGTTTACCTGCGCCATAACCAATGAGGATTTGGGAGAAGAGTTCCAGATGCTGCTGCTTGGTACAAATGCAGTGTATACCCCGGACAGCGGTTTGCCGCAATTCAGCCTGCGGACACAGCAGCCCCTTCTGGTTCCGGCAGGAGAAGTAATAAATGCAACGTATTTCATTGATTTTGGAGAGGATTATGAGGTGGGAGTATGCGAACCCGTCTATGGAACAGACGATGAGACTGCCTATGACAACAGCTATGTGCTGACAGGACATGAGGAATACAGCTTTGGAGATGTGCAGATGGGACATTACGTAAACACTGTGGAAGATATGGAAGCTATGGCTATGCAGATGCAGGCTGCATACGAGGAAGTGCAGGCAGCGGCAGAGGCGGAAGCGCAGGCACAGGCAGAAGCACAGTCAGCGGCAGAAGCGCAGGCGCAGGCACAGAATCAGGCTGCATACGAGGAAGAACAGAGACAGGCAGAAAAAGATGAGCTTCTGGGAGAAATCGTTTCAGATCTGGGAGGCAAGGCGATTGACCGTACCAGCGGCTGGATCGAAGAAGAGACCAACGGTGTTTTTGACCGGGAGTTACAGGGAAAGATCGTAGAATATCTGTTTAAATAAGAGACGATCTTATTTGGAATCTTCATCCGGAAAAAATGCCAGAATGTCACATACCTGACAGCCAAGAACACCGCAGAGCGTGTTTAAGGTTTTGGTTGTAATGGTTTTGCCGCTTCTAAGACGCTGAATGGTATCCGGCAGGATTCCGTGCTCGTATATTAACTGGTAGGTGGATATATTTTTTTGGCGAAGGGTCTGCCAGAACGGATCATATGAAATCATGGATGGTACCTCCTGTTTATGAGAATGGTAGCATACATGCTTTTTTATCCATGCACGTTATATCGTTTATATTGGACGGAAATGGCCGGAGGGTTATACGGATTTGTGCCGGGCGGAAGCGGTCGCAAAGAATAAATGCTGAAAGGCTGAACATATGAACAACAGATTAATGAAGTGGTTTGCCTGGCTGTTGCGGAAGGAACGTTCAGAAACTATAATGAAAGAAGAACAGACCAAACGAATCAGACAGACACGAGGAAAGGAAGACGTCAGAGATGGATTATGAGAAAGTGGTAAAAGCGGCGCTTGAGGGAAAGGAGAGCGCATTTACCCAGCTTTATGAATCAACGCAGCGGGATATGTATTATATTGCGCTGAAATATATGAAGGATGAGGACGCCGCCATGGACGTGCTTCAGGATTCTTATCTGAAAGCATGGCAGTCTTTGGCTTCGCTGAAAGAGCCGGGAAGTTTTCGGGCGTGGTTTGGACGTATTGTGGCGAATACCGCCAAAAATGCGCTGGCAAAGAAAAAGCCGCTGTTGTTTTCTCAGCTGGAAGGAGAAAACGAGGAAGGCGATCTGTATGAGTTTGACATCGAGGATGATAAGACCGAGTATCAGCCGGAGCGCAGCTACACGCAGAAGGAGACACAGGAGCTGGTGCACGAGCTGATCGACAGTCTTTCCGATGAACAGAGATTGTGCATCCTGATGTATCACTTAGATGACCAGAGCATCAAGGATATTGCGCAAACCTTTGGAATTTCGGAAAATACGGTGAAATCCCGCCTGCTGTACGGGCGAAAAGCCATCAAGGCGAAGGCCGAGGAGCTCCAGAAAAAAGGTTACCAGCTGTACACCGTTGCACCGGTGGTGCTTTTCCTGTATTTGCTTCACAGCGAAAAATTCTCTACGCCTGTTATGGCAGCAGCAAGCGCGGCCATGGAGGCGCAGCGGGCGGCAGTTGTGGGAAAAGCACGGACGATTGCCCAGGCCGGAACCTCCGCCGGCCGACAGGCTGCCAAAACTGCCGTATCCGCAGGAAAGAAAGCGGGGAAGGCTGCGGCGAAGCAGACGTTTATTCAAACTGCAGCCGGGAAAATACTGATCGGCGTGGCAGTGGTTGGCGTCCTTGGCGGCGGAGCGGTTACGGCGGTTCATTACCTTGGTCAGCAGCAGGAACAGGAAGTGGCGGTAGCGTCGGCAAACATGGAAGTGCTCCCGACAGGAGCGCAGGAGACTGCCCCTACGGTGATGCCGACCGCCAGTGCGGATGACGAAATCATCCTGACGCCTGAACCGGAGTCGGATGACGAAATCATCCTGACGCCTGAGCCGGAAGCGGATGACGAAATCATCCTGACACCTGAGCCGGAGTCGGATGATGAAATTATCCTGACGCCTGAGCCGGGTGAGGGCGACAAGATCGTCATAACACCGGGAGAGGATGAGAGCGATGAGATTGTCATAACGCCAGGGGACGATGAGATTGTTATCCTGCCGGGAGAGGGGGAAGATGCGGTTGTGACGCCTGTGCCGGAAGAACCGGGCATTATACTGGAACAGCCGGTTGCAGATGAGGATTTTCCGTCTCTGTTGGCCGGCAATCTGACCAAGGAAGAGCTGCAGCTGGTGCTTACCTATGGGCCTTCGGAAATTTCCGGGGAGGGCTATCCTCATTCCGAGAGCATGAACACTCTGAACAGCATCTGGCAGGGAGATATGTTTGGTGACTTGATCGAAAAGGCAGATTACGATGCATACAACAAAAAATATCTTCTGTCGGATGTGAACCGTCTGTTTTCCCTGTTTACGGATTTCCAGTTTACAGAGGATAACGATTACGACACAGAAACAGGACCAAACGTGGATGGGGAATATATTATTTTTATTCCGGCAACTTTGAATTATTCTGTTGAGACGCAGATCCAATCTGCCGTGTACACGCCGGAAGAAATGCGCATCCGATATACATATACAAAACAGATCTATGAAGAGGGACAGCAGGCGCAGACCTCGGAAAAAGAAGCCGTTCTTCTGCCAAATGCACAGGGACGTTATCAGATCGTGTGGATCGGGGATGCCAACGCGCAGACCGAAGAGGTTCCGGCAGAAGAAACACCGGCAGAAAAAATACCGGAAGAACCGGACATTATAATTGAGGATGTCAACGGCGTCCCGGT
>QFCE01002026.1_pt1 | contig 117102 bp, 84 predicted proteins | sample 5346091 | NCBI WGS metagenome assembly QFCE01 (sample SAMN09062252, study PRJNA434731) | Human gut metagenome, whole genome shotgun sequencing project. | isolation source: stool timepoint A chromium assembly | host: Homo sapiens | collected 2015
AAGGCGGGAATTGTGCGGTGTTGCCCTAAACCTTACTGTTGATTCTGAGCGCTTGCAGTGTTGGCAGCCTGCTCAGCAGTCCAGGTCTTCTTGCGCTTGATGGCAACAACCAGGCGCCAGATGCACAGCACGGTCAGAACAGCCAGAACGGTGTCCAGAGCGTACAGGGAGGTCTTCCACCACGGGGTGATGACCTTCAGGCGGTCAGCGGAGGACCAGCCGTTCATAGCGTTGGAGTTGGCAACGGTGTACAGGATCTTGTGCATGGATTCGCGCATTTCGGTCACGATGTAAGCATCGTTCTCGTACTTCGGAGCCAGGGTGGTGTGGATGGTCGGGTCCGGGCTATCCCAGATATCGGAACCGGCAATCAGACCATCGGCCAGATCCATGTATTTGCTGGAACCGGAGTAGTCGGTGATGATCATGCCGCGCATGCCCAGTTCGCCGCGCAGGAAGCCGGTCAGCAGGTTATCGTAAGCGCCGCACCAGTAAGCGCCCCAGCGGTTAAAGCCGGTCATAACGCTCCAGGCGCCGCCATCGGTGATGGCCTTGTCGGCAACTTCCAGGTAGATTTCGCGGGCAGCCTGCTCGTTCAGCCAGGTGTTCACGCCGCGGCGGCTGGATTCAGAGTCGTTCAGGGCAACATGCTTCAGGTAAACGTAAACGCCCTTGGACTGGATGCCGTTGACTTCGGCAGCGCAGATGGTGCCGGCAACGAACGGATCAGAAGCATAGTACTCGAAGTTACGGCCAGAGTAAGCGGTGCGGTGCATGTTGATGCCGGGGCCATACAGACCAGAGTAACCCATGGCCAGGCAGTCTTCGCCAATGCAGCGGCCCACATCGTTGATCAGGTCAACGTTGAAGGTGGCGGCCATAACGTCTTCGGAGGTGTAGCACATAGCGGAAGCGCCGCCGGTCAGTGCTGCGGTCAGGCCCTGCGGGCCGTTTTCGTCTTTGGTACGGGTCTTGCCGATGGATTCAACAGCGGCAGTGTTGTGGAAGCCCAGGGTGATGGTGTTGACCATCTCGTTGAAGGTCAGCTGATCCAGCAGGGTGTCCCACTGGGGATCGTCATAGTCGGCACCGATCATGGAAACCAGAGCCAGACCATTGTCAGCGCCCAGGGTAGGCATTTCAACGCTGTCAGCCTTGCTGCCGTCGTAGCGGGTGAAAGCCAGGTGATCAGCCAGGGTCTGGGTTGCGTTCAGCACAACAGGCTGGGTGGGGAAGGTGGCAACCCAGTTGGAGCGGCTCAGCCAGGTAACTTCGCCAGGTTCGCTGCTGCTCTTGTTGGGGTCTGCTTCATCAAACAGGTTGGTGATGGCAGTGCCGTTTTCGCTGGTGGCGAAGGTGGTGCTGTCCAGAGCGGCGTTGGTCCACTTGTAGGTCAGGGCAACGTCGCCATCGGCGGTCATGCGGCCATCGGTGTTCTCAACGGTGTAGCCCTTGGCAGCTAGGATGTTGTTCACAGCGTTGTGTGCATCGGTGGCAGCGGTGAAGTAGTAGTCGCCAGTGTCAACAATATAGGTCTTGGCGTTGTTGGCATCATAGGTGCGCAGCTCACTCTTGTCAACGGTGATGTTGACAGTCTCGGAAGTGCCGGGAGCCAGGATATCGGTCTTGGCAAAGCCGCACAGCTCAGCAGAAGCCTTCTCGATGCCGTTGGCCTTGTCGTAATCGGTGTAGGGGCTCTGGAAGTACAGCTGAACGGTTTCTTTGCCGGAGTAGGTGGAACCGGTGTTGGTGACTTTCAGGGTGACATTGAAAGCATCAGCAGACTCGGTCACGTTGAAATCGCTGTACTCGAAGGTGGTGTAGCTGTCGCCATAGCCGAAGGGGAAGGCAACAGTGGTGGACCAGTTGTAGTCGCCGGCATTGCCGGTGCCCATAACAGCGTCCTCGTAGCGGGTCTCATAGTAACGGTAATCCAGGTAGATGCCTTCCTGATACACGCTGTACATACCCTGCACATCAGGGCCATCGGTCAGCAGGTTGTAATCTGCTGCGTTGGGGTAAGCCTGGGTGTAGAAGTTGTACATGGCGGGGTTGGCCATGTTGTCATACAGGTAGGAATCAACCAGGCTGCCGGACGGGGTAACCTCGCCAGCCAGCAGCTGGGCAACACCGTTGATGCCGGTCTGGCCCACGTCGCCGATCCACATAGCGGAATCGATGCCGTAATCCTCGCCGCAGATCTCCGGGTTCAGGAAATCCATCTCAATGGCATTGGAAGAGTTGATCAGAACGATGATCTTCTTGAAGGTGCCGTTGTCCTTCAGGGTCTTCAGGTTCTGGAGCAGTTCCTTTTCTTCAGCGGACAGGGCCAGGTAGTTACCGTCGCCCTCCTGGCCTTTGATCCAGGAATCATTGGTGCCGTTTTCGCCACTGGGCAGGTCAGCGCCCTCGCCGCCGGAACGGGAGAACACGACGATAGCAGCATCGCCGTAGTCAGCAAAGCTGGACTCGGCGCTGGACAGCTTGCTCCAGGGAGCTTCGTTCACAGCGTACTGGGTGTTGGCTTCCAGGGTATCGGAGATGGCAGCCGGGGTGATGCGGCTGTAGTTCTTCATCATATCGTCAGAAGAATACAGATCCCACAGGGTGCTGTTGACCTGGATGCCCTGATCTTCCAGAGCCTGCTTGAAGTTGGGAGCCTTGCTGGTGTCAACGGAGCCGGAACCGGTGCCGCCGTACATCAGGTCCACGGAGCCGTGGCCGAACAGGCTGACCTTTGCGCCGCTTGCCAGGGGCAGGGCGCTGTTGTCGTTCTTCAGCAGGGCTGCGCCTTCGGCTTCAACCTGTGCGCACAGCTCAGCCTCATAGGACTCGCGCTCTTCATCAGAGGTGAAATCGCTCTTGAAGTACTCAGTGTCTTCGTCGCTGTTGCCCTTGATGATCTTATAGGTGTCGGCGTCCAGGTAGTTATTAACGGTGGTCGTATAATGGAACGCAACCGTCGTGCCTACAATGGCGCCTGCGGTCAGGACGGCGGTAACGGCGGTCAGGCCGGACCACATCCCAACTTTGGGTTTCTTACTCATTGTGTTCTCCTCCTGTTAGAAAATGCTCTATAACAAACTGTATTAAGCAAGAACAAAATACAGAGTGTTCAAAATAGATTATACCCAGTTTGCACTCTTGGATTTGGTCTTGTGCAGCTTGTACTCCGGGTTGGGGGTATCTACATGGCGGATGACGGACTCATCGGTGCGGTCACCAGCCACGGCCTGAATGTGCAGTTCGCCGTTCAGGGGAACCTTGAAGGTGAAAACATGCTCGCCGGTCTGCTCGCCTACCTTGTTGCCGTTTACATACAGGGCAACGGTGCTCTGGTTGGAATAAACCTTTACGGTAGCGGTGCTGCCGGTGCGCTCCACAAAGCGCTTGGAGCAGATGTGCACAAAGGCTTCATCGCTCCACCATGCTTTATACAGATAGAAGCTGTCCTTCTTGGTTTTGCGGTCAAAGGTCACAAGGCCCTTGTGGTTCATGCCCGGCTCGCCGCCCTGGTCACGGGCGTCTGCAGCAAAGTCAAACATGTTCCAAACGTGGGTGGCCCACATCCAGGGGTGGCGCTTGAAGCAGCGCAGCATGTACTCATGGTACTTGGCCTGGTATTCTTCGGTGTGGTCGCCGCGGTGGGGGTGTGTGCTGTGCAGGTTGGGCATGCCCTCCGCGCCGTATTCGCTGTAGCCGAACGGGCGGTTGGGGAAGCAGAGATGGAAGAAGCCCATCCACAGGTCGTTCAGGATAAAGCCCGGAACGTACCAGCCCAGGTACAGGTTCCAGCTGACCATATCGGTAATGTGGGCCGAACGGTTGAAGGGACCGCACATGGCGTAGCAGGCCAGGGTGGTCAGGCGGGTCTTGTCCATCTCGTGGCACAGGTCGTTCAGCTGGCGATGGTTATCCAGCATGTCCTTCTTGTCCTTGGTGGAGATGGTGATCTCGTTGGAAACGCCCCAGCAGACGATGCAGGGGTGGTTGTAGTTCTGGATGATCAGCTCTTTCATCTGGCTGATGGTGTTCTCGCGGCCGTTGGGCATGTGCTCACTGATGTAGGGGATCTCGGCCCAAACAACCATGCCGACCTCGTCGCACAGATCATAGAAGTACTGGTCGTGCTGATAATGAGCCAGGCGGATGGTGTTGGCACCGATCTCTTTGATCAGGGCCATGTCTTCGTCGTGCATCTCGCGGGTGATGGCGTTGCCCAGGCCTTTGCGGTCCTGATGGCGGGAAACGCCGTGCAGCGGGTAAGACTTGCCGTTCAGGAAGAAGCCCTTCTTGGGGTCAACCTTGAAGCTGCGCACGCCAAAGCGGGTGGTGGTCTCATCTTCCACCGTGCCGTTCACCACAAGGCGGGCCTTGCAGCTGTACAGGTACGGATCCTTAACGCCGTTCCACAGGTGTGCGTTGAAGATGGTCAGGGTGATGTCGGGGCCTTTGCCGGTGGCAACGGTGTTGCCGGCAGCGTCCAGCAACTCAATGCTCACTTCGCCTTCGCCGTCGTGCCAGGTGGTAACCTGAACGCTGGCATCTGCGCCCTGCACAGTGGGGGTGATGCGGATGCCGGGGCCGCCGAAGTAATCCAGGGTGAAGTGGTTCTTGCTGACCACCATCAGGCTGACATCGCGGTAGATGCCGCCATAGAAGGTGAAGTCAGCTTTCTGGGGGTAAACGCGGTCGTTTTTGCTGTTGTCGACTTCCACGGTCAGCTCGTTTTCATCCCGCAGCAGTTCGGTGATGTTGGCGCGGAAGGTGGAGTAGCCGCCGTCGTGGTTGCAGACGGGGGAGCCGTTCAGAACCACATGGGCGCTGGCGTTGACGCCGTCAAACTGAATCCAGACCTGATGGGAGGCGGTGTTAAACTGGGGAGCAGCGAAACGGGTGCGGTAGATGCAGGTGCCGCGCCAGTAGTCATTGCCGCCGTCCTGACCGTCGCGGGCGTTCCAGGTGTGCGGCAGGTCCACCGTTGTGGTGGTGCCGTCGGGGCCGGTGAATTCCCAACCCTTCATGATTTTGGTGATTTCTCGCATGGCGCTGCCATCCTTTCTTTTTGCTGTTATTATTGTAACGAACAGCGAAAAATGTCGCAATGGGTTTTGCATAATCGGTCATTTGCGTGGAATAAACGGTTTTTGCCTGACAAAAAAATAACCCTTGCATTTGTGCAATATGTACAAATGCAAGGGCGTAAATTTTATACCTGAAATTTTGAGGGAACTTTATTGGACCGGGAAAACGGCTTTTATCGCAAAAAATCCACCGTTGGATTCGGTAGTCAAAAAACCATTGTACTTCTGGATAATGCGCTTGATGATCTTTAACTCATCGCAGGTTTCGCGGCCAGGATCCGGGCCATCGGGCACCGCGCTGATGATATTCAGAACAGCAAATCCCTGCCGCCTGCAGACCAGCAGGTCAATCATCCGCTTTTCCGGCTCCGGCAGCTTGCGGGTCAACTCAATGGCATGATCCAGTGCGTTGGCAAACAGAGCGTACAGATCGGCCGGATCCATAAAGTGCAGGCAGGTACCGTCCGCTACATTGTTGATGCTGATGTGGTGGGCTTCGCACAGCATACTCTTTTCGGTCAGCACAACATCCAAAACCTCACTGCCGGTCTGGGTGCTGGCGTCATACTGCCGGGCGGCGGCTTCGGCTTCGTTCAGGCTCTGCTGCAGCGCGGCGTTGGGGGCCATGCGGCGCAGATCAGCGATCTGAACTTTCAGCTCATGGCATTTGCGGTTGATGATCTGTACGTTCCGCTTGGCCACCTGATACTGCTGGCGCTGGCGTTCATACAGCATGTTCAGCGAGTTCATCTCTTTTTCCATGGCCGCCTTTTTGAACAGCTCAGTCTGCAAATATAAAAGGGTGATGCAGTAGAGCTGGCAGAGTGCCAGGGGGACAACAACGAAGATAGAAGTTTCCCGTGATACTCCGGTGCTGGTGACGGTCTGCATTGTTAAAAACAGCAGAACGAACATGCCGCCCAGAATAATAGCGCTGATTTGCTGGCGGGGACCGATGTGGTAGCTGCCTTCATATGGCATGGAATGGGCAACAGTTACCCGCAGCAGACAGTACGCAGCGGCAAAAAACAGCAGTTGCAGCAGCAAAGCAGAGGGCTGATCCAATGGCAGGAATATGTTTACCTGTGCCAGGCACCAGACAAGAAGCTGCCATAACTCAAATGTCGTCAGGGCACTCAAAATTCCCCAGATGGCGCAATAAGTGGCGCCGGACCAGTCCAACTGGGTGCAGCTGTGGGAAGCGAAAATCATCCACATACAAAACAGAATATACGCCCCCGCCCGCAGGAACAGCGAGGAAGACGTGTGATCCGCCCATAATAAAAATGTGGAAAGGGGAATGGAGGGAATCAGGCAAAGCAACGCCCGCTGCCAAAAGTGCGGCGAGTGCCGGAGCGGGAGCCAGTAGGTCAGTGCTGCGCCCCAAAGCTGTATCCCACAGACAAGAAGAGAAAGAAATTGTTGGAGATTTGGCAGCATTACATGGCACCCCCAACATAGGCGGCGACCGCAGCCAGGAAGGCAGCCCGCTGGCGGCGACTGATTTCCAGCCGGTCCTCCCCAACCTGGACCATATCGTTCTGGACCGCCCGCACATACCGCAGATTGACAAGGTAACACTGGTTGCATTTGGCAAAGTGGTAGGTGGCCAGCTGCTTTTCAGCATTTTGCAGGCTGGAACGCACGGACCATACCCCGGTGGAGGTATGGTAATGCAGCATACGGTCCCGCGTTTCCAGCCAGTAGATGTCCTCGGTGTTCAGCAGCTGCACGCCCCCAGCGGTCTGTAATGCAATCTGCCCGCCTTTGCGGCGCTGCACCCGCTGCAAAGCGCGGGCCAGCTTGGTGCTGAACTGGTAATAATTGACTGGTTTAAGCACAAAATCCAGGGCGTCGACCTCATACCCGCGAATAGCGTACTGCGCCATGTTGGTAACGAACACCAGCACCACATCTGGATCCACCGTGCGAATGCGCTCGGCAGCGTCCATGCCGCCAAGCTCCGGCATTTCAATATCCAGAAAGATGATGTCGAACCCCTTGCAATAGTTGGTTATGATCTGGGCACCGTCCGAAAAAGCGGTAACTTCCAGCATACAGTTGTTCTCGCGGCTGTATTGGTCAATCATGCTGCACAGCTGCTGCCGCATATCTGGCTGGTCATCCACCACGGCAATGCGAGGCATCGGGCGGCCCCCTTTCTGTTTGGAATCCAAAGCACCCGGCAAGCCCGGAAAACGGCTGTGCCATGCGCCTTTACTTATAATATATAAATACATTATAGTTGGCGGTGCGAAACCTTGCAAGAGAATTTTGCAGAAAACGGGGCGATGCAGGGAATCTGGTTGTGATTTAGCGCTGCGTGTGGTATCCTGTAGGCAGCTTTTGGCGGCGGGCGGGGCAAGAAGAATGCCGGGATAAACAGGTGGAGGTTTGCTGCAGCTGCTATACCATGTATTACATATTACACCATTTGCCAGTAACTTGAGTGGAAATTTATGGGAAAATGCGTAATTTGGGGACAAGATTGAAAAGAAAAAATAGGCAACACCGCACAATTCCCGCCTTGCGGCTTAAGCACCGCTCCGGCAGCTGCGGCACGGCATCTGCGTTGCCAAAATGCTCGATAATGTCGGGTTGCGGTACCCGCATCGTGCTTCGGGGGCAAAAGCCCCTCGCACTCTGCGACCGCTGCCCCTGCTTCGGTTCGCTGTTTCCGCCACTGGCGGCGCTCACCTTTGCAGCATCCAGTATTATCTGCGCTTTTGGCTTAGCGTCTGCCGCACCTCGCTCGCCGTATCGGCACTTAGAATTATGCGGTATTGCCAATAAAATAACGGATTACAGTAATATTGCGGCTTCGAGATGTTTGAAAGGATATGACGGGATGACAAAAATATTATTCGTATGCCACGGCACCATTTCAATCAGCTGAGATTTGCCTTGGAAAACCGCGATAAATCACGTTTCAAATGCCGATTACTACCAATTTACTACTTTTTTGAGTTCCGATATGATGATAAAACCAAAAAAGCAGTCCCGAAGCTGGCTGAAAAAAATCCTTCTTCGGGACCGTCTTTTGTTTATCTGCCGTTTCGTCCTTAATGCGTTTCTGTGGCAAATGAACACATTTGCTTCCACGCCGTTTTCTATCCTATGTGTGAGCCAAGTGAGGAGTACCATATATTCTGCATGATAAAATCCCGGCCTTTTGAGCCGGGATTTATTGCAAATACATTGCTTTTTGAATATAATACGCCATTTGACGCGGAAAAAAATGGAAGTGGCAAGTTCGACATCCATAAGCAGGATTGATACAATACAGGCAGAACAAATTAAGGAGGACTGCCTATGACTATCCAATACTTCCATTCTGGTGACTACTATATAGGCGGCAGTCAGAGTGCTGCTGACTTTTCCTCTGTCGCCCATACCATCCCGGAGATCTTTTAGGCAGTACCAACAAAATCAGAGGCCCTTTTGTCCACTGCTGCTGCGCTCCGCAAGTTCCTTCTGGACTGTTGGCAGCTCTTTATCCAGATTATAGAAGTACATGGCAACGATGGACAGCGCCATTAACAAAGCCGGAAGAATTGTATAGAGAGAAACAATGGCTGTTTGAGCACTGGCACTTTGAACCTCAGCTCCTCCGACATAACCGCTGAGAGAAGTGACAATCCCGATGATACCGGCAGCCAAACCAACACCTACCTTACTGCAAAAGCCAGTGACACAGGTGTAAATTCCTTCTCCTCGTTTGTGATATTTCCATTCACCGTAGTCCATGCAATTCATTAAGACATTGGGCACCAAAACGAAAAGGGGCATATAGGAGACCATGGAAAGGACAGAGGAGATCATCAAAAGCACAATATTGGTTTTTCCGAAGAGCGGAAGAATTTTCCCGATCACGCCAATGCCGAGTCCTCCGATCATCAGCTTTTTCATTCCCAGTTTCTTTGTGAGCGCTGGAAAGGCGGCAATTGCAACAGGCCCAGCAATTCCCCCAATCTGAACCAGCGACATCAGGCCGAGGTTCTGCACAATGTACTTGAAATAATAGGTTGTTGCACTGCCGAAATTGGTTGCAATATTTGTAAGAAGCAGTGCCAGCGCATAAATAAGCACATACTTATTGTGAAACAGGAGATAGACGCCTTCCTTCAAATTGATTGTTGTAGAGGCAGCTATTCCGCGGGTGCTTGTCTCCTTAATGGTGAACAACCTGACAAGTGCAAGTACCACACAGGGAGCGCAAATATAAATCGCCATCTGTCCCCATTTTTCATGTGAAGTGCCCACAGCCTCAATCAATAAAGGCAGCGCAATGCCCACGATGATGGCAATCACTGCACTAATCACGCTGGAAATGGAATTTACTTTCACGCGGTTTTCGTCTGTTTCAATAACGCGCGACAAATAGACGGTGCTGGCGCACGAATACAGGGTTTGGAACACCGAGAAGATCAGCGTGTACATCACAAAGACATAAACGGCCATCAATGTTTTGCCCATACGCGGCGTATTAAACAGAAATAGTGTGAAAAGCGCGAACAACGCGTAGGTTATATCATAGGGCCTCGCCCGTCCAAGCTTTGTATTCGTACAGTCTACTAAAAAACCCGCGACCAAATCGGTAACTCCGTCAAATAATTTAGATACCAGGAGCAGCGTTCCAACCAGTCCGGCGTTTAGCTGCAAGACGTCGGTTGCATAAAAAGTCGTATATGCGATCAGGGCAGAGACAACGGCGGATGCGATCCCCGGGGAACTCCAGAGTATGTAAAATTTTGCCTTTCATCTGTTGGGTTCCATATCTTGTTATGTTTCTTTCCAATGCTTCGTGTGAATTCTTCAGAGAACCGATTAAGTGAAAAACAGGTGCAGCACGTTGAAAAGATCCTCGCTCCATGTGCGGTAGTCGTGCTGTCCACCCTCATGGGTGACAAATCGGCAGTTTTGGTTTTCGTGAAGTTGCTCAGGACAAGCTTTCAGCACACGGTCATAGGTTTCCTTATGGCTGGAATACATCTTATCGTCATCCCCGCACCCGTTGTACCAGAAAACCGGAGGTTCCTGCTCGATGGCGGAGCAGAGCTCTGCCAGCTTTTCCTCATCCAGCGCAACGGACAGCTCCTTTCCGTTGAAAGCACACCGTATCGCGCCGGCCGAGAAGCACCCAATAAAGGCAAAGCGATCATGACAATGGCACATAATGGAGTAAAGGCCGGTGATGGAGCCCTGGGACGCTCCCGCATAGGCGAAATGCTTTCTTGCGTTCCGATAGCTTTCCTCGTTGTCGCTTTCCGCGTAGGTGCTGTAGTGCTTTTGCAGATAGGGCATGATCTCGTTTCGCAGCTCCAGCCAGAAATAGCGCGTGGAGGCAAAATAGGAGTCTACCCGGTTTCCGAGCTTCGTATAAGGCTCAACCTCCTCCTCAAAGCTCGGGGTGACAACGATCAACGGATCGATTTGCTTCTTATAGATCAGATGATCTATCATGCTTGCCGTGATATTACCGTAATCCGTGTATTTCTGAACATCATCCCCACGGTAGCGGCCCTGACCAAACCAGTAGCCCTCATTATCTGTGCCGCCGTGCATCAGAAACAGCACGTTGTATTTTTTGGATGGATCATACCCGTAGGGCGTGTAGACCCACATGGACTTTTCCATCGTGATCGGGCTCTCCCCAAAAATCGCTTCCAGCGCGTACGCACGGCTGGTGTAATGGACAAGCTCCAGCTTTCCCTGCTTAGGGCAGGGTGCGGCAAAGGATTCAAGCGTCGATTTGTTCAGCATTTTTCTTTCTCTCTCCAATTGTTTTTTGAATCTCAACCATCTTCTCCTTGGAGATGGGCGTCTTTTTCATGGCGATCAGCGTGCAGATCCAACCGAGGACCGGCAGGACATACACAACGAGGATTCCCATGATCACAACAGGCATCGTCTTGGGGTCGGTGGGCTGGGGAATCGTGGCCGTATATCCGATCAAAGAGATGCAGAAGGTGGCGATCACGGCGCCGAGGGAGGACACCACCTTGTCAACCAGGCTGTAGACGCCCGCGACAACGCCGGGCATATATCTTCCGGAGCGGTATGCCTCATAGTCCACCACATCTGCCAGCATAGAGGTGGTGGCGGTACTGACCACGACCTTCAGTCCGTTTTGCAGCATCGTCAAAACGATAAAGAGGATCAGCAGGGGGGCAGAGGCAACAATCGGGGTCGTTCCGGCGAAAAGCAGAACAATCACAAAGGCAAGGTTTACATAGATACTGACCTGGCTCCAGAATGCAACGCCCTTGGCGCTGCCGTGCTTTCCGGTGTATTTTCCGCCAAACACCGAGAAAATCAAAGCAGGGGAGATCGCGACCATATTCATAATCGCGCCGATACGCACATTACCGATGATAATTCCGTAGAGAAGCGTGGTGATCACAGACTGACCCGCGATATTCATGGCCAGCTTATCCGAGGTGGCGGCGAAAATGAAACACTGCAGCGCTTTGTTGTTTTTAAGCAGGTCCAGCATATCCTTCCCCTTGATAGACTGGCTTTTTCCCTGGGCGGAAGTGAAATTTTCAGGCTTGTCAATGGGGGAGACGCCAATTATTGCAAGAACGGTAAAGACTGCCGAGAGACCCACGAACAGTACCGCGGTCTTCGAGAGAAGATCCACGGTGTAGTTATCTCCATACTGGGGCAGCAGCACCATAGAGACGATTATGGACAAGACAATTACAATCACATAGTTATAGATTGTAGAGAAAACGCCTACCATGGGGCGCTGCTTCGGATCGTTGGTGATGACCGGGGAGATGAGATTGTTCGCCATGTTATGGAACGTATAGCCGATGTAATACAAAAAATAGAACAGGATGAACACGCCCACAGAGTGCCCCTTGCCGCAGAACCAGCTGTAAAGGCACAGCAGAGAGAAAGCTTCAATGGCCCAGCCGATGATTATAAAAAGGCGGATCTTTCCGAAGCGGGTGTTGACCTTGTCAATCAGCAGGGAAATCAAAGGGTCGGTAATTCCGTCAAACAGGCGGGCGACGGTCATAATCGTGCCGACCAGTAGCATCGTGACCCCGAAGCCCAGGTTGGCGGCATAGCTAACATAGCCAATTGCGGAGAAGAAACAAGCGAGAGAGAGCGCTGAGGTCATCGCAAGCGCAAGTCTTGCGTTGGAGACTCGGCGATACTGAACACCGTCGGTCTCGGTTTGGGTAGGTGCCTTAGATTTCACAGTAGAGTCCTCCTATTCATTTTTCGGGGGGCGGGAGAATCCGTCCGCTGTGTATATCATAAAGTGCACCTTATCAAAAATATATTCCTAATTTTGATTTTCCGTGCCAAAATTAGCCATTATAAAGTATATTAATGAAAAAAAGCACAAAAAAACGAGGATTGAAATATCAACACCCGCGAGAATATCGTAATATATACCGTGTCAAGGTATTTAGGAAAGGATGTGTTGAGAAATATGGCAAATCCGTTTTTACCCCTGGATACCTATATAGCGGACGGGGAACCTCATGTGTTTGGCGACCGAGTGTATCTGTTCGGTTCCCATGATCAAGCCGGCGGTGACACCTACTGTATGCTCAGCTATGAATTCTGGTCCGCCCCGGTGGACAATTTGGAAAGTTGGAGCTGTAAAGGGACATCTTACCGCGCGGATCAGGACCCGCAGTATGGCGAAAAGCTGAAATATATGTATGCGCCCGATGTGGTGCAGGGCAATGACGGCAGGTTTTATCTCTATTACTGTATGTCTGGCGAAAAAGGCGTGGGCGGCTACGGCCAGCAGATCAGCGTTGCCGTCTGCGATACCCCCGACGGAAACTATGAATATTATGGCTGTGTTCGCAATCCAGACGGCAGCCCCATGTTGAAATTCGTCACCTTTGATCCGGCGCTGATCAATGACAATGGCACCATTCGGCTCTACTATGGCACATGGTATCCGTTCCATGAGCGTGGAAAGCTGTTGGATCCTATTTTCCACAAGGTGGAAAGCAATATGTTTGGCAAAAGTGTGGAGGAAATCCAATCCGATCCGGATGGCGTCATGGGCGCGAATCATGTGGAGCTGGCGGATGATATGCTGACGATTCAATCGCAGCCTATCCATGTTATGCCCAGTCGTGTGAAGGGAACCTCCTTTGAAAAGCATCCTTTCTTTGAGGGAAGCTCAATCCGGAAGCTCGGGAGCACCTATTATTTCATTTATTCCTCTATCAAGGGCCATGAGCTTTGTTATGCCACAAGCGCTTACCCGGACCGAGACTTTACCTACGGCGGAACCATCGTTTCCAATGGCGATGTGGGCTATGAAGGCCGCAAAGATCGGGACAGGCTGAACGCCACGGGTACCAATCACGGCAGTATCGAGTGTATTCGCGGAAAATGGTATGTTTTCTACCACCGCAACACCCATAAAAGCGGTTATTCCCGGCAGGCATGCGCGGAACCTGTTGAGATTCTGCCTGACGGGAGGATTCCTCAAGTGGAAATTACTTCACAGGGTTTTTGCGGGCCATTGGAATCGAACCGCACATATCCGGCGTCTATCTGCTGCAATCTGTATAGCGGAAAAATGCCCCATATCGGAAACGGTGTTTCCAGTGCGAAGATCCCGCATATCACCTGCGAAGACGGACAGCAGATCGTTGTCGCGACCAATAGAGCCCGGATTGTATACAAATACTTTCATCTAGCCGCGGGGGAGTATGTCCTGATTCTGCGTTACAAAACCAGCGGAAGGGCAAAGATAACCGTATTGGGGGAGCATGGAGAAATTCCTACTTTGATCAAACCCTCCCGCACATGGATGGAGATGGAGATCCCATGCCGTTTTCAGTCTGGCATTCAGCCCCTGATTTTGCGTTATCATGGATCCAAGGAACTGAGCATTCAATCCATTTGCCTTCAAAGAAGTTCATCTCACGAAACCGAAGCCAATCATGCCGATTCTTGACTTAAGGCAACACCGCTGGGTGGGGACAGCGGGCTTCGGCGGATCTTTTGCCCCAATCGTGCAGTATGAAAAATGGGAAATACATCCAGTATTCCCGCATTTTCCATTCTTTCGCTTGTGTCAAAATCTCTCGCCGAATCTCCTTGCCCCATTATGCGGTGTTGCCTTAATAAAATTTTTACTGTGAATGCGAAGCTTTCACAGTAAATACCCATGCAATATGCTTGCGCCATAAATCATGAAAGCAGTTCGTGCATGGGGATTTATGTGCATCAGCATCGGTTGCCCCGCCAGGGGCGAGACGCTGGCACTATAATCCATTATTTACTGGGCACCTCTAAAAACTCCCCTTTTGGGTTTTGAACGGATCTTTTGCCCCAACAATGCGTTTTGAAAAGTCCGCAATACACCAAGTATTCCGGACTTCCCAAAACTTTTGTTGGAACAAAATCTCTCGCCCAAAACACCAAAAAGTAGTTTTTAGAGGTTGCCTACTATGAATACGGAGCTTTCATAGTAAAATGGCCTGCCGATTTCGTATCATTCATTTGTATTTCGCTTTCGATACGCAATGGGCGTGCTGCCTACAATATCGTGAAATTCCCGGCTGAAATGGCTGCGGGAGCCGAAGCCCAACTGAGCCGATATGTCTTCAACAGACAGCTTTGTGCTGCTGAGCAGAATTTTGGCCCGTTCCATCCGGGCATATTTCACATAATTCCGGACGGTGAAGCCGGTTTCTTCTTTGAACTTCTTCGTCAGATAGTACATGGCATATCCCGTCCGCTCCGCCAGCACCTCCGCTGTAAGCTTTTGACCCAGATGCATTTCGATATAGTCACAGCACTTCTGGATTTCTCGGCTATACTTTGGGTTGGTCCGGTTGTTATGGACTCTGCGTACAAAATCATCATACATGGACATGGCAAGGGGCTCAAGATCGGAGGGGTTTTCGATCGATTCCACCATCTGAATATAGCTGTCACCCAAACCATAGGCCTCTTCCGGTGACAGCCCTCCCTCCACCGCCGCGCGGCAGACGATGGATACGAACACAATAATGGAAATCTTACTCTTTGCCAGAGCGGTTTTGCCGTTCACGTTGACACCGGTGCTCAGCCGCATAACGTCTGACAAAGCCTGCTTATAATCCAGATCGCCGTTCCGAACGGCTTGCAGAAGGGCCTGTTCCGCCGACCAAACCTGATAACGGTCGTGGGAAGGCTGCTTTTGTGAAATCTCTGGGATTGAGATATTGATCTCCGCGTCGATATCACTGATTTGAAGACGCTCCCCTGTAATGCAGTAGTGGAGCATCAGGACCAAGAGCATCATAACGGTGCACTGCATCAGGGGAATATGCCGGATTGCGTTCCGAAAATGGGTATTCCATTCCGCGCTGATCTTGTCCTTTGAGATTCCCCGAATGCCGCTTTCAATCGCTGCTGCCGAGATGTCATTGTAAAATACCGGCCCCACCGCGTAGATAAACTTTAACGCTCCGTTCTCACGCTCAAAAGCGGCATACCAAACCAGGCCGGGAACGGTTCTCAGCGAAATCGGGCGGCTGTGGCTGCTGCCGTAGTCTACGATGCGCTGTTTACAGCCGAGCAGTTCAAACGCTGTGCCCAAAACCGCTTCGTCGGGGCAGTTGCTTTGTAGCAAATTGCCGCCGGAGTCTAATTTCCAGAGGTAGATGTTGCCGCAACATAACAACAGGTCTTTGAATTCCTCTACACCCATGCGTTTCTCCAAATCTTTAAATAGTTTCTGTATCATCATCTGCACCACTACTGTTTTGATAAGGATATTTTATCATACCGGAAACCCTTTGGATATTGCCAATTTATACAAACGTTCAGGAGGAAAGTTTATGCGCACAATTGTTTCATTCAATGAGGGCTGGCTTTTTACCAAGCAGGGAAAGGACGAACCCGTCACCCTACCCCACACCTGGAACGCAGTAGACGGCCAGGACGGCGGCGACGATTACTACCGGGGCGCCTGCCGTTACACCAAGCAGTTCCCCAAGCCTGCGCTAAATCCCGGCGAGGAAGCCTGGCTGGAATTCAAGGGCGCAGCCTATACGGCGGACGTCTCGGTCAACGGGGAAGCCCTCTGCCACCACGAGGGCGGCTTCAGCACCTTCCGGATCAAGCTTCCGGAATTAAAGGACGAAAACACCGTTGAGGTTCGGGTGGACAACTCCAGCAACGACCGGGTCTATCCCCAGAAGGCGGACTTCACCTTCTACGGCGGACTGTACCGGGATGTGAACCTGATCATCGTTCCTGCCTCCCACTTTGAACTGGGCTACTGTGGCACCTCAGGCATCAAGGTCACCCCCATTGTAAACCTGGAAACGAAATCCGCAGCCCTCACCGTGGAAACCTGGCAGAACGGGGAAGAAGTGACCGTCACCGTGGACGGGCAGAGCAAAACCGTCCCCAGCGTGGATGGTTACGCCAAGGTGGAATTCACCATTGAGAATGTCCATCTGTGGGACGGTGTGGACGATCCCTACCTGTACACCGCCACGGCCACCCTGCCCAGCGGCGACCGCGTCTCCACCCGCTTTGGCTGCCGGAACTACAAGATCGATCCGCAAAAGGGCTTCATTCTGAACGGCCGAAGCTACCCCCTCCGGGGTGGCGCCCGGCACCAGGACTGCAAGGGCGTGGGCAACGCTTTGACCCGCGAGCACCACAAGCAGGATATGGAGATCATCCGGGAGCTGGGGGCCAACACCCTGCGCCTGGCCCACTACCAGCATGCCCAGGAATTTTACGACCTGTGCGACGAAAACGGCATCATCGTCTGGGCCGAGATCCCCTATATCACCATGCACATGAAAAACGGCCGGGCCAACACTCTTTCCCAAATGGAAGAGCTGATCGTCCAGTGCTATAACCACCCGTCCATCGCCGTCTGGGGCCTGAGCAACGAAATCACCGCCGCCAGCCCCGTCAATGATTCCCTGATAGAAAACCACCGGGCGCTGAATGATCTGTGCCACAAGCTGGACCCCACCCGTCCCACCACCATGGCAAATGTATTCATGCTGGACATCGACAGTCCTCTTCTGGAGATTCCGGATGTGAACAGCTACAACCTGTATTTTGGCTGGTATGTAGGCGACCTGGAGCAGAACGACGAATTCTTTGACGAGTACCACGCCAAGTTCCCAAACCGGTGCATCGGCCTGAGCGAGTACGGCGCAGACGCCAACCCTCAGTACCAGTCTCTTGCTCCCGAAAAGGGCGACTATACCGAGAGCTACCAGTGCGTCTACCATGAGCACATGCTGGAGATGATCGAGCAGCGTCCTTGGATGTGGGCCACCCATGTATGGAACATCTTCGACTTTGCTGCCGACGGACGGGACGAGGGCGGCAAGCACGGCGAAAATCAGAAGGGCCTTGTCACCATCGACCGCCAAACCAAGAAGGACGCCTTCTACCTGTACAAAGCCTACTGGAACAAGACCGATCCCTTTGTTCACGTCGCGGGCGGACGGTATGTGGACCGGGCCGAGGATATAACCGAAGTTACAGTCTATTCCAATCAGAAAACCGTCACCCTGAGCGTGGACGGACGGCCCTTTGAGGCTCAGACCGGAAAGCATGTGTTTAAGTTCAAGGTCCCCATCTCTGGGGAGCACTCCATCCATGCAACCGCCGGGGACTGTCACAGTGCGATCTGGGTTCGAAAGGTATCCCAGCCCAATCCGGAGTACCGTTTCCGGAAAACCGCTCCTGTAATCAACTGGTTTGACAAGGAGGATATCGTCCCTGATTGTTACTCCATTGCCGACAAGCTGTCGGACATCCGTAAGCACCCGGAGGCGGGTGCGGTCATCGATCAGCTGATTACAAAGGCCGCTTCTGCCCGGGGCGAAGTGGCGGGCACGGTAAAGGATAATCCCGCCTTGCAGCGTATGATGGGGAGAATCACGCTGGTCTCCCTGCTCAAGCAGATAGGCGCCGATGAATCAGCCATGAAGCAGCTCAACCGCATTCTGCAAAGATACAAGAAGGTATGATGGCGCAATATGCGGTATGAACGGAATAAGAGGGAAAGTAAAACAGGGATCCATTATGGGCAATGAATCCTTGTTCCGGGACAAACCGGTATGGAAGGCAAGCTCTGACTCATTACCCATATATAATTTCAAAAAATGGAGAGATTCAATATGCCGCAAATTCTGATCACGATTCTTGTCACCTTTTTTGCCGGAATGGGCGCCGGGCTGGGAACCGGCTTTGCCGGTATGAGCGCGGCGGCGGTAATCAGCCCTATGCTCATCACCTTTTTGGATATGGAACCCTATATGGCCGTGGGTATCGCCCTTTCCTCGGACGTACTGGCCAGCGCCGTCTCCGCCTATACCTATGGAAAAAACAAAAATCTGGACGTCAAAAACGGTCTGATCATGATGCTTACCGTAATGCTGTTTACTGTGGTGGGAAGCTGGCTGTCCAGTCTGGTTCCCTCTCAAGCCATGGGCAGCTTCTCCGTATTTATGACCTTCCTGCTGGGCGTCAAATTCATTGTCCGTCCGGTGATGACCACCAAGGAGGATATGTCCAAGGCATCCCCCGCCAAGCGGGCGGTGCAAAGCGTGCTGTGCGGTATCCTCATCGGCCTGATCTGCGGATTTGTTGGAGCCGGAGGCGGAATGATGATGCTGCTAATTTTGATAAGCGTCCTGGGCTACGAGCTTAAGACTGCCATCGGCACCAGTGTATTCATCATGACCTTTACCGCCCTAACCGGGGCCGTCTCCCATTTTGCCATCGGCGGGATGCCGGATCTCACGGTCCTGGTCCTGTGCGTCGTCTTTACCCTGCTCTGGGCCCGGATTGCCGCGAAATTTGCCAACAAGGCCTCCGCCAAAACACTGAACCGGGCTACCGGCATTGTGCTGGTCATTCTCGGCCTTGCAATTTTCTTGTTCTCCCAGCTCAGCTGACTTTTTCCATATCTTTCTTAGGAGGATCAATCTATGAACACAATTCAGGTCACCACCCCCTGCGGTGTGGTGGAAGGTTTTCAGGAAGATGGCGTAAACTGCTTTTTGGGTATTCCATATGCTACCGCCAAGCGTTTTGAATATCCGCAGCCGGTCATCTCATGGAAAGGCATCTGTGATGCAAAAAAATATGGGCCTGCCCCGATTCAGCAACGCGCCTATGTCCAGGTGGATGCCAGTGACCCCCAAAACCATTATGAGCATGAATTTTATCAAAATTTCCAGTCTGAATATTCCGAGGATTGCCTGAACCTGAACATTTGGACACCGGAGAACCCGCTGAACTGCCCGGTGTTGGTGATCATCTATGGTGGCGGTTTGGTTACGGGGCAGAATAACTCGCCGGAATGCAACGGATCATTCTTGGCCAAGCACGGAATCATAACCGTTGCCATGAATTACCGGGTGAACATTTTCGGCTTCATTGCCATGAAGGAGCTTGAGGATGAGAACGGAAAGAGCGGTAACTATGGCTACTATGACCAGCAGGCGGCCATTGCCTGGGTGCGGCACAACATCCAAAGCTTTGGCGGTGATGTGAACAATATGACGCTGATTGGCCAGAGTGCAGGCGCGACCAGCTGTGAGACCCAGATCAAATCTCCGCTGAATAAAGGCATATTCAAGCAGGCGATTATCCAGAGCAGCGCGGGCCTGGCCAGTTTCATCAAGCAGAAACCCGATAACACCAAGGAGTATGCCAAGTGGCGTCAAGTGTATGAGAGGACCGGATGTAAATCCATTGAGGAATTCAAGCAGCTGCCCGCCAAAACACTGTACGATGCTTTTGCGGAGGTTTCGGCCAAGTCGTCTATCGGTTTCTGCAATGCTGTATATGACGAGAATTTTACCAGCGGGATTAAAAATCAGCCCTGCCCGGTCAAGATCATGTGTTCAGTCACATCCGAGGATGTCATGCCGTTTTTGCTTTATTGGATGTGTGGCTTTTTAGCAAAATCCCAGCGCAAGCTCGGCGTGGATACCTATACCTACTATTTCCGCAGGCAGCTGCCCGGCGATACAAAGGGAGCCTGGCATGGCAGCGATCTGATTTACCTATATGGATGGCTGTCCCATTCCTGGAGGCCGTTTGGGAAAGAGGATTACATGCTGCAGGAGAATATATTGGCGTATCTGATCAACTTTATCAAGACAGGGAATCCAAATGGAGAAGGCCTTGCGGAATGGACGCCTTATAACAAATCCAAAAAGTTTATGGTGTTTGATGAAAACCCAACTCGCATGGGGAAACCTGAACGGCTTCGCCTGCTGAAAAACACACTGCATCCCAATGGCCTCGGCATGTGATTTGGAAAGGCTCCTGCTTTTTTCTTTATTAAGGGCTTACCGCATGGACTCCTTACAGCAAATCCAAGAAGTTTATGATATTTATAACACACCTTAGAAAACATATAGAATAAAAAATAACTGCTATGCGGGAATTTTAGGCCTGCATGGCAGTTATTGCTTCAATAGGTTCCCGGGAATAATAACGTTTCTTCTGCTGTGTAGGATGCACTGGGATGTATGATGCAAAAGCAGACGTGCCATCGGTACAGACTGTAAAGAAGTGGGAAGTCTGATACTGAAAATCGATTCTCTCCCAGCCGATAAAGGAGCAACGTTCTCCATAGAAGAAATTAGCCTTATGCGAATCACTATTTACGCAAAATTCATGAGGTAGATTACGCAGAAAAAGACTGCAACAATTGTTGCAGTCTTTTTGGTTAGACATCGGGATCTGCCGTTTGGCCTATGCCTTTTCCTCAGATCACATCCAATTCAAGCGTTTTGGCCGGCAGGCCTTTTGCTTTCACCGTGACCGTAATCTTTCCGGGGGTATCGCTGCCGCGGACCACGGCCAATGCCTTGCCGTAGTAGGTCGTGTGGGTATCGGAGAAAAAGTTTTCCCCCATGTTAGGACGTGCAGAACCAAGGGCCAGCAGCGTCCCGGCACCGTCAACCTCCACCGTGACCGCAGTATCCTCAGAAGATTTTGTGATGCCATCCGCCCCCGTCAGGTCAATGCTGATGTAGGCCAAATCCTGCGTTTTTGCCTGCAAGGTGCTCCGGTCGGCCACCACACGCAGTTCGGCAGGTCCTGCAGCTGTCTTCATGGAAGTGCGGCTCTGTTCTTTTCCCTCGCCATCGTAGCTGATTGCGGTGATGGTACCGGGCTCATAGACAACGCGTTTAAAGACGGCCTTGTATTCCTTCGTCTTTTTTCTGCCATAGGAATGCCCGTTGACAATGAGTTCCGCCGTTTCGCCGTCAGAGTAGACCGTGACCTTGGTTTTTTTGCCTTCACAGCCGGCCCAGGACCAGCTTGCCACTGCGTCTGTGTCACGCCACATGGATTCGGAGCCGGTTTCCCCTGCGTGGGTGTACGGTTCTACGCCGATGCCGGGGGTATGGTCCAGCCCCCAGATCAGCCGGTTCCACTGTACCTCGGGGCGAGGCTTTCCGCAAATGTCAATCACGCCGCAGCCGGCGGAGATGATGGGCGCGTCCTGACCGGGATTTTTGAAGCTTTTGTAACGGACGGTACCGATGCCCGCCTCTCCCAGATAATCCCAGCCTGTCCACATAAAGTCGCCGATGACATAGGGGAATTTTTTCACCAGTTGCCAGTTATGATACAGGTTCTTGGGCAGGGTCTCGGACCCGACAATGACGCGATCGGGATGGAGCGTACCGTCCTTCTCGTATCGGGACGCGGCGTAGTTGTAACCGCCAATATCCAGATAAGAGAAACTCACCTTTGTGGCATCGTCCGCGGCAGGTTTGGCGGCCATTTTTTCAATCATACCCCCGGCCAGGTTCATCAGCATGTTGAAGAAGGCACTGGTGGGAACGTTGTCCATCGTCTGACTGCCGTTTTGATTCTCTTTCCCATTCTTTTTGTTGCCGTATATGCCGCCGCCCTTGGCCGACATACTGCACAGCATCAGGTTGACCCCCATCGTCACTGCTTTGTCCGGGTCCAGCTTTCGTGCCAGGACTGCCAATTTTTTACAGTACTCCTGTCCTTCGGGCATAGCCAGTTCGGAGATTTCATTTCCGATAGAGTTCATGACCACACTGGGATGATTGTAGTTTTTGATGACCATAGCTGTGAGATCCTGCTGCCACCATGCGCGGAAATCCCGGTCCGCATAGTCGTAGGGGTTTTTATGTACCAGCCAGTTGTCGCAGAATTCATCCATGACATACAGACCCAGCCGGTCACAGGCATCCAACAGCGCCTTGGAGGCAGGGTTGTGGGCGGAACGTATCGCGTTGAAACCGGCCTCCTTGAGCAGACGGACACGGCGGAACTCGGCATCCTCAAAAGAGCAGGCGCCCAGAATACCATTGTCGTGGTGGACGCAGGCGCCACGGAACAGCGTTTTCTTGCCGTTTACAAAAAATCCTCTGGTGCTCCAGCTAAGGGTACGGAATCCAAACCAGGCGTCCGCCTCATCCACCATCTCACCATTTTTCAGCAGTTCCGCTCTGCATCGGTACAGTTCGGGATGTTCCGCGTCCCAAAGCCGCGGCTGGGAAACGGGAATGTCCGCCGACGCAGTGCCTTCCTTGACCGCAGTTTCGGCCTGCGCTACCACCTTTTCACCATCCAGAACAGAGACTCTGACCGTATCACCGCCGGTGACAGAAACTTTCACATGGGCCGCATCGTTTCCGGAGGTGGAGACGAGCAGTCCATCCGGGCGGATATGACTCTTATCCCCCAGGAAGAGGTTTACGCTGCGATAAATTCCGCTGCCGGAATACCAACGGGAATTGGGTACCGACGAGTTGTCCGCAATCACTTTGATTTCATTTTCTTCGCCATACTTCAGTTGTGGGTCCAGCACCACAAAGAAGTTGGTATACCCGTACCGCTGTTCAGCCACAAGCGCATCGTTCACGAACACCTGCGCGTTTTGATAAACTGCCTCAAATTCCAGCACAGCGGACTGTGTCCGCCACGTTTCAGGCACAAGAAACCGTTTGACGTAGACATAGGCCCCGCCGGGAAAGTATCCGCATGCTCCCGCTGTTGCCGCATCCTTCGAGCGTTTCTCGTACAACATGGCATCGTGGGGAAGTGTGACCGGCTGCATAGACGGTTCCTTTCCCACGGCGCCAAATAGCCAACCTCGGTTAAAATCTTTCTTTTTCACTTTCCTGCTCTCCTTAAATATGCGCGAACGCTTCGCTGTTTGTGCAATATACGATATCGTTTCGGCCTGCGATCGATTCAAAAAGCCGCTCCAAAGCATACCAACTGGCGTTTCCCTTTTCGTAGTCCATTTCATAACTGTGTGCCCACAGGAACAACAGCAGATCCTTTTCTCCGGGTTCCTCACATTTGAAGCGCTCCACCAGTTTCACGGCATTTTTCAGAATCAGCGAGGAGGAAGGCCGAAAGTTCATCGGATTATCCGGGAACGCAAAGCCGCCGGAGGGAAAGACCACTCTGGCATATTGATACCCCTGTGCCTTCAGATACGCCTGGACAGCCGGCGAGGTTGAACCCTGCGCATAGGCGTGCCCCACGACCGTGGTGCCGAAGATTTTTTCCAGCGCGGCCTTGTCCGCATCCACCGATGCGCGCATTTCATCCTCGCTGACAACCCCCAGCGGTTCATGCCGGAAGCCATGGGTGGCAATCTCCATTCCCTCATAGACCTGGCACACCTCGTCCAGTGGGATTCGGTTGTGCTGCACATAGGAAAATGGCCACTTGTGCTTTACGCCTTCGGGGCAATCCTGAAAAGAGAAGGTTCCAAGCCCCTTCACCTCGCCGCGAGTGCCAAACAGACCGGCATTGAGGTTGAAGGTTCCTTTGAGCCCGTATTGCCTCATGAGTTGGATCACCCGTTTGTCCTGCTCCAGTCCATCATCAAAGCTGAGCGTGAAATACTTTTTCCCCATGCCTACGCCTCCCCTGTCAGCTTTTGCAAATCATACGCCTGCGCCAGCAGCATTCCTCCGGCCTGATTCGGGTGCAGGTGATCCCCCTGGTGATAACGCTCGTCGGTGAACGAAGGATTCTTCGGATCGCGCAGCAGTGCATCCGCATCAACCATATAATCGAACAGCGCGCTATCTCGGATCCATTCATTGATGCGGACTCTCAGCACCTCCATCTCCGGGGTATACCCTTTTTTCACAAAACCGGTGCGGGGCGGAAGCGTCTGGGCAATCACCCGGACACCGGCCTTATGAAGCCGATCCACAATATCGGTTACGGCCGAACCATATTGTTCCAGCGAGATGACCGCCCCTGTCTTTTGGGAATAGTAGGCCACATCATTGACCCCCAACGCCAAAATCACTCCGCAGAGTTCTGAAAAACGGAGTACATCACGCTCAAAGCGGGACACCCCTTTTTCCCCGTAGGAAGCCCCCATCAGGCCCGGGACATCATAAAGCAGACAATTCCCGCTGATTCCGGCGTTCATCAGTGCGTAGTCACCGCCATACGCATCGAACAGACGCCTTTGCAACGGTTTTACCCAGCGGTTCATAGCCGTTATACTGTCCCCGAACGCCACAATGATTTTGGAAGGCTGACCGGTAAACACCTCGATCTGATCCATCCCGGGAATCGCTTCATAAAGGCCGTACTGTTCCATATACTTTTCCCGCCGGGGTGGGGGCAGCTCGCTGTCCGTCGTGTGATTTCCCGGGTAGCTTACCGCATTTTCCTCGATCATATTGCTGTCCATGACCTTGGATGCATAGTAGAGTCTGATTTCCAGCTCTTCCCCCATCGTCACCGGGAGCGTCAACTCATCCGAATAGCAGCATTCCCCCGCGGGGACCGTGAAAACACGGCTACCGTCCCGCGTGACGGTATGCATCTCTCCCTGTGCCCACACGCTCAGTCCCCCAATGGTGTAGGGTTTCTTTCCATAGTGGTTGGAGAAGCGAACCCGAAGTTTCTCGCCCGAAGCCTGGGATATCACAGAATACACCACTGTTTTTTTCTTGCCCGCCAAAAAGCCCATCGCGAAGGCAGGGGCCGCGGCTTGGTGCCAGATTGGTGTCCAGTCCATCATTATCCTCCTTTATGCCAACGTAATACTCAAGATGTCAAGCGTTCCCTTTCCCTTATACCGGAAATACAGCGGGCAGGAATCAAGGGGGCGCTTGCTCTCCAATGCCAGACGTCTGGCGTCGAATTTTACTCCGGCGGTTGTCCAGTCGGCTGTCCCGGTAATGGGAATGGATGCTATGACAGGGTCCTTTTCCCCGGGCAAGAGTTCCAGCACGCCGCCTGCGCCGCGAACCGTTACAGCAATGTGGGTGCTTTCAGTCAGATCAAAATATCGGAAGCCGGCAATACTGCCATTCTTCATTTTGGAAATATACGCCTTTGGTGCCGCCTTCTCTGTCTCTATGGTCACTTCCCGTTCCCCGGGCTCCGGTGGCTCGTAGTCCGGACCATCCTGGGTGATCTCGGGTCCGTCCATCGGGTTGCGCAGACCAAACATTCCGGCATGGTGCAGGACGCAGGCAATGTAGGCCGGATAGGTCCCGGTTCCCTTCAAAGGGCCGCCATTCAATCCGCAGCTTGTGGACTCCACCATGCGGATGGTCCCGTCCTCACGGATCTCAATGGGCTCAGCTACCGCCTGCCGGTTTCGTTTGGCGCCATTGGTCGTTCGGTGGTCAAATATATACCATTGCCCGTGTACGCATACCATACCGCCGTGGCTGTTTCCCATCGGATATGCCGCATTCATGAGCTTTCTTCCCTCCAGACCGATATCACTTGAGGAATGGATCGGTCCCTTGTGGATAAATCCCTTGTCGGGGAACAGGCTCATCGCGTAATTGAGACCGGTGATGTCCGTGGCCGGATAGACCAGATAATACCACTCACCGATGTGACGGATAGAGGGTCCTTCCCAATAGTTCGGCTTCTTGGGATCAAAATCCGCCGGCATGATGATGGTGGGTTCGCTGATGATGGTCAGCATATCAGAGCCGAGTTCCATCACAAACAGCCCCTTGATCTCGTGGCCGAATTGTCCGTTGGATTTCTGCCCGCTGCCCACGTAGAGAAACACCCGCCCGTCATCATCCACCAGAACGGCTGGGTCAAACATAAACCAATCCTCCGACTTTGAGCCGTAGACTCGCCCGTCCGGGAAGTGAACATCGCCCAAATATTGGTATTTTCCCGCAGGTTTGTCACACACAGCGACCGATGTGATCGATGTATTGGCCACCGAATAGTAAAGGTAGTACCGTCCGTCTGTGCCGCGCACCACATCCGGTGCATAGTAGGACAGGTTCTTTTTATTCCACGGCGTATCTTGCTTTTTGAAGATTACGCCTTCATACCGCCAGTCGGAAAGATCCTCTACCGGGGTCGACCAGCATACGTAATCGCCCTCACAGTATTCCTTGGCACCAAAGAGATCATGGCTCCCATAAATGTACAGCCGCTGACCAAATACTTTCGGTTCAGCATCCGGGATGTATTCCCAACTGGGAAGATAGGGGTTATAGCATTGCCGCTTCACAGATACTTCCTCCTTCAAAAATACTCAATTCTATGTTATACTATACTCAATTCCATGCTATACTGCCGTAAAAAGGGGGGATGCTCGCATGGAACACCTGTTTTTTGACAGCATTGATGAAATGCGGAACCAGACCGGCAGCCATGGTCCGAACTATCTTCGCAACCATACGGCCGAACGGGACTATTTTTCTCCGTTGTCCATTGTGACCAGCATCCAGAAACCTCAGGAGTATCTGTTTTCCAACTATATGGATGCATGGTCCTTTTGCGTTCACACCCCGAACAAACACGAATTCTTTCATGAGACCTACATGCACAAACATAATTTTTTTGAGCTGATGTATGTGCAGCGGGGCCAAGTCCGGGTGATGATCGAGGGGGCCGAGACCACCTATACGCAGGGGAACCTTTGTCTCCTCAATCGAAACACCATGCATCGCGAAACAGATATGTCGAATGCGGATATCGTTTACATCGGCATCGATGCCTCTCTGCTGACACAGTGGCCCAAATCATTTCCGCCGCCCTTTCAGTACAAAAGCATTCTCAATCAGTTTTTCAGCGACAATCTGTCGGAACGTGCCGACTATAAAAAGGACTATCTGGACTTTACCCTTTTAGGAGCAGATACGATCCCGCAGCTCACCCAGGAATTGATCCGCGCCTTTACGGTCAAGCGGATCGGATACCAGTTTGACGTTTATTCCTCTCTGCTCCGGCTGTTTGCCGCCTTGGAGAATCCTGACATATACAAAGCAACACACATTTCGCTGAGGAACAGTCAAGAACTGCTGACGGCGGAACAGGTCAAGAAACTGATTGAAACTCACCACGGGGCTATCCAGCGGACCAATCTGGCGGAGGCACTTAACTACTCCTGCGAGCATATATCCCGCATCATCAAGACAAACACCGGATACACTCTGAAAGCGTACTGTCAAAAGGTACAGATGGCCGAGGCGGCGCGGCTTCTGAGAACCACAGAGCTACCGGTCTGCCAGATCGCGGCATCCATGGGCTATGAAAACAGAACGCAATTCTACAAAGTGTTTCGGCGTGAGTACGGCCTCACCCCATTGGAATACCGCCGCCATATTGCGGAGGAATGATCCTTACCCGGCATTGCGGCGATCCAGACATTCCCGGATTTTTCGGCGCTCATCGTCCTTGATCGGGTATGTCCGCAGGATCAAAGCCGACAATGCGCCGAGGATGGCAGGAACAAGACCCATGATAACGATAAACCAATTGAGCATGGTCGGAATCTGCGACAGTTCCCCCATGTATTCGGAGGTGACGGGATCCACGTTGTAGCCGATTGACATGAGCACAGCGCCAATAATTGCAGCCGAAAGCGCTGCCTGGGCTTTGACAATGAAACCGCCGACAACCATTGTCAAGGCAGAACGATCCTTGCCGGTTTTATAAATGTTGTAGTCCATAATCTCCATTTCCACCATGGATTGCGGGACAAAGTCAGTTCCCACCCCCACTGCCATGATGAACAGGGTAATGAAGAACAGCGCAGGAACATTCGTAAGCAGACCCGCCATCTGGGTAATAAACAGGACCACCCCGCCGACAGACTGCACAACCAGAAGGAAACAAGTCATTTTGATCGGGTTGTTCTTAAAGAGCTTCAAGAGCGGACGACCAATAACTGCACCAACCAGCAGCGGTATGAGCATCATCATGGAAGAAATGCCGTTGAGGACACCATACTGCTCCATGTTTGTGACGCCGGTGGTCAAATCCGTGCAGAATCCCCATTTTATGTAATACGCAGGCGTGGCAAAAATAAGGGACCAGATAAAACCGGAAAAGATGCCTTTCAAATAGTAGACCACCATCGGCTTGTTCTCTTTGAACAGAAGAAAGAAGTCCTTAAACTTTACCGGCTCTGCCTCTTCTTCCTGCACACTGTGCTTTTCCTTGACAAGGAACCAGCCAATAAGGGAGAGCACCATCGCTGCACCAACAATACCGGTGATCAGGATGGCAAACGAGTCGTGATAGTTGCCCACGTGTTCGTTGACCGCAACCAGCACAGCTGTAAAGGCGGACGTAACGACGCCCAGGATCATGGTCCAAACCCGCGGTCCGATAACCAGCTTGGAACGTTCGTTGGGATCATTGGTCATCGTTCGGAACAAAAGATTGTCCTTATAAAAGGATGTTCCCACATCAAACAAAAAGTAGAAAACGATAACCCACACAACAACCAGTACGGGCTTGGACGCCAACTCGGACGGGAACGAGTAGAGACATACACAGCCAATGCCGGTCAGCAGTATGCTGAGGAGAAAAAAGGGTTTGTACTTTCCGATTTTGGTCCGTTTCCCGCAATCCATCAGAAATCCCTGAATGGGATCATCCACGGCATCAAAGATCCGCGCAAACAGAAGAAGCGATGTAGCCAAGGTCGCCCCCATAGCGCCCAGCCCGGCGTAGTCGGTCATATACTGCATAAACATACTGGACATAAACACGGTACACAGACCATTTACAGTAGACAGCGCCGTTGCGCCGAAACAGTCTCGCAGCGTAATTGCGTCCGGATTTTTCACACGGACAGACTTGAGCATTATTATCCTCCTTGTCATTTCATCAGTTATTCTCAACCAACAAAGCCCGAATTCGTGCAATTCCAACAATTTAATGATAGATTATTCCTTTGTATTCCACAATGACAAAAGGTCGCCCTTTTTCAATTTATTGTATCATTTTGTTTCTTTGCACCGAAGCGAGAAAGAATAATCACATTTTGTTACAACGCGGTGTGTACCTTTCACAAAAATGGTCCACTGCACCGTTTTGCCCGCCGCACGCAGGGCGGCGAGACCTTACGGGTTATGCGTATTGTATGACATCGCCACACGTGTATCAGAAATTTGCAGTCTTCGCATAGAAGATATCCGATTTGAGAACCCGCCACACATTCGCATAATGGGGAACGGAATGAAAGTGCGGGCAGTTCCCATTTTGCCGGCAACTGCAAAAAACGGAAAAACCCCGCAGCCAATGGGAAATTGGCTGCGGGGAAATTGAAACATTCTGAAAACAGCAGGATTTATTCTGTTTTTCTCAAAAAAATTGCCCCTTCTCCTGCCAAATTCCAGAAAGCGGCAGGGAAAGTGGGCATCAAGTTGGGGAAACCGCCCTAAAATGGTTGGACAACACTGTAAAACCGCGTCCCAAAATTGTGTGGTGAAACTGCCAATTTTCGACGATACAGCAAAGAAAAAGCCTGCGACATCTTTTTTGTCACAGGCTTCTGGTGCGACCGGGAGGATTCGAACCTCTGGCCTTCCGGGTCGGAGAACTACGACGCAACGCGCAATATGATGATACACTGCGATTTTTTGTTGGTTCTGCACTGCTACGGCACACCTAACACAAGCAATATAAAACAATGTGCCAACGATAAAAACTGACCACCGGCAATAAAAATCACTGTCGGTGGTCAGTTGGTGGTCAAAAAATGGTCAATGCGTGCGAGATACGGCGCTGCCTTTTGCCTCACCGTAAGCCCGTTTCATAGCGGTAGTAGACACAACCCATTGCTTTCCGAATTTACAGACATCAACGCCATTTACCAGCTTCCCATAGGGCACAGCTTTGCGCAGGGTAACAGTGATAAGAAAGTGATTTAAGCTTGACTGTTAGCTGACGGATTCAGGTGCTAAAAAGGACACCTATTCTTTTGAATAGATGTCCTTTTTTGTTGTGCCGCGGGGCTGTTTTTGAATCGGGTCAGATGGCCCAGCGCTGGCTTTCGGTCTGCAGATCCACCATGTGGGTGTACAGTCCCTTCTGGGCGTACAGCTCTGCCGGGCTGCCCTGCTCGACCACGATGCCGCCCGACAGCACCACGATTTTGTCCGCACCGGCTACGGTGCGCATCCGGTGGGCAATGATAAGGACGGTTTTGTGTTTTATGAGCCGGGAAAGTGCCTCCTGAATGGCAGTTTCGTTCTCCACGTCCAGACTGGCGGTGGCTTCGTCCAGCAGAATGATGGGCGCATCCTTCAGGAAAGCGCGGGCAATGGAAATGCGCTGACGCTCACCGCCGGAAAGGGCGCAGCCGTTTTCCCCGATGTTCGTGTTCCACTTGTCCGGCAGCTTTTCGGCAAATTCCTCGCAGTTTGCCAGCTTTGCCGCCGCAAGGACCTCCTCGTCGGTCGCGCCCTTGCGCCCCAGACGAATGTTTTCCAGTATCGTATTGTCAAACAGAGTCACATCCTGAAACACGATGGAATACAGACTCATGAGCTTTTCCGGGTTGATTCGGGAAACCTCCATGCCGCCCACGGTGATGCGGCCCTTCTGGTAATCCCAGAACCGTGCCGCCAGCCGGGAAACGGTGGTCTTGCCGCCGCCGGAGGGACCGACCAGTGCCGTGACCTCGCCCTGCTTTGCGGTAAAGGAAACATCCCGCAGCACCGTCTCGCCGGAGTTATAGGCAAAGCCCACATGGTCGAACACGATATCGCAGCCCTGATTGGTCAGCTGCTCGCTGCCGGTCTGCAAGGGAGCGTCCAGAATCTCGTTCATCCGCCCCACATTGGTGCGCATGGCAATGACCGCTGCCAGATTCTGCAACGCGCCCTGCATAGGGTCGTACATCCGGGAAGCCGCCATCAGGAACAGAAACAGGGTCAGCACGTCGATCCTGCCCTGCACCAGCAGCACCGAGCCGGTGAGTGCCACCGACGCAATGCCCAGCTTGAGCACCATGCCCGCAGAGGACACGAACAGCGCCGTTTCCAGCTCTGCCGCGATGGACTGCTTTTCCACAGCCCGAATTTTGTCGGAAAGACCGGACAGATACCGCTGCTCCGCATTGCTGGCTTTCAGGTCCCGGAGGGTCTCGATGTACTCCTGAATGCCGTCCGCACAGGCCATTTTCGCCGCCATGGTCTTGGCCTGCACCTTGTCCTGCACCCGGTAGCTGCCCGCCACGATGGCGGCGGATACCGGAATGACCCACAGAGCCGCCAGTGCCATCCGCCACTCAAAGGCGAACAGGCTCAGGGCAATGAGCGCGGTGGAAATAAGGGAGCCGAACAGACCTGGGATGAAGTGGGAGCAGTCCTTTTCCAACACCTCGCAGTCCGCCATGATGGTGCTGGTCAGGTCGGCAAGGTCTCGCTTGCCGAAAAAGGACAGAGGCAGCTTCCGCAGCCGCTCCGCAAGGGTCAGGCGGCGGGTGCCGCTCTCTTTATAGGTCGTAAAATAGGTGCCGTTGTACTGGAACCATGTGGTCAGCAAGATCAGCGCAAAGCAGGCCGCACACCCCAGCAGATAAAAGGTGGTTCTCCCGCTCGCGGAGCCTGCCAGCAGATCTTTTACCAGGAGATACAGCAGCCCGGTGGGCAGCATGAATGCCATGTTCTGGAACGCACAGGCCAGAACGCCCTTTACAAGCCCCTTTGCGCCCTCCGGGGAGCTGGCCGTGGCGTGTTGAATTTTTTCGATCATCCTTTACCCCTCCTTTGCGACCTTCCACTGCACCGAGACCTGATACTCCTGCCACATCCGGGAAAACAGGCCGTTCTGCGCGCACAGTTCGTCCTTTGTGCCGGTCTCCGTAATACGCCCATCCTGCACCACATAGATGCAGTCGGCGTTGGCTACGGTGGACAGGCGGTGTGCGATCATCAGCACGGTTTTGCCCTTGGCAAGCCGGGCAAAGGCTGCCTGCACCTTAGCTTCATTGTCCGGGTCGGCAAAGGCCGTGGCCTCGTCCAGAATCAGGATGGGCGCATTTTTCAGCATGGCGCGTGCAATGGCAATGCGCTGCTGCTCGCCGCCGGACAGATACACGCCCTTGGTGCCGATAACAGTATGGATGCCCGCTGGGAACTTTTCTATAATATCCATGCACTGCGCTGCTTTCAACGCTGCCAGCACCTCGGCTTCGGTGGCCTGCGGTCTGCCAAGACGGACATTATCCAGAATGCTGCCCTTGAGCAGGCGGCTGTTCTGGAACACAAAGGAGATAGTATCCATCAGCTCTTCCTTGGGGATTGCCCGCACATCCGCCCCGCCCACCCGGACGCTGCCGCTCTGCACATCAAAGAACCGGCAGACAAGGTTTGCCAGCGTAGATTTTCCGCCGCCGGAGGGACCTACAAAAGCCACAGTCTGTCCCGGCTGGATCTCCAGCGAAACGCCCTTGATAACCTCGTTTTTTCCGTCGTAGCTGAAATGCACGTTCTGCAGCGCGACAGAAGCATCCTGCGGGTGCTGCGGAACAGCCCGAATCTGCATGGGCGCTGCCTCCAGCACCGAGTCAATGCGTGCCAGCGCATCCGCTACCACCATCTTGCTCTCGCTCATGTACATCATGCGGGTCAAGGTCAGGGAAATCACCGGCGTGATGATGATATAGAACAGTAGGTTCAGCAGAAATTCCGGCGTGACACCGTGTGCCGTGAACAGCAGCCCGCCCGCGATCAAAAAGGCGAACACGCCGTTGACGGCGGCGGTGTAGAACATCATGGGCAGGCGCAGGTCTTTGGTGTAGGAGATGACCCACTTTTCGTACTCATCAATAGTGGCCTTGAACTTTTTGAAGGAAAACACACTCTGCCCGAAGGTCTTGACCACCGGAATGCCCCGGACGTATTCCACTGCCTCGTTGGACATGGACTCCAAGGCATTGCCGTACTGCCGCATTTTTTCGACCATCTGCTTGCCGGTCATGGTCGCCATAATGAGGAAAGCCAGCGCCACCGGCGCAAGGCTCAGCAGCCCCAGCCTCCAGTCGAACGCCAACAGCAGCACCAGCAGCCCCACCGGGGTGGCGATGGCGTTGTACTGGTCGGGCAGCTGGTGGGCAAGATAAGTCTCGGCGGCTCCGGTGCTCTCGTGGATGATCTTGCGCAGCTTACCGCTGCCGAAGTTCTCGGCGAAGCCCAGCGGCAGCACCGCCAGATGCTCCGACACTGCCAGCCGCAGATTGGTCGCTACCCGGAACGCCGACAGATGGGAACACATCAGCGCCGCAATGTAAATAAGATAAGACAGCACCGCGAATAGCACTGCCATCCAGCCGTAATGAGGGATGTTCACCGCCTGCGCATAGTTTGGCGCTGCGGCCAGTACATCCCGCAGGACCTTCCAGATGTACACAAAAGGCACCAGCGCCACCAGCGCACTGACCGCAGACAGCACCCACGAAGCGTAGGTGAAATATCGATAGTTCCCGGCGTAACCCATCAGCCGGGAAAGATCGGACTGTTTCGTTTCTTCTTTCTTCATTGCGCTACCATCCTTTCCTCACACGGTCCCGTTTTCATTTGACGGCTTCGGGTACTTGATCAGGTCATACAGCTTGCCAAATGCGCCAAGATCGTGCGTTCCGGCAAGTTCCATACCCAGATGGATATATTTGTCGCACTTGCTTTTTGCATCCGTTTCCAGAATCACCGGCACGCCCAGCCGGTCGCCCTCGGCAAAGGCAAGGTCCAGCACCTTTCGCATATAGCCCTGCCCCTGATGTTGCTCCCGCACACAGACAAGCCCAACGAAAATGTAGGGTTTCTTTTCCTTGTCCATGTGGTCTTGCAGGGAAACGCCGCCCCGCTTGATAGCGATACCAAATTGCAGAAGACGCTTCAGGGTGGAGTTGTGCAGCATTCCGCAGGCAATGGGCCACATCGTCTTGAGGCCCATCTTCTCCTTTGGCAGCTTATAGGCGATATAGCCCTCGCCCCGCTCGCCGGTAGTGTGCAGAAAACCGCCCCGCAGCACCCCGCGCACATAAGCACAGATATAGTTTGCAGTGGCTTCTTTCCCGGAAAAGGCAGCGGGCATTCCTGTTTCCTCTCCGTAGTCATAGTAGCCGAACGCATGACCGATATCATGGATGGATCTTTCGTCCAGTGTTGTAACTTTCACTGTGCCTCCCCTTCCTAATTCTGCTGCGCATCTGCCACTGTCTCGCCGTCTGCCAGAAAGTGCTCCATCTCCGAAACAAGCAGTACCGGATGATTGATGATCTCGCCATGGCCGAAACCGGGGAAGCAGCGGACGATCAGGCTCGGATATGCCGTCCGCAGCCGCTGGATGGCCTTTTTCATGTGTCCTTCTTTTTCTCCGTACCAGCAGGCGACCTTTGCATCGGGCTGTACCAAAAAGTCCGTTCGATAGAGATAAAGTCCTGCCTCCCAAGTGGCCCGGACGGATTCCAAGCTGATATGATCCGGGATACGGCAGAGCATAGTCTGCATTCCCTGCTCCGTCTGCCCCATAAAGCGCAGCGCCCATGCAGGCATGTACTTTTCGTGTGCCGTTCGATATTGCTTTTGCGGCATGACCTTCAAAATCAGTCGATTCAGCACTCCGAAATCCAGATACTCCGGCCCGCTGAGGATCATCCGATCGATCTGAACGGTTGGGGAAGCCTTCAGAAAAACAGCCGGTCCGCAGCCCAGCGACTCTGCAAAAAGCAGATCCAACTGTCCGTCAAGCTCTTTTTCAATATAAGCGGCCAACTTGTCCGCCTGATCCCGGGCAGTCGTGTAGGTCGTTTCACCGGTTCCATCAAAGCCGTCGAAGCTGACGGCATACACGCAGAATTTCCTTTCCAGCAGCGGGATCAAATCCTCAAACTGCTGCCAGCACATAAGATTTCCGTGCAGCAGCATCATGGTCTTTCCCTCTATATTGCCGAATCGTTTGATTTCCATACCAATCTGCCTCCCCGCTATTATCTGACCTTCATGCAAAAATCGCAACGGTCATTTCCACGCCCCAGCGTCATGCTTCTCTCCCAGATCAGCTTCGGATGCAGACCGGCGTAGCTGATGTCGTCGCTGTCGCAATAGCAGCGGCACAGCTCGGGACATCCGTATGCCACGCAGGTGTCGTGATAGGGACATTTCATCATATCTACACGCCAGACGCCGTTACCGGTCTGCAGTTCTTTTGGGGCAAAGCCCGCCGCCGGGCCGAAAATGCTCCGGGTGGATTTGACGAAAACGCTGGGAACAAGGCGGTAAAGCCCCGGTATGTGCAGCAGGGCGGCAAGCTGTTTGTGGCTCGTTCTCGCCAAGCGCTCCACATAGCCGTGCACGGTTTGCAGCGCCTCCTCTTTCGGCATGACCCTTTGCAGTGTCTCGTAGGCCGCAATGCCCGGTAAGATCTGCCGTTTGAGGTGGTACTGCTTTTCCTTGCTTGCGTCCGCATTTTCAGCCAGCAGTGCATTCAGGCGCATATCGAAAGCGGTGTTCAGTTCCTTTGCCTGCGCGGGAAAGCGCAGTGCCACAGTCTCCCGGAAATCACGGGAAAGATAGGTTTCCTTCCTCTTCATCGTCCGTTACCTTTTCTTTTTGTACCCGCAGTCGCAGTAGGGTCCGCCGGAGGCAAGGGTATACTGCCGCACAAAATTTGTCACACCGCCTGCTTCGCTCATGGTGTAGTCCAGATGGCACAGGGCAGGGGTCAGGTCGTACAGCCCCAGTTCTTTCATCAGCACGCAGATGCCGCACTTGGTAAAGCGTCCCTCGTAGCCGCTGCCATCCGGGTACTCGTAAAACTCCATGTTCCACGAGTAGGGGTTGCGGTCGGCGGCTTTCAGGGCGGCGGTGGCTTTCATAGCGGCAATATCCTTTGCGGTAAATTTGCTTTTTCCGCTCTTGCGGCAGAACCACTGCATGGGCGCTGTCATCATGGATTTTGCGTAGTAATCCGTCAGCCTGTCCACCTCCGGGCGCTGCGGCATGGAGAGGATGAATGCTCCGATCATCGCGCAGTTGACCAGATTCATTTTGAAACGGTCAGCTTTTTCGAACTCCGGCAGCCTGCGGATGATCTGCCGGTATTGCGGCTTTGCCTTTTTCGTGATGGCTCTTGCGGTGGCTGCATCATAGCCCAGCACAGCGGTCAGCTGCTTTTGAAAGGAGCCAGCAAACAGCGCCCACATCCCAAAGGGCATTCCGGTGTACTTCATTGCAGATACCTCCCGGCTTCCGCTTCCAGTTCCTGCCATACCGGGTAGGCTGCGCCATGCTCATCGAAAAATTTCCTGAGATCCCGGTTCAGTGCGCTCATTTCGTCGATGGCGTTCATTGCGTGGTCGGAGGCGCAAAGCTTGCCCAGCGAGGTGGCACACATCAGCTTGAAAAAGCGCAGGCAGGTCCTGCGGTATTTTTCCCCTTCAAAGTCTGCATCCTCCTTGGGCAGAATGGTGTGCCCGGCATTTCTGATGGCACGGTATCCCTCGATGTTGGCATCCAGCAGGCGGTTCAGGTAGGCGGTGTCACCCCTGAGCTTTTTCAGGTCGCCGTCCGTCTTATAGCAGGCGAAAGCCGCCGGCATCACGAACGCGGCGTGGCAGAGCAGATAGTCCTCCATGTTCGGCTCGTAAGCGACCTTGTATTTTGTACCGTGGAAGATGCGCCCGATCAGCTGTTTATTGGCGGCGGTACCCGGCAGCTGCCCGATGGTGATCTTTTTCAGGTCGATGGAAACGACCCGCTCCGACTCCCGATGCCCGGCAGAAAGTGCAAAGGCAAACAGGACATTCTTCCCCGGCAGTGCCGCCGCCAGTGCTCTTGCCTGTACGTTGTTGCCCACAAAAACGATGTTTTTCGTCCGGTTCGCCCGCAGCGTGTCCAGAACGGAATCCAGCTGTGTATAGCGCAGGACCACAAAGATCACATCGTACGTTGCATCCGGTGCAAGTTCGGTCACCACCGGAATACGGCTGACCGAGGTGCGGGGCGAAAATTTATCCTTGATCCGCAGGCCGTTCTGCTTGATCTCCGCTGCCCAGTTTCCCCGCGCAAGCAGGGTGACATCCTTTCCTGCGCGCAGCAGATTTCTTGCCAGATTGCACCCCAGAACGCCTGCACCATATACCAGAATTTTCATTGATTGCCTCCAAATCTGATCTTCACGATCTGCATTTTCATCCCGTTGTCTCCAACCTTTGCAAGAAAACGGAAAAAGCCGCTGACAGAAGGGTCTTTCAAATCGTTGTAGCCCAGCATATAGCCCCGGCTGGACACCTGCAGGCGGCTATCCCACGCGCCGATTTCCTTGCAGGCACCCGAAACAGCAAAATACGCCCCCACATCCTTGATCTTAGCCGTCTTGAGCCATGTTTTTGCGATCATCTTCACCGCTGTCCGATTGGCCGCATCAAAGACCAGAACCCCGCCGGGGAAAGCATCTGCCATCCCCTGCACCAGTTCCCGGACCTGCTGGGTCAGGAAGTAATAGAACACCCCGGAGGCAAAGAACACCGCCCCGCCGGATGCATCGATTTTGTCAAACCATGCGGGGTCTTTCAGGTCGCAGGGGATGTTTTGCTCCCGCTCCCCGGCGGGCAGCAGCTGCTGCCGCAAGGCAATAACATCCGGGAAGTCCAGATTGTAGATTTTGCATCTGCCGTTGTCGCAGGCTCTGCCGGTGTTGTCCAGCCCGCAGCCCAGATTGACCACCGCCGCGCAGGGGTGGGTTTTCAGATAATCCCGCACCTCCCACGCAAGGTCGCACTGCCGCATGGCCACCTCCAGCGCACCGAAGCGCTGCATCAGGCTGCGGGAATTTTTCTCTGCCACTGAAAAGTCGTAGTCGATCTGGTCGATCAGACGCACCGCTGTTTCATCACGGTAGAGATTGGGATACAATTCCGTACACAGCTTTCGGGAATACAGCGGGAGGATCAACGTCTCCTGCACGGTGTTTTTCTCGATCCTGTATTTCATATCGGGTCCTCACACTTTCTGATAAACGGGAGCTTCGGCATACCGTCATGCTCAGCGATATATGCCAGCATTTCAGCAAAGCCCTTCGGATCACGAATCTGATATTGCATATGATCGTATCCCTCAAACACGGGATAATGGCCGCAGTGGTAGGCTTGGTAAAATGCAGAAATACCTATCCTGTAAGTATTTCGCAACCGGTTCGCTGCTCTCCCCCGTCACACCCATAGCATGAAAAAACAAAACAGCGGGATCCTTCCGATTTCCCAATGTCTTAAATTTCATTGTAAGTCCTTTCCGTAGTGAACACACTATCTCAACAGCCGCCTGCGGTCAAGGCAGCACTTGCAGGCTTTCATTGATTTCCTTTCCGACAGACGAACCATACCATACTCTTCACGGTTCCCAGTGTTACGGTTGCGTACCGTTTTTTCAACCGTTTTTTCAAACTGGCGGTCGTTTCATAGGGTGGTGTGAAGAACCCCGCCTTTTCATATATATGCCGGACGAACCGGTCCGTTCGCTTCTGCTCGCCCGCCACATAAAAGCAGCCGCAGAAGGTCCCTCTGGGTTTCAGAACCCGGAACACCTCCCGGTAAGCAGCCTCCTTATCCGGGAATGCGTGAAAGCCGTTCAGTGACAAAACCAAGTCAAACGCGCTGTCCGCAAAGGGCAGCGCCCCTACATCTCCCTGCTGAAAGGTCACATTTTGCAGATGCAGACGTTCCGTCTTCTCCTGCGCCTGCCCCATCATATCCGCTGAATAATCCAGACAGGTAATGTCCGCCTTGGGCAGCGTCTTGTAAAGCGGCATGGTCAGAATACCGGTTCCCACCGGCACCTCCAGCAGCCTGCCGGAGAAATTCTCCGGAATGCCGGACAGCGCCTTTTCCAGATAGGCATCGCTTTCCGCCTTGTTCATATCCCACACCAAGCGGCATACCGCTTTTCCGCTAAAGGTCGAGCAGGTGATCATACCGTCATAAAAATTGTTGCCGCCTGTCAGCCGATAGGCGCTGCGAATCGCTTCTTTTCGTTCCATGTTCCGTCCTCCTTACGCTATTTCACCGCTTTTGCGCCGTAACGCGCAGCCAGCCATTTTTGTTTTTGTGGCGCTGCATCTTACAAAATTCTGCTTGTTCCAGATATGCTTTCAGCGCAGTATCCGTGTAGATGGTCATACCGTTGATAATTTGCGTCCAGTCATATACGGGCGGGCCTCGCCGAACATTTTCAGAAAGGCCTTGACACAATCCCCCAACTCTCTGGCATGTTTATCCAGACGCTTTTGAAGAAAATTCACCTTGAGCTTTCCATCCCGCACCACGGGGACAATCAACGGCAGCAGAAAATCAGCCTGCAGTTTTGCCGCCAGCGGCGATGCCTGATCCAAATCAGAGCTGCCCAGAATGCCGTAGGCTATGTGGATATTCTGCCGTGCCACCAACAACCCAACAAACGATCCGCCCAGCGAGCAGCCGTAGGCTGCCCGGATGTGAACACCGCAGCGGGTCTTGAGGTAGGCTTCGATCTTTTTGTTTTCTGCCTGTAAGCAAGGACACATTTCTAGGCGGAGGGCAGAACTGAAAGTTAGATAAAACTAACTTTCAACCTTATAAAAAGCCGCTTCTCAGCGGTCCTTCTAGCCCAATAATACGCCCTGATGTTATCTCTGTCAAGAAACTTAGGCGCTTTCAGAGATTCCGAAGAAGGCTCCCGCATCATAAAGCACCCGAGCGGTTATACACGGCTAACTACGGAAAAGTATACTGCACATCGGCAAAAAGGTCAAGGGCTTTGCTGCAGAAGAAATTTATCTCAGGCAAGCCACTGCAAACGAATTGAAAAATGAACGACTGGCAAGAGCGCAATGCACCGATCAATCGGAATTTTAAACTGTTCCTTACGGGCGGTAAGGTCAAAGTCCTGGCGGAGCTTCTGTTTTGGGGGCTTTCCCAAACATTGCTCACCTGCTGGCAAAGTGCAACAGCGGACTGCAAAATCTGCATTTGATTCAGCCTAAAGCATACCGGAATTTCTGATTTTTGAAAAATTGGAAAACAGGCTCCTCTGGAAAACAATCGTTATTCAGAAGGGCCTGTTTGCGTTATCTGTTTTTTGAAAATTAGGGGGCCTATGGCGAGTGTTTTGGTGCTTTTGGAAATATTTATCCGTGAAGGGGCTGCTACACTTGTTTTTTTCTTGTGCAACAGCCCCTTTGCAGCAGAAGGCGGGCAATTAGCCCATGACGACCTTGACCTGTACGGTTGAGCCGGCGGGAACAGGGGAAAGGATGTTACCGCTTACAGGCTTGCCGTCCACGGTCATGGCTTTGACGCCCTTTTCCAGATGGTCAGGGTTCTCCACAACGATTTCATAGGTTGCCCCGCGCCAGACACGGCGCAGGGTAAAGCCGTCCATCTCGTGCGGGATGCAGGGATCGATCTTCAGCCCGGCCAGCGTGGGCTGGATGCCCAGGATATACTGGCTCACATCCACAAAGGTCCAGGCCGCCGTGCCGGTCAGCCAGCTGTTTTTTGCTTCGCCAAAGGTGGCGGCGTCGCGGCCAGCCACCATCTGGCTGTAGACATACGGCTCGGTGCGGTGGATCTCACTGATGTCCTCAATGTATGCCGGGCAGGTCTTTTTGTAGATCTCAAACGCGCGGTCACCATGGCCGACTACAGTCTCGGCACAGCTGACCCATGGGTTGTTGTGGCAGAAGATGCCTGCGTTCTCCTTGTATCCCGGGGGATAGCTGGAAATTTCGCCCAGTTCGAGATGGTACTTCGTGTAGGCGGGCTGCAGCAGCACAATGCCGTACTTTGTGTCGAGCTTGTCTTTCACGCTCTGCAAAGCGGTCACGGCCTCACCGGTGTCCACACCAATACCCGCCATGACGCACATGCCCTGCGGCTCGATGAAGATCTTGCCTTCCTCGCATTCCTCACCGCCGATCACATGGCCAAAGGCATCGTAGGCGCGGCGGAACCAGCTGCCGTCCCAACCGGCAGTCAGTACGGTATGTTCCATCTCTGCAACCTCGGCGCGCACGGCGGCAGCTTCGTCGGTGTGGCCGGTGCTGTCAAGAATTTCGGCAAACTGGTTGCCGTACTTGACATACATACCGGCGATGAACACGCTCTCGGCTACAGGACCCTCGCTCGGGCCGGTGGTCTGGAAGCTTTCGCCCGGCTCCTTGCTGAAGCAGTTCAGGTTCAGGCAGTCGTTCCAGTCGGCGCGGCCAATCAGCGGCAGACCATGCGGACCCTTGTGGGTGCGCAGATAGCCAAAGCTGCGGCGCAGATGCTCAAGCAGCGGCTGTGCAAGGCTGTGGTCGTTATCAAAGTCCACCGGTTCGTCCAGAATCGAGTAGTCGCCCGTCTCGCCCAGATAGGCGTACACGGCAGCAATCAGCCACAGCGGGTCATCGTTGAAGCCGGAGCCGATGTCCATGTTGCCCTTTTTCGTCAGCGGCTGGTACTGGTGGTAGGCGCTGCCATCGGGGAACTGGGTGGCGGCAATGTCGAGAATGCGCTCCCGCGCGCGGGCGGGGATCAGATGCACAAAGCCGAGCAGATCCTGACAGGAATCGCGGAAGCCCATGCCGCGGCCGGTGCCGCTCTCATAATAGCTGGCAGAGCGGCTCATGTTGAAGGTGACCATGCACTGGTACTGGTTCCAGGTATTGACCATGCGGTCGAGCTTTTCATCGCTGCTCTTGACCGAGTAGGTGGACAGCAGGGTATTCCAGTGGTCGTGCAGTTTGGCAAGTGCCGCATCGACCTGCGCATCCGTGGCATAGCGGGCAGCCATCGCCTGGGCGCGGGTCTTATTGATGACGCCGGGCGCGGCCCACTTCTCGTCCTCCGGGTTTTCTATATAGCCCAAAACAAAAATCAGGCTGCGGCTTTCGCCGGGCTGCAGGGTGACATTGACTTGATGCACGCCAACGGGTGCCCAGCCGTGGGCAACAGAGTTGGTGCAACGGCCGTTTTCCACGACCTCGGGATTCGCATTGCTGCGCCATGCGCCTAAAAAGGCGTCCCGGCTCGTGTCAAAGCCATCAATGGGCGTGTTGACGGTGAACAATGCGTAATGGTTGCGGCGCTCGCGGTACTCGGTCTTGTGGTAGATGGTGCTGCCCTCGACCTCGACTTCACCGGTAGAGAAATTGCGCTGGAAGTTGGTGGAATCGTCCACAGCATTCCAGAGGCAGAACTCCAGATAGCTGAATACAGTAAACGATTTCGGTGCATCACTCTCGTTGGTCAGCACCAGACGGTCGATCTCGCAGTTGTCGCCTACCGGCACAAACAGCTCCAGCTTCGCGGTCAGACTGTTCTTTTTGCCGGTAATGATGCTGTACCCGAGGCCGTGGCGGCACTCATAGCTGTCCAGCTCGGTCTGGGTGGGCTGCCAGCCGGGATTCCAGACGGTATCGCCATCCTTAATATAGTAATACCGGCCGTTAGAGTCCGCAGGTACGTTATTGTAGCGGTAGCGAGTGATACGCCGCAGCTTGGCATCCCTGTAAAAGCTGTACCCACCGGCCGTGTGGGAAACAAGGCTGAAGAATGCCTCGCTGCCCAGATAGTTGATCCACGGCAGCGGCGTGCGCGGCGTGGTGATGACATATTCGCGTGCGCTATCGGAAAAATGACCGAACTTCATAGAGACCCTCTCCTTACTTATGGAAAGCAGATAAAATCGTAAGTTCAAATCGAAAACGATTAAGTTATTACCCTTACAATACCGCGTTTTTCGGATAATTGCAAGGGCTGCGGCTGAATTTAACGATGATTTGGCAGGTTTCACAATTTGTGCGGCCGAAAATTGTAACGAAAAGCGGATGCTACCTATTATTTATAAGGATACTTTCTGGCTGTGGACACCCCAAAAGCAGATGGCAGTCAGGCTTGCAGGCCATTACTGGGTCGGAAAAGGCAGAAGAAGGCGCAAATTATGTCTCTTTTTCAGCGAAACTCCAAACGAAATAGCCAAAACAGGTGTTTTCGCTTTTTGCAAATCGCCAAATCGAATCGAAATGCACAAAAAATGCAAAAATGGCATTGATTTTATGGTTGACATGTTGTATAGTGAAGATGCGAAAACGATTAAGAAAGATGCAAGGAGGCGATATCATGGCATCCATCAAAGACATCGCAAAGGCATGCGGGGTCTCGGTGGCTACCGTGAGCAAGGCTCTGAACGGTCACAACGATATCAGTCAGGCCACCAAAGAAAAAGTGCGTGAGGCTGCAAGGCAGATCGGCTACATGCCAAACTCCGCAGCGCGGGCCTTAAAAACGAACCGTACCTATAATCTGGGCGTCCTTTTTGTGGACGAGGCACAAAGCGGTCTGACGCATGAATTCTTCGCGGCTGTTCTGGACAGCTTCAAACGCCACGCCGAGGGCAGAGGCTATGATATCACCTTTATCAACCATAACATTGGCCACGGCCACTCCAGCTATTTAGAGCACTGCCGCTACAGAGGCGTTGACGGTGTGATCGCTGCCTGTATCAAGTTCGATGACCCGGAGGTCATTGAGTTGGCCTACAGCAACCTGCCGATCGTCACAGTCGACCATGTCTTTAACAACCGGGCTGCCGTACTTTCCGATAACACCGACGGCGTTCACAAGCTGGTGGATCAGCTTGCCGCCTTAGGGCATGAGCGAATCGCCTATATCCACGGTGAGAATCACAGCGCAGTCACCCAGAAGCGTCTGGTCGGTTTCTATCGCGCCTGCGCCGCCCATGGGATCACGGTGCCGGATGCCTACATCGTGCCGAGCGCCTACCGCGATGCGAAAAGCTGCGCCGCAGTGACCCGTCAGCTGCTGGCACTGCCGCAGCGCCCCACCGCGATCCTCTTCCCGGATGACTTCTCCGCCATCGGAGGCATCCAGACCATCCGTGAGGAAGGACTTCTGATTCCGCGGGATATTTCGGTGGCCGGCTATGACGGCAACCTGATCTCGCAGATCATGTCCCCGCAGCTGACCACCTACCGGCAGGACACCGAAGCGCTGGGCCGCGCCGCGGCAGAGCTGCTTATCGAGCAGATCGAATCCCCGCGCACGGCATTGCCGGAGCAGAAGCTGATCTCCGGCAGTTTGCTGAAAGGGCAGTCCGTCGATGTCCCCAATCCATAGGTTCAAACCCGCAAGGATGCGGGTCACAATATCTGATTCATACATGAGTTCTTTTTATTAAAAAGGAGGAAAACACATTATGAAAAAGGCAATGAGTTTATTGACCGCCACTGCAATGGCAGCCACCTTGCTGGCAGGCTGCGGCGGCGGCGCCGCAAGCTCGTCCGCAGCCCCCGCCGCTGATTCGACCTCTACCGAAGCCAGCAGCACGGCCGCAGAGCCCGCCGCCGATGCAGCCGCAGAGGAGGGCAAGGTCCTGAACATCTGGTGCTGGAACGATGAATTCCAGTCCCGCTTCAACGACTATTACCCCGGCGTCAAGGAGATCGCCGACGACAAGTCCACCACAACGCTGGATAACGGCGTCACCGTAAAGTGGACCATCAACCCCAACGATAACAACAACTACCAGAATAAGCTGGACGAGGCCCTGCTCAAGCAGGACAGCGCCGCTGCCGATGACAAGATCGACATCTTCCTGATCGAGGCAGACTACGCGCTGAAGTATGTGGATTCCGAATATACGCTGGATGTCAAGAAGGATGTCGGCCTGACCGATGATGACCTCAAGGATCAGTACCAGTACACCAAGGACATCGTTACCGTGGATGGCGTGCAGAAGGGCACCACGTGGCAGGCAACTCCGGGCCTGTTTGCCTACCGCCGTTCCATCGCCGAAGATGTGCTGGGCACCGATGATCCGACCGAGGTCCAGGCCGCATTGAGCGATTGGGATAAGTTCAACGATGTGGCTGAGAAGGCCGCTGCCAAGGGCTACAAGATGCTCTCCGGCTACGATGATTCCTACCGCACCTTCTCCAACAATGTTTCCGCCGGTTGGGTGGACGGCACGACCGTCAAGGTCGACCCCAACATTATGAACTGGGTCGATCAGACCAAGACCTACACCGATAACGGCTACAACAACAAGACCAGCCTGTGGAGCGACCAGTGGGCCGCCGATCAGGGCCCTGCCGGCAAGGTTTTCGGCTTCTTCTACTCCACCTGGGGCATCAACTTCACCCTGCTGGGCAACTCTCTGGCCACGCCTGAGTCTGAGGGAGGCAAGCAGGAAGTCGGCAACGGTATCTTCGGCGATTACGCAGTCTGCCAGGGCCCTCAGCCTTATTACTGGGGCGGCACCTGGATCTGCGCAGCAGCCGGCACTGACAACATCCCCACGATCAAGGATGTCATGTACTCTCTGACCTGCGATGCCGACATCATGACCAAGATCACCGAGGATACGCAGGACTACACCAACTGCAAGAGCGCTATGGATTCCATCGCAGCTGACCCGAACTTCGGCTCCGCATTCCTCGGCGGCCAGAACCACATTGCCCTCTTTGCAGAGGTTGCACCTACCATTGATATGTCCAACGCCGGTCCGTATGATCAGGGCTGCAACGAGACCTTCCAGAGCTGCTTCAAGGATTACTTTGACGGCACGGTTGACCTTGAGACCGCGAAGAAGAACTTCGAGGATCAGATCAAGGTCAAGTATCCTGAGCTGAGCAGCGTCGAATGGCCCGCATAAATACCTGCGTGACCTTAAGGCAACACCGCACAATTCCCGCCTGACGGCTTAAGCACCGCTCCGGCGGCTGCGGCACGGCATCTGCGTTGCCAAAATGCTCGATAAGACATCCAGTATTATCTGCGCTTTTGGCTTAGCAGCTGCCGCACCTCGCTCGCCGTATCGGCACTTAGAATTATGCGGTATTACCTTGAACAAAACGAACTGAACCGCAAACGCCATGCCAGGGGCGGGGAGAGACGCCCGCCCCTGGTTTTGCTTTTATCAGATTTTGAAAGGCTCTGCCCCCAGCAGGGCAATGCCCACGCAGCTAAGGAGGGCGAGACCTATGAAAACAAAGAGTAAAGGCATGAGCTACGCCAAATGGGGCTACATATTTCTGGCACCGTTCTTTATCACCTTTTTCATCTTCCAGTTCTGGCCGCTGGCAACGACCATCTACTATTCCTTCTTTGAATATTTCCGCAGTGGCTTAAAGATCATCGGCCCCAACTTTGTAGGGCTGAAAAACTATGCGGCTATGATCCGGGAGGTACCGAAATACTTCAGCAATACCATGATCATGTGGCTGATGGGCTTTATCCCGCAGATCATTGTATCGTTGGTGCTGGCAGCGTGGTTTACCGATCTGCGGTTGAAGCTGCGGTTTCAGGGCTTCTTCAAGACGGTCATCTATATGCCAAACCTTATCATGGCATCGGCATTCGCCATGCTGTTCTTTACCCTGTTCTCAAACGCGGAGACAGGGCCGATCAACTCGATCCTGCTCAAGCTCGGCATCGTGGCCGAGCCGGTGCGCTGGCTTTCCAATGTCTGGACAGCGCGCGGTCTGGTTGGGCTGATGAACTTCCTGATGTGGTTCGGCAATACGACCATCATTCTGATGGCTGCCATCATGGGTGTGGACCCCGGCCTGTATGAGGCCGCCCAGTTGGACGGTGCATCCTCGACCACAATGTTCTGGCGCATCACGATTCCGCTGATCCGCCCGCTGCTTGTCTACACGCTGATCACCAGTCTCATCGGCGGCCTGCAGATGTTTGATGTGCCGCAGGTTCTGACCAACGGCAAGGGAGACCCGAACGGCTCGACCAACACCATTATCATGTACCTGAACCAGCATCTGTACAGCAAAAATTACGGCACAGCCGGTGCTATTTCGGTGCTGATGTTCCTGCTCTGTGCGGTGCTCTGCGTCATCATCTACTTTACCCTCACGCAGGAGGATGACGGCCTGACCCGTGAGCAGCGCAAGGCTGAGAAAGCCCGCATCAAGGCAGCCAAAGCGGCCGCTAAGCATCACTAAGGAAGGAGCGTGAACAGTATGCCGAACAAGACCCAAACCGCAGCCACCACTACCGCAAAGGCAAGCAAAATTCACGACCCTATGCTGACCCTGCAGCGTGCAGTGGCCTATATCGTGCTGTTTGTCCTCTGCTTTATCTGCCTGTTCTTCTTCTATGTGCTGATTGTCAACGCCACGCACAACAACTTTACCATCCAGCAGGGGTTTGACCCGCTGCCCCGCGGCAGCTTTGGCGTCAACTTCTTCAACACCACCCATGATGCCAATGTACCGATCCTGACCGGTCTGCGCAACAGCCTGATCGTGTCGGCTGCCTGCGCGGCGCTGTCGGTCTATTTCAGCGCACTGACGGCCTACGCCATCTATGCGTATGACTTCAAGCTGCGCAAGCTGGCATTCACCGTTATTCTGCTCATCATGACGATGCCGACTCAGGTTTCGGCACTGGGCTTTTTGAACCTGATGGACAAGATGAAGCTGACCAATACCCTTTGGCCGCTGATTTTGCCGAGCATCGCCGCGCCGACGGTGTTCTTCTTCATGAAGCAGTATATGGATTCGAGCCTGCCGCGCGACATTATTGACGCGGCGCGCATTGACGGCTCAGGAGAGTTCCATACCTTCAACACGGTCATTCTGCCGATCCTGAAGCCCGCTATGGCGGTACAGGCGATATTCAGCTTCGTGGGCGCGTGGAACAACTACTTTATCCCGGCGCTGATCATCAACGATGCCAAGTGGAAGACGGTGCCTATTCTGGTTGCACAGCTGCGCAGCGCGGACTTCTTGAAGTTCGATATGGGCAAGGTATATATGATGATCACCATTGCGATCCTGCCCGTGATGATCGTCTATCTGCTCCTCTCAAAATATATTGTGCGGGGCGTTGCATTGGGCAGTGTGAAAGGGTAAAATAACACTTACGGTGCAGTGCGCTTGCGCTGCACCTCTTTTGGTGTTTATGCGAAAAAAGAAAACGACAGAAAGAGCGGAGGAATACACGATGTCATTTCCGGAAAATTTCGTCTGGGGCGCGGCAACCGCAGCCTATCAGGTCGAGGGCGCAGTGCAGGAGGATGGCAGGGGACTGTCCATCTGGGATACCTTCAGCCATACGCCAGGAAAAACCAGGAACGGTGATACCGGGGACATCGCCTGCGACAGCTACCACCGCTGGGCAGAGGATGTTGCACTGCTGAAGGAGATGCACCTGAAGGCGTACCGGTTCTCGATTGCCTGGCCGCGCATCTTCCCGCAGGGCATGGGGGCAGTCAACCCTGCGGGCCTTGCCTGGTATGACCGGCTGGTCGATGCGCTGCTTGCGGCAGGGATCGAGCCTTATGTCACGCTCTACCATTGGGATCTGCCGCAGGCCCTGCGGGACAAGGGCGGCTGGCTGAATGCTGATACGGCAAAAGCCTTCGCCGGGTACGCCGCCGCGGTTGCCGCACACTTTAAGGGGCGGGTGCGGTACTATTTTACCCTCAATGAGCCGCAGTGCAGCGTGGGGCTGGGCTACAGCAGCGGTGTACACGCACCAGGCTTCCGTCTGGATGACGGCTCGGTGTTTACGGCCTGGCACAATACGATCTACGCCCACTGCCTTGCGGCTGATGCAATCCGCAGGGCTGACCCGGATGCCTGGGTCGGCATGGCCCCGACCGGGCGCATCTGCACCCCGGCAACGGACGACCCCGCCGATATTGCGGCGGCCCGCGAAGCAACCTTTGCGCTGGCGGACGGAGACTGGACCTTTACCTATACCCCGGCACTTGACCCGCTGTGCGGGCGCGGCTGGCCTGAGATCGCGGGCGGTCAGACCCAGCGTGTGGTAGATGCCATCCCGCAGGAGCAGCTGGACACTCTGCCGCTGGGCAGGCTGGATTTCATCGGGATGAACATCTACAACTCCGTCATGGTGCGCGCCGGGGCAGACGGCAAGCCGGAATTCTGCCCCCGGGTCGCAGGGCACCCGCGCACGGCCATCGGCTGGCCCGTCACCCCGGAGTCGATAGAGTGGGGGACGCGCTTTATCTGGGAGCGGTACGGTCTGCCTATCTACATCACTGAGAACGGCCTTTCCTGCACCGACAGCATCCATCTGGACGGCAAGGTGCATGACCCTGCGCGCATCGACTTCATCCACCGCTATCTTTTGTCGCTGCGCCGCGCGATTGACAGCGGCGTGGATGTGCGCGGCTATTTCCACTGGTCGCTGCTGGATAATTTTGAATGGAGCGAGGGCTATAACGAGCGCTTTGGCCTGATCTATCTCGATTATGCAACCGGCAAACGAACCCCCAAGGACAGTGCTGCCTGGTATGCCAAGGTAGCTGAAACGAACGGAAAGGATCTGTGAAAAGGCACGGCAGCACCCCTTGCTGGGAAGTTGTTCCCTCTGGCAGCTCCGGTGCTATATCTTGGCTTCTGATTCGCATCAGCCCATCGTCCGCTTCCGCTTTTTTGGGAATGATATAAAAAGCATGAAAACATCAAGCCTGTCGAATTGCTCCGACAGGCTTGATGCTTTTTATTCCTTCGATTTTTTATATTCCGTCCCCCAAATCTCCATTGCATCCATAATGGGACGCATGGATTCGCCTAGGTCGGAGAGGGCGTATTCCACCCTCGGCGGTACTTCGGGATAGACGGTACGGGTAATGATACCATCGGCTTCCATCGAGCGCAGGCTGTCCGTCAACACCTTTTGGCTGATCCCTTCCAGGTCCTTTTTCAGCTCATTGAAGCGCCACGGGCGCTGAAGCAGATTCCGCATGATGAGCAGCTTCCATTTGCTGCCGATCATCTGGACGGTGGTGGCTACCGGGCAGGCAGGGAGTTTTTCTTTGATCAGCATATACAACACCTCTTTTTGAATGTTACACTCATAGTGTAGTGCAGCACGCTTGAAATTGCAAGAGAAAATCCCAGCCCGCCAAAGGTTACAAAAAGGTGCCTATGTAATAAAATTGTGCGTACTTGTGCCCGAAATATGTTTCAAGTACAATAAAGGCACAGGAGGGCGAAACGCCCACTGAATATTATTGGGAGGTAAACAACCATGGCTCTTTCTGATCTCTTTGGCTGGAACAAGAAGGCGGCTTCCGCCCCTGCTACGGCTTGCGGTGCTGCCGACAAGCCCGCTGAGAAGCCCGCTGCTTGCGGTTCTGCCTGCGGCGCTGCCGACAAGCCCGCCGAGAAGCCCGCCGCCTGCGGTTCTGCCTGTGGCGCCGGCGACAAGCAGTAAGGTGTAAGGAATACACCCCAAGAAAACCTTGGGGCGTATTTACCTATCGCTTCAAGCTGATTTTGAAAGCAAACAACTTGCCGCTGGATTTAAATGTGCATGGCTTACGGCATACGAACGCCCGCCTGCTGACTGCGCAGGGCGTGGATGTGCGCACGGTGGCTAGTCTGTTAGGACGCGCACAGGCAAGTACAACGCTGGATATTTATGCCCACGCCTTTGACAAGAACAAGCGCAAGGCGCAGGAAAAGTTGGGAAAGGCGATAGGATTATGAGAAAAATCAAGCTGACGCGCGCCAATAAAAGTATCCTGCTGAAAGCCTTGGGCGATTACTACTACCGGCAGCGAGCCATGAACACAGGTTGGCGTGAAACTGGATATTTGATACTCAAAGTTGATTCTCTCTCAGCCAGTAAAAAGGCTGCTTTCACCAGTGAGGAAGTCTGTCTTGCAAGAAACGCTGTAAATCAGCTGCGAAACAAGAAAATTAAGCAGGGGCAGTACACGGATGCCACCGATGATATGTTGCTAAAGTTATTTTAAAAAGCCAAAAAAGAAAAACCTTATTGCAAAAAAACACATTGCAATGAGGTTTTTGAGTGCACTCGAAGGGATTCGCCAAGCCGCGCCCTAGAAACGCCCCACCGGGGCGCTTCTGCCCCGCGGGACGCAAAGCGCGGGGCACGGGCTGTTCGAATCCCTTCTTTTACTGCACCGTAAAATCCATGCAAAACAAAAAGAGCAGCACCCCATAAGGTGCTGCTCTTGGTGCGACCGGGAGGATTCGAACCTCTGGCCTTCCGGGTCGGAGAACTACGACACGGCGCGTAATATGATGATACACTGCGATTTTTTGTTGGTTCTGCACTGCTATGACACACCTGACGAAAACAGCATAAAACAATGTGTCAACGATAAAAACTGACCGCCGGCAGCAAAAATCACTGCTAGTGGTCAGTTGGTGGTCAATCTTCGAAATTCATATTTTCTAATTGTACAGGCTGATTCTGCCCGGCGTAAATCACGTCTGTGATATGAACACAGAGATTTGATTCATCTATCCAGAAGTAAATATAATAGTTTTTGCTTACCAAGCGGTGAATGCCCAGACTGCGCCATGGTTCTTCCGGTGTAAGATGAACACGGTGAGGGAACATATCCAATGAATTGATGGCCTTTTGCAATGTTCGCAGTAATTTAACCGCAGTTTGTGGTTCCATCAAGTCAACCGCAATATAGTTGCTGATTTCGCGCAGAGATTGCTCTGCGTGTACGGTGACTTTGATTTTATACTGCTTTTCCATTCTGAATCTCACCAATTAAACGGTCAAATACTTCATCGGAAGGTGCCGCTTGATTCTGCTTGGCCTGAGCATAACCGGCAGACATTCGTGCATTGAATTCAGCATCGTTCATTTCACTTCGGGATTTGGGCCGCGCTGCAGGAACGGAGGGACGAAACGGCAGTCCATTCCAAAGTACAATCTGCCGATAGAACATATTGATTGCAGTGGAAACGGGAATTCCTAAATCGGAGAGGATGGTTTCAGCCTGTTCTTTGACTTCCGGCTCAACCCGCGCAGTAACATTAGAAGTTTTGGTTGCCATGCAAAGCACCACCTTTCTAAGTTTCAGTATAGCACATTGTATTACATATTGCAATACAAATGCGTGGCGGCTTGGCTTTATTTGCTGCCCAGAGAAATCGGCTGTTTTTTGTGGAAAAATATCCCGGAACCGTGGGTTACAGCGCTTCAAAACGGATTTGCAGCAAATCCGCAGGGCCTTCGCCGTGCAGATAGAGCGTCGCTGTGCCGGACAGCGTGTAGTAGAGGTAATAGCGGCGTCCTTGACCTGCACCACATCGGGCGCGTACAAATCAGTAACACCGGGGCGGGTGTGGGGGTCCTGTTCGGCGGTGTACATAACGCCCTCATATCGCCAGTCGCTCAGATCGTCCAGTTGGGCAGACCAGCCGACATAGTCGCCTTTAGAGCAGTAGCGGTCACCGCCCTTGGTATCGTGGGAGCCGAACAGATAGATACGGTCCCCAAAGATATGCGGCTCGCCGTCGGGGGTGTACTCCCACAGGGGAAGAAACGGGTTCATCGCTTGTTTTTTTATGGGGATTTTTCCTTACTTGTAACAAAGCTGCAGCCTGGGGCTTATCAATCGGCGGCGTAGCTGCCCAGGAAGGCAAGGCTCGGCTTCGGGTGGCGGGTCTGGCCGTTGGCACGGTCGACGGCAATCAGGCCGAACGTCATCGAAAAGCCCTTCTGCCACTCAAAGTTGTCAAGCAGGCTCCAATGCAGATAGCCCTTGATGGGCAGGCCCTCGGCAAGGCAATCCTGCACACCGGCCAGCGCCTGCCGGATAAACTCCACGCGGCGGGTATCGTCGCCGGTGCCGATGCCGTTCTCGGTAATCAGCAAATCACCGTGGAAATCCTTGGCCACGGCGCGCAGCACGTTGGCCAGCGCCTGCGGGTAAAACTCATAGCCCATCTGGGTAAGCTCCGCGCCCTCCGGCATAGGCAGCTGGCCATCGGGGCCAATGCGGGTGCGTGTGTAGTTCTGCACGCCCAGAAAATCATCGTTCTGGATGTAGGGCAGATAGTGGGTAAATTCCTCGGCCCACTCCTTGGCGGCCGGTGCCTCACAGCCCGGCTCCGGCTGTAAATCGTGCAGGCTCAGGGTCAGACCGACCTTCAATTCGGGGCAAATCGCCTTGATGGCATCCCGCGCCGCGGCGTGGGCGCGCATAATGAGCAAATCGCCCTCCGGCGTGCGCTGCGTCTGGAAGGTCTGCGGGTTCTCGGTGCCGAAAAGCGCCAGTGATTCCGCGGCGGCTGCCTTGCGGTTTTCCAGCATCTTCTGCAAATTCATACCCATCTGCACGCTGCTTTCGGCCTGCCCGGCGGCTGCTCTGGCCGCGGCGGCCTTCTGCATCTGCATCATGTAGCGCTTCGAGATGGCAGCAATCTGCAGGCCCACATTGGCCTCGTTGATGGTGCAGATATAGTGCAGCTCATCGCCGAGAGCCTCCACAACCTTGACGGCATAGCGCTTGAAATAGTCAACCGTGCTCTCGGCCTCCCAGCCGCCGCGCTCAATCAGCCATTTGGGGCTGGAAAAATGATGCAGCGTCACCACGGGCTCAACACCGTGCTCGCGGCAGCAGCGGATCACCTTGCGGTAATGCTCCAGCTCGGACTCGTCAAAGCAGCCCTCCTGCGGCTCCACGCGCGCCCACTCGATAGAAAAACGGTAGGCATTCAGCCCGGCCCCGGCCATAAGGGCGATGTCCTCCTCGTAGCGGTGGTAGTGGTCTACGGCATCGTTGCTCGGCTCGGCAAAGCTGGAATGTTCCATCTGCTCCTGTGCCCACAGGTCGCTGTAGCGGTTGTTGCCCTCCACCTGATGCGCCGCCGTGGACGCACCCAGTAAAAACTCCTTGGGAAATTTCATAGTGTTGTCTCCTTGCGTTTGTGTTACGTCCATCATAAAGTGCGGAAATGCAAAGAAAATAATATGGCGTTTGTTTGGTCTGTCAGCAGAGCTGGTTGAGCTTTGTCAATAGCTGTGCAAACAGTGCCTCGCCGCCCGGCATCATGCCTTTCAAGTCGTTGAAGCTCTTGCCGGCAAGGAATGCGGCGGCAGGACCGTCCAGCATACCCGGCAGGGCAGCGGAAAGCACCGCCTTGGCGTCGGCGTCCGCCAGCATGGTGCGCAGCGGTGTGTCCATCGTAAAGCGCTGCGGGGTTAAATCGGTTTCAGTGGCGTAGGAATACTGATAGCTGCCGCTGCCCAGCGTGATGGAGCCTTCCTGCTCCGGCAGGAAAAGCTGTGCGGTGGTGTTGGCGGGGATTTCCACCTCCACGGTGATGAGATGGTTCAGGCACTGCCACGCAAGGCGCACCCTGCCGTAGGGGGTGGTGCGCAGGGCGCAAGCCTGCGTGATGCCATGAATCAGCTGTGGCTGCAGCGTAATGGTGCGGTAGCCCGGTTCAGCCGGGCGGATACCCACCAGCTGCTCCAGCAACCAGTCGCCCACGGCACCAAAGGCATAGTGGTTAAAGCTGTTCATGCCGCTTTCGTCAAAGCTGCCGTCGGGGCGGACGCTGTCCCAGCGCTCCCACATGGTAGTTGCGCCGCAGCGCACCTCATACAGCCAGCCGGGGAAATCCTCGTTCAGCAGCAGTTTTCCGGCAAGGTCATTGCGGCCGATTTTAGAAAGCGCGTCCATCAGAATCGGCGTGCCGATAAAGCCGGTTGTCAGGTGCCCCTGATGCTTGTCCAGATTCTGTACAAGGCTTTGGGCAATGCGGTCGCGGTGCTCCGTCCTGGCAAGGTCAAACAGAAGAATCAGCGCCAGCGCGGTCTGAGTTTCGCCCACCACGCGCCCGGTTGCGGTGATGTACTCCTGCTGGAAACCGCTGCAGATTGCGCGGTGCAGCGCGGTATATTCGTCTGCCTCCTGTGCTTTGCCCAGCACGGCCGCCGCCTTGGCAAGCAGCTGGGTACAATGTGCGTAGTAGGCGCTGGCAATCAGGTAGGCATCGGTGCTGCCACGGTTGCCGCGGCCCTCCTCGCGGTCAAGGGCCAGCCAGTCGCCGTGCTGAAAGCCGCACTGCCGCAGATGGTCGGGCGTTTCCTGACGGCGCATATATTCTACCCACGCTTTCATGCTGGGGTATTGCCGTTCCAGAATATCCCGTTCGCCGTAAAGCTCGTAGAGCGTCCACGGAATGGTGACGGCGGCGTCACACCAGACGGCAGCGCCGCCGCTGCCCTGTCCGTTCACGTTCGGCACGATGTGCGACACACCGCCGTCCGCGGCTTGTCCAATGGCAAGGTCGGCCAGCCACTTGCGGAAAAAGCGGTAGACGTCCTCATTCTGCGCGGCGGTGCGGCAGAAAACAGCAGCGTCACCGGTCCAGCCCAGCCGTTCATCGCGCTGCGGGCAGTCGGTAGGCACATCGACAAAGTTGGAGCGCTGGCCCCACACGATGTTCGCCCACAGGCGGTTGACCAGCGGGGAGGAGCAGGAAAATTGCGCGGTGGCGGCAGCGTCCGTACCCAGCACCAGCGCGGTGAAGGCGTCAAGCGGCGGGTTGCCGCCCATGCCTGCAATCGAGACATAGCGGAAGCCGTGGTAGGTGAAGCGGGGGACAAACGTATCCTTGCCGCCGCTGCACACAAAGGTATCGGTGGCCTTGGCGGTGCGCAGGTTGGCAGTATACAGGCTGCCGTCCGGCGTCAGGGCCTCAGCAAAGCGCAGGGTGATTTTCTGCCCTGCCGCGCCCTGCCAGTCCAGCCGGACAACACCGGCCATATTCTGACCGAAATCCAGAATCGGCGTACCGTCCGGCGCATGCAGCAGCTGCACAGGGGCGCGGCGCTCGAGCACGCGCACCGGCTCGCATTGCTGGGGAACCAACGCCGGGGCATGGGCGTTCAGATTTTCTGCAAGGACAACCGGCTGCGGTGCAGTTGGCACAGCGGTGCGGTCGATGCGCTCACCGTGGTAGAACTCCGCCTCGCGGTGCTGCCCAAGGTACCACTGCCAGCGCGCATCGGTGGCAACCGTGACGCGGTGGCTGTCCATGCAGGTGAGAGAAAGCTCGGCAAAGATGGCCGTCTGCTTGCCGTACACCTGCCGCGTTCCGTTCAGATAACCGGCATACCAGCCGTTTGCGGTGGTGATTTCCAGCGTGTTTTCCGGCTGAATCAGCGCCGTGACGTCATATACCTGATATTGCAGGCGGCTGGCGTACTCGGTCCAGCCGGGGGCAAACCAGTCCTGCGAGACCTCCTGCCCGTTCAGCCGCACGGTATAGATTCCGCAGGCGGAAAGATACAGCCTTGCCTTCTGCACAGGCTCGGCAGAAAAATGTCGCACAAAAACAGGACATTCGCTGTGATTTTCCGTCAGGGTGTGGGTAATCCACTGCGCGGTGAGAAAGCGCGGCGCAAACAGTGCCGTGGAAAATTCGGCCTTGCCCTGCGCGGACTCGCCGTGGTTATCCCAGACAGTCAGCTCCAGTGTGTAGCGGCATTCCTCGTTCAGCGGCGGGCCAGCATAGCGGACGGCGGCACTCTCACTGCCTGTGATGCGCCCGCTGTCCCAAAAGGGCATCAGGCCGTCCCTGATACAAATCCGGTAAGCGGTCTGGTGTACGTTCCGGCGGTCGCTTTCGAGCTGCCAGCCCAGATACGGCGTCGGCTCACTCAATGCGGCAGGGTTCTCCTGCCGGTCAATCAGAATTTTGGAAACCTTCAGCATAGCTTTCCTCCTGTTTATTCCCCGGCGCACGCCGCATCCAGTGCGTGCAGCACCTCCGGCGGCAGGGCCTGACCGCCCATCGAAAGCAGCTTCTTCAGGCTCATGCTCTTCATCTGGGCCAGCATCGGGCTTTCCAGCATCGGTCCCAGCACCTTTGCCAGCACGGCGCGGGCTTTCTCGTTTTCCAGCAGGGTGCCCAGCGGCAGGTCGGCGGCACTGGGGGCAGCCTCATGCACAGGCAGAGACTGCGCAGCAACAGGGGTGAAGCCGATGCCCAGCTCGGCCACCAGCTCGCCCAGCGTCACGCGCAGCAGCGCACCCTTGGCACCGCCCTCGCTGCGGATAATTGCCATAGCGGCACCGTCATACAGCGGGCAAACCGGCCCGGCAAAGGGGAGCAGGCGGTCGGGCTTGGGGTCGGCGGTGCCCAGCGCGGCCAGTGTGCCGCCGCCCAGCAGCTCCACCTTGATTTCGCGCCGGTCGGCAAGAACCGGGTTTCCGGCGGCGTCAACGCACTGAATCTGCACAAAGCAGAGGTCTTTTCCGTCCGCGGCGATGGCGGGGCGGTCGGCCGTCAGGCGCAAAGCGGCGGTTTTGCTTGCGGTTGCCAGCGTGTCGCGGCCTGTTTCGGTGCCGTTTTTATAGCTGACGGCCTCCAGCGTGCCCGGCTCATAGGCAAAGCGGAACACCGCAAGGTACTCCTGCGCTTCGGTGCAAGGCTTGCGGCCGAGGGAACGACCGTTCAGCAGCAGCTCTACCTCGTCGGCGTCGGCGTAGATATTGACTTCCACGTCCTGCCCCTCGCAGCCGGGGAAGGTGTAGTTGCGCTGCACCGGCAGCCACGCCCACGAAAGCCGTGCCAGATGCTTGTCAACCAGCTCGGGCGGCAGGCAGAAGATATGCGGCGCGGCGTTGCCCCAGATTACATCGCGGTAATAGCTCTGCGGGCGCTTGCGGCCCAGCAAGTCAAAGTCGCCGCAGTTGGCGGTCAGCCACGGCCATGCGGGCTGGCTGGGGCGCGGCTCGGCGCTGACCTCCCAGCGGCCGACGCCGACCTCACCGATGTAATCCCATGCCGTCCAGACAAAATCGCCGATGACATTGACATTGTCACGCGCGCCCTGCCAGCTCAGCAGTGCGGCGCGGGGGTAGCTCTCGGAGCCGTAAATCACGCGGTCGGGGTACTTTTCGGCATCGTAGGCGTAGCGCGCCACCTTATAGTTGTAGCCTGCCACGTCCAGCGGGGCAAAGTAGGGCGCGGTGCCCGGGCCCCAGATGTCGCGCCCCTCAGCAAAGGTGTCGTAGGCCATATTCAGCGCCTGGTTGCCGGTGGTGCCGCCTGCGGGGCGGTTGCCGTATTCCGAGAACAGCGCGCAGGCCGTGGCCGATACCGGGCGGCTTGCGTCCAGCGAACGCACCTTGTCGGCCAGCCGCTTTGCCCATGCAAAGCCGTCCGCCGTGCCGTCGCGCTCCTCCACCTCGTTGCCGGTGCTCCACATCACAATGCAGGGGTGGTTGTAGTCGCGGGTAATCATATCCTCAAGGTCTTTTTCCCAGCACTGCTCAAAGGTGACATGCAGGCCAAAGCTGGTGCGGCCCATGACCCACTCGTCAAAAGCCTCCTCCACAACCAGCATACCCAGCTCATCGCAGGCGTTCAGGAACGCCGGGCCAAAGGGGTTGTGCGCGGCGCGGATGGCATCAAAGCCGCTTTCCTTCATCAGGCGAATCCGGCGGCGCTCGGCGGCGGCATGGTCAGCCGAACCGAGAATGCCCAAGTCATGGTGGATGCAGCCGCCCTTCATCGTGCGGGGCTGGCCGTTCAGCAGCAGGCCGGTCTTGCTGCTTACCTGAATGGTGCGGATGCCAATGCGCTGCTCTGCCGTGTCGGCGGTGCCGTTGGCGGTGACGGTCACGCGCAGGATGTAGAGGGCGGGTGTTTCCGGCGTCCACGGCGTAATGCCGTTGGCGGCAAGCTGCACCGTTCCAAGGCCCTCTGCCGTAGCCAGCACCTGCCCCTCTGCGTCCGCCAGCTCATAGGTTACGCTGTCCGCCGTGCCGGTCAGTGCGGTGCTGACCTCTACCACAGCGCTGCTGCCGTCCAGCGCGGCGGTGGTGGCGCGGATACCGTGCGGCGCGGCGCTGACAGCCCCCGCCATGTGCAGCCACACGCTGCGGTAGATGCCGCAGCCCACATACCAGCGGGAGTTAGGCTTGGTGCGGTTGTCGGTGTAGACGGTGATTTCATTATCGCCCGCCTGCAGCAGATTCGTCACCTCCACCCAGAAGCCGGTATAGGGGTTGTTGTGCTTGGCGATCGGCTTTTTGTTCAGCCAGACCTCGGTAATGCCGGCAATGCCCTCAAATTCCAGCCAGAAGCGCTGGCCGATGATTTCCGGTTCCACGGTAAAGCTCTTGCGGTAGTAAAGACCGGCGCAGGCCATAAAGCCCTCATCCAGCCCGGTCGCTGCCTCGGGCGAGCGTGCCTTTTCCACGGCGTAGTCATGGGGCAGGCTTGTTTTTTTCCAGCCCTGCAGCATACCCACCATCAGGGGGTTCTGCAGGCTGCTTTCAAGATATTCCCAGTTCTGGTTCAGGTCAAATCGTTGCATAATGTTCTCCTTTGCAGTGAGGTTCTTGTGGGTGTGCTATTTGCTTGTCTCTATCATACAGAGCTTTGCCCGGGTAAAACAGTAATAGATTTGCCTTGAAAGTCAAAAATTCGCCTTGTTGGGAAAACAAGACGAATTTTTGACATTTGTGACTATTTTATTGTTGTTCAGGACTGGGCGATGGGCGCTATAATGCAGACAGAAGCTCTTATTGCTTCTGGCGATATTCCAACGGCGAGCAGCCGACCACCTCGTGAAAGATCTTGCCGAAGTAGCTGCGGGAGCAGAAATGCAGTCTGTCGGCAATCTCCTGCAGGGAAAGCCCGGTGGTGGTCAGCAGCAGCTTGGCGCGCTCAATGCGTACATATTTGATATAGTTTGTCAGGCTGGTGTGCATCTCCCGCTTGAATTTCTTTGTCAGGTAGTATTCGGCGTAGCCAAAGCGCTTGGCCAGCTGGTCGATGGGAATTTCCTCCTCGGCGTGCAGCTCAATATACGCGCAGCAGTCCTGTATCTGCTTGGACACCTCCGGGTTGGTGCGGCAGCGGTGTACCCGGTGTACAAAATCCGCGTACATCGTGGTGGAAAGCTCGCCCAGCTCCGTGCTGTCCTTGGCATCGGTGGCGCGCTGAATGTAGGCATCGCCCAGCGTATAGCCTTCCTCAGGGGAAAGGCCGCCTTCAATGGCAGCACGGCAGCACATCGAGATGAATACAATCACCGAGATCCGCGCCTGCCCCAGAATTTCGTTGGTGTCAACCTTGACGCCGTTGCTGACGCTGTTGGCCTGATTGACCACAAGGGCGTAGTTCAGATCGCCCTCGCGCACCATGCGCAGCAGCGCCTGCTCGGTTGTCCAGACCTTATGGCGGTCGCGTGTGGAAAGCTGCTCCTCCACATCAACGGTTCCGTAATCCTCATCTGTAATGTTGTATATGTCAAAGGTGTTTTTCTGCACACCGGTCACGCAGTAATTCAGCGTGATGGCATAGTGGTTCATGATGTTCGTGGCAAGGGTCGGCAATGCTTTCAGAGCCTTTTCAATCTGCATGGTGGTCTCCACACTGAGATTCAGATTCTGCAGCTGCCGCATAGCCAGCTCCATATTGCGCAGAACGGAGTTCTCGGTAAAATAGGGGCCAATCAGGTAGACCATTTTTACCTTGCCGCCGTCCGTTTCTGCCGCAGCACACCACTGCAGGCCAATGGAGGAGGCAATCTGCATGGGCGTATCGGGCAAAAGGTGATCATACAGCCGCTTTTTGCAGCCGAACAGCTCAAATACCTGTGCCAGAACTTCTTCCTCGGGGCAGTTACTGTACACAAGCCGGCCGCAGTCATTGTAGGCCCACAGGTACAGCGGCCCTGCACACTGAATCATATCCTTATAAAGCTGCAGATTCTGCCGGACATCCATTTGCATTGTCCCTCCGTGTTTTACAATTTAAGTGGATTCATTTTAACATATTTTTCCTGTGCCGACAAGAACGTCCGCCAACCCACCGCAGAAAGGAGCGTCCTGTGAGAATGAAAAGAAGCTATTGCAACCCGCTTGACCTTGGCTACCGCTACCAGCATATGATGGAAAACGGAAAGCGGATTGCCTACCGTGAGGCTGCTGACCCGACACTGATTTACTTTAAGGGTGTCTACTATCTGTTCGCGTCGATGTCGGGCGGATTCTGGCACAGCAGCGATTTGACCGACTGGAAATACCACACCAACCGTGATTTGCTGATTTATGATTATGCGCCGGATGTGCGCCAAGTGGGGGAGTACCTGTACTTCTGTGCCTCGCGCCGCGGCGAGAACTGCCCCATCCTGCGCACAAAGGACCCGCTGTCTGATACGTTTGAGCAGGTCAGTGCGCCGTTTGATTTCTGGGACCCCGACCTCTTCTGTGACGATGACGGCCGTGTCTATCTGTACTGGGGCTGCGGCAACACCGACCCCATCTATGGAATCGAGATGGACCCGGACACCATGCTGCCCATCGGGGAGCGCCGCGAGCTGATTTTTGAGCAGGCGGACACGCTGGGCTATGAGCGCTGCGGCGAGAACGGAAATGTCCCGCCCAAGGAGACAAGCCCGGTGTATCAGGCACTGAAGTCCTTTGTCAACCCGGCCACCGGGGAGCTGCAGCTGCCGCAAACACTGCCCGCGGGCGGCGGTTTCAATCGGGAAAAGCTCGTCAAAATGTTTCGTTCGATTGGCAAGCCCTACATCGAGGGCGCCTTTATGACAAAGCATAACGGCAAGTACTATCTGCAATATGCCTCCCCGGCCACCCAGTTCAACACCTACTGCGATGGCGTCTATGTGGCCGATGCGCCGCTCGGGCCGTTCACGCTGCAGCAAAGCAACCCCTTTTCCTCCAAGCCGGGCGGCTTTATGCAGGGCGCGGGGCATGGCAGCACGATACAGGATGCCGATGGGAATTTCTGGCACGCCTCGACCATGCGCGTCAGTGTGAATCACGATATGGAACGCCGCGTCGGGCTCTTTCCGGCAGGCGTGGATGCGGATGGCGTGCTGTTCTGCAACCAGAATTTTGCGGATTACCCGCTGTGCATCCCAGACGGAAAATTTGACCCGTGGAGCGTGCGTCCGGCGTGTATGCTGCTCAGCTATCAGAAGCCGACAGCGGCCTCCTCAACGGCAGAGGGCAGCGCCCCGGCGCTGGCCGCGGACGAAAACTGCCGCACATGGTGGAGCGCAGCAGACGCTCGGCCCGGCCAGTGGCTTTCGGTGGATTTGGAGAAGGTCTGCGACATCCACGCCATACAGGTGAATTTTGCGGATGAAGCATTGTCGGTGGACTACCCGGAGAACCTGTACTGCCATCAGAGCGGCGGCGCGCGGTATATCGAAAAGGAACCGCAAATCAGCCGTTATACGCTGGAAACCAGCACGGACGGCACCACCTGGCAGCTGCTGCAGGAGGTATCCCATGAGGGCAGCAATGCCTATTTCCCGCTCCCGGAGCGTGTCCGGGCGCGTTACATTCGCCTGACCGGCGGGGCACTGCCCTATGGGCAGACGCTGCGCATCAGCGGTCTGCGCATTTTTGGCTTCGGCGGCGGTGCTGCCCCGGCACAGGCACAGGTCACCGTACACCGCACCGACCCCATGAATGCATTGGTGCAGTGGCAGCCGCTTTCTGAGATGAGCGCGCAGGGGTGCAATATCCGCTATGGCATTGCACCCGATAAGCTCTACCAGAGCTGGCTGGTCTACGGCGTGCAGGAGCTGGATTTGTCCACCCTGATGGCGGGGCAGGACTACTATCTGCGGGTAGACAGCTTTAATGAAAACGGAATTACCGAGGGCAGCCTGCTGTATTGCCCGGCGGAGAATCATAAATAATTGCAAGGAGTTTGGGATGATGAGAAAACAAATTCTGTGGAACAGTGACTGGCTGTTTGCACGCGGGGACACCCCCGAGAAAGCAACCCCGGTCACACTGCCCCACACCTGGAACGCCAAGGACGGACAGGACGGCGGCAATGACTACTACCGCGGCACCTGCCTTTACACAAAGGCGTTTGCCGCCCCCGCCCACAGTGACAGCGAGGAGGTCTGGCTGGAATTTGAGGGCGTTGCCATGACCGCCGTGGTCACGCTGAACGGTCATGAGTTGACCCGGCATGAGGGCGGCTACGCCACCTTCCGTGTCAATCTGACGCCCGCGCTGGCCGCGCAGAACACCCTGACCGTCGCCGTGGACAACGGCAAAAACCGCACGGTCTACCCGCAGAAGGCCGACTTCACCTTCTACGGCGGCATCTACCGCCCGGTGCATCTGCTGGTTGTGCCCAAGGCACACTTTGCGCTGGACTACCACGGCGCGCCCGGCCTGCGCGTTACCCCTGTGCTGAGCGCCGATTTAAAAACCGCTGAAATTCACGCTGAGGCGTGGGTTACCGGCACCGCGCAGAGCGTGCAGTTCACGCTGGGCGAAGAGACGCTTTCCGCGCCTGTCACGGACAGCAAGGCCGAGGGTACGTTCAAGCTCGAAAACGTCCACCTGTGGGATGGCGTCAATGACCCGTATCTGTACAAAATGCAGGCCACGCTCGATAGCGGCGATGCCGTGGAAGCCAATTTCGGCTGCCGCACGATTGCCTTTGACGCGGAGAAGGGCTTTATCCTGAACGGCCGCCCCTACCGCCTGTGCGGCGCGGCGCGGCATCAGGACCGCCAGGGCCTTGGCAACGCACTGACCGAAAAAGAGCACGACGAGGATATGGCCCTGCTGCGCGAGATGGGCGCGAACACCGTGCGCCTAGCCCACTACCAGCACGCGCAGTATTTCTACGACCTGTGCGATAAATACGGCCTTGTGGCGTGGGCAGAAATCCCCTACATCACCGAGCATATGCCCGAGGGCCGCGCCAACACCCTCTCCCAGATGACTGAACTGGTTGTGCAGAACTACAACCATCCGTCCATCGTCTGCTGGGGGCTTTCCAATGAGATTACCGGCAGCGGCAAGACGGAGGATCTGGTCGAAAACCACAAGCTGCTCAACGACCTCTGCCACAAGCTGGACGCCACCCGCCCCACCACCATGGCGCACATCTTTATGCTGGATGCCAATGACCCGCTGGTATTCCTGCCCGACATCCGCAGCTACAACCTCTATTATGGCTGGTATGTAGGGGAGTGGGACCAGAACGATGCGTGGTTTGATGAGTTCCACAAGAACCACCCCGATGCCGTGATTGGCCTGTCCGAGTACGGCGCGGATGCAAACCCCGCCTACCAGAGCGCCAAGCCCGCCAAGGGCGATTGGAGCGAGGGCTATCAGGCCGTCTACCACGAGCACATGCTCAAAATGTGGGCAGATCGGCCCTATATCTGGGCGATGCACTGCTGGAATATGTTCGACTTCGGCGCGGATGGCCGCAATGAGGGCGGCAAGCCCGGCCAGAACCAGAAGGGCCTTGTCACCTTTGACCGCAAGACGAAAAAGGATGCATTCTACATTTATAAGGCCTACCTGAGCAAGGAGCCGTTTGTGCATATCTGTGGCCGCCGCTATGCCGACCGCACCGAGAGCGAAACCGAAATCAAGGTCTATTCCAACCAGCCGCGTGTGACGCTGTTTGTGGACGGCAAGGAGTTTGCCGCGCAGGACGGCGACAAGATTTTCAAATTCACGGTGCCGATTTCCGGCGAGCATACAATCGAAGCCCACAGCGGTGCCTGCAGCGATACCATTGCCATCCGCAAGGTCGATAAGCCCAACCCCGCCTACGTGAAAGCGGGCGGCGAGGTTGTGAACTGGTTTGACCGCGAGGACGAGATTGTCAAGGAGGGGTATTTCTCCATCAAGGATTCTATGGGAGATGTCAAGGCCCATCCGCAAGCCTCTGCTGTGCTGAATGAGCTTATTGCCCCGCTGCAGGCCAAGGCTGCAGCCGCCTACGGTGATGTTGCTAAAAATATTCAGATTCCCGAATCCATGCAGCGCATGATGGACAAGATGAGCGTGGAGGCCACCCTGAAGCAGATGGGTAAGCTGGTCACACCCGCCTTTGTACATGAGCTGAACGCCGCATTGAATCAGGTAAAAAAGGAGGGGTGAGCGCAGGACCTGTAAGGCAGTGCCACAACTGCATTGAAAATTTTGTAAAAAGAAAGAGAGAAACAATACTATGGCTAACAAGAAAAACGACCCCAACCATCTCGGTTTCGGCCGCCTGATGGCGTGGAAAAGTTCGGACATTGCTATGGCCGGTCTGAACGTAATCGTTCTGGGCTATCTGAGCATTTATTGCAGCGACACCCTTGGCATTGCACCCGCAGTTGTGGGCACTGTGCTGATGGTAAGTAAAATCATCGACGCTTTTACGGATATTTTTGCGGGCTGGCTGGTCGATAACACCCATACCAAGCTGGGCAAGGGCCGCCCCTATGAGCTTGCCATTGTCGGCGTTATGCTCTGCTCTCTGGGCCTGTTCTCCGGCAGCCCTGCATGGAGCAACACGCTGAAAGTTGTGTGGATTTTCTGTATGTACACGCTGGTGTTCTCCATCTTCACCACCCTGCGCGGTGCGGCCAACACACCGTACACCATCCGCCACTTCAGCAACAACCCCATCCTGATTCGCAAGGTTGCCTCCTACGGCGGCATTATCACGATGGCCGGTTCGATGATCGTCAGCATCCTGTTCCCCATCGTAATGAGCAAGCTGGCCACCAGCGCCGGCGGCTGGCGTACCACTGTGGCAATCTTTGTCCTTCCCCTGCTGCTGATTTCTCTGCTGCGTTTCTTCTTCTGCAAGGAGGATTCCAGCGTGGACGGTGGTGACGAGCAGTTCCAGCCGGTCCGTCTGAATGAGATTTTCTCGATGTTCCGCCGCAACAAATATGTCTGGCTGTATGCCATTATTATGCTGTGCTATAACATCAGCACCTCTCTGGCCGTTACGACCTACTACTTCAAGTACATCATCGGCAACACCGCTATGATGAGCGTTACCTCCATTTTCAGCATTGTGCTGCTGCCGCTGATGCTGGTATTCCCGTGGATTATGAAGAAAATCGGCGGTATGAGCAAGATGGTCGGTGCTTTTGCCTGCATCGGTATCGTTGGTTACATCATTGTTTTCGTCTCCGGCGCAAACCTGACCGGCGTCCTGCTCGGCGGTGTGCTGGGCGGCCTGGCCGGTCTGCCTTTGGCATACTACGGCGTTCTGTTCATTATGAACTGCTGCACCTATAACGAGATGATTGGCCTGCCCCGCATGGATGGCTCTGCCGGTATTCTGGCAAACTTCATGGGCAAGTGCGGCGGTGCTATGGGCAGCTTCATCACCGGCATCCTACTCAGCGTCGGCGGTTACATTGCCGCAGAGGGTACGGTTGATCAGCCCGCAAGCGCACTGATGATGATTCGCATTGACTATGCGCTCGTCCCCGCCGTGCTGATGATTGTGATTGCAGCCTGCTCCTTTGGCTTTATGAAGCTGGAAAAGAAAATCCCCGCATGGGAAGCCGCCCAGAAGGCCAAAGCCGAGGCCGCCCCGGCTGAAAACGCCTGAAACAGAAATGATTGATTTATAAAACAGTTCTGAAATAACAGACCACGCATTTCCCGGCAAGGGGAGATGCGCGGTCTGTCTTTTTGCAGATAAAGAGTATCAAACAAAGAAAATCACTTGAAAAAGTGTTTATTAAAATGGAGTGACATCAACTGGCGCAAGCGTACAATCCATGTACAGCGGGGTGTGGTCAAACTTAGCCACCAAGAATCAATCACTAAGGACCCCAAGACCAGCAGCGGTGATCGCATGGTGTATTTGAGTAAAGAAATGTGCCAGCTACTCAAGGCGTGGCGGAAAGAGTGTGAGTGGGATAGAGCGCAGACAGCAAATGAAACCGTTGACGATAATGATTATTTGTTTCGCCAGCCTAACGGCAAGCCGATGAACCCTTGCACATTTACCTACAGATTCAAGCTGATTTTGAAAGCCAACAGCTTGCCGCTGGATTTGAATGTGCATAGCTTGCGCCACACGAACGCCAGCCTGCTGATTGCTCAGGGCGTGGATGTGCGCACGGTGGCTAGTCTGTTAGGACACGCACAGGCAAGTACAACGCTGGATATTTATGCCCACGCCTTTGACAAGAACAAACGCAAGGCGCAGGAAAAGTTGGGAAAGGCGATTGGATTATGAGAAAAATCAAGCTGACGCGCGCCAATAAAATTATTTTGCTGAAAGCGCTGGGCGATTACTATTATCGGCAGAGAGCCATGAACACAGGTTGGCGTGAAACTGGATATTTGATACTCAAAGTAGATTCTCTCCCGGTGGGTAAAAAAGCAGTTTTCACCAGTGAGGAAGTCTGTCTTGCAAGAAACGCTGTAAATCAGCTGCGAAACAAGAAAATTGAGCAGGGGCAGTACACAGACGCCACTGATGATATGTTGCTAAAATTATTCTGAAAAAATCAAAAAAGAAAAACCTCATTGCAAAAAAACATTGCAATGAGGTTTTCTGGTGCGACCGGGAGGATTCGAACCTCTGGCCTTCCGGGTCGGAGAACTACGACAGGGCAGTATAGACTGGCGTTGAAACGTAATATTTGTCGGTTCCACCCAACTGCACCCAGAACAAGAAAAAGCCCATTGTTGAATGTCACAACAGGCTTTTTCTGTATTTTATAGTGCTACTGCACCGTAGTGGTCAAATGGTGGTCAACTTTTCAGCAAAAAATATGCAATGTTTCATAGAGCAGCGCCTTCCTGACTCAGACTGGCTCACGAGTTCGCTCGCAGATCAGCTCGCCGGTCTTGCGGTCAAGCTGAACCACGCGGATGGCGCCGGGGGCAATGCCTTTTTCCACCCAATCCATCATGGCGCGCATTCCGTCAGATTCCGAGATGCCGGGGCCGTTGCCGATGCAGTTGCCGTGGTTGTCGCCCGGTCCTAAATACACACGGCAGAATTGTCTTACGACATCCTCGCCCATGATCGTTTTCATTCTTTCATAATAGTCGATGGTGCCGTCCACCGGGATCAGGGGATCGTCCAGCCCGTGGTCGATCATCAGCTTGCCACTGTGGGCGGCAAAGGCACGCAGATCCGCATTGTCTGCTGTGACCTTGGGGAAAGCTGCCAAGCTACGGTCAAAGAGCGTTTCAAACCCCGCAAGGTCGATATCCCGAAAATCGGCTTTGGGGTCATCCAGGACCCACCGGGCATAGGTCGTACACAGGGCAAAGGGCTTTGCCCGGAGGAACGGCAGGATAAATGAAATGGAGAAAACGGGCAGACCCGTACACCAATGGATGGAGCCGGGGCGGAACCCATACCAAAGCCGTTCGCCGTTTGCCCGGTGCGGTCCGTCCCACATATCCTGGATCACGGCGGCATCGGCCTGCGTAATCACGCCCTGCTTTGTTTTTTGCCCAACAAGGGTGAAAGGATCAAACGCTACCCGCCCACTCATCTGATAGTATTTCTCACTGCCGCCCACACTCTCCTGAACAGCTTTGGCAAAGGCGGTTAGCTTGTGATATTTCAGCGGCGCTTTGTGTTCGTTTGCTGCAGCCATGGGCCAGAATCCGGCAATCAGGAACTTTGTCCAGTTGATGACAGGACAGCTTGCCCAGATGCCGTCATAGTCCTCCGGGAACTCTTGGGCCTCCACCATGCTCTGCCGTCCTCCGCCGGAGCCGCCGTTCATATAGGCGTATTGGATGGGGCGCTCATGCAGAATTTCCGCAACGGCTTTTCCGAACACGGTCATATTGTGGGTGGCATTGGCACGCCAGTTTTCCATGCGTTCCCTGACCATCTGCCCGTTTTTATCTACCGCCCAGTTCGAGCCATACTTTTCATTGCCGGCATCGCAGGTGGCAGCGGTGAATCCATTGATGACCGCAAACGGTAGCGTCCACCCCCGCTGCCCATTATTGGGCTGGGTAATCTGGCTCGCACCACCGGTACAGGTGCCGCCGCCTGCGGTGCCTGCAAAACGGTCGTTCCAGGCAAGCGGCGACCATACGATAATATTTTCCCATTCCGTTCCGGTGCAGTGTTCGATCAGTACCTCGCAGTACGGAGGCAGTCCGGTCACTTTTCCGTTGTTCCACAGCAGCTTGACCAGCCAGTTGAGCTTTGCCTTGTAGCTGCCGGTTTCATTGACGGTCACGGAGGTAACCTTAAATCGTTCCCCGGGCAGTCTTTCCGCCAATGCCTTTTGCACATACGCCTGACTGCAACGCTGCCGGATTCCGGCGGTTTCCGTCAAAGTGGATGTATCAAAAAAATGGATGTTATCGCGTTCCTTCATTTTGGAACTCCTTTCCGTGTTCTTCTCCGAACACATAGTCACCACTGCCTACGCAGAATTCCTGTCCCCACCATTGCACGACTGCGGAAACGCCGCAGGGAATGGAAACCTTCAGGGTTTGTGTGTTCCAGGAAACGAGAATATTTCCATATTCGCATTGAAAACGCCTGCGGCAATGCTCCAGTGGAAGTGTGTCCGGCTCCGGGCGGATTTCAATTCTCCGGAAACCGGGTTCCAATGGCCGTATCCCGGCTACATTTGCGAAAACCCATGCATCCACGCATCCAAAGGCATAGTGGTCATAGCTGGTGATATTCGGTTCCGTATCAGGCAGTATCGCGTCCCAGGTTTCCCAGATTGCAGTGGCGCCCTGCTCTACCTCATACAGCCACGAGGGCTGCCGGGTCTGAAAGAGCAGAGAAATTGCCAGATCTCTGCGCCCGATTTTCGTAAAGGCATCCAGCAAAAAGGGTGTTGCCAGGAAGCCGGTGTCCAGACATCCGTGGTTTTTCTCCAATAGAGCGACCAAGATCTGTCCAAACCGTTCCGTAAGTTTCTCGGGAACCAGATCAAGCGCCAGCATCAGCACATAAGCACCCATGTGATCGCTGATGAGCTGACCATCCCGGATCAGCGCCTTTTGAATCGCGCCCTTCATCTGCTGGGCAGTATCTGCGTAGTATTCTGCATCCGGTTTTTCAAGAATACGGGCAACCTCCGCCATCATGCGAATGGAGAGATATCCGAAAATCGGAGCGATATAGTAGGCGGAGCCTTCGCAGGCTTCCCGCTGGGAAATCCCCTTCTTGTCGCTGGGGATCAGCCACTCTCCAAAGTGAAATCCGGTGTTCCACAGAAACCGATCCACTTCTTCCGGCAGCTTTGGATCACCCCGCCGGGCTTGGGCAGTGCGGAGAACATACTTGCACCAGTTTGTCATGCTCTCATATTGCCGTTCCAGAATGCTTCGGTTTCCGGTTATCCAGTACATGGTGTAGGGGACGATTACGGCGGCATCCGACCAGCCCGCCACGCCCACGGGCGGTTCATCCCCAAAATCATGGGCATTGGCTGCCATCAAGCGCCGGTAAGGTGCGGTTTCCGGCACGGTAATGGGTACAGCGCCGTTGGCAGCCTGGGTCGCAGACAAGTTCCTGAGCCAACTGCTTAAAAACGGGGTCATTTCCTCATTGAGCATGGCTGTTTGCGCGTAAATCTGGATATCCCCGGTGAATCCGCCCTTTTCCCGGCTGGGACAGTCGGTTGGAACAGAAAGCATATTGCTACGCTGCGACCAGCGGATATTCTGATAGAGTCGGTTCAGCCGGCTATCGGAACAGGAGAACTCTCCCAGATTTTCTTTTGCGGTGGAAAGCACCACTGCCGTAAAATCTTTCTTTCGGACAGCATCCAAGCCGCTGACGCGGATATACCGGAACCCGTGAAAGGTAAAGGCTGCTTCATAAAGGCGCTCTGTCCCATCGGAAACATAGATATCCTTTTGAGGCGCGATCATGGTGTTGCGGTAATTCCCCTCGCGGTCTGTCACCTCAAAGTATTCAAATGTGAGTTCTGTTCCCCTGGGAGCATTCACCCAAATGCGCGCCCTTCCGCACATGATTTGTCCAAAGTCAACGATCCATTCTCCTTTGGGTGAACGGTAGACCTCTTTCGCAGGGAGCATGGCCACGGGTCGTACCGGGTCCATGGGCTGGACGCAAAGATTATCCAAAGAAAATCCGCACAGAGAAACCGCCTGCGGCGTCCCGGCAGGATGGCAGGCATCCTGCTTTTCTCCCAGAAACAGATCGGAATATTCGCAGATTCCCACCGAACTGGCTTCCGTTCCGTCAGAGCAAATTGTTTGAACGCGGCCATCCCGGTATTCGATTTCCAACTGGTACAAAATTGCCGGTTTGCCGCTGTCTTGCGTAATTTCCTGCCTGGTCTGCGGGCAGAAATACCATCCGTCCGCCACAAGGAAAGACAATGTATTACGCCCCTGCCGCAGCAGCGCCTCCACAGGATAAACTTGATAATACAGAATTTTATTGTAAACGGTGTGTTCCGGCGCAAATTCCCGGTCGTCCGGGCGTTCTTCGTTCAGGAAAACACGGTAGACGCCGTGCGCGGTGGCGTACAGCCGTGCCTTGCAGACCTCGCCGTCCACAAGAAATTGCTTTGTAAAGCGGACAGGCGGTCTTACCGGCCAAAAGGGCGGCATGGGAATTGCGGGACGATCCATGACACTTTCAACCCACCGCGCCCTCCAGCTTGTGCTGTCCAGCAAAGCGGTTTCAAAAAAGCCCTCTGCGCAGCCGGCATTCCCGAAACAGTCCCATACCGTGACCTGCCAGAAATACCGTGTCCGTTCTGCCAGACGTTTTCCTTCATAGGGAATAAAGCTCTGCTGATCGGATAGGGTGTAGCCGCTGTCCCAGACGGTTTCTTGCCCGGTTCGGACGAGGATTCGGTATGCCTGTTGGGTCACATTCCTTTCCCGGCTGGACAGCATCCAGCTAAAGTCCGGTGTTTCGTCAATCCCAATGGGATTTTCCCGATGAAGCACCCGCAAATGGGTCACCTGCAAGGTCTGATGATCCGGCAGATACTGCTCCTGAATGGCCATGTCAAAATAGGAAAGAGTGGTTTCCACTCCCCAATGCAGATTCCGCATGGGACCAACGACGGGAAGGGTAACTGTTTCCCTTGCTTTCGGAAGTTCGTTACGGATACAGTTGAGGATGGTTTTTAGGTATTCCTTCGGCAGACCGCATCGGTCATGGGCAGTATACATGACGGAAAAATCTGGTTCGTTCAACTGTTCCAGCAGTCTGCAATGTTCTTCCAGCGGTACCGTTGGTGTCAGCCCATACAGCAGGCGCCGGGCGCAGGTATCCCCAGAAAGAAGCGTCCCGGTTTGCGCGTCCAGGAAAAGAACGCTGCCCAGGGTGTGACCCGGTAAAGCAATCACGCGAAGTTCCCGCCCACCCAGATCGATCCGCTGTCCGTCCGCAAGCGGGTGAAGACAAACATCCATCGGGGCGGAAAGCCCGGGAATCCCATCCTTCACGAGGCTGTGATCCGCCGGGTGGAGCCATACCTCGGAAACGGTGTCCAAATGGTACACATGATCCGGGTGTCCATGGGTCAGCAGCACCTGCACAGGCATTCCGGCGATGGAACAGGCATAAGGATACAGCTCCGGCGTGTCCACCGCCAGGTCGATCAGTGCTGCCCGTTCTTCTCCGACGACAAGATAAGAATTCTGCGTTGCCTGTCCCGGAGCGTCAGAAAAGCCATCTTCATTCGGTCCGTGCAGAGCATCCGAGATACGAAAAACTCCCTCCGCTATCTCTGTATGGAATAATCGGCACTCCATGAAAACACCTCCTATGCACGAATCGTTTCAATCTCCCGGATCGCCTTGTCAAAAGCCTCCGTGGGCATACGGAAGAGCTGCGCCCGGTATCTGGAATCATTCAGGCATTTGCTCATAGCCTCGGCATCGGCGCGATCTGTCCCCGCCACAATTTCCGGCACATACTTTTTCAAAACCGCGACAGCCCGGTCATCCTCAAACAACCGTTCATAGGGCGTGGAGCCGGAATAGAGCGCCCGGTAATCCCGCTGCGTCCGGATTTGGAAATCATAGCTGCCTGCGGTCAGCAGCTTGCTGTCCTGTTCTGGCAGGAATACTTCTGCTTCGCAGCCAAAGGGGATTTCAATGTGGAAGGTCAGACTTCCGTCGTCCTCGATATTCCAGCTGGACACATACCTGCCTCCGGCACTGTCAAAGCTGCACGCCATATGCCCCAGACGAATCTCAGGACAGGGCGCGATTTTCGCCTTTCGGAAGCCGGGTGCTGCAGGTTGGATTCCGGCGCTGTACCGATACAGGAATTCCACCACGCTGCCGTAGGAATAGTGGTTCAGACTGTTCATACCCGTGCCGCTGATGGAGCCGTCCGGCAGGATGCTGTTCCACCGTTCCCAGATGGTGGTTGCGCCCAGATTGACGGCATACAGCCAACCGGGGAAGCCTTCAAAGAACAGGAGGTCGTATGCTTTGTCCACCATGCCGTTTTCCGCCAAAACACAGTTCATCATGGTCGAACCCACAAAGCCGCCTTTCAGCCGGTTCAAATCTTTTTTCATTCGGTCTTTCAGACTGTCGATAATTCGTTGCTTTTCCTTGTAAACGCCGAATTTCAGGGCGGCCAGATAGCCGGTCTGGGTGTCAATGGCAAGCCGCCCTGTGGCGGTGAAGTATTCCGCAAGAATCGCTGCTTTGATGGCGTTTGCTCTTGCTTCGTATTCGGCTGCCTCCTCCAGCCCCAGCACCTTAGCCGCATCCGCAACATAGCGGGTGGAGGCAAAGTAGTACACAGAACAAAGATAGCCGTTATCCGTCCGACCAAAGGTGGATTGTTCGGTAGAGCCATCCAGTGCCAGCCAGTCACCGAACTGAAAGCCAAAGTCATACAGATTTTTCTGTCCTCGTGCCTTATCCGCCCGGTAGACATAGTCCACCCAATCTTTCATCAGCGGATACTGCTCGGCAAGCAGCTCCCTGCTGCCATAATAGTCATAGAGCATCTTGGGCATCAAGGTCGCCGCATCGCTCCAGATCCCGGCACTCAGACCGGGGAACGCATTGGGCAGGTAAATGGCGGCGGCACCTCCGTTTCGTTTCTGGTCGCTGCGCAGATCCCGCAGAAACTTGCGGTAGAATGCCCGCGTATCCATGTGGAACCCTGCGGTGGTACAGAACACCTGCGCGTCGCCGGTCCAGCCCAGCCGTTCATCCCGCTGGGGACAGTCCGTGGGCATATCCAGAAAGTTGGATTTCAGCCCCCACAGCGAATTGGAGAAAAGCTGGTTGATCTTCTCGTTCCCGGTATGGATACATCCGGTCTGATCCATCTCGGAATAGATGGCGCGACCCTCAAAGCAGCCGGTATCCACATGGTCAAGCCCGCTGACCTTTACATAGCGGAAGCCGAAAAAGGTAAAGCGGGGACGAATCTCTCGGCAAGTCCCGTCCGACACATAGGTGAATTTGGATTCGGCGTTACGGTAATTGTCATGATAGAAGTTCCCGTTCTGCAACACTTCGCCAAATTCCAGCGTCATGGTGGTTCCTTCGGGAATTTTTTGGGTACAGACCACATGACCGGCGAAGTTCTGACCGAAATCCAGAACGGTTTCCCCGGCGGGCGTATGAACGACCTCTTTCACCGGAAAGGATTCCCTATAATGCAGCGGCGGGGAATACCTCTCACACAGCTTACCAGGCGCACCGATAACAACCGCGCTTTGCCAGTCACCCAAGGGACGGGTATGATCCTGTGTTTCGCCGTTGTAAATGTCGGAAAGCGTGGTAAAGCTGCGGCGGTACTGCCAGGATTCATCGGTGCAGATTGTTTCGACGGAACCATCGGAATATACGATGCGCAGCTCCGCAATCAGCGCCAGAGGGCGGTCATAATGCGTAGGTTCGCCCAACCCAAAATGGCCCCGATACCAGCCGTCCCCCAGCAGGACAGAGATTTCATTGCGCTCTTTCAGCAGATTCGTCACATCGTAGGTGCAATACTGATAGTGTTCCTCATAGTCGTTGATAAAGGGAGCAAGAAGGTCATTGCCTGCCTTCTGCCCGTTGATGGTTGCCTCAAAGATGCCAAGACCGCAGATATAAAGTCTTGCGGACTGCACATCTTTTCTCAGTGCAAACGCCTTGAAAAATTCGGGATGGGTGTCATCCCCCTGAACGCCGATCCACTTCGCCTGCCACGGCTCACTCAGCTTGGCAGTTTCAAAAAAGTGGATATCGCTTTTTGCTTGCTCTCCCACATCGCTGCGGACGGTGATCTGATAGTAGTACCGGGTATACGGCTGCAAGGGCAGATCCAGCACCTCGCCCAGGCTGTTCAGACCGCCCTCTTTTTCCCAGAGGATGCAGGAAAGGGCTTTGTCGGATGCGATCTGTATTTTGCTCCCTTGCTGCTTTTTCCCGGTATTTCCGCGCACCTTCCAGGAACACAGCAGCGGCGCAAAGTCAAAGCCAACGGGGTCATTCAAGCCATTGATTCTAATTGCGTAGATTTCCATTTTCTCATCCTTCCATGCCGGGCTGACACTTTACCAACAGTTTTACGATACGAACTGCGCAGTTCTGCAAATTGGGAATGGGCAAGCTGCCGTCCTGAGCCGCCGCAAAAAGCGTATCCTCATCAAACTTGGTTCCGGGCATAATCAGATCATTTCCCGCCAAGATACAGTCCACAGATGTTGCCGGACCATACTTTCGTTCTTCCCCGATATGGACAAAACTGCCGGTGACACCCCAATCCGTCATTGCGATTCCCGCAAAGCCCCATTCGTCACGGAGTGCATGGGTAAGCAGATCCGGATCATTGGCTGTGTGTATGCCGTTCAATAGGTTCATCGATGTCATTGCAGAAAGCGGCTGTGCCTCCTTTACGCAGATTTCAAAGCCTTTCAGGTATATTTCCCGAAGCGCCCGTTCCGAAACATGAGAATTTGATGTGGAACGGTTTGTTTCCTGATTGTTGACGGCCAGATGCTTGATGCAGGTGCCTTTTCCGGGATGCTTCTGGACACCGCGGGTGACAGCGGCGGCAAACAAGCCGGACAGATACGGATCTTCCGAGTAATACTCAAAGTTCCGTCCGCACAGCGGATTCCGATGTATGTTCATGCCCGGCGCAAGCCAGAGATCAATGCCCAGTTCGTCCATCTCGGAACCTGCCACATCACCGGCCAGCTCCGCCAGCTTCGGGTTCCACGTCTGGGCAATTTGCACAGCCACGGGCAGCGCCGTACAGTATTGATATTTGACCTCTGTACCGCTTAAATCCACCTTGCGCAATTCCGGCGGCAGCACCTTGCCCAGAATGGGGTCCTCCTCCACATTGTTGATGTAGGCATCTCCCCGCTGATAAACCTTAGGGTTGACACGAATCCCGGCAGGACCGTCCGCCATGGCACATTGCGGCAGACCATACCGGGAAAGGCGGTCGGTTGTGTCACCCGCCGCCCCCGGAATGGAGTGGGAGGCATTGCCAATCACGGAAAAATCGGTAAAACTGACCCGGGCTGCACCAATGCAGAGCAGTGCCAGTTCATTGGCTGTCATCTGCCCGACCAGTTCCTCGGCTGTTGCCGCGCCTGATGCCACATCCCGGAATGTGACCGGTTTTGCCGGTAACGGGAGCCGACAGTAGCGTTCGGTATAGGTATGTTCCACCGTTTCCAACGCATGGACATCCACCGGAACCTTCGGACATTCATACGCCGCCGGGGCGTTTTCCGACACGATCTCGTCCACCTGCTCCTGTCGGAACAGAGGTCTGCACTGCTCTGTTACAACGGCTTTGTCCAGCGTAAGGGCGGTCACCAATTCCGTATGACCGCTGTGTCTGCCGACATAGATCCCGTATTCTCCCTGTTCCAACACCCATGCGCTCTTACTCGCATCATAAGAAGCAAGCTGCTGTATCGGGAACGATACCTTGACCGTTTCTGTTGCGCCGGGAAGAATCAGGTCTGTCTTGCGGAAACCGACCAATACTTTGGGTGCCTTGGGCAGCTCCGTTTGGGGCTGAGAAGCATAAACCTGCACCACCTCTTTGCCGGGGACCCTGCCTGTGTTGGTGACGGAAACCGTCACAGTTACCCGGTCACCCTGCACAGTAACAGGTTGCGTGTTCCACGCAAACTCCGTATAGGACAGACCATAGCCAAAGGGATAGCGGGGCTGTATATCAAAGCTGTCAAACCAGCGATAGCCGACGAAAATACCTTCCTTATATACCGCATCATCCGGCTCCGCACAGTAATCGGCGGCAAAGGGATAATCGGCATACTGCTTTGCCCAGGTGGCAGTCAGCCTGCCGCTGGGATTCACTTCACCGATTATTACTTTCGCAACAGCGTCTCCGCAGCCGCTGCCGCCCTGGCTCATCAGCACTACCGCGCCGGGCAGTTCCCGGACGCACTCGATGTCCACCACGCCGCCCACATTCAGCAACAGCACAAAGCGGTCATACGTTTTTGCCAGCAGTTCCATATCCCGGCGCTCCGTATCAGTCAACAGGTAATCACCGGGGACGACCTTCCTGTCCGCTCCCTCACCAGAGTTGCGGGCAAGGACATAGATCGCTGCATCCGCCGGGGCAAGCTCCTCCTGCTGAATCGCTCTGAATTCCGGTTCCTTGAAAGGGTTTCCCATCATGGTCAGAAGTGCGGCGCTGATTCCCCGAGGGGAAAGCTCCTGAATATGATCGTCATATTCCTTCTTCGCACGGAGCATGGTAGTTTCCTGCCCGGAAAGCCACGCATCTGTTACGATCTGAAAGCCGGCATTTTTGAGACCCTGCTCCACAGTCACATAGCCTCTTGTGTTCACATCACCGGAGCCGGTGCCGCCCTTCACGGTGCGTCTGGCTCCGCTGCCGAACAGCGCGATGGTTTTTACATCTTTGTGCAGCGGCAATACGCCCTTGTTTTCCAGAAGAACGATTCCTTCCTGTGCGATCCTTGTTGAGATAGCAATGTTTTTTCTTTCCCGTTCCGTGACGGAACGATCCGATGCAGCCATTCGGTTTCTCATAGCCTGTCCTCCATAAAACTGACAGCCCGCTCTACCCAACCATCTGCCGGGGTAGCACTTCCCAGTCCAAAGCCATGTCCGCCGGATGCCCCACGTTCCATTTGATGCCGAATATTCGCAGCCACAAGGGCAGCTTGCAAATCTTTGGCATCCTGTTTTGGAACTGTGTCATCGTCCAATGCCTGAACCAGATAGACCGCAGGGTATTCACCGTCCACATGATGACTTGCGGAATATTCCAAAACCATCTCCTGCGTATACCCGATACCAAGCATTCCTGTACGGATGAGTTCTGCCGCCGGCTCTTGCAGATGTTCCAGACCCACCAGCGGATAGGCGAGCAGCAGGGCTTTGGCGTTCGGAATGCCGTAGCTTCTTGCACCACGGTGGGGCGTACCCCACATAGCGCTCAGGTGACCACCTGCCGAAAACCCGCCAACGATATAGTTCTCTGCGCAAACACCGAATTGTCTTTCCCGTTCCCTAATATAGTTCCATGCCGCTGCGAGGTCGTCCAGCGGTTTCGGCATCAGTCCTTTCAGAAAGCTGACCTTGTTGGCAGTTCTGTAATTCAGGCAAAAACAATCCATTCCCAACTCGTTAAGCTTGGCCGCAACCGGCAATGATTCCACCATGGTGCATACCGCACCATACGCGCCTCCGGCATTCAGGATTGCGTAGGTTTCATACCTTTTTTTCTTGGCAGGCAGATACATCAAATGCGCGCCGTCCCCGACCGGATAGACATACTGATTTCCACCCGTTGCGACCTCCTGCAAGCGGTTAAGACCATAGAGGATATCCTTGCAGTTCCAGGTGGGATTCTGCTCTTGGAGCTGTTCCAGTGTGAGTTGGCGTTTCTCCCGGAACCAATCTCCCGCGGCACAGGATATGAATTGACCCTCCATCTGCGCAAAACAGGGCTGATCCAGAATCTCAGCAAGTGTCATTTCTTTTCTGAATTCCATATCTGCCTCCTAAATCATAAAATATTGTTATAGTTGCAATTGAAAACCCATCATAATACGGGTATAATGAATTTCACAGATAATTTCCAAAGGCGGTGATTTTACTTGTTTGAAGGCATATCCTTTCTCCATTCAGAAACAAATCAACCTGTGACATCCCGACAGGTATCTGATGCGACATTAAAAAGCGGGAAATATGATCCTGAAAACTTGGCAAACTCCGAGTTTTACATTGTCGGCAGTACAGACGCTTTCCGCCCGGTTCCCATCACAGATTTTGCAAAAGAGAACCTGTTCTATATGCAGGCATTTACCATCTTCCACTACCGCAAAGGTTCCTATACCCGGCGGCAGAATTTCCACTCGTTTCTGGTTCTCTACACCCTCGAAGGCACCGGAGCAGTAGAATACTGCGGGAAAAAGCTAACCCTGAAAACCGGTGACGGAATCCTGATTAACTGCTGCAAGCCGCATTACTATGAAGCGGCGGAGGATTGGAAGGTCGCGGTTCTTCATGTACAAGGTCCCCTTGCCGCACATTATTCGGAAGAATATGAAAAAATGGGGCAGTTTGTGTTTCACGAAGAAACAACCGGTCGGTTTGCGCGCTATCTGGAACAGATTCTGGAAAGCTATGATTCCCCAAGCCTTCACCGAGATTTGCGGGCCTCCCATGCCATTGACGGATTGCTTCTCTATCTTGTGGTTCTCGCGTCCAAACTCGCCATCCAAAAGCAGGATGTACCGCGCTCTGTTCAGCAGGCAATGAAATATCTGGAAGAGCATTACCCCGAGGCAATTTCCTTAGATGATCTGGCGAAATTAACGCGAATCAACAAGTATCATCTCTCCAAAGAATTCAAGCGGTATACCGGCTTTTCACCCAACGACTATCTGATCTGGATTCGCATCAATCAGGCCAAAATCATGCTGAAAACCACAACGCTGCCCGCAAATAAAATTTCCCACGCCGTGGGAATCCACGACATCAACAACTTCATTTATCTGTTCAAAAATCGCGTGGGCATGACACCGATTCAATACCGCAACAGTGCGGATTATATCCTGTAAAAACAGGCGCAGGCAGAACTTGCCTGCGCCTGTTGCTTACTTTTTGCTGCCCCAGATACCAAAGACAAGTTCCTCCACCTTGCGGCTGATATATGAGCCGGAACCGCCAAGATCGGCGCGGTGGGTGGCAAAAACAGCCTCCAAGGAATCCTCCGGGGAGACAAAGAAATGGGTTCCCAAAGCGCCGCTCCAGCCGTAGGTGCCCGGGGTGCAGAAGGCGTCCTGCTGCCGGATACGAACACCCAACCCCCACACCTGACCCGGTTCCGGTTCCAGATGCTTCTCTTGTGCCTCGGCGTGCATCAGGCGGACGGTTTCCGGTTTCAGATACCCATCGCCCTCCCGGCACAGCATCCGCGCCAGTTTTTCATAGTCACGAACCGTACAGTAAAGACCTCCGTAGCCCGCAACATAGTCAGAATCCTGCGCAGTCCGCACAATTCCGTTCAGATCCTTATTTGTTCCGGTGATGTCCACCAGCTTGTCTTTTTTGCGGGTATAGGTACGCGCCAGATTTTTCTTCTGCTCTGTTGTCAGATGAAACGCCGCGCTCTCCATGCCGAGGGGGTCAAAAACCAGCTCCCGATAGGCTTCTGAAACAGGCTTTCCGGTTAGAACGCCCAGCAGATACCCCAAAATATCAAAAGCCGCGCAGGGGGAATAGCCGGTGGCACTTCCGGGCTGAAAGTCCAGCGCATATTGACTGTACGCCTGTATGCGCTGCTCCAACGTATCTTTTTTGTTGTGCTTCATCATGGCCATCATGCCGGCAACGCCTTGCTGTAATCCGGAGGCATGGCTGAGCAGATCCCGAATGGTCACCTCCCGCTCCGCAGGAACCGTTTTTACCCGATCCATACGGAAAAACAGCAGCTTGGGAAGAAGGGACGCCATGCTCATCCCGGGCTTGAATTCATACCGTTTGTCCGCGCAGACCCGCATGTCCGAAAACGCGGGCAGATACTTAGCAATGGGGTCATCCAGCCGCAGCTTGCCCGCCTCCATCAGTTTCAGAACAGCGACTGCGGTTACCACCTTGGTCATGGATGCCACGCGGAAAATCGTATCCTTGGTGACAGGTATTTTCTTATCCCGATCCGCATAGCCCCACTTGCCGTCGAACACCACCTTGTCGTTCTTTCGGACGATCAGTGCGCCGCCTGCCATTTCCTGATTGGCTATGTACTTGTCCATTACATGATGGATTGTTTCGGCTCCCACAGGATCACTTCCTTAATATTTTCTGCTGAGTTGCGCCTCGCATTCCTCGCGGGTGATCTCTCCGGCATTGCAACGAGCCATGAGTGCCACATCCTGATCTTTCAGTTTGTAGAAAACCATAACCAGAACGCCCAGCAGCGTGCCGATGAGGGGAATCAGAGCGTAAATGATCCACATCACATTCAAAGCTTCAGACGGCTGGGTCACACCGGCTCTCTCCAGGTCCTCAAAACTCTCCGCCGCCACCGGAATGTAGTTGGACAGACCGAGAATAAACAGTCCCAGGGAAGCGGATACACTGGAGGTCAGCTTGGTGACGAAGGAGGACAGGGCATTGCAGATACCGGAGCAGTCTTTACCGGTCTTATAACGGGTGTACTCAATGGTATCCGGCAGGAAGAAGTTCTTCGCCACAGTGCTGATATTGCTGAAGGGTGACTGAATGACCAGCAGCGCACAGCAGATTGCGAAGATCGGACCAACAAAATAAATGCTTAGCTGAATCAGGGCGCCAATCACACCGCAAACGATGAATACTTTCAGTTTGCCAAACTTGTTGACCAGCTTTCTGGTCTGCATCTGGGCAATAATTACCGGAATCAGAGAAATGAGAATGGGAATTGCCATAACAAGGCTGCTGCCGAAGTGATAATAGGAAACCAGCAATCCCACGGCACCGCCGGTATTCAGGCAGGAGGTAATGACCGTGCTGAGCAGAAGAAGCATCAGGTACTTATTCGTCCGAATGCAGTTCCACATATCCTTCAGTGTGTATTTCTCGTTTTCCTCCGGATCAACATTGGCAAGGGTCGTGTTATGCTCCTTGACGCCCTTGCACATGGGGAGCATCATAAAGAAGAAAACCACGGAGGAAACCAGAGCAATATCCCGGATGCCGATCCCCACATATTCACTGATGGCGATGGTCCACAGCATTCCGGCGCCAATGGTCGCCAAAGAATTGAGAATCGTCTTGGTTTGTAGGATTGAGTTCCGCTCGTCCGTATTGTCGGTGAGCGTCACAATCATGGATTGCATGGGGACTTCTACCAGCGTATAGGTCAGGTCATACAGCAGATAGAACACAAAGAACCATACGATCTTGGCTCCGGCAGACCAGCCTTTGGGCATACAGAAGAACAAGGCCGTAAAAATGGGAAACAGGAAATAGGTCAGACGATACCAGGGAAGATATTTCCCATCTCCGGTGATCTTCTTGAGGGCTTTCCATTCCGTGATGTGAATGCGGTCAACAAAGTAGCCGAAGATCACATCATCAAAGGCATCAATCATCTTGACCACCAGCATCGCGCCCGCAACAGCCGTCATATCAATGCCCTGAAAGATCATGAAGGTACTCATCATTGCGGTTACAATGTACCCTTCCAAGGTGCGTCCCAGATCACCAATAATGTAATTGCGACGTTCTTTTTTTGTTGTCCTCCAGCCCTCCTGGCTTGTTTTTGTTTTCGCCATGACATTTCCTCCTTTTGGCATTTCGCCAAATAATTTATAACTATTATAGCAAGTTTTGTAAAATATCACATCCGAGGATGTTGGGAAAACATCATAAAATCTTGGCGAGATATCTCCTGAGCAGCGTCAACTGCCACGCCTTTAGGGTCTTTCATTTCATCCGAGATAAAAAGAAAGCTGACCGCCTAACGGGTCAGCTTTCTTTCGCATTACCGGAAATCTGTGTTTGTGTCCTGCCGGTTGGCATTTCTCGTAATTTCCGCATCTTCTCCGAAGAAGGCGCCACCGGCGTATTCATCACACTGCAGCCAACGCAACCGGCATATATTTATCCAGATATTCCCCGATTGCCTCCATCCATTGCTTTGCGATTGCATTGTCATTTTGCAGACCGTGACCCGAGTGGGGCAGTTCGAAATATCGGAAATCCACGCCGTTTTCCTCCAGCGCCGTTTTCAATCGCAGGGAGGCCAGATAGGGCTGCACCTTGTCATGTGTACCGTAGGCTACGACTGAGGGGGCGGAGCTTTCGTCTACCCACATGGAAGCTGAGATGGGCTTGACCTTTTCCAGATAGGAGCCATCCCGGATTTCCTCCGGGGTGATTTCCACTCCGGCCATCACGCTGAACATTCCGGCACAGGCTTCATCGTTTTGGTCAAGGCCATAGACGCCCCAATCCTCCTGATAGAAACTTGCAGGACCAACCGCGCCGAAAGTGAGCACCACAGGAACCGGCGCTTCGGCAGCGTCACGGTATGCGTAAATCATGGCCAGGGCATGACCGGCAGAGCCGCCGGCCACCGCCATTTTGTTGATGGGATATCCCAGCTTTTGTGCTTCCTCTATAACCTTGGGAATAGCTGACTTGATTTCGTTAGATTGCGTTAAAACGCTGGCGTTATTGGTATCGGTTCGGAGGGTGTAATTGATTCCCGCAGTCACATAGCCCTTGGAGCAAAGCCATTTCAGCATCTCGGCGTCACCGCTCTTATCGCCGCTGGTGAAGCCGCCCGCATGGAGATATACCACCAGACCATAGGTTTCTCTTGTGTCATCTGCCGGAACATAGAGATCGAATTTGTTGGCTTCGCCCTCTCCATAAGCAAAGTCTGTATGGACGGTTCCCACCGAATCGTTCCATTCTGCCTTAAAAGCACCGCCCATAGGATCAACTGTCATTTTGATAAGAGCCGATGCGGCGAATACAACGATAAAACTCACAACATAAATAAAGCCCCAAAGCACGCTTTTCTTCCTCCCGGTTTGTGTCTTGCTCATAGGAAATTCCCTCCAAACAGCGTTCCGCCCAGCAGGAGGTTCAAAAACGCCCGGACTGCCAGTCGTCCCAGCACGGCAGCAACGATAACGATTGCCGCAAAAATGATGACCCTTTTCCACACAATAGATATCTTCATGCTTTCCTTTCATCTTGACATCTGAATCAAGTCGAACTATAATAGTTCCAGTCGATAATACATTTGTATCATCGGGGCTATTATATTCGCAAAGCAAGGCTATGTCAATGGGAGACGGCAAAATGAGACAAACCGGAAAAACTGTATCACCGATGAGCAATGAGGGGCGCAATCAGTATGTGGTGGAACACATTACGGACGCCCTACTGAAACTGATGCAAAGCAATGATTTTAACGAAATATCCATCAGCCAAATCTGCGAGGAGGCCTCTGTCGGCAGGGCATCCTTCTACCGCAACTTCGAAAGCAAGGAAGGTGTAATCAGCAGATACCTGAAAACATTGTTGGATACCTGGTGGATTGAGGCAATTCAAAAGCCTGATTTCAATTTGGTAGAGGCGATTTTCTCGCATTATTGGGAACACCGCGAGCTTTGTATGATGCTATACAAACAAGGTCTTGCCCATCTCAATCTGCAAAGTATCAGAGAAGCCTGCGGCCCCAAACCGGATCAGTCGAATGTTGTTGCCTACACAACAGCATACTTTTCCTATGGATTGTATGGCTGGATCGAAGAATGGTTTGACAGGGGGATGCAGGAAACACCGAAAGAAATGGCTGAGCTGTTGGAAAAAGCGCAGCATCGCTGACGCCGATTCCATACAGCACCGCCGCCCACAGGGAATTGTTTTCATCTGCCAACAGCTTTGCAAACTGCGCACGCTGGTCCGCATTGAAATGAAAATGGTCAGCCATTTCCCCGGCGGTTTTGTGGCTGAACGTGATATACAGCGTGGTTCGGGTAACGGTGGTTGTGGTTTCCACAATGTTGCCGTTGCCATCGTCCGTTTCTTCAACCACCGTTTCGGTGCTGGTTTCCGTCCGGGAGGTGATTTCATTCATCTGCCAGAAGATGTCTTTCAGTATGGCTTTCCTGACATCGTCCACTGTGGCCACATCCATAGCATTGTCCGGGTCGGTGGTGGTCTTTACCACATAGACGGACAGAACCTCCGGGCAGACGGCACGGGAGCCGGACGTTTCCAGCGCATCATAGAAGATATTGGCCTTGATAGTGTCAAGTATAGCGGTTGGATATCCACAAACGCATTTTTGGGGTGAACCCCAACCCCCCCGAGGCTACGCAAATGTTACAATTTTCTCAAATCTGTGCACCTTCCATTGACAGGCTGGTGAACTCTGTGTTATCCTGAACTTGCAGAGATTTTCTGCACAGCACCTTTACAACTGAATACACAGCATAACAGGTACTTTACTCTCTCGGTGGGGCGCACAGCAAGGTCTTGGCAGACCCTAACCCACGGCAGGGAGAAAACATAATGATACTCCTGCTGCCCCACGCGTCAGATGGGGTGACGGCGTTTGGATTGTAAGCATTAAGATCCTTACAAGGTTAGTGAACGGTCGCTGCCAGCGGCTTGCCTGTTATGTTCCCATGTCTGGGGGCGAGCGGCAAATTAGACATTTTTCTTCAGCATTTATTTTGATGTACGCGGTTTCTTTTATTATTTACATGACCGTGTGATTAACGCTAGTATGCGTATTATTTGATTTTTATTGAATTTACATCAAGATTTGCGGGGGAAGTGTACCCTCACGCCAGAACAGAAAATAGATAAGAGGCCCGGAGGGCTTTACCAAAATCGGTAAAGCTCTCCGGGCCTCTTTTTTCTCCCCGGAAGGTGTATTCAAAAGGGTTACACGAAACAACGAAAAAGGAGATGAGCAAATGGCAAAAAGAAGTGTTCATTATGCCCGTGGACCTCCAGAGTGAATCAGAACTGATTCACTCTCTTGAATCAAAATCGAAAAAGTGAATCAAATCTGATTCACTCCCACATCTCGCCAAAATCTGCCCCGTGTGGGGCAGATGCCCCTCACCGCACACGGATGCGATGAACTCCGCAAACCCGCCGTTTGGCGCGTCTGTGGGGCTGTGGGTCGGCGTGAGCCGTACAACTTAACACTGGAGAATAAAACTTACTACACACAAAATTACGATACTATGAGATAATAGATGTATACCAAACAAGAAAGGATGATGTGAATGACTACCACAAGATTACCGAAAACCATTACCGCCGGTGCGCTGCTTGCAACACCGATACCGCCCGTAAAATGGATTATCCCCGGTCTGCTCCCGGCAGGGCTTGCCATCTTTGTCGGTCCCAGCAAAGCGGGCAAAAGCTGGCTGACACTTTGGCTCTGCTTGCAGATTTCGCAGGGGAAATCTGTGTGGGGGCGTGAAATAGAACCGAGAACCGTGCTGTATTTCTCGCTGGAAGATACACTTGGGCGTCTGCAAGAACGCCTTTACCAGCTTGTCGATGCAGAAGAAGACCCGGAACGCCTCATTTTGCAGACGGAAAGTAACGGAATTGGGCAGGGATTGGAGAAACAAATCGTCAGTTTCATCCATACTTACCCCGATATTAGCCTCATCGTCATTCAGAACGAACCGATTCTGTATCGCGCCTATTATACCTTGGCAATTACGACCGGATTGCGGCGTGGGGAACTGTGTGCTCTGCAATGGAGGGACATAACCGGTGCTTGTGAATTGACCGTCCGCCGTTCCCGCAGCTGCGCATCCGGGCAGATTGTTGAGAGCGACACCAAGAGCCATCGGGAACGGATTGTAACCATTCCGCTGGGGATATGGGAGCTTCTGATGGCGCTGCGACAGCAGCAGGTGCTGCATAGCGGCGTTCCAGATAGAGAGCAACCGATTTTTACAGACCCCGATGGTCATGTGCCGCACCCGGATTCTTTTACACGGCATCTGCGCAAGCTATATAAAAAGTGTGGGCTATCGGAAGATTATCACCTGCATACGCTACGGCATTTCTACGCAACCTATCTGCTGCAGGAAGGCACCAGCAAACAGGTGGCGGCATCCCTGCTGGGTCATGCGGATACGGCATTCTTGGAACGCACCTACTGCCACCCGCAGGACGTGGCGAAGCGTCAGGCGGCAAACCTGATGCAAGATTTGTTGAACAACCAAAATCCGTGCTATGTTGCATTTATGAAAAATAAGAATAGAAAAGCCAAGAAGGCAGGTTAAATAAACAGCGGCACCGTCAGCGATGACGGTGCCGTTTTTGTCAGTAATAGGCAGAATTTTGGGCGAAAGATTGTTGGGTGTGGTGATAGCTTTCTGTCGCAGTTGTCGGTATGCTTTGTAGTACCGTAGGTCAATAAAACATACAAAGGAGCGTTGAAAACAATGGCATCTATCAGAAAACGCGGCAGTAACAGTTACTTGATTGTGGTATCTCGTGGGTATGACTATGAAGGCAATAGACTGAAATCTGTGCAGAAAACCGTCAAGCCACCCAAGGAGTATACACGCAAACAGGCAGAGAAATGGGTAAAGGAACAGGCAATTCTATTTGAACGCGAGGTACAGCATACGCCGGAACCCATCAACCGCAGTATTACACTTGCAAAGTACATTGAGCATTGGGTGAGCGACATTGGACCGAAAAAGCTGGCGGACTCTACATACCAACGAGATTTGCAGGATATTCGCAGAATCCTGCCTGCGCTGGGCAACTATAAGCTGACCGATTTGCGTAAAGAGGTCATCCGAGAATTTTACGAAGAAATGCGGCATACACCGCGTCTGGACGGCAGAGGAAATCTATCCGAGAAGTCAGTCGAAGGCTTACACAACACGCTGTGCGGCATCCTGTCGGCGGCTGTGGACGAGGGATACCTTACTCACAATCCCGCATGGAGATGTTACAAACCGAAAGGACAAAAGAAAGAGCGCCCGGTAGCTGACGAGGAAACCGTCAAAAAGCTGATTACAGCGTTTGAAGGTCAGAGTATGAAGTACGAAACCTATTTCAAGCTGGTGCTGGCAACCGGTCTGCGGCGCGGTGAAGCCTGTGGACTGAGATGGAGCGACATCAACTGGCGCAAACGGACGATTCATGTGCAACGCGGGGTGGTGAAATTGAGCCACCAAGAATCAATCACGAAAGACCCCAAGACCAGCAGCGGTGATCGCATGGTATATTTGAGCAAAGAGATGTGCCAACTGCTTAAGGCGTGGCGGAAAGAATGTGAATGGGTTAGGGCGCAAACCGCGAACGAAACCGTATCAGAAAATGACTACCTGTTCCGTCAGCCTAACGGCAAACCGATGAATCCCTGCACATTTACCTATCGTTTCAAGCTGATTTTGAAAGCCAACAACTTGCCGCTGGATTTGAGTGTGCATAGCTTGCGGCACACAAACGCCAGCTTGCTGATTTCACAGGGCGTGGATGTACGAACAGTTGCCAGCCTGCTTGGTCATGCACAGGCAAGCACAACGCTGGATATTTACGCCCATGCATTTGACAAAAATAAACGCAAAGCACAAGAGAAACTCGGAAAGGCGATTGGATTATGAGAAAAATCAAATTGACCCGTGCGAACAAAAGTATCCTGCTGAAAGCACTCGCACCTTACTATTACCAGCAAAGGGCGCTTGGGCATAGCACACAGGAGTCGGGAAGATTGATACTAAAAATCAATTCTCTCCCAGCTGATAAAAAGGCAAGTTTCTCCGCAGAAGAAATTCACCTTATGCGTACCACTGTAAATCAACTGAGAAATGAACGGCTGTCAAAAGGGCAATACACTGATGCCGCAGATGATATGCTACTAAAATTATTCTAAAACCAAATAACATTAAAACAAAAAACGCATTGCAAAAATACATTGCAATGCGTTTTTTGGTGCGCCCAAAGGGATTCGCCAAGCCGCACCCTAGAAACGCCCCCGCGGGACGCAAATCGCGGGGCACGGGCTGTTCGAATCCCTTCTTTTACTACTTTATAAAATCCGTGCAAAACAAAAAGAGCAGCACCCCATAAGGTGCTGCTCTTGGTGCGACCGGGAGGATTCGAACCTCTGGCCTTCCGGGTCGGAGAACTACGACAAGCCCGTACAGACCAACGTTGAAGCGTGAATTTTGTTGGTTCTGCACAGTTGCGTCCAAAGCAAGAAAACGCCTGTTGGTGGTTGTCACAACGGGCTTTTCGGTGTTTTACGGTGCGTCTGCACAGTAGTAGTCAAATGGTGGTCAAAGAATGTAAAATAAAACGCAATAGAGTACCACTATTCCCGGTATATGACCCTTGCTTTAGCATCTTGCTGTTTTCCTATATAAACCCGTTCATTATGTTCAATTCCAAAAATGCTTGTGCATTTAATTGTCATGTTCATGCAAAAATATCCCAAAGAGTTTGTCCAACTTTCCCAACGATTTCTATAGACATCCTCAGCGAAATATATATCGAAAGCAAGTTTCTTCATCATCAATCTGTGGCTTATTCTGCTTGCAAATTTTAAATTACTTCATATTTCCATTGCAAGTATCCATAATTTTCGTCCATAAAGTGGGCCAAAAGCTGAAATCACTCCAGCGGCCGGGGATAAGCCAGCCGGGCAGGGTTTGCAGAAAATGGGGTACCGCCCACGCAAATGCCAGTGCTAAAGCAAACAGGGCTGCCCCGTGCAAGACACCGGGCAGGGCACAAATAAAGCGCAGCAACAGCACGACCAAAGCCAGTCCGACAATCAGGGCAGGCAGGGCACACGCTGCTTGAGCCAGCCATGCCTTTTGGGGGCCGTAAGTGATGGCGGTGATCTTTCCGGCACCGGTTGCTGCGGCCCACTGTTCGGCGTCCGTTTTGGGGGTGTCGGGCGAAAGACCCCGCAGCGCCGCGTGGGTAAAGCCGCTTTGCGCCGGATAAAGAAGCGTTTTGCTTTTACTTTTAAACACGCCGGAAATGAAATACTCGGTACGGTCCAGTGCAACAGTCAAGCCCATAATATCATAGCTGCCAAACAGTGTCCACGCCAGCGTCGAAGAAATCGCGCACTGCTGTCCTACGACACCGGGTGCTGTGCCCTGAAGATATTCCACAGGCAGACAGTCCTGCGCTGTACCGTCAAAGCCGATACAGGTCACATCTTCCGCTGTGCGGTCAGAATCTGCCGAGACCGCTGCTGCTTTCTCGCTCCAAAAGCTGGCAGTAACGGCTTGAGTGTTGGCATTACTTTTTTCCCATTCCCGTGCAGCGGCAAGCTGCCCGGCTGTAAGCGGGGAAGACAGGGTCACCGTCACGGTTGGGTTCTGCTGTACAATATGCGCTGCGCGGGTCTGCAAAAGCAGCTGCAAAACTACCAGCAATACTGCCGCAACCGCCCAACCTCTTTTACGATGCATCATGGATCTTCACCCGGTCCCCGGCCTGCACGGCCCGCGTACTGCTGACAATGACCTGTGTATCGGCGTCCAGCGCACCACTGACGGCGGCGGTGGTATCGCCCGTTTCCACCACCGTGACAGGCAGCGATACTACGATATTCTGCTGACCCAAGATTGTGGCTTTTTGTTCGATAGCCAGCACATAGCAGCCGGTATTATCTTTATGTACCGCGCTGGCCGGCAGCACACAGGGCCGCTTTTCACCCTGCACCGTGGCCGATGCGTTGGCAGCACCGGCACACCATGCCCCTTTGGACAAGGTGCATTTTGCTGTAACGGTGCCGTTTTCATCCGGGGCCGAAAGGCTCTGCACGGCGGCATCACAGCTTGCGCGGCTCTGGCTCAGGTGCAGTACAGTGCCAACTGAAACAAGGTTGGCTTGAGATTCTTCCAAAGGAATTTCGGCGGTAAAATCGGCATCTGCAGCCAGCTGGCCGCCCACGGCAGGGGAGGGCTGCCCAACCACGAGATCCAGCGACACAAGGGTGCCATCACTGGGGGCAGTCAGTGTGCCGCCCGCCTGCTGCACGGCAAGCAAGGCATCCAGTTCGGCCTGCAGGGTTTCGGCATCAGAGGCCGTTACAGCAGCAGCGGCGCGGTCCAGTGCGTTCTGTTTTTCCGTGGTTTCCTGCTCTTTCTCCAGCGTGTGCAGTGCGGTGTTGCGGTTATCCTCGGCACTTTGGGCGGCGGAAAGTGCCGCATTGTTGGCATCTTCGGCGGCTTTTTGGGCGCTGTACAGGGCATCCTCCGCAGCTTCCAGGGCAGCGGCGGCGTTTTGTACGGCGGCCTGTTTTTCAGCGTCGTCCGCATAGCTGGCATTGCGGGCTTTTTCCAGAGCGGCAGCAGCTTCGTCCCGCTTGGTCTGGGCACGGGAAACGCTCTCTTCACCATCGGCGTAGATTCTGTGTGTTTCCTCGTAGGCACGTTCTAATTGCTGCTGGGCGAGCTGGGCGGCGTAGGGGTCGGCGGTGTCTCCCGCCGTCTGTTGTGCGGCCTGGGTCCGGGCCTGCTGCAACGCGGCCCGCTTGGCGTTTACGGCGCGGTCCACTTCAGCGGCATCAAACACGGCCAGCGTGTCCCCGGCCTTGACGGTCTGCCCCGCCTGCACGGGTACTGCCATGACCAGCAGACCCGCGGGCACTGTAAAAGGTGTGCCGCCCGCAAAGCTGACCGTGGCCGTAGTGCGCACGCTTTTTGTCACATTGCCGGAGGACGGCCTCTGCACCGTCACGCTGGCCATGGCTGCCCCTGCTGTACCGCGGGCCAGCAGTGTCAGCACCAGCAGCAGTGCAAAAAAGCGGACAATCCACCCAAGCCGCTGGCGCTGGCGTGGGTCCATCCCGGTAAGCAGTTCGATAGGTCCTCATCCTTTCACGGCTCCGGCCAGGATCCCCTGTTCCAGATACTTTTGGCCGAAAGCAAAAATCAGTACGGCGGGCAGCAATGCAAACAGGCTGGCCGCCATGGTCAGTGCCAGGTCGCGGGTAGTATCGGTCAGATAGAGTGACAGCGACCAAAGCGACTGTGTTTTTAAAAAGGTCATAGGCTGTTCCAGCGCATTCCAGGCATCCAGAAAGCTCATGGTCAGCGCAGCCAGGATACCGGGCAGCCCCACTGGCAGGCCGATTCGCGCAAACTGCTGCCACGGGGTCGCGCCATCTATAGCGGCAGCTTCCAGCAGCGGCAGAGGAACAGCGTCAAACCCGCGCTGCATCACAAATACGGGAAATGTGCTGAATGCCCCCGGCAGAATGACCGCCCAGACAGTATCCATCAGTCCCAGGTGGTTTATCGTCAGATAGGCAGGCACCATAGTGACCTGGAACGGCAGCAACATTAAAATAAGGTACAGCCCCCGCACGGCCCCGCGCCCGCGAAATTTCAAGCGGGAGAGTGCCCATGCGGCGGGAGCACCCACGACCAATTGACCAGCCAACTGCGGAAATGTCTGCAGGCAGGTGTTCCAATAGGTGGTAAAGTATTCCGGTGTGTCCAGCAGCAGCTTGACAGCAGGTTCCAGCGTAGGGTAGCTGGGCAGCAGGGTCCACGCAGCCTGCCCGCTGCCGGAAAGCGCCGGGCCGATGGTCGCTGCCAGCTCCTCCGAGCCGGTCAGCGTGCCCATCAAAAGGAACCATAGCGGGAACCATACGAGCAGGACGAATGGGAAAAGCAGAATTTTTTTTAGAGCCGTTTTATGCATACCGCGATCACCGCCCCCAGCGCCCCTGCCATCAGGATTGCTGCGGCGCTCAGCCTTGGCAGATCCAGTGCCAGGAACCAGTTGTTGAACAAATGCTGCAATAAATAGATGCTTTTTTCCGGGTAGGCCCCGGCCACCAGATAGGCTTCGCGGAAAACTTTAAAGGTGTTCAGCAGACTCAGCACCAGCGTGACGGCCAGTGTGGGCAGCAGGTTGGGCAGGGTAATGGCTGTAAACTGCCGCCACCCACTGGCACCATCCACGGCAGCGGCCTCGTACAAGTCTGTGGAGATGCTGTCCAGCCCGCTGGACCAAAGGATGCTGTCATAGCCGATGTTTTTCCACAGATAAGTACCGATCAGCACCCAGAACGCAGCATCCGTGCCCATAAAGTCACAATGGGTGCCAAAAGTTCCGTTCACAAGGCCGTTTTGGGCAAACAATACTTTCCAGAGCAGTGCAAGGCTTGCCACCGGCAAAGCCATGGGCAGCAAAAAGGTCGTGCGGCAGACCTCGGCCCAGGAGGTATTTTTTAAGCCTTTCGCCCGTAGCGCCAAAGCCAGTGCCAGACTGAGCGCCAGCAGCAGCGGAACGCATACTCCGATAAACCGCACCGTATTTTCCACCGCCAGTCGGAACGCATCGTTGCCCAGTACCGCCGTATAGTTGGCAAGGCCCACAAAGTGTCGCCCCATCGTGTCGGTCACGCTGCGGCGCACCGTCTCCACAAAGGGGGCCAGCACAAACAGGGTGACACCGCACAGGCTGGGGCCCAGAAACAGCCAGGGCGTAGGGTCCGGGTGTTTGTTTTGTCTTTTCTGCATACAATTTTTTCCTGCAAAGCGATGCGCGGGGCAGCATGGCCGCTCCGCGCACCGATGTTACTTTTGTTCTGCCAGATACAGCGCCAGATCACTCTGCACACCCGCCACAGCGGCGGCCACGTCCTCGCTGCCGTCAATGATGGCCTGGGCATGGTTTATAAAGCTCTGCTGCAGCATCACCGGGAACAATACAGGTGTGGTGCAGTTGGCGTAGAAGGCATCCAGGTCGCCGACATACGCGCCGGTCACTTTACCCGTTTTTGCGCTGCTTACCGTCGCTTTGACGGCATCGAGTTTTTCCCGCAGGCAGTCCGCCCGCACCGTTGTACCATCGGAGCAATACTGGCTTTGCACATCGGTGCCGAAGAACGCAGCGGCCAGCCCCTTTGCGGCATCCGGATTTTTGCTGTTGGCATTCACGCCCACCAGTACCTGCGGGTTATAGGCACCCTGCGTCAGGCCGGGCATCGGGATCATATCCACGGGAACGGCCTCGGCATCCGCATCAAAAATATCGTTGGTGCGCGCCATTGCAATGACGGCGTAGGGGGTGGCAACATCCATCCAGCCGAATTTGGCGCGGCTGCAGGTGCTGTACTCGTCCTGCTGTGCATCGATGATGACAATGTCCGCGTTGTCGTAGCTCTGGGAAGATGCACCGTTCATCTCGGTGTTGATATAGTCAGCCATGCCATAGTAGTCGGCAGTTGTTTTCACAAAGGTAAATATCTTGGTCAGGGCGTCTGCATCCAGTGCGCCGTCGTGCAGCAGGGCATTGGCACTGGAAGGCAGGAGCAGATTCGCGAAGTCAACGCCGCTGGCCAGCGCCAGAGCATACTTCTGGTCATCGGGCAGAGCCGTGTAATATTCATCGCTGTACTGCTCGGTGTCGGGGCGGGGTGCAGCGGCCAGCACGGCGTCCTGCAGGTCGTTCAGGTCGGTCAGGCCGTCCAGCGTGCCCGCGTCACCACAGAGTGCCGGGACGATGAACCGCGCAGGCAGCACATAGGCCCTGCCATCGGTCATAAACGGATCGATGATATTGCTCTGCAGCGCATCCAGCGGCACGGTGTCACTCATGTCAGCCAGCATTCCCTTATTGATATAGGTCGTGTAGTCGACACGATCCAGAAGCAGCACATCAGGCCCTTCCCCGGCCAGCAGTTCGGTGTTCAGCTGGGTCAGCGCATCGTTGATGGCGGCGCTGACATCATCGGTGTCGGGCTGCACGGCGGTTTCAAAGGTAACGTCCACCTCGGGATTGGCTTTTTTGTAGGCGTTCACGGCCAGCCGCGCCGTGGCGGAATCCGCCAATGACCAGACGGTCAGCGTTGTGTCGGCATGGGTGGGCAGCGTTTCGTCATAGTGATAGAAATAGAGATCGCCGTTTCCGCCGCTGTCGCCAAAGAGCAGGACCATAAAGTCCTCCGCCGCCGTGCGCAGCAGAGAGAGCGGATAGTTGCTGGAAATGCTCATCGCTGTGCCCTCGGCAGGGACGACCTGCTCCGGCAGGGTGCCGCCGGGGGCCAGGCGGTAGATGCCGTCCGTGCAGGCGTAATAAGCCGCGCCGTCTGCGTCGCCGGTCAGCGCTTGAGAACTGGTCGCATTGGGGACCGGGTTCAGCAGCTCGGTGCTTGCGCCGGTGGCGGGGTCCAGGGCGTTCAGGATAATATCGCCGGTATTATTGTCAAAGCTCAGGTAAACAAGCTGGTTGCCGACTGTCGTGAGGGAGTCGAGGCTGTACGCCAGATCCTGCGGCAGTGCGGCGGTCGTAACACTGCCGTCAGTCAGGCTGACCTGCACAAAATCCACGGTGTCGCCGTTGGAGACAAAATCCAGCTTATCCCCCTGAAATACAGCTGTGTTGGGGTTGATGCCCTGCTTTACCGTGTCATCCTCTACAACGGTTTTGGTTCCGTCAGGTGCCTGCAGAACCAGCCCGGCATTCTCCCCGTCATAGGTGATAAGCGCCTGCTCACCGTCCGGCGCAACGAGGATCCACGTGACCATCGCATCGCCCACGTCAAACGCTGCAGGTTCCGATGTCCAGTTGGTTCCGTCAGTGCTGGTGCGGCGGGTGTAGTCTTCGATGCTGTCCTCCCCCACCTTGCCGGTGTACAGAACAACCGTTCCGTCCGCCAGCTGCGTCGGGTAAGAGATGAGCGGCTCACCGCCAAGGTCAACGCGGCTCTCGACCCAGCGGCCCATCTGGGTATCGGTGGTGTCTGCAGCGGTCAGGCTGGGAGTGGTGTCCTGCCTGGCGCAGCCTGCCAGACTCAAAATAAATGCCGTGCATAATCCGGCACTGATGATTCGTTTCATAAGTATGTGCCCTCCTTCATCGGGTGTAGCACCAGTATACCGCCCGAATCTTGAATTGTCCTTGAAAAAAGCTGCGGCTTTTCAAGACTGTTTCAAGGTTTGGGGTGTATACTAGAAAGGGAAAAGGAGAATTATGCCATGCGGATTTTATTGATCGAAGATGACCGCGCCCTTTGCACGGCGCTGCTGCCTGCCCTGCAAGCTGCGGGCTATACTGTAGATACCTGCCACGACGGCGCAGACGGCAAAACCCTTTTGTGCGGCGGCGCATACGATGTCTGTGTACTGGACCGGATGCTGCCCGGGCTGGACGGTCTTAGCCTGCTGCGGGCCGCCCGCGCCAAGGGATGTACCACCCCGGTGTTAATGCTGACGGCCCTGTCCGGCATCAATGACCGGGTGGACGGCCTGGATGCCGGTGCAGACGATTACCTGGGCAAGCCCTTTGACACGCGGGAGCTTCTGGCCCGGCTGCGGGCACTAACCCGCCGCCCCGGCACCACTGCCGAATCTGCCATACGCTGCGGTGACGTGACGCTGGATGCCGCCCAACTGACCCTGAGCGGGCCAAAGGCCGCTGCGGCCCTGACCAAGAGGGAGGCCGATCTTTTAGAGGTACTGCTGCGCACACCGGGGCAGCTGCAGACCCGTGTGGTGCTTTTGGCGCGGGTTTGGGGACCACTGGCCGAAGTTGAGGACGCTAATCTGGACTGTTACATCCATTTTGTGCGGCGGCGGCTGAAAGCCGTAGGCAGTGCGGTAACGATCACCACCGTGCGCGGTAGCGGCTATAAGGCGGAGGTACCGCCATGCTGACTGCACTGCGCCGCCGTTTGACCCTGCTGATGACGGCGCTGACCTCGTTGGTGCTGGCAGGTGCGCTGGTCGTGACATGGAATTATGCCGCCGCCCAGTACAGGACCGCCGCGGAGACGCTGCTCACGCAGAACTTTTCTGCCATCGTTGACCGGCTGGACAGCGCCGACAGCGTAAGTGACGCTTGGCTGGCTGACCAGGAGCACAACAGCGGCTGCCTTTTGTTTTTGTGGGACAACGGTGCCGCGCTGCATTTTGCGGGCACCACGGGCAGCGCCGATGCCCGCAATGCGGTTGAACCTCTGTTAGAAGAAGGTTTTTCCCCCCTGCTGGACACAAGTCTGCATGACAGCAGCGGTGCCGTGCAGCGGCAAAGCGCGGTGTTCACGCTGAACGAATACCGCTGCCACGCAGCCTTGCTGCCGCGCGGCACAGCAGGCAGTTATCTGCTTGTGGCCGCTTTACAGGATATGGGCTTTGTACACCGTCATGCGGTCCAGACAGTTGTGCAGTATGGTGCGATCTGGTTCACTGGCACACTGCTGCTGGCGATCATCAGCTGGCGGCTGACCGGCAAAGCGCTGGCTCCGACGGCATTGGCCATGCGGCGGCAGAAGGAGTTCATCGCCGCAGCCGGGCACGAACTGCGCAGCCCGCTGGCCGTAGTAAAAGCAAGCCTGGACGCTGCGTGCCGCACTCCTGTGACTGAACGCGCCACCCTTTTGCGGAATGCCGAGCAGGAGACGGACCGTATGGCGCGGCTGGTGGAGGATCTGCTGGTGCTGGCCAACGGCGACTTGGATGCCTTGCCGGCCCATCTGCACCCCATCGCACCGGATAACCTCTGCCTAGAAGTATACGATGCGTTTTTCCCGTTGGCGCAGCAGCGCCAACACCCGTTAAGTCTGACCCTGCCGGAGGACAGCGTTCCTTCCATAGAGGCGGACCCGGACCGTGTAAAGCAGCTGCTGGCAATCCTGCTCAACAATGCGTTTGACCACACCCCCGCGGGCACCCCCGTGGAACTGTGCTTGACATACTGTGGGGAAAAAATCACCCTGGCCGTGCAAGACCACGGCCCCGGCATACCGGATGCCGAAAAAGCTCGGGTCTTTGACCGTTTTTACAGCGCTGATCCCAGCCGCACCGACAAGCACAATTTTGGCCTTGGTCTAAGCGTAGCCAAGGAACTGGCCCGGCTGCATCATGCAGACTTGACCGTGACCGACACCCCTGGCGGCGGGGCAAAATTTGCGGTGACTTTTGCGGCAAGGATATCTTAATGCTTGATTGACATCCATAACCGAAAGATGCATCAGCGAACCCTGCTGATGACTATGTACAATACATTAGACGGTGAGCAAACTCTCTAATGAAATCCATCATAGGTGGATTGTCGCCTTGAATTGTGAATGTCGTGTAAACAATTAGCACTTACTGTTGACCGACTGCTAATCTGTGGCGTATACTAGACTTACAGATTTATTCTGTACCAGCACCTTTACAACTGAATACACAGCATAACAGGTACTTTACTCTCTCGGTGGGGCGCACAGCAAGGTCTTGGCAGACCCTAACCCACGGCAGGGAGAAAACATAATGATACTCCTGCTGCCCCACGCGTCAGATGGGGTGACGGCGTTTGGATTGTAAGCATTAAGATCCTTACAAGGTTAGTGAACGGTCGCTGCCAGCGGCTTGCCTGTTATGTTCCCATGTCTGGGGGCGAGCGGCAAATTAGACATTTTTCTTCAGCATTTATTTTGATGTACACGGTTTCTTTTATTATCTATATAACTGTGCAATTGACGCTACTATGCGTATTATTTGATTTTTATTGAATTCACATCAAGATTTGCGGAGAAAGTGTACCCTTACGCCCGGATAGAACAGAGAAAATATTGAAAGAGCCCGGAGGGCCTTACCAAATCGGTAAGGTTCTCCGGGCTCTTTTTTCTCCCCCGGAAAGTGTATTCAAGAGGGTTATACGGAATAACGATGTAGCACGGAAAGGAAGTGTACTTATGATTAGACCAATTCTGAGAGATTGTGCAAAATACGCACGAGGACCGCCAAAGTGAATCAGAACTGATTCACTCTGGGGTGGTAAAACCGAAAAAGTGAATCAAATTTGATTCACTCAGTTTGTCAAAAAACTCTTGTAGGGGCGAGCATTGCTCGCCCGTGCCCGTTTGTCTGTGAAAAATCTTTCCGGGAAAACGCGTTGCTGCGCCAAGTCGGCGGGCGACCAATGGTCGCCCCTACACATTCAATAGGCCAAGAATGTGATTTTTTGACACGCTGAGTGAATCAAATTTGATTCACTCTCGCATCTCGCCCAAACGCGCCCTGTGTGGGGCGGATGCTCTGCATCGCACACGGACGCGACATCACCCGCAAAACCGCCGCTTGGCGCGTTTGTGGGGCTGTGGGGCGGCGTGAGCCGTACAACTTACTACTGGAGAGTAAAACTTACTACACACAAAATTACGATAATATGAGATAATAGATGTACACCAAAACGGAAAGGATGATGTGAATGACTACCACAAGATTACCGAAAACCATTACTGCCGGTGCGCTGCTTGCAACGCCTATACCTCCTGTAAAATGGATTATTCCTGGTCTGCTCCCGGCAGGGCTGGCAATCTTCGCAGGCCCCAGCAAAGCAGGCAAAAGTTGGCTGACGCTGTGGCTCTGCTTGCAGATTTCGCAGGGGAAATCTGTGTGGGGACGTGAAATAGAACCGAGAACTGTGCTTTATTTCTCGCTGGAAGATACACTGGGTCGTCTGCAAGAGCGTCTTTACCAGCTTGTCGATGCAGAAGAAGACCCGGAACGGCTCATTTTGCAGACGGAAAGCCACGGAATTGGGCAGGGATTGGAAGAACAAATCGTCAGTTTCATCCATACTTACCCTGATATTAGCCTCATCGTCATCGACACTTTGCAAAAGGTGCGAAAAAACGACCAGAATGGTAGCATGTATGCCAATGACTATAAGGATATTGGTGCATTAAAGGAGCTTGCCGATAAGTACGGCATCTGCATCCTGCTGGTGCATCATTTGCGTAAGCAATCATCGTCAGACCCCTACGACCAAATTTCCGGCTCAACCGGCATTATGGGCGTGGCGGATACGACATGGCTTATGCATCGTCAGCGCATGAGTAAAACCGCGACAATTCGTGTAATTGGACGCGATATGGACGAGAAAATGCTGCATATCCGCGAAGAAAACTGCGTCTGGACGTTGGATGAGGAAGAATCCGCAGAACAGCAGGCGTTGAAAGCTATTCCTGACTACCTTTGGAAAGTTGCAGACTACATTGACTCGGTTGGAAAATGGCAGGGTACAGCTACGGAATTGCTTGTTGCAGCGAACGTTTCTGATGTGAAGCCTAACCAATTTACACGGAAGATGGCTCATTATGCTAGCGACGTGTTCGGTCCTCGCGGCATCGAATACAAGTACACCCGCACGGAGCAAAAGCGTCTGTTTGAGTTCTTCCATGACGATGATGACGGTGATGACGATGATATTGATATATCGGAGTTGTTCCACTGGGGTATCCCACAAACATCGTCATCATCGTCAGCATCGTCATTAAGGTCGCTTGAGGGAAGCAAGCATGGGCAAAGTGTTGCCACAGGGCAACCCGCCGAAAAGCCTACGGGGACAGCCCCGAACCCCTGTGAGGCTGCAAGCGCATGAGAAAACGCAGCGTCGGAATCAACGTCCGCGTCAGCGTCACTGAAAAGAAAAAGGTGACGATGTTGGCTCGGAAGTGCGGCTTGTCACTTTCGGAATACTTACGCCAACGCGAACTGGAAATTGAAATGAACAAACAATTCCATAAAGGCATTTAAGATCAATCGATACGGGTGTCCAATATAATGAAATTTCTTGCACTTAAAACCTTTGAATATTTTTAATTATGTTACTGTTGAGTTTTCTCTAATTGTGCAAAAATGAAAGTTATCGGCACAATTCAATTAGCAACTCTGTTGACAATTTGAGTTCGTCTTGTGTGTAATTGCGAGTTGGGTCTGGGTGATCAATCAAATTACGTATGAAAGTAGGAAGTGTCTGATAATTTGTGGTATGGTGATTGTTAGGATTGGTAAATAAAGAAGACTTGCCATGTAGTGAGGGATTGAACAATGCAGTTTGGTTAGCTATGTAGTTATCACAGTCTTTTACAGTCGAACACCCGGTTTTATTTTGTAAATATCCGTACAATTCGATATGATAGTCTACCGAAAGAATTCCGAATGCAAGGTAGTTTGTTTCTGCAGATGTAATAGTCGGTAATACGGTAGGAGTTGTAATATTCCTTGAACAAACAGTACCATTATTGTCACTAAGCACAATAATTAAGATATTATCTCTATCCTCTAGTGCTGAACGAAGTACATATTCAGAATGGGTTGCGATAATCATTTGTGTATCTGGAGAACCATTTCTGTCGAAAAGACTACGATAATAATTCAAAACTTTTTGTTGCCACTTAGGGTGCATACTCAGTTCTGGCTCGTCAACCAAAGCAATCCCACCAGACATACTATTTATATTCTTTAACAGCTGAGCTCCACGAAAGACAATTTGCTTTTCGCCTGTACTTAAATTATCAACAGGAATTTTACGCGTATGCTTTTCAAAGAGAATTTTAATTTCTTCGAGATTAGTGTTGTCCACACCACTAAACTTTACAGTATCGAAGAAGTCATTGAACGCCTTTTCAAATCTATATATCTTGGATGTGAGCCTAAATGTATTATAGGGCGTTCCTACCCCAGACTTGGTTATTTCCATCCACTTGGAATTATCTTGGGTATCTATGTCAACGATTAGTTGCTTAATTGATGTGAAATCATCCTGTGAATCATTTTCATATTTTTCGGAATCCAATTGTTGTGTTGTTGTAGAACGCACTTTTTGGGTATTAAATCCCGATCTTGCTTTTGAATATGAAAAACCGTAGTGCCGTATATCTGCTTGGTCTGACTCTATCGATTGAGGACTGTTGTTTCGATTGGTGCGAATCATTTCCGTCGTTCCATCAATTTCATTTTTTCGAAAATGAAATCCCAATTGAGGATTATCATCTGGATTTGGTGCAATAGTATATGGTATGCCATCGGCTATGTAGTTTATATACTCAAATGGCTCAATCGATCCAAGGTTGAGAAATGTGGATAATGTTTCAAGGACTGTTGTTTTTCCAGTACCATTTTCTCCCGCTAGTACAATAGTATCATAGATTGTGCCATCAGGCTTGGTAAAGTCAAGCTCCAAATTGCCCAAGATGGCATGATTATGCCATTTTATTTTTTTAATCATTTTTTTCTCCTGTCATCTTAATACAATGTATATCTTGGATATATGACAATTCTACCACTATGTTGGCATTAATGCCACCCATTATGTATCAATAAGATAAATTGTACAGTGATATATTGAATTTATGAAAACGTAGAGCAAGGAAAAGGACGTTAAATAACCAGCGGCACCGTCAGCGATGGCGGTGCCGTTTTTGTCAGTAATAGGTAGAATTTTGGGTGAAAGATTGTTGGGTATAGTGATAGCTTTCTGTCGTAGTTGTCGGTATGCTTTGTAGTACCGCAGGTCAATAAAATAACACTAAGGAGCGTGCAAAATATGGCGTCTATCAGAAAGCGCGGCAGCAACAGCTATTTGATTGTGGTATCTCGTGGGTATGACTACGAGGGAAACCGACTGAAATCTGTACAGAAAACCGTCAAGCCACCCAAGGAATATACACCGAAGCAAGCTGAAAAGTGGGTAAGGGAACAGGCAATGCATTTGACAAAAATAAACGCAAAGCACAAGAGAAACTCGGAAAGGCGATTGGACTATAATGAAGAAAATCAAATTAACCAGAGCAAACAAAAGTATTACGCTGAAAGCACTCGCACCTTACTATTACCAGCAAAGGGCGCTTGGGCATAACACAGAAAAACGGGGCGACTAATACTGAAAATCAATGCTCTCCCAGCCGATAAAAAAGCTACTTTTTCCACAGAAGAAATTTACCTTATGCGTACCACTGTAAATCAACTGAGAAATGAACGGCTGGCAAAAGGACAATACACTGATGCGGCAGATGATATGCTACTAAAATTATTCTAAAATCCGGAAAAAGCGCATTACAAAAGTACATTGCAATGCGCTTTTTTGTGTGCCCGAAGGGATTCGCCAAGCCGCGCCCTAGAAACGCCCCACCGGGGCGTTTCTGCCCCGCGGGACGCAAAGCGCGGGGCACGGGCTGTTCGAATCCGCTCTTTTACTGCCCCATAAAATCCATGTAAAACAAAAAGAGCAGCACCCCATAAGGTACTGCTCTTGGTGCAGTAAAGCAATCCAAATCCGAACCATTTCCCTTTGATATACCATATTTTACAACGGTTTGCAATGGGAAAATCAGCGAACAGTATTTAATTCTTTTCGTAAATCAGATACCCACCGACCTATGGTTTTCGCCATAAGCTGGTGGGCATCTGCTGTTCTGGTTTATAATTCACTGATGGTTGCAGTAATGGGCTGCATGAGGATTCGCCTGACCGGGTTATATACTGCCAGCACCACAGCCGCCAGCACGACTACGACAATCACGGCAAGACAGCCCCACGGCACCTGCCATGCTGCACCGAAATAATGGGTGATGAGCAGGATATACAGCTTCCGATTCAGCACAAGACCCAGCGCAATGCCCACCACAAGACCGGACACCGCATAGGTGCCAGCTTCGGCAGAGATCATGCGTTTCAGCTGTGCATCATCCATCCCGATGGCACGCAGGATGCCATACTGCTTCATTCGTGCCGACACGCTCATGGAAATGCTGTTGATGATGTTCAGAATGGTGATTCCTGCAATCACGATGAGAAACGCATAGACCACCAGATTGAACGCCCAGTAGGTGCTTTGTATCATCCGATTTCCTTCGATTCGGTTGGAAAAAACAACCTGCTTGTTTAACGTGTCGCTCAGCAGGGTGTGTATTTGTGCAACGGCCGCGTCTGCTGTGGTATCTTTTAATTGAATATCGATCACCGCATAGCGGTTTTGCCCGGTCAGCTGATGGAAGGTTTCTTCGGTGCAGATAACAATCGGGGAATCGGTACTACTGAATGGGCTGTCGTTCAATACACCCACGATTGTGAGCTTTGCATCCTCCAGCTGAATGGTATCACCCACGGTCAGAGAGTTGCTTTTGTCGAATACCGTCAGCACAGGGTATGTGCCATCCTCCGGCTCCTGCGGAAGGGTTCCGCCAGTCAGGTCTTTTTTCGCCCAGCCAAACTGTATAGTATCGTATGAAATCAGGTCGATGGACCCCTGTTTTCCCTGATATTCCGCCGGGAGCGGGCAATACATCCGCCCGAATGCGTGTTTGACTTCCGGCAGAGCTTCCAGCTGCTCCACCAGCACCGGGTCAAGGACATTTTGCCCGGATGTTTCAGCCACCGATAAGTCCGGTGCGTAGGACTGCACCGGATTCAGCGCAAATCCAACCCATCGAAGCAAAACCGAAAAGCTCAAAAACAGGAGAATGCTTAACGCAAAGGAACCTGTCATCAAAAGCAGATTCTTTTTGGACGAGGTTGCATGGCTCACGCCCAAAGAAAGCTCTGCACGACTTCCAAACAACCGAGCATGACACGGAGAAGCCGCTGCATTTTCTACCGCATTCCCGGTTGCTGCTGTGATTGGAGAAGCTTTTGCCGCCCGCCGTGCCGGAGAAGATGCCGCGAACCAAACCGTGACTAGTCCCAATACCATTCCGCAAACAATGCCGACCGGGCTTATTCCGAACACCGGCAAAGAGCTGAACTCATCGCCGACAAATCCACGCAGAAAGGCACATAATCCCCATGTGGAAACGATTCCCAGCACACATCCTGCTGGAACAGCAGTTTTACACCAGAAAAGGGCTTCCAGCCGGACAAGCATCCGAACCTGATTTTTTCCTGCCCCAAGACAACGCAGCATTCCATAATAGCTGGTACGCTGAGCTACATTGCTGTTGATGCTGCCTGTGATCATAAAAATTCCGGCGAGGACGACCATGCCAGCCAACACAGCCGCTACCGCATATAAGCCTACAATATAATCGTTGTTGCTGCTTGCGTTCAATGCCATCAGGTAAGTATTTTCGGAGATTTTTTCTTCTGAAATTCCGTACTTGTTTTCGATGTTCACAATGGACTGCCGCAAATTGGTATGTGGCTTGAACTGGATGAAATACTGTGTTTCAAAGGATTCTTCTACCTGTGCGGCAATCTGAGAAAATGTACTGCGGTTCATCACCAGCACAACAGCATCATACTGGTTCGCATCGGAGGTGTCCTCATTGAAACCTGCGACAGTAAGTGAAATGGTCTGTCCATCCGGGAGCGTCAGCGGAATCGCTGTACCGACCGTAACATCCAGCCAATCCCGGATGTTTGCTGTCACGAGCACTTCGCCATCCGCCGGGGCAGTGCTGCACTGCATTCCTGGAAAGATTTGAAGGATTGCATCATCTGCTCCTACCAGTGCGGCACGTTTATCTCCGGCAAAGTAGTTTTCCGTAAGGGAAGCGTTGATGTCGCTATACGCCGAAAATGCAGCAACATCCTCCTGTGCGGCAAGCTCTGCGGCTGTTTCAGGGGAGATGTCCTTTACCATGATATGCCAGTTTCCGTTTTTGTTCAGCTGGTTTGAGGTTTCCATCCGAATCGCCATATCTGCCATACTGAACACCGCCGTGACAAGAAACACCGCAAGGACGATGCACAAAATCGTCATGCGGTTCTGCCGTCTGCGTACCTTGGCAGAAATTGGGATCAGGCTCAGATAGCTTTTCATTTCTGTGCTGCTCATTCCCGGCACCTCCCGAAATCGGTCAGGCAGCCGTCCGATACCTGTAACACCCGGTCTGCCGTCTGCGCAATGCTGCGGTTGTGGGTGATCATCAGGATAGTCTGCTCGTATTTCCGGGATGTTTCTTTTAGCAGGGCAATGACCTCGCTGGTGTTCTGGGTGTCCAGATTGCCGGTCGGCTCATCCGCCAAAATCAGTGAAGTGATCCTATGTCAAGAAAAAGTACAAATTAAGAATGACTTTTTTCCATCTTGCCAGCATACTTAGCCGGCAAGTTTTTGCTCCAGCTCTAATAGTTTATTCCTGTATTGTTTTTCATACTCATCAGGCGAAAGATATCCACAATGACTATGAATCCTTACTGTATTATAAAATGTCTCTATGTACTCAAAAACAAGGCGGTATGCATGTTTATAATCAAATATTTTAAAGCGGTTCAGCCATTCTCGTTTTAATAGTGAATGAAAGGATTCTATGCATGCATTATCCCATGGGTATGCTTTCTTTGAGTAACTGTTTATCATTCCTTCTGTTACTTTCTGGAATGCCTGGGATACGAATTGTATACCTCTGTCACTATGAAACACAAGCGGCGAGGTGACATTTCGCATCTGCTTCGCTTTGTTTACACATTCTACTACATGGATTGCTTCAAGACTCTGACTGAGTACCCATGCTATGATTTTCCTTGAGTAAAGATCCATTATGCTTGTCAGATACACAAATCCATTGTATGTCCATATATACGTGATATCAGATACCCATACAGCGTCCGGCCTTGAAGGATTAAACTGCTCATCAAGGATATTTTGCAGTTCACTGTTGAAATCAGAATCGATTGTTGTTACTGTATATGGTTTTACCCATTGCGCTTTGATCCCCATTTGGCGCATATAATTACCTACCGTTTTTTCAGCAATAGATTCCCCCTGCCTGTGCAGCATTTCTGTGATCTTGGGTGCACCATAGTTCTGATGCGATCCATCATAGATCTGTTTGATAGCATCCTTGATATGATCACGATGCTTTTCAGAAACCGATGGGACACGTTGCTTCCATGCACGGTATCCAGAGCGTGAAACACCTAATATTTTCAGTACCCCGCTAACAGAAACCCGGTGTTTCTGTGGCAGTTCTGCCACCTCTGTGGTGTATTCTGAAGTGGCAGTATAAATAGCTTCTGTTATTTTTCCAGGATACCGATTGCTTTTTTTAATATTTCAAGGGCATCCTTAGTATCTCGCAGTTCTCTTTTAAGACGGGCAATTTCTTTGGCTTCATCACTGGAATAATTACCTGTTCCGCGTGTGGGGACAGAACCTTCATTTTCTCTGGCTGCCTTCATCCAGTTTTTTAATGCAGACTCGCTGATCCCAAGGTTCTCAGCAGCTTTTTGAACGGTCAGTTCAGGATGATCTTTTCTGTAACGGACAGCATCCTCTTTGAATTGTTTTGAATATTGTGTACCTTTTGCCATAATGTTCTTCCTCCATATATTAATTTTATATCATCTATTGGAAGAAGTCATCTTTACTTTGTACTATTTATATACTACCACCAAAGGGCGGGTCATCAGGGCGCGGCCAATGGCTACCCGTTGCTGCTGTCCACCGGAAAGCTGGCTTGGCAGATGCTTCCGACGGTCTTTAAGATTCAGCACGGTCAGCAGTTCTTCCAGATATGCCCTGTCCGGCTTTTGGTAGTCCAGCAGCACCGGGAACAGGATGTTCTGTTCTACGGTCAGTTCCGGGATGAGGTTGAATGCCTGAAAGATAAAACCGATATTGCGGCGGCGGAAGATCGTCAGCTTCCGGTCTTTCATGGCAAAAACATCCTTGCCATCAATCAGCACCTTGCCGGAAGTCGGCGTATCCAGTCCACCAATCAGGTTGAGCAGGGTGCTTTTGCCGGAGCCAGATTCGCCAACGACCGCCACATATTCGCCTTTCGGCACTGAAAAGCTAACATCTTTCAGCGCATGGACAGCGGTTTCTCCGCTGCCGTAGGTCTTGCAGAGATGGTTGACTTCTAATAGTTCCATAGTGTATCCCTCACTTTGCAGGTTCCTTCGATTCAGACGGATTATCTCTGTCTGTGCAGAAAAGGATAACACGTCAACCTTACTGCAAGCCTACACTCAGCCTACAATTTTGTAGGAATCGGAAAATTCAGAGTAAAGGTCGTGCCCTTTCCCAGCTCGCTGTCTACTTCAATGGTGCCGTGATGGGCTTCCACAACGGCTTTTGCCAGCGGCAGACCCAGCCCGATGCCCTGTGTATCCTGTGAAAAGCGGCTGCGATAAAACCGTTTGAAGATATGGTACAAATCTTCCGGGTGGATGCCGCTGCCGTTGTCGCGCACTTTGATCTGAACCATGGACGGCAGTGCATTCCACTCTACCTGAATCGTATCTCCGCTCTTTGTGTGGTCAAGGGCATTCTTTACAAGATTGTCCACAGCTTCCTGCATCCAGTCACGGTCGCACCAAAGTGTAACCGCCTCTGAGCCGGACAGAACAAGCTTTTTCTGCTCCTGTTCTGCACGATAGTTATACTGCCGCGCAATGTCCTGCACCATTTCAGCAACATTTTCGTTTTTCTTCTCCAAGACGACCGAACCGGCATCCAGCCGGGTGATTTTGAGCAGATTCTGCACCAGCGTTTCGATGCGGTCCAACTCCTGTTTGGACAGGTCTGCAAACTCTTTGACCTCCGACGGCGAAACAGCTTCGTCCTGAAGCAGACCGTTGTAGATATTCAACGCCGCCAGCGGTGTTTTGAGCTGGTGCGAAATATCTGCAATGGTATTTTTCAAAAAACGCTTCTCCCGCTGCTCGTTGTCTGCGTGTGCGCTCAGAACTGCCGCCAATGCATTAACGGAGTGAAACAGACGGTAAAGTTCTCCCTCCCGGTCGCAGCCCAGTCGTGCATCCGGGTTGCCATCCAGACAGCTTTGGATTTTCTGGACTGCCTGTTCCAGAAGCGCGCTCTGCCTTTGGAAATAGCGAAAAAGCACGCCCCAGAGGCAGCCGCCCAGCAGAAGAAAAACCAACAGTAATGCGAAAGAGAATGCGTGCGTCGTATGCCATATGATACCCTGCGTGAGAGCCAATGCCACCGCCCAGACCGCCAGCACGGCTTGGAACAAATTTCGGATCTCCCGGTTTGCGAATACTTTCATACGGCACCTTTACCCATTCCATTTATAGCCCATGCCGCGGACAGTCAGCAGCATCTGCGGTTTGCCGGGGTCGTCCTCAATCTTCATCCGCAGCCGCCGGATATACACTGTTAAGGCACTGCTGTCAATGTAATCCCCATCGCAGTCCCACAGTGCATCCAGAATTTGTTCCTTGGATAGCACGGCATTCGGATGCTGCATAAAGAAGCAGAGCAGCTTGTACTCTGCGCCGGTCAGTTCCAGCAAGATTCCGTTTTTGTACGCCTGTCCCTGCAACAGCCGGACGGTGATGCTGCCCGATTCCAGTACGGGTTCTCCTGCGCTGGACACATTTGCACGGCGAAGCAGTGCATTGACCCGCGACAACAGGACACCCAGCTTGAACGGCTTGGTCAGGTAATCATCCCCGCCCAGTTCCAGCCCCATGATGATATTCATTTCCTCATCCGAAGCAGTCAGGAACAGAATCGGCACGTTGGATGTGCGCCGCACCTTCTGGCAGAAATCGAAGCCAGAGCCATCCGGCAGGGAAACATCCAGCACCAGCAGGTCATATTTTCTGTCTGACCACAGCACCTCGGCTTCTGCCAGCGTCCGGGCTGTATCCAGTGCAAAGCCCTGTTTCTTGAATGCAAAGGTCAGCCCACTGATCAGGCTCAGATCATCTTCCAAAAGGAACAGTTTTCTCATGATTCCCTCTCTTTTCTGCGTTTTGTGTGTCCTACAGGTTCAAAAGCATTATAAGTTTTTTCTGCGAACATTACAATGTGCGAAACGGAAATCAGGCACATGGTATGCTGTTCACAGATGTCCAAAGGAGCGTGCGCTTGAACAAAAAGGAAAAGTCCACAAACACTTCCCCTTATCCCGATGAAGTCATTGACCGTCTGGCGCGGGCATTCTACCCGGCCATCCTTGCCTGTTGGAACAGCGAGGAGGGCCAGCGGGCGTTTGCCGCGTGGCAGGCGGAACAGGCTCATCATGCAAACAACGAAAAACAGAAAGTTCCCACTGGGGCGTTTCTGCCCCGCGGGACGCAAAGCGCGGGGCACGGGCTGTTCGAATCCTCCCTTTTGCTGCCCCATAAAATCCATGCAAAACAAAAAGAGCAGCACCCCATAAGGTGCTGCTCTTGGTGCGACCGGGAGGATTCGAACCTCTGGCCTTCCGGGTCGGAGCCGAACGCTCTATCCAGCTGAGCTACGATCGCTTATATATGAAAAACGCCGTTGCAGCGTATTTCAATCTTGTAAAGTAGTTAATTTTTAATAGTGGTCAATTCGTGGTCTGACTACCGTTGACCACCGCGTTTTTGCAGGTGCAAATCTCGCTATATCGAACAAAAACAAGCCTAAAACCTGCCGTATCGCAGTTGTCAGAGGTCAGTGCTCTATCCAGCTGAGCTATGATCGCATATATTGAGAAAACGCCATGCTGATACGTTCCGGAGGGAGAAAAAACCAGCTTTTGGTACAGAAAACAAACCGTTGTTGACCGGGTACATTTTGTGTGTTAGACTGGCAGTAGAACGTACAAAAGCAGGTGCAAAGCCGCTGTAAAAAGCATTGCAGATGGAACGAAAGATTACGCTTTAATCATATTACCACATTGCGGCGGCGGATGCAAGTATCAAAATCGTTTTGCGGCAATGCGAAACGGATAAAAATTAACGCTGTACTTAAGGTGTGTCTGGAAAGTCGAGCATTCAGTCTGTTTCAGATATCCCTTAGGGGGTATCTGAAACAGTCGAAAATATCGTCTATTTCTACAAATGCAGTGGGATTATGCGTTAAAAAGCCTTGGAATCCACAAAGGATTTCCTGCGGCTCTTTGCCTTAAAATCCTGCTTGTGTTTGCGAAATATCCGTCATTTTCTTTGTTTTCAGATACACCTTAGGCAGAAATAAAAGGAGCAATATTATCATGACACCGGAACTGAACTGGTTAAGTGACCCGACTGTGTTTGCCGTGAACCGGCTGGATGCCCATTCGGACCATGTATGCTACCGTACTGTGCAGGAAGCTGCGCAGCGCCACAGCAGCCTGCGCCAGCCGCTGGACGGCATGTGGCGCTTTGTATGGAGCAGCTGCCCGGCCCAGCGCCCGGCGGATTTCTGGCGCGAAGGAGCGGATCTTTCGGGCTTTGGTACCATCCATGTGCCGGGCCATATGGAGGCCCAGGGCTATGGTCAGCTGCAATACACCAACACGCTGTACCCGTGGGATGGACGCAGTGCGCTGCGGCCGCCGCAGGTGGATTTGAACGATGATCCCGTCGGCAGCTATGCGCGGGAATTTGATCTGGATGCCGGGCTGCGCGGGCAGCGGGTATGCATCAGCTTCCAGGGTGTGGAACAGGCCATGTACCTGTGGTGCAATGGCAAGTTCGTGGGCTATGCCGAGGACAGCTTTACCCCCTCGGAATTTGACCTGACGCCGTACATCAAAGAAACCGGCAACCGCATCTGCGTGGAAGTGTACAAGCGCAGCAGTGCAGCATGGATCGAGGACCAGGACTTTTTCCGCTTCTCCGGCATGTTCCGCCCGGTATACCTGTACGCCAAACCGGCGGTGCATCTGGCGGACATCTGGCTGAAAGCGGGCCTGAGCGAGGACAACACCACTGGTCTGCTGACCCCGGAGCTGAAGCTGGATGGAGAGACCGAAGGGGTCAGTGTGACTTTGCGCCTGACCGACCCGGAGGGCTATGCCCTGTATGAAGGCCCTGTGACGGGGGACACGATTGAGTTGGAGGGGATTCAGCCGTGGAGCCACAAGACCCCGGTGCTGTACCATGCAGAGCTGACGCTGAAAGATGCACAGGGCACCGTGCAGGAAGTGGTGCCCTATGACATCGGTTTCCGCCGCTTTGAGATGAAGGACGGCATCATGTGCCTGAATGGGGAGCGTGTGGTGTTCAACGGTGTAAACCGCCACGAATGGAACCCCGAAAAGGGCCGCGCTATTGATGCGGATGATATGAACGCCGCCATGGCCGTGCTGAAAGCCAACAACATCAACGCCGTGCGCACCTGCCATTACCCGGACCAGAGCCTGTGGTATGATCTGTGCGACAAAAACGGCATTTACATGATCGATGAAACCAACCTGGAAAGCCACGGCAGCTGGCAGAAGCTGGGCGCGATCGAACCCAGCTGGAATGTGCCGGGCGGCCTGCCGGAATGGAAAGACTGTGTGGTGGACCGTGCCCGCAGCATGCTGGAGCGCGACAAAAACCACGCCGCTGTGCTGATCTGGTCCTGCGGCAACGAAAGCTATGCGGGCGAGGATATTCTGGCCATGACGCAGTTTTTCCACGCCAAGGACCCCAGCCGTCTGGTGCATTATGAAGGTGTGGTGCATAACCGCGCGTTTGCGGCCATTACCGATATGGAAAGCCGGATGTACGCCAAGCCGTGGGAAATCCGGGAATATCTGGAATCCAAGCCGGAAAAGCCGTTCATCCTGTGCGAATACATGCACGATATGGGCAACTCTCTGGGCGGAATGGAAAGCTATGTGAAGCTGGCGGAAGAATACCCGCAGTACCAGGGCGGCTTTATCTGGGACTATATGGACCAGGCCATCTGGCATACGGACGTCATGGGCCGCAAGGTACTGGGCTATGGCGGCGATTTTGGCGAGCGGACGACGGATTATAACTTCAGCGGCAACGGCATTGTATACGCCGATGGCGCAGAGAAGCCCGCCATGCAGGATGTGCGTTACTGGTACGCCAGCCCGGCGGACCGTGCGGCGCAGGATGCCGTCAACGCTGCTGCGGCAGCACAGGCAGACCGCACGCTGGCCGAAGCCTGGCAGAGCCGCCGCGCCTACCCCCTGGTGGTGACCCAGGGCGACGGCAACCTGGGCGTAAAGGGCAAAAACTTTGAGATGCTTTTCTCCATTGCGGGGGCTGGCCCGGCATCGCTGAAGGTGAACGGCACCGAATGGCTGTGGCGCGCACCGCGCCCGGCGTTCTGGCGGGCCTCCACCGACAATGACCGCGGATGCGGCTTCCCGCTGCGCGCGGCGGCCTGGATGGCGGCGGATGTGTTTGTAACATATAGCGGCATGAAGGTGCTGGAAGCAGGTCCCGACTGCGTAAAGGTGCAGTTCCAGTTTGGCATCCCCACTGTGCCGGGAGCCAGCGCAGAGCTGGTCTACACTGTGGAAGCACAGGGCGCATTGCGGGTGGATGCCGTTTACCACGGCGTAGCCGGTGCGCCGGAGCTGCCCTGCTTTGGTGTGAAATTTGAAACCTTTGGCCCGGTGACCCGCACGGTGTGGACCGGGCTTTCCGGCGAAACCTACCCGGACCGCTATAAGGGCAGTGTGTTCGGCTGCCATGAGGAAACCCCGCATGTGGAGCCACATCTGGTTCCGCAGGACTGCGGCATGCACATGCAGACGCGGCAGGCCATGCTGGAACAGCGGGATGCCTGCGGCCACACGACTGCCGCGCTGACCTTGCAGCAGGTGGATGCACCATTTGCGTTCAGCGCGCTGCCCAACACGGCGCAGGAGATCGAGGCGGCGCAGCACATTACGGAGCTGCCCGCGACCGGCCGCACCAGTGTGATGGTGCTGGGCGCAGTGCGCGGCGTTGGCGGCATTGACAGCTGGGGCACCGATGTGGAAGAGCCTTACCATGTTTCTGGCGAGGAAGACCACAGTGTAAGTTTCCGCATTGTGCTGTAAACGTGGAAGTTAGGGCAATACCGCACAATTCTAAGTGCCGATACGGCGGGAATTGTGCGGTGTTGCCTTAGAGATTAGAAGAAACGGACAGCCGGGGCGATTGGCCCCGGCTGTTTTTTGGTGGGATGGACAGGCAGAAAAAAGTGTTTGCGAGGCGGGGGAGTTTAATCCCCAAAGTGTTGTTGGGGTTATAGGTTGGCGGGCGCACAATGTGCCCCTCCCTATGAGAGAATAGGGCACACGAAGCGGGGGGATACATTGTGCGGCGTTTGGCACCAAGCAGAGCAGGGGGAGAAAATGAAAGGATTGTAAATTGTGCGCCAAAACAGCACAAAGCGGAAAAAAGCGTGGACAGGCACCGGCTGTTTGTGATATACTTAAAAAATACAAAATAGTTACAAAGTGGGCTGGTGCGCGGCATGTGCCGGCCTATGTGGAGGTGTATGGTTACGGAAGCCATTCGGAGCCGTATGGTGTGGGTCATCACAGGGGTACTGGCGCTGCTGGTGCTGCTGGCGCTGCCTGCAAAAGCGGAAAGTGCGGACTATGAAACAACGCTGGACCGCTTGGGCCGCCTGCAAGCGCTGGCGGAACAGTATATTGAAGAAAAGAACAGCGGCGATGACCCCATTGACCTGACTTTGAGCTTTACCCGTGTGGGGGATTATAACACGACCATCTGGCAGCTGACGGCGGGCACCCGCGATGGCGAATTTGAAAAGTACGCCACGGATGCAGACCCGGACCTGTGGGATTTGCAGGGGATGAACACCGTGGAACTGCCCAACGGGCAGAGCATTGATTTCGGCCACCTGCTGGCGGCCATGAACCTGGTATACCGCGGCATGCCCATTACCGGCAGCTGGGGCGGCGACTGCATGCAGCTGGCGCAGGTGTATGCCGGGCAGGCCAGCGATGTAGACGGCTATGCCAGCCTGATGCAGCAGACCTTTGCCATTGAGGATGACGGCAGTGCTTCCAAATTTGGCGACCAGGACCTGCGCGCTGACCTGGACTCCGTTGTGGCAGGGTCCGAGCTGAAAAGCGGCAGCAACGTTGCCGATGTGCTGCGGAACTATTACACCAACCTGACGGATTACGACCGCTGCTACCAGTTTATTGCCATGAGCTTTGGCAGCATGAACACCAGCGACAGCGAAGCGTTCCGCAACAAGGTGTACAGCACCATGACGGCGGATGCTGGCATGCAGCTGCTGCTGTATATGAACGGCATGTGGTCCAGCAGCGGCTGGCAGGTGGATGCCGATGCAGAACCCGCCCTGCGCGGTGCCTGCAATGAACTGGCTGATTACCTGAGCCGCGCTGTGAACGGCGAAAAAGTCAAAAGTGCATCCAGCACCCTGATGCACACGATGGCTGGGCAGGCCCTTGTGGATGCCCTGAATGCACTGGGAGATGGGGAAGCAGCTTCCGCTGCACAGAGCGCACTGGAAGCGGATTCCGGCGCTACAATATCGACCAGCAGCGGGGACGCTGTGGATGATGCCCTGAACACCGCAACCGAAAAGCTGAAAACGGATTTTAACGCCCAGGCCTTTGAGCTGGGGCTGCTGGTATTGGGCGCTGCCGCCCTGCTGGGCATGGTGGTGTGCATTGCCATGCTGATCAGCCACCGCAACAAACGCAACCGCTGAGCCGGGCAAACGAAAGAAAAAGGAATGGGGCGCTGCCGGGTGAAACGGCAGCGCCCCATTTTATGTGGAAAGAAAGTAAAAAGTGAATGGCGGAAATCAAAGTTCGCGGTAGGTGACCTGTTCCATCAGCTGTTGGATGGTTTCCAGGCTGGCAGCCTGAGTACCGGTGCACATTACGCTGGCGGCACCGGCGGCAGTGGAAAGGCGCAGCGTTTCTTCCAGCGTCAGGCCGCGCTCTTCGGCAACAGCCAGGGCGGCGATGACGGCATCCCCGGCACCAACGGTATCCTTGACGGGAACACGCAGGCCGGGCACAAAGATGGTCTGCTCCGGCAGAACATGCAGCATACCGCGGCTGCCCATCGAGACGATGACCTTTTGCACGCCGGTCTGCAACAGCTCACGGGCGGCGGCGGTCAGCTCCTGCTGGCTGTCCAGCGCGCGGCCCATCAGGTGGGAAAGCTCCTCGCTGTTGGGCTTGATGAGGAATGGCTTTGCCTTAACGCCCTCCACCATGCCGGCACCGTCAGAGTCCAGAATAACCTTGGCACCTTTTTCGCGGCAGGCATCGCCCCACACGCGGTAGGTGTCGGCAGGAGCATTCACTGGCAAGCTGCCGGCCAGCACCACGATATCGTCGTGGCGCAGCAGCTTCAGCAGGTGGTCCAGCAGGCTTTGCAGGGTAGCCGGGTCCACGGGAACACCGGGTTCGTTGATTTCGGTGCTGGTGTGGGCGATGGGATCCACCACTTTCAGATTGATGCGGGTGTTGCCCTCAACGGGCAAAAAGTCACAGGTCATGTTCAGGCCGGACAGAGCTTCGGAGATTATCTGCCCGGTGCTGCCGCCCAGAATACCAAGGGCGCGGCTGGTGCTGCCCAGTGCGGCAACTACCTTGGAGACATTGATGCCTTTACCGCCCGGATCGGTGCGGATGGAAGTAATGCGGTTTACACCGTCCGTGGTAAAGGAAGGAATTTCAACGGTTTTATCCAGTGCCGGGTTCAGGGTGACAGTATAGATCATGAAAATGTGCCTCCTTATGGGGAGAAATGTCAGAATAAGGGCAGTGGCAAAGGCAATCGATAATTGTCAATCTTTTATCATTATACGCTGAATTGTGAAATATCGCAAGTAAAAGCGCGAAAATCAGAATAATCTTAACAAACTGTTTACACGGAGGAAAACAACATGGCACAGGGAATGGAACTATTGGATAACGGCACCAAGGTGTTTACCGGGCCGGGGGCAGCCTTTGGTACGGACGCCTTGCTGCTGGCCCGGTTTGCCATGCCGCGCCGCAAAGAAACAGCGCTGGACCTGTGTAGCGGGTGTGGAATCGTAGCGCTGGCCTGGCACGATGCCGGGCACCGCGGCCCATGCACAGCGGTGGAGCTGGATGCCGATGCTTCGGCCCTGTGCCGCCGTGCTGTGCAGGAAACGCCGGGTGCAGAGCATATTACCGCGCTTTGCACCGACCTGCGGACGTTCTGCAAAAGCGGCCCGGAACAGGGGAAATATGACTTCGCCGCCTGCAACCCGCCCTATTTTACCGACGGATATGTCAGCCCGGATGCCCGCCGCGCCACGGCCCGGCATGACGGCAGCTGCACGATGCAGGATGTTGCCGCCTGTGCGGCCCGTGCCCTGCACGATGGCGGCAAGCTGGCCCTATGCCACCGCCCGGAACAGATGGCGGCGGTGTTTGCCGCGCTCTGCGCCGTTGGGCTGGAGCCCAAGCGGGTGGCTCTGGTGCGCAAGGATGAACACAGCAAACCCTGGCTGTTTTTGGTGGAAGCCCAGAAGGGAAGAAAGCCGGGGATCCGGTGGGAGGAGGACGTTTTAACGGGGAATGGGGTTAGGTACGGGAGATGATAGTTAGGAGTTAGGAAGTAGGAGTTAGGAGTTGGCGGCGGGGCGAAGCTGCGACGCGGGGAAAATGAGGAATCGGATTGGGGACGGGTACAAAACGGGATGGAAAAGGTTCCGGGATGCGCAGTGATTCCCTAAGGCAATACCGCATAATTCTAAGTGCCGATACGGCGAGCGAGGTGCGGCAGATGCCAAGCCAAAAGCACAGATAATACTGGATGCTGCAAAGGTGAGCGCCGCCAGTGGCGGAAACAGCGAACCGAAGCAGGGGCAGCGGTCGCAGAGTGCGAGGGG
>QFCE01000769.1_pt1 | contig 116054 bp, 105 predicted proteins | sample 5346091 | NCBI WGS metagenome assembly QFCE01 (sample SAMN09062252, study PRJNA434731) | Human gut metagenome, whole genome shotgun sequencing project. | isolation source: stool timepoint A chromium assembly | host: Homo sapiens | collected 2015
CCATCTCGGTATTTTTATTCTGTAAAATCTTATCGCCAACCCGGAACACCTGACTGCCGATATGCAGTTCCTTCTTCCCTGCGATTGGCGGATTTACAAAATCCTCCAGAGATTTGTTCAATTCATCCACTCCGGCAGCACTGCGTTTCCGATACGGAGTCAGGATCTGTACCTGATCCATGCCGTTTTTTGCAATCTCGTCCAGATAAATCCTCCGGACAATCTCTGCCGCTTCATCTGCTCCTTTACAGGCAATGAACTGAAAATCCTCCCCAAAGCTCAGATTAGTCTTATTCTCCTGCATCAGTTTTGCATTATAAGGTATGCTGCTCAAAGCGCCCTGCCGGTAAACCAGATCCAGTACCGTGACCGGAATCAGCCCGCAGGCAATCAGTTGCCGGAACACATCCCCGGCTCCTACGGATGGAAGCTGGTTCTTATCCCCGACTAAAAGGACTCTGGCATGTCTGCTAACCCGCCGGAAAAATTCATAGGCAAGATGCATGTCCACCATGGACACCTCATCTACATTTAGAAATCCGGCAGACAGGTACTCAAAATCCGGTTCAAAATCCGTATCATCTCCCAAAAGCCCCAGGGCCAGATGCATCGTGGATGCATTTTCACAGCCGGTACTCTCCACCATACGTCTTGCCGCACGTCCGGTCGGAGCCATAAGCTGTACCTCTGACCTGCATAACGCCTGATGGATATAGAGAATCACCTTGAGAACCGTTGTCTTTCCGGTTCCGGGACCTCCGGTAATAATACTGATGGGATGTGCAAACACCATCCGCACTGCCTGTTTCTGTGTTTCTGACAGCGTGATCCCCAGTGTCTTCTGTGCCTTTTCCAGCTCCGGTTCAATGGACAGCAAAACCGGCTTCTCCAAAAGCCGTCTGGCTATCATGGAAGCGGTCTGTGTTTCTTCTTCATACTGCCGGATAGAATAGATCCGTTCTTCCTCCACAACAATGCTTTTTTGCAGCACCAGCCGGTAAAGCACCTGACTGACATCCTGCTCCGATACTGCCATGACCTGCAGATCCCGGTTCAGCATTTCCAGTGCTTCCCTGATAACCTCCTGACGCTGCTTAAACAGATGTCCTTCTTTCATTGCCTGATTCATGATATGTCCGATGCACCCGGATATCCGCATGGGATCATTGAGTGCACAGCAGCACTGTCTTCCGATCGCATCCACAGTCAGAAACCCGAAGCCTTTGACTGCACTCAGCATGTAAGGGCGGTGCCGGATAATATCCACCGATTCATTTCCGAATTTCTTCAGAATCATATTCACTTTTTTGGGTGTTACCTTAAAAGGCGCCAGAAACGTCATCAGTTCCCGGAACACCTGGTTTTTTCCATAGGACTCCACAATAGCAGCCAGCTTCTTCTCGGAAATTCCACGGATCTTCAAGAGTTCCTGCGGGTTGTTTTCCATGATTTCCAGTGTCTGAAGCCCAAACTTCCGGAAAATAGTATCTGCCATCTTGGGACCGATACCTTTGATTGCACCGGAAGAAAGGTATCCTAAGATACCCTCCTTTGTCCGTGGTACAACCTCCATGAAATTTTCCACCTGATACTGAGTTCCATGCTCTCCGCTCTCCCATCTGCCTTCCATCTCAAGCTCAATCTCGTCTGTAAGCGGAAGACCGAATCCAATCGCTGAGAAGCCGATGATATTCCGGGATGCCAGATATTTGTCTCTGGCTGACAGGGGGACAGACGTATCCTGTGTGGTGAATATGGCAATCGTATACCCATTCTCCTCATTCTGGAAAATCTTATGTTTAAATCTGCACCTCATTGTTTATATCCCTCCAGCTTTTTATCCGCATCCGTTCATTTGGTTTTCTCATTACGCCGCCTCCTTCTTAATTCGGAAAGTACGGCTCTCCGTTGTTTTTGTATATTCCTCATAGATATCCGGATGCTGGTTTTTCAGCTTCTCCATCTGGTCTTTCCCAACCGAAGTACGTCTGGTCGGATTATAGGTAATACGGTAACGGTTCGTACCGTCCTCCAGCACTGCCTTGCAGCCCTGCCCCAGCTGTTCCACAAAAGGAACACTGATTGCCCGCTGTTCTGCTTCGATTTCCTTTTTCCGTTTTTCCAACTGTGACTTTTCCTCCGAAAGGGTAAGATACTTCTCAAGATTTTTTGATTCCAGACCGGAAAGCACAATTTCCGGAATAGATTTGTCTGCAAAACCACCATAATTACGGATATTTGCCAGAACCAGATCGGAATTCCCGTTATGCGGCGGTACTACATTTTTCAATACATGTTCCTGCCAGAAATACGTTTCCTGATCAATGATGTCTTCTTCCTCAATCAGATCACGCTCAATGGTGCGATACACAAACTCATTCTCGTTATTTCCATACAGGCATGCGATAAAGGCTTTCTGCATATTCATCACAGACAGATAATGCCTTACCTGCAGCACATAATGAGCTGGAATACCCTCATCAGCCCACTTATCTTTCGCATTATAATTGCAGGTTTTACATTCCAGAATCGCAAATGTCCCATCCGGCATACGAACAAAAAAATCCACATCTGCAAGCATGAACGGATATAATGGATGCCGGAACATGACACGTACCGGAAATACTTCCAGTCCGGTCTTTTTGGAAAAGATTTCTGCCACCAGATCTTCCAGCCGGTGTCCGACTTCCTTGGCAACCCAGTTGCTTTCCTCTTCCTCCTGAATGACCGGCTGCACACCTGTTTTGTTGTAAAACAGATCCCGGATAGTGGCAAATGGAGAGATCCCCATGATTGCCGCTACATCACTGCCGCCGATTCCTTTTTTGCGGTATTCCAACCAGTCTTCTCTTGACAGGTTACTGATATCCACAACCTTTTCCGGTGTATACTCTGCTTTGTTATTCATTCCAATTCCTCCTAACATTTGACTGCTCCATAAACGTCATATTTTTTCCAGTCTTTTATAAGCGCCTTCGTAATATCCTCCTCCAGCTTCAGGATGCCCTGTCCGGACATTCCTTCACAGGCTGCAAAAAAGGAGGCTTCATTCATGGCATAATAAAGATCATGTGCCGTACAGGCACCTTCCCCGTTCTGGGATACAAATAGCTCCACCACCTCATTCCGGATCTTCTGTTTAATGCCAAGTTCCTTCATCAGCAGCTTCAGGCAGTTCACCGGATTACGGATCTCAATGTCCATAAGCTGAGTAAGATTCTTCATCGCATCCACATAGCGGGCGCATACCTGCTCCAGATTTTTCCGGAAGTCCAGAATCGTTGCCCCTTTATCGTGAGCCAGCTTGATTGGACTTCCCAGACTGATAACGCCGTTTGGTCCGTCTGTCAAAAGCATCGGATACAGATTTGCACCGCTCGCTGCCACGTCAGATGTGGTAAAACGAAGTGCCGGTGACAGGATCTTCTCATCCATTCCGTGTGCATCCAGTGCTTTTCGGTAAGTATCCAGAAGTTCCTGACTTCCTCCGAGCTTCCACATGGCAGATACAATGGAATGGTCATAGATACCAGAGCCCTCCATGTAAACACTGCCTTTGAAATTCAGATTCAGATATTCGCAGGTTGTCTCAAACATGGCTTTCATATCAAGGATGCAATAATCATGTTTATCCCCGCCATGTACTGCGGAAACCTTTCCGTCCGCAATCTTAATCAGGGCATCCCCTTTTGCAACCCGCAGGCAGTAATTGACTACCTTCGCATATGTTGCCTTATCCAGCTTGCGAAGCCCGTCTCCATTGACACCTGCGCGGCTTAAAATGGTGCGGATGGCACAGTCACGTACCGGATAGGATTCTCCTCTCATTTTCAGTACAAGCTGCGTATTCTTCTCTGTATCCTCCAAAATTTCTTCCATGGATGCATCTGCCGCATCCAGATTTTGAGCCTCCTTTTCCAGTGGTGCCAGCCGTAACGTATTCGTTGGCTTTCTGATCCATTTGGCATTTCTTCCTCTCTCTGCCAGAAACTCCAGCAGATCTTTTACTTCTGCAAAGGATCTCTCAAATCCATCTGCATACACTCTTGCTTCATTCATGTTCTTATTCCACCTTTCTTAAAATAATATTTATCCATCAACAGCCGAAGCTGGTTGTGGCATGCAACTATGCCGAAACCTAAATGTAAGCACAAAAAAAGAATGAAAAGAGAGTCTTTTCTCTGTTCATTCTTAAAAGTCTGGTTTCTTCCTGAAAAAACAAAAGTGCCACGCAGCCAAAAAAGGCATACCGTGACACTCACTACAAACATAAACTACTTATGCCAGGAATCAGCTCCTGCTGTTTCCTGTAAGTTTGGAGATTCTTATGAATCCCGAAACTCCCCAAAAAGGGTGCGCATAAAATAAACTATATCAGTATACTAGCACAAGATATTCCTCATGTCAATTCAGGCTTATACTATATATGGTGTTTATATTTGTTCAAAATACTACATCTATTTTTCTACTACGAATTCAATCTTCTCTTTCAGATACTCCCGGCAGCCAAACCGAACCGTTCCACACTGCTTTGACTCCTCTTTCGCCTTTTCATTACAGCAGTCCAAGTAGGGACAATCGTTACATTGATTCCGCAGTGCTTCCTTCGCCCATTCAATTTCCTGCTCATTTCCTATAATCCGCACAGACATCCACTTCCTTTGCTATCATCATACCCCAAAATCCATTTTCTATCATCCATAATTTCTTTTTTTGTATCATTTTAGTAAATTACGGTTATATTACGGAATAATCACTATATTTCAAATATATCTCTATTTTATTCCGTAATTTGCTGTAAGTAAATAGTTTAAAATGTGGAAGAGAGGTGTAAATGTATGGATAAAAACTTTATTGGAGAACGCATCAGCGAACTGCGTTTAAAGAAAAATGTATCTGAATATCAGATGAGTCTGGATCTTGGCAAAAATAAAAGCTACATCCAGTCCCTCACTTCCGGACGTTCTCTGCCTACCATGCAGAGCTTTCTGGATATCTGTGACTATCTGGAAGTCACTCCTCAACAGTTCTTCGATTCAGAGCTGCACAATCTTCCTCTGATTGACAAAGCAACTGATCTGATGAAACAACTCGATGACGAGGATATGCTTGCGCTCATTTCCATGCTGAATCGTCTGGCTCTAAAACGCAAATAGATTTCCGTGGCTGCCAAATCAAGGCAGCTTTTATTTTTATCATTTTTTCTTAAAATTTTTCAATCTTAAAGAAAAGCCCCCTATTCCTTAATTGAATGGGTAATATATCCATTCGCCGTACCTTGAAAACAAAAGAAATCTTTCGGGAGATTGATATAGGTGACTGCAGATAGTTTGCATCTTCGCACGCCTGCAGCTTAATAGTTACAAAGTAACACCGTTTTACGTGGCCGGAACGGGCATAGGAACTGGCTTCTGAAAGAATAACATAGACTTTTGGGATTTTAGCTTATAGCGCTTTTATTAGAGAACTTTTACTCAAAATTTGATATAATAATAGACAGGTATCAAGTTGATTCCCTGTCTGTGGAAAGGAGATTCATGATAACTGTAACAAAAAGGGATTTGATTGAATTAGGCTACGGTCCTTCCTTTGCTGCTGATATTATCAAAAAAGCAAAGGAACTTATGGTAGAAAAGGGGCATACCTATTATCAATCCAGAAAATTAGACAGGGTTCCAAAAGAAGCCGTTGAAGAATTATTAGGGATTACTTTGCCCGATAAGCAAGAATGATCGTGCTTTTTGCATTTTAGTAAGGAGTGAAATCATGGCAAAAGATCCAATTAAAAAAGCAGAAAACGGCACTTATTATTTTCGAGCCAACCTCGGATATCATCCTGTAACCGGAAAACAGATTCAAAAATACCGCAGCGGATTCTCAACAAAAAAAGAAGCCCGTGCCGAGTATTCCAAATTGATTCTTGCATCAACGGAAGAATTAGCTGATAAGAAGGAAGACATTACCTTCAAAAAGTTTATTGAAGAAATCTATCTTCCGTGGTACAAAACTCAGGTGAAAGAAAGTACCTACAAGAATCGTTACTCGACCATTCAAAAACACTTTGCCTATTTCTACAAGAAGAAAGTGTCCGAAATAGAAGCGATAAATGTACAGACCTGGCAGCTCAAGTTGGCAAAACAATTCAGTCCAAACTATGTACGCATTGTTCAGGGAATGTTATGTTTAGCTTTTGACCGGGCGATTATCCTCGGACTTGCAAAGAAGAATCCTGCCCGCATGATCGGCAATATCAAATCTAAAAAAGTAAAGATCGACTTCTGGACTTTGGAGGAGTTTCAGAAGGTAATATCCCTGCTGTACAAAGGTGACTACTACGAGCACTATCTCTTCATCTCGTTCTGGCTTTTATTTATGACTGGAATGCGTATTGGAGAGGCTGCCGCCTTACAGTGGGATGATATTGATTTTGAAACAGGTATGCTGATTATTAGTAAAACACTGTACTATAAAACAATGAATGACTACAAATTCGTTGAACCTAAGACGCAGGCAAGCAACCGTACCATTTATATTGATGCTGATACCATCAAGGAATTACAAGAATGGAAGGCGGTCCAGGCAAAGGTTTTACCAAATTGTGGATTCGTACTGAGTTATAACAGTACACCCACCAGCAAAACAACGCTTCCAAGAGCATTAGAGAAATTGGCAAATTTAGCTGGTGTCCACAGAATCAAAATTCATGCCCTGAGACATTCGCATGCTTCCCTGCTTATCAGCATGGGCGAAAATCCACTGCTGATTAAAGAGCGTCTTGGACATGAAAAAATACAGACGACACTAGGAACTTATGGTCATCTGTATCCAAACACCAATATTGAGATTGCAAAGAAGCTGACCGGGGTTCTCAGCTACCAGTCAGCTTCTCAAAGTATTGCTAATTATACCAGTAATCAGCATACTGCAATGTATCACAAAGAAATATAAAAATGCAATGATAATGCAATTTCAAACACCCAAAGCCGCAAAGCCCCGTGGTTACGGGCTTTGTAGCCCAGCGTCAACTATTCAAACTCAATCGTTCCAGGCGGTTTACTAGTCAGATCATAAAATACTCTGTTAACTCCCTTAACCTCATTAATAATCCTGCTCATCACCTTATTCAGTACATCATAAGGGATCTCAGCAGCCTCGGCTGTCATGAAGTCTACAGTTGTCACCGCTCTTAAAGCTACCGCATAGTCGTATGTTCTCTCATCACCCATAACGCCGACACTTCTCATATTTGTCAGTGCTGCGAAGTACTGGTTGATGTTCTTATCAAGACCTGCGTTAGCAATCTCTTCTCTATAGATAGCATCTGCATCCTGAACGATCTTAACTTTTTCTTCTGTGACTTCACCGATGATACGGATTCCAAGTCCAGGTCCAGGGAATGGCTGACGGAATACCAGTCTCTCCGGAATTCCAAGCTCCAATCCTGCCTTACGTACTTCGTCTTTGAACAGATCACGAAGAGGCTCAATGATATCTTTAAAATCTACATGCTCCGGAAGTCCACCTACATTGTGGTGAGATTTAATCACTCCGGATTCTCCACCGAGTCCGCTTTCTACAACGTCCGGATAAATGGTTCCCTGTGCGAGGAAGTCTACAGCACCGATCTTCTTGGCTTCTTCTTCGAAGATACGGATGAATTCTTCACCGATGATCTTACGTTTTGCTTCCGGTTCTGTTACTCCGGCTAGTTTATCGTAATATCTCTGCTGCGCATTTACACGGATAAAGTTCAGGTCGAACTGTCCATTTGGTCCGAATACACCTTCTACTTCATCACCTTCATCTTTACGGAGAAGACCATGATCGACAAATACACATGTCAACTGCTTTCCGATAGCTCTGGATAACAGTCCTGCTGCCACTGAAGAATCTACTCCGCCAGACAGTGCAAGAAGTACTCTTCCGTCACCGACTTTTTCACGGATCTCCTGGATTGTATTCTCTACGAATGCATCCATCTTCCAGTCGCCTGCACATCCGCAGACACCTAATACAAAGTTCGATAACATCTTAGTTCCTTCTGCTGTGTGAAGTACTTCCGGATGATACTGGATTGCATATAATCCTGCTTCTGTATTCTCAGCTGCTGCAACCGGGCAGTCCGCTGTATGTGCTGTGATCTCAAATCCAGGTGCAATCTGTGAGATGTAATCAAAATGACTCATCCAGCAGATTGTCTTCTCTGATACACCTTCAAAAATCTTGGAATCTTTCTTATCTATCAGCACCTCTGTCTTACCATACTCACGTACCGGAGCCGATTCTACTTTTCCTCCAAGTACATGCGTCATAAGCTGCGCACCATAACATAATCCAAGAACCGGAATACCTAGTTCGAACAATTCTTTTTTATATGTCGGGGAATCTGCTTCATAACAGCTGTTTGGTCCGCCTGTCAGGATGATTCCCTTAGGATTCATAGCTTTGATCTTCTCAATATCTGTTTTGTATGAGTAGATCTCGCAATATACATTGCATTCTCTGACACGTCTTGCTACCAGCTGATTGTACTGTCCACCAAAATCAATGACAATTACTAATTCTTTTTTCACAAGAATTTCCTCCTATTTGTTTTCTATATGGCTAATCTTTATTATAAAATAGAAGTCCCGTTTTTACAAGGGACTTCTATCTTTTCTCCGATAAACCAGACTTTTTCTATCGTAACTAGCAACTATCTGCCGACAAACGTTTTCTATCCTATACAATCGCATTTTTCTTCCAACTTCCTTTGAAATACCGGATCACGAAACACATTGCCCGGAATACCCAGTCGATCACCATCGCAACCCAGATACCGAATACACCCATTCCCATATATTTTCCAAGCACGTAACTGAATCCGATTCGGAAGATCCACATGGATATGCTCGAAATGTACATACATGCCTTCGCATCACCCGCTGCACGGAACGTCGCAGGCAGGCTGAACGCAACCGGCCAGATAAATATCGCACCGATTCCGTGGAAATGTATGATATCCACCGTCGTCTTTGCTGTAAGATCGGACAGGTTATATGCATTTAATATAAATGGCAGTAAGGAGAATATAAATAATACCATCGCAGTCATACTGACATAAGTAATGAGCATTAATTTCTTATTATAATACTTCGCCTGTTCATAATCGCCCGCACCCACACATCTGGAAATAACCGGTATGATTGCCAGCGTAATTGCCATTCCCGGAAGGATCTGGAACAATGCGATTGCATTTGACACCGCATTTGCCGCAATCGCATAGGTTCCGAATGTCGATACCAGGCTGAGCACGATAATCTTTCCAAGCTGGAACATGCTGTTCTCCAGGCCATTCGGCACACCGATACTTAGAATCTTCTTAACCATTTCCCAGTTAATTCGGTAACGCCAGGTCCGTTCTATGTGAAGCGTCCGTTTCTCATCACACAATAGCACAATTATAATAATCGCCGCCGTCATCCTTGACACCAGTGTCGGAATCGCAACCCCTTCCGTTCCACGGTGAAAACCATAGATCAAGATCGCATTTCCTCCTATATTAATAACGTTCATGATGATCGATATTTGCATTGTTACCTTCGAATTGCCCATTGTACGGAAGATCGCCGCTCCTCCGTTATACAGTGCCATGAATGGAATCGATGCCGCCACGATCAGCAGGTAAATGTCTGCATGATGCATCACATCCTGGTCGATTTTTCCAAATACTGTATGTAAAATAAAGGATTTTCCCAGATATACAAGCACTGTAATGCCGATTGCACAGATCGTGATAAACCATACCATCTGCGTTGCCGACTTACAGGCTTCTTCCCGTCTGTCCTGTCCCAGGAACTGCCCCGCAACGACTGCTCCTCCCGTAGCCAGTGCTGAAAATGCATTGATCAACAACACCATAATCTGATCTACCAACGATACTCCCGACACCGCCGCCTCGCCGACGCTTGCGATCATGATGGAATCCGCCATTCCAACCAGTACCGCCAGAAGCTGCTCGACCACTAACGGCAGGATCAATGCCAACAGTGCTTTATTATCAAAGAAATATGCCTGTCGTTTTTCTTTTTTGCTTTTTCCCATTTCCCATTTTCCTCTCCCGTAATATTTATATATCTACAGTACCTGCCACCGACAGCTTCTTCCGAATGCATAACAATACAGAAATCTTGCCACTGGCGGCTTTTCTTGCATACTTTGGTATACAAAAAAGTTCCCCAACGTATACTCTTATTATACGCTGAGGATTCTTCTCACACAATATCCCATCCCCGCAAAAATTTTTACTAAAATTTTCACTAAAAATTCCCACGGTATCTTTTTTGTCAGACTGCAGACGCTTTATTGTCCGTCCTTTTCAACATAACTGCAACCCTACGCAGCTACGAATTTATCCAGCTCTTTCCAGAGATCATCGCATTCTTCATCATATACTTTCAGCTCGATCTTCTGGTCAAATCCAAGATTCATAAGACCTAACAGGGACTTTGCATCTACAATATATCTACCCCGTTTCATATCCATATCAAAAGGATATTTTTCTACGATCTTTACAAAATCTATCACATCACCCGGATTCGAAAAAATAACATTTTTCGTACTCATTATTGGTCCCTCCTTTTTCTTATCGGAACCATATTAACACTCTCATGCATTTCCACAAGGGGGAAATATTTAAAAAAGGATGACTTTTTTTGACTGAAAATGCATTTTTTTAATGTTTTTCACTATCTAACCGTTCTTTTTCCGGTATTCAAGTGGCAACATTCCAGTCTCTTCCTTGAACACGCGGCTCATGTATTTCGGATCGGTATAACCTGCCAGTTCCGCAATTTTAGTCAGCTTCCAGTTCGTTGCCGTCAGAAGTTCTTTTATACGTTCAATCCGGTACCCACGGATCGTCTCTGTAAATGTCCGTCCCGTCTCTTTTCGAAACTGAGTGCTCAGATATTCTTCCGTCACATGTAGCTTTTCTGCAATCTCTTCCAATGTAATACCCTGATCATAATATTCTCGGATATTCTCCAGTGCCTTTTGAATCAGAAGACTCATATCGTTTTCCGCTTCGTCTTTGCTCGTCAGATATTCAAAAAAAGTATCCACTTTTTCTTCCACATCTGTCCATCCATTTGCCCTGGAAATCCGCTGAAGAAATGTCTGTCCTTTTCTCTGTGCCTGTACCGCCCCGGTTTCCGCTGCCATCTGGATCAGAACCAGTGCAATACGGATACAGCCCTCCTTGGCCTCCTGCGGGGTACATGGAAGTTCCCTGCAATAATCCCAGTATCTGGAAAATATTTTTTTCAATCGTTTCGCATCTTTATTCAGTAATGCTTCCTTGGCTTCTTTTTCAAGGTTCACCGGATATTTATATGGATATAATGCAATTTTCTGTATTTTTTCTTTACAGATCAATGTTCCCTTTTTCAATATCAGATTCCATTCTGCCGCATGATCTAGTTCTCTGACCGCTTCGTACATATTGCCGAATCCGTTGCTGACCGCCCATGTACAGATCACCCTTCCGCGCACCGTATTGCAGATCATCGGAACAATCGTCTGTTCCAGATACTGATAGGTCTCATGTTCATTTCCCATATGATAAAAAAGGACCACAAAACTCTGACGTCCGTACATCTCGATGGTATAGGCACAGAAATCCTGTTGCTGATTGAAGATTTCCAATTCTTTCAGCATCTGCAGCACTTGTTCTTTATATTTCTCATAATTAGAACTCATGCCGATACCAAGAACACCAATCCGTTCCTCCGGTGCAATTCCGTATCCTTCCTTTATAAGGTCTCCTATCTGCTGATCATCTTTGATCTTCCCAGCCATCGCATTCAGGAAAATGTATTCCAGATTCAGAATGTGTTTCCACTTTTTCTCGCTTTCCAGCTCTCTTCTCAGCCTTCCCAGTACATTACGCACCTCGTAGACTTTCAACGGTTTGACCAGAAAATCTACAGCACCAAGTTCCATCGCGCGTTTCGCATAAAGGAATTCCGGGCAGGAACTTGTAACCACAATTTTGCAGGATATCCCTCTTCTCTGCAATGCCTCGATCATCTCGAATCCATCCACCTCCGGCATCCGGACATCCGTAAATATCACATCCGGTGTGAGATTATCCCGTATCAGTTTTTCGGTCAGCGCAAGACCTTCTGCCCCGTTGGACGCACTCCCCACGATCTCTATATCCGACTCTTCCTGTTCCAGACATTGTAACAGTTCGTTCTTATATAATTCATTATCTTCTATGACAATTATTCTCACGTGGAATACCTCCTTCCAGATTATATCTTACTCTATCCCAGATGATACGCATCCAGTGTCTTCGCCAGATATCTGACTGTCTTATCCACCGCCTCGTCTACCGTCGGCTTGTCCCTGTCACTTCGCATGATTGCAAGCATTCCCCGATAGATCAGCACACTCATTTCATTCAGTTCTTTGATCTCCTGCTCAGATATCACATAATTTCTTTCTCTGATCACATCTCTTAGCAGATCTTCGTTGCGTTTGAAGAAATCTCCTTCTTTCAAAAACCCTTCGTAATCTTCTGTCTTTTCTTCCTTTTCATTTGGATAAATCTCATAATATCTCCGGAAAACCTCATTCAGGTTCTGTGTCCCTTCCGGACTGAAGAATAAGAAGTTATAGATTCTCGGTCTCTGGAACGAATGTCTGCAAAAGCAGCGCCACTGTCCCAGATACCACTCCTGAAAATCCTTTCCCTCGGCCTTGTGTATCAACGTTTCCTGCATATATTCATCCAGACATTTTACACTTGCAAATAATTCCAGTTCATCCAGATTAGAGAAATAATGATACAGCGTTGCACTGTTGTATTTTGCCTGTTCTGCAACCTTCCTGATCGTCAGATTCTCAATTCCTTCTTTTTCCATTAATTCAATTGTCGCATTGATGAAATACGACATAATCCTTTTTCTCTTTTCCTGTCTGTTTCCTCCAACTGTTGCCACAGTCTGCTGTCCTCCTTCATTCTCTTCCTTAATTTTAACTTTTTGCAATTTTTAACAACATTTCATATATCCGATTTATTTATCTCTTTTATTAATATATCCATTTTTATATTAGCATTTCAATAAAATTTTTTCAATTCATAATAATTATGCATAATTTATTTTTATTATGCACTATCATTTTATCTTATATGCACAATTTGTAAACAATGATTGACTTCCATTTAATTATATAGTATCTTATTACTATGCGTTTTATATAAGCTGGGAAACTTGGATAAAATACGTGTATAAAATATTGGAGGTTTTTTATGGGAAACAAAAGAACAAAAAAATCCATCAGTCTTGAAGGATTCGTCTTTCTGGCAATCTTTTTAGGAATTTTCGGTGGTATGGGTATGAAAATGGGCGGTGTCAATATGCTGAACACATTGATGAACACCGGCTACCAGCTGCTTCTTGAGACAGTCTTCTATATTATGGCAATCGCGGTTCTTGCCGGAGCCATTTCAGGACTGTTCTCAGAATTCGGTGTCATTTCGATGGTGAATAAATTACTGTCACCGCTGATGAAGCCACTTTATAATCTGCCGGGTGCCGCAGCACTCGGTGTAATCACTACTTATCTGTCCGACAATCCGGCAATCCTGGGACTTGCTGAAGATAAGAATTTCCGTAAATATTTCAAGAAATTCCAGCTTCCGGCTTTAACGAACCTTGGAACATCTTTCGGAATGGGACTGATTGTAAGTACATTCATGATCGGTCTGAAGTTAAAAGGTGGACACGCCGGAACTGCTGTACTGGTCGGTAACTTTTCCGCCATAATCGGCAGTATCATCAGTGTCCGCATCATGCTTCATTTCACCAAGAAAGAATATGGAACCGAAGAATACTGCGTACAGTTCGAAGAACATGAAGACATGGATGCCATCATGAATACCCGCGAGATCCGTGACGGAGGCATCGGCGGACGTGCCATCGAGGCACTTCTTGAGGGTGGTAAAAACGGTGTGGATGTCGGCCTTGCCATCATCCCGGGCGTTATCACCATCTGTACACTGGTCATGATGCTAACCAACGGCGCATCTGCAGACGGAACTTACACCGGTGCCGCTTATGAAGGAATCGCTTTCCTTCCATGGCTTGGAAAGAAGCTTGAATTCATCTTATCACCGCTTTTTGGATTCACAGATGCATCCGGAATCTCCGTTCCGATCACGGCACTCGGTGCTGCCGGTGCCGCAATCGGACTAGTACCGCACATGGCAGAAGCCGGAACCGTCCTCGCCAATGACGTAGCCGTATTCACTGCAATGTGCATGTGCTGGAGCGGATACCTCAGCACACATGTGGCTATGATGTCTTCACTTAAAGTGAACAAGCTGACCGGAAAGGCAATTTTAAGCCACACGATCGGTGGACTCTGCGCCGGGGTCGCCGCCAACTGGATCTTTAAACTGGTGATGTTGTTCTTGTGATTATGAAGGCTGTGTTTTTACAATTCGAGACATCATAATTCTTAGAAATAATTAGTTGTATAAAAACTCCGCAAGGATATTCGAATGAATCGTCTATATATGATGCTTCTCCAGAATATCTGTGCGGAGTTTTTTGTTCTGTTGTTATCTTTTATCCCATGAAATCGACTCGTTGATGTCCGAAATTATAAGAGCTTTTTGTTCTGTTACTCTCCTTATCCTGCGTGCCGATGCTGGTGAAGATATTTCTCCCGAGTGGCAAGTCCGCCACGAATGTGGCGTTCCTGTTTGTTCACGTCAAGAACTTTGCGGACGCTCTGCGCCAGGGTCGGGTTGATCTGCTCCAAGCGGTCGGTGCAGTCTTTATGTATCGTACTCTTACTAACCCCAAACTCCTTCGCGGTCTGACGCACAGTGGCTTTATGTTCGATGATATAATATGCGATTTCTACTGCCCTCTCCTCAATATAATCTTTCATAAAAATAACCCCTGCATAAATTGTTTTTTACAATCTATGCAAGGGCATTTTGATGTATGTCTGCATTTTCCTTTTGAACGTAGGGGCTCACCTGCAAAAAATTCACATTCCCCGTCCCCATGACACAATTCCGATTCCTATCAAGATTACACCTCCCAGAACATCTGCCTTTCCTGACAGCTTTGTTCCCAGAGTCTTACCGAGGCACAACCCTGTCTCACATATCACAAACGTTACCACTGCCACGATCAGTGAACAGACTACAGCCATAACCAAACCATACCCGGCAGTGGTAAATCCTACCGACAACGCATCAATCGATGTTGCAATCCCCTGCATCATAAGCACGGCAAAACTTAATCTTTTCACTTCTTTCTTTTCCTCTTCACTCTGCACAGATTCTTTGATCATGCTTCCTCCGATATACAAAAGCAAAATCAATGCGATCCACGGAATGAACTTCTGAAACTGTCCAAAGACCTGTACGATCGTATGCACACATATCCATCCTATCATAGGCATCAGGAACTGAAAGAATGCATATACTCCCGCAATATAAGCCATTCTTGATTTCTTCATATTTTTTTCATTCATTCCATTTGCCAGCGAGACCGAAAATGCATCCATTGCCAGTCCCACTCCAAGTAAGACACTGTTCATAAAGAATAAAAAATTCCACTCCATTATCATTTCCTCCAAAATTAAGTTCAAACGCATGACAACAAAAAAACCAGATACAGCAGCTGCCTGCCATACCTGGTCTATACTTTCTTTATAGGATAGAGAGAGTCCACGCATAGATATTACAGCTACACATGAGTCTCACAAATTAAAACAAGCCAGATCCATCGATCAGTATGTTGACTTGTTGCGTTATACGCCTGTTACTCCCCCATCGGTCATTTATCATCTAAAAGAAAATATCATAATTAATAAATTTTGTCAATAAGCAATCATTTATTCCTTTTTCTGTGGTATGCTTTACACAGAGATTTTCCCCGGAACAACTCTGAAAAGAACCAATAAAGGAGTCACAACAATGCCTCACTACTACATGTTTCACAAACCTTTCGGCTGTGTCACTGCCAGACGCGATGACCGTTATCCGACGGTTATGGACTATTTTAAGGAATTACATAATGACAGGCTTTCTCCGGTCGGACGCCTTGACCGTGAGACGACCGGACTTCTTCTGATCACAGATGACGGTATCTTCAACCAGAAGCTCACTCATCCTTCCTATCACAAAGAGAAAACTTATGAATTCACCCTTCTTGGTGATCTGACACCGGAACTGGTACATAAGCTGGAAACAGGTGTCATTCTGAAGGGCGCCGATACACTGACTGCCCCGGCAAAAATTACCGTAACCGGACATGCAGTAATGTCCGATATTCTTTCCACACTGCCGGAAGAAATCCAGAAAGATATCCACAAAAACCGTCCGGATCACTCCATCACCTATGGGATAATTACCATTTCCGAAGGGAAGAAACGACAGATCCGGCGCATGATGAAGTCTGTTCACTGCTGTGTGATCGAATTAAAACGTATTTCCATCGGAGACATTGTACTTGATAAAGCGCTTTGTCCCGGAGAGTGGAAAGAAATATTTCCTCACACCTAACAATACAGAGAACCTGCCACTTGCCAAACCATCCGTAAGGAACTGCCAGTGGCAGTTCCTGTAGGTGGCAGCTTTTCTTGCATACTTTGGTATACAAAAATGCTCCGGGAATCTGTCACCTGACAAAATTCCCGGAGCATTTTTATTCTTATTCTATTCTGTTTCTATCCACCTTAGTTACCTGAGCTTGATGAACTGCTTGAACTTGACGAACTGCTTGAGCTTGATGAACTGCTTGAGCTTGATGAGCTGCTTGAGCTTGACTCAACCTGAATGCACTGATTAGCCAGCCATTCTTTTACAAGATCATTCAGCGCAATCTCTTTCAGATCTGACTTTGATGCAGCTTTCTTTAAAGCTTTTACACTGTCGTATCCATACTCTTTTGCAATCTTCTTAAGCTCTGTCTTATAAGTTGCATCATCTAACTTAATGTTCTCTTTATCTGCAATTGCCTTTGTTACCAATGTCTGCTTTACACTGGATTTTGCAGCTTTTGTTACCTGTTTTTCGAACTTTTCAACAGTTGTTCCCATCTGCTGCTTGATCAGATCATCATATGACATGTTATAAGCTTTTGCAACAGACTTGTACTGAGAGATCAGAGAATCCTCAATCTTCTTTACATCTTTCTCCGGATATTTCTTAACTTTTGTATTATCAAGAACCTTCTGCCATGCTGCCTGCTGCAAAGTATCATTGTATGTCTTTTCGTTATCTTCCTCGAGAGACTTCTTCACTTCTTCTTTGTACTCTTTTACTGTCTTTGATTTCTTAGATACTTTCTTTACCAGTTTGTCTGTAAGCTTTGGTGTATTCTTTTTGGAAATGGATTTTACAGTAATTGTAAATGTTACATCTTTGCCTGCAAGATCAGAACTTCCATAATTCTCCGGGAACTTTCCGTTCCAGTCAAATGTATCACCGATCTTGTGTCCGATAATACTGTCTTCAAATCCTTCGATGAAAGAATTAGAACCGATCTCCAGTGGATAATCTGTAGAAGATCCACCGTCAAATGCTTTGCCATTCATCTTTCCAACGAAATCAATCGTTGCTGTATCGCCTTTTTTTACTGCACGGTCTGTTACTTCTTTTGTTGTTGCATTTTCATCCAGTACTGACTGAATCTGTGTATTCACATCATCATCCGTTACTTCGCTCGGTTTGTCAACTTTATCTACTTCAACACCTTTGTAGACTGAAATCTTAATGTTGTCATTTTCAAGACCTTTCGTCGACTGACAACCTGTCATCAAAAGAGAGACTGCCATAACACCTGTTAATAACATTGCCACTTTCTTTTTCATATCGCACCTCATTTTATCATTCATTCTAAGGTGGGAACTTTATCCCATCTGCTTTCCGAAGTATACGCTAACGCATACCATTCTGTTATATCACATTTTGAAAAACTTTCATAGCATTTTCACATATATTTCACTCTTTTATCAAAATTTTTGTTTTGAAATCACCTACTTTTCCTGTATACTTCTTGCACTCCTACCGAAACAATGTTAGAATACTTGTTATGGAATATAGAATATAGGAGGTTCATTGTGAAGACATTTACAATTGTATTATTGGTAATCCTTGTGATTTTGATCGTTGCATGTGTTGCATTATATTTTGTTGGTAAAAAAGCAGAAAAGAAACAGGCAGATCAGCAGGCACAGCTTGATGCAGTTGCACAGACTGTTTCCATCCTGGTTATCGATAAAGGTCGTATGAAATTAAAAGATGCCGGCTTGCCGGATATTGTACTCGAGAATACACCAAAGTATCTTCGCCGTTCAAAAGTACCTGTTGTAAAAGCCAAAGTCGGACCGAAGATCATGACACTTATGTGTGATGCGCAGGTTTATCCTTTGATTCCTGTTAAGAAGGAAGTCAAAGCTACGATCAGTGGTATTTACATCACAGCTGTTAAAGGTGTAAGAGGTCCTCTGGATGTACCGGAGAAGAAAAAGGGATTTTTCGCAAGATTAAGAAACAAATAAGAGTAAAGAGTACTTAAAAACAGCATTGGAACTTATCGTTCCAGTGCTGTTATTTTTATGTCTATATTGCAATCGGCAACAGGATCTCCGTTGATGTCCAGTGCATAATTCACATGCACCGTGATCTTTTCATCCTGTTCTTCGAACTGGATATCCTTGGTAAAGACTCCAATCATCATCTCACCGTATGGTGTCTCATACTGTGTCATATTGATCTTATCTTTCTCGAATACCATGTGGGTATTCGTAATTCCGCTCTTGATGATCTCGACCTTCTGGTCATCCAGGATCCTTACTTTATTCTTGATGGTTCCCGGGATTCCTTCCACCAGTTCATCATAGATCACATAGTGCTTTCCATTTTTCTCATAATAGCTCGCAGGTACGATTACCTCAATTGGTTCACTTCCCGGCTCATCACCCTGCGCTTCAATCCCGGTCACATCCTGATGCAGACCGGATATACTTAATAATACGTCTTTTGTCATATATTCTCCTAATAATCTTCAATATCAATTGCCTGTGTCTTATCTACATCGTACGGCAGGATTGAATTGGCGAATTTCTTAAACTTCTCTGCCGCATCACTGACATAAAAATCATATGCTGCCGGTTCTCCCGATGTATTGGCAATTTTCTGCTCTTCCAGTATCTTCTTCAGATCCATCGCCGTCTCGTACGCCGGATTTACAATATGTACAGACTCTCCAAAATATGCCATAATCCTGGATCTGAGAAGCGGATAGTGGGTACATCCCAGAATCAGTGTATCAATCTCCGACTTTCTCATATCGGACAGATAGATATCGATCACTTCTTCTGTGATCTTATGCTTTGCAAATCCTTCTTCTACCAACGGTACGAATAACGGACATGGCTTTCCGATGACTTCTGCCTCCGGCATAAGTTTCCGGATTTCTTTGGTATAGGTCTCGCTCTTGATCGTTGCTTCTGTACCAAGTACACCAATCTGACCATTCCTGGTCTCCCTTACGGCAGCTCTTGCTCCCGGTACGATCACTCCGATGATCGGAATGTCGAACTCTTGCTGCACTGTCTCAAGCGCCAGCGCACTGGCCGTATTACATGCGATCACGATTGCCTTTACATTCTTTGTCTTTAAAAAACGGATGATCTGTCTGGAAAAACGGATAATGTTATTCTTCGACTTACTTCCGTATGGAACTCTTGCTGTATCCCCAAAATATACTACATTTTCATTCGGCAGCTGACGCATGATCTCTCTTGTGACGGTCAAACCGCCGACTCCCGAATCAAACACACCGATTGCTGCAGTGTTCCTATTTTTATTTTCCACGATATTAAATCTCCTTTTATGAATACTCCACCATATTTTACTATTGTACCGTCTTGGACGTGCATTTTCAAGAGATTTTATGTCGAAACCTCCCTTGTATACTTTGCTATAAAAAAAGTTACCTGCCATAAAACAGATAACTTTTTATTCTTTATTCCGGTTTTAATTACAGAGCCAGCTCTTTTGCAATCTCATACTGGTAAGCAGGAATTCCTTTTGTCATTCCAAGTGCTTCATCAATATCGAAGTCTACATACTCACCATGTTTGTAACCTACAACACGGTTTGTCTTTCCTTCAAGCAGAAGATCTACGGCTTTTGCTCCCATGATAGAAGCGTATACTCTGTCTTTACATGTCGGGCTTCCACCACGCTGCATGTGTCCGAGAATCGTTGCTCTTGTCTCCATACCGGTTGCTTCTTCAATTCTCTTAGCCATGTTCATAGAATCTCCAACACCCTCTGCATTGATGATGATGTAGTTCTTCTTTCCACGTTTTCTTGATTCCTGAATATCAGCAATGATCTTATCTTCGTCATAATCATGCTCTTCAGGCATCAGGATCTTCTCAGCTCCGTTAGCAATACCGCACCACAGTGCAAGGTATCCTGCATCTCTACCCATAACCTCGATGATAGAGCATCTCTCATGAGAAGTTGATGTATCACGTACTTTGTCAATAGCCTGCATAGCTGTATTAACGGCTGTATCGAATCCGATTGTATATTCCGTACAGGCAATATCCAGATCGATCGTTCCCGGAAGTCCGATTGTGTTGATTCCGAAGTTAGCAAGTTTCTGAGCTCCGGCAAATGATCCGTCACCACCGATGACTACCAGACCATCAATACCATATTTTTTGCAGATAGCTGCTGCTTTCTGCTGACCTTCCTCTGTACGCATCTCTGCACAACGGGCTGTCTGAAGAATTGTACCTCCGCGCTCAATTGTATCGGATACGTCTCTGGCTGACAGATCGATAATTTCCTCGTTTAAAAGTCCCTGATATCCTCTTCTGATGCCTCTTACCTTCAGTCCTTTACCAAGTGCTGTACGAACAACGGCACGGATTGCTGCGTTCATTCCAGGGGCATCTCCACCACTTGTCAATACACCTATTGTACGAATTACTTTTTTGTCTGCCATGATTCATTCCTCCATTGTATTAGTTTGTTCCAATTATCTTCTAACCATTATCATTTCTCTCCGATGATATTGTACATGAATTAGTGCACGCTTTCAATGGGTTTTTCTATAACTTTTACAGAACTTTCACCCAGATAATTCGTCAATCTGCTCAACAATACCTCATCTGCGGTCACATTCCAGCCCTTTGCCAGGCGTTTTACCACTTTTTCCTTCCTGCAATAGATGATAACTTCATCCATTCCTTCAGATACTTTCAGAATGTCCTGAAGCATTCCTTCCTGCTGAAGATAAGTCGCTTTATCCGGATATTGAAGCCATAGTTCCTTCTTCGTCTGTTCAAACGGGATCACCTGCTCACAGATCAGTTTACTTGGTGCATCATCTTCTTCGGATACCCTTCCCTTTATAAATACTTTGGCTTCTTCATTCAGATACATCTGATTTTTTTCAAAATCTCTCGGAAAGATCACAACTTCGACTGATCCCACCAGATCTTCCAGTGTAATAAATGCCATAACTTTATTGGTCTTGGTATATTTGATCGTCTTATTGGTGATCATGCCGCCGACGATCTCTTTTGCACCGTCATGTACCTTTGTCCTTCCCGTCTCATCATCTATCTGGAAATCTAATGTCGTTCTGGAAATGTTCTTCTTCCATTTTTCCTCATAATCCTCCAGCGGATGACCGCTTAAGTACACACCCAGCACTTCTTTTTCAAATGCAAGCTTTGTCTCTTTCTCGTACTCTCCTACATCCGGAAGTGGAATGTCGAATTCCGATTTCTGGTCATCACTTACGATGTCAAATAATGAAAGCTGTCCGGTCATGGAGTATTTCCGCTCACGGTTCACCTGATCCAGGATTTGTACATAAACTACCATAAACTGCTTTCTTGTACCACCCAGACTGTCAAATGCTCCGGATTTGATAAAGCTTTCAATCGTGCGCTTATTGACTTCTTTTCCTGACAGACGTTCGATAAAGTCTTTCAGGTTGCTGAATTCTCCTCCATTTTTTCGTTCCTGGATGATCGACTCGATCACTGGCTTTCCGATACTCTTGATCGCCGCCAGACCATAACGGATATTGCCGCCGTCAACGGAGAAGCTTCCTTCTCCTTTATTAATATCCGGTGGAAGAATCTTAATTCCCATCTGTCTGCAACTGTAAATGTACTCTGATACTTTTCCCGGATTGTCGATCACAGAAGTCATAAGTGCTGCCATGAATTCCACCGGATAGTAATATTTTAACCAGGCAGTCTGATATGATACCACCGCATAGGCTGCCGCATGTGATTTGTTAAATGCATATTTGGCAAAATCGATCATTTCATCATAAATCTTATTCGCCGTCTTCTCGTCGATTCCGTTGGCGATACAGCCCGGCACGCCTTCGTCCGGATTACCATATACGAAATTCTGGCGCTCTTTCTGCATGACATCGCCCTTTTTCTTCGACATCGCTCTTCGCAGAAGATCGCTTCGTCCAAGCGTATATCCAGCCAGATCACGCACGATCTGCATAACCTGTTCCTGATATACGATACATCCATAAGTCGGTGCCAGGATCGGCTCTAACTGCGGGCAGTCATAAGTGATGCTATCCGGATTGTTCTTTCCCTTGATGTACTGCGGGATGAAATCCATCGGTCCCGGACGGTATAAGGAGATACCGGCAATGATATCCTCCAGATTCTGCGGTTTCAGTTCCTTCATGAAGTTCTTCATTCCGGCACTTTCAAGCTGGAATACGCCATCGGTCTTTCCTGTTCCGATAGACGCCAGAACTGCTTTATCATCATAATCGATTTTATTAATGTCTATTGTCTTACCGCTGCTGATGCTTGCCAGACGCTCTGCATCCTGTATAACAGTCAGGGTACGCAGACCCAGGAAATCCATTTTCAGAAGCCCCAGTTCTTCCAGTGTTGTCATCGTAAACTGTGTCGTCACTGAGCCGTCCGATCCAAGAGACAATGGCACGAATTCTTCGATCGCACGCTGACCGATCACAACTCCCGCTGCATGCATGGATGTATGTCTCGGAAGACCTTCCAGTCTTCTCGACATATCGATCAGTTCCTTAACCTGTTCATCTTCCTGATACAGTTTCTTGAATTCCGGATTCATCTTCAGTGCCTTATCAAGCGTAATATTCAGCTCTGTCGGCACCATCTTTGCAATGCTGTCTACAAATGCATACGGAAGGTCCATGACACGTCCTACGTCACGGATGACTCCACGTGCTGCCATCGTACCGAAAGTTACAATCTGTACTACCCGGTCTGCGCCGTATTTTCTTCCTACATAATCAATGACTTCCTGGCGTCTCTCAAAGCAGAAGTCCACGTCGATATCGGGCATGGATACACGTTCCGGATTCAGGAAACGTTCGAACAGAAGCTGATATTTGATCGGATCGATACTTGTAATTCCCAGACAGTACGATACGATACTTCCGGCCGCCGAACCTCGCCCCGGTCCGACCTTGATCCCCTGTGTTCTTGCATAATTAATGAAATCCCACACGATCAGGAAGTAATCTACATATCCCATGGATTTGATGACCGACAATTCGTATTCCAGACGTTCTTTCAACGAATCATCCCCGTCCGGATACCGTTCTTTCAATCCGTCAAAACAAAGTTTATTCAGATATTCCCAGGAAGTATATCCTTCCGGCACATCATATTTCGGCAGTTTGGTGACACCGAATTCAATCTCTACATTACAGCGGTCTGCAATCTTCTGCGTGTTCTCCAACGCCTGCAGTGCATATGGAAATAACTGCTTCATCTCTTCTTCGGACTTAATATAATACTGGCCGCCTTCGTAGCGCATACGATCTTCATCTGCCAGCTTTTTACCCGTCTGGATGCATAACAGAATGTCATGCGGTTTTACGTCTTCTGCGTAAGTATAATGCACGTCATTCGTCGCAACCAGTTCGATCCCGGTCTCCTGTGACATACGGAGCAGTGACTGGTTCACGATCTGCTGTTCCTGCATTCCGTGATCCTGTAATTCCAGGAAGAAATTTCCTTTTCCGAAAATGTCCTGATACCTTAGTGCTGCTGCCTTTCCTTCTTCATACATGCCGCGCAGGATATTCTTCTGTACCTCACCGGCCAGACACGCACTGAGCGCAATGATTCCTTCATGGAATTCCTGCAGCACTTCCAGGTCTACTCTTGGTTTATAGTAATAGCCTTCCGTAAATCCTCTGGACACGATCTTCATCAGATTATGGTATCCCAGATCATTTTCCGCCAGAAGCACCAGATGATAATAACGGTCCTCCCCGCTTCCGACAGCTTCTTTATCGAATCTCGATCCCGGTGCAACATAGACTTCGCATCCGAGGATCGGCTTAATCCCTGCTGCTCTTGCCGCACGGTAAAAATCGATCACACCATACATGACACCATGATCCGTGATCGCCACGCTGTTCATCCCGAGTTCTTTTACCCTGGCTACACACTCTTTGATTTTATTTGAACCGTCCAACAGACTGTATTCTGTATGGACGTGGAGATGTGCAAAGCTCATAGCTTTCTCCTTTCCTGATTCTATCCACAATGATAAAAAAAGGTGCTCCCTTCAGGGAACACCCTCTCAAACATTCATGTTTGCCTTAGTCTTCTTTTCCAGTTCCAAGAAGCATGAATTTTACAAGTTTATCGATATCCTGTGGCTCATGAGCAACGATTTCCAATTCCGGAATTTCTCCGTTAGAGAAGATATTTGCCATAGATACATACTGAGATAATTTTGACTTTAAGTTCAGTCTGTCACCTTCACCTGTTACAAGTTCAACTTTTCCTTCACAAGAATCAACTACTTTGAAAAATCCTTCGACATCTGTAATATTCTGTACTTTCATTTCTCATTCTCCTTTTTATTCATTTTATTATTAACAATCTTAATGCTTTTATTATACCTTATTTCTTTTTCATTTCAATATTCTTTTCAGAAATTTTTATATGTCCTTCTTTAAGAAGTCTTCCAACGGCACGTTTGAATGCATTTTTACTTAATCCGAATTCCTGTTTGATTACTTCCGGATCTGCTTTATCGTTAAATGGAAGCTTTCCACCGTATTCTTCCATACGTTTCATGATCATCGCCGCATCGGCATCCATCTGAAGAAATGCTTTCTCTCTGACACTTAAGTCAAGCTTTCCGTCTTCTCTTACTTTCAGGACTCTGGCGGATACACGGTCTCCGACTCTTAACCTGCCAAATGCTTCTCTCTTCGGGATCAGTGCACTGTAGCAGTCATCTACTGCCACGAACACTCCGAAGTTATCACTCGTCTCGTAAATGATTCCTTCTACATGATCATCCTTTTTATATGGAGAATCTGTACGAAGCTTTTCGTATACTTTCATTGTCGCACAAAGTCTTCCGGACTTGTCCACATACAGTGCGACAAGCACTTCATCACCTTTTTTTACTTTTGCAGTCTGTTCTTTGAACGGAAGCAGAAGGTCTTTTTCCAGTCCCCAGTCAAGGAACGCCCCGATTCTTCCGGTATCTGCAACTTTCAATACTGCCAGTTCATCTAACGTGATCTTTGGCTCCTGCGTTGTTGCGATCAGACGGTCAGACGAATCTTTATACAAAAATACTTCTACAGGATCTCCGACTTCTACATCTTTTGGTACCTGTTTTTTCGGAAGCAGGACTTTGTCATCTTTATTACCAAGATATACCCCGAACTCTACTTCTTTAACGATCATCAATCTTCTTTTCTTTCCTAAATAATCTGTTAATCCCATATTTTTCCTCTCTGTTCCCTTTTCTCTTTTTCCAAAGTGTATATGTTTTCTTATTGTATCAGCATCTATATAAGAATGTCTATGCAAACTTAAATTCGATCACTGCATACGGTCTGGCCTTTTCATTGCAAAGCTCTATAACCGTTCTGTCCTCTTCTATGGCAATCCTTGGATAGATCACATCACCATATACCGCTGATTTCTTATATTCCACACGCATCTGGTGCACTTCTTTATCTTTTGGCAATGATTCCAGCGCCATCTGTACATATTGGCAGTTGTTGACATGCTCATTCGTATCAATATGATATCTGCGTACCGGAAAACTTTCCAGTTCTTTCGCCTCTTTCGGAAGTGCGATTTTTCTTGATTCATATTCCATCTCATACGGATCTCCTACCCCGTATGGTGCAATCTCCGATTCTTCCGGTCTTGACGGACGTCCCTTTTCCATGTCCATATATACCCACAGCGAATTTGCATATGCTACATCTTTTCCTTCACTGTCTGTCATACAGAAATTACGTTCTCCAAACAAACCGTTAAAGTCCGTCGCCCATGTACTTGTCTGTATCTTTTCACCGATCTTCGGATAACGTTCTACCACTACCTGCCAAGATGACAGGATCCATGCCCGCTTTTTTTCGCTGCAGTGTTCGATTCCAAGTCCCAGATCTTCTGACTGGAATGTACTGCAGTCCTGAAAATAATTTACGATTCCCGGCAGGGTAATTCTTCTGGTATGATCCACTTCACTGAATCGTATTCTTCCATCTATCGTATATTGATTGTCTCTCATTTTAGTCTGACTCCTTTGCATGATCTTTTCCGAAGAAAAACCACTTTATCTTAAATTCTGAAGTGGCCGTTACCATTTCATATTCTTCTGCACTTAATGCTTCTTTCAGTTCTTTCTTTCCATCTTCATCTACCACTGCACAGGTTGCATTGGTAAAACACAGATTTGGATAAAGTACACACCACCAGTTATGTCCATTTCCCTTCCCAAGTACAATTCTCAGTGCTTCGTAATTTCCCTCGGGAAAAATGATATCTCCATACCGTTTGTCCGGAAAATAGCAGGTGGTCACCTCCGCTTTCGCCCGGTATGATACTTTCTCTTTTTTCAATATTTTATCTGCTGTATCCGTCAGTTCTTTTTTGTGAGTCAGGGTCCATGCTTTTGTCGCCTTTGCATCCCTTCTTTCGGCTCTGGTCATATGTGCTTTCATATACTTTAGAACCGCATCCCGCACTTTCAGTTTGATTCTCTGATCATTTGCACTGTCACTTTCTGCGATCACATGAAAACGGAAGACTTCTTTGGCCAGTGACTGCTGTGTATCGCTAAGTTCTGCATGTACAATTTCCATACGCCAGTTCATAATGCCCGCTGTCAGTATGAACGATATCAGACAGGCTATGATCAGGCAGATCGTTTCTCGTTTCATCTATGTATCTCCTTCCTGTATACTGCATTTTTCTGATACAGGAAGTCTTGACACAGCTTATCTTATCTATACACTTTTACAGTCTTTTAATTCTGTTTTGTGCGGATCACATCGATCACAGTGGTCACCTGGTTATCAATATGTTTACACATAATATCTGTTGCCGCCTTCTTCTCACCTTTACTGATGTATTCTATGATTGCGGCATGCTCTGCGATCAGCTGTGGATGTGCTTCTTCACGTTTCAGATATTCCACACGATAACGATACATCTGTTCTCTTAAATTATTCAGAAGCTGGATCAGTTTCTGATTGTCTGTTGCCATATAGATAATGTCATGGAAACGTACATCTGCTTCAGCGATCTCTGTAATATCTTTACTCTTTAAAATCTTCTTAAAATCTTCCGCAGCTTTCTTCATCTCTTCGATCTCTTCTTTCGTGATCTTATCACATGCAAGCTGCACAGCCAGTTCTTCCAGTGCTTTTCTTACTTCCAGAACGTCCCGCATATTCTTTTCTGTGATCTCTGCTACCTCAGCTCCTTTTCTTGGAATCATCAGTACCAGGCCTTCCAGTTCCAGTTTGCGGATTGCTTCACGGATCGGGGTACGGCTTACTCCGAGTTTATTTGCAAGCTGGATCTCCATCAGTCTTTCTCCCGGTTTTAACTCTCCTCGCAAGATCGCCTGTCTCAAAGTATTGAACACGACATCTCTAAGTGGTAGATATTCATTCATATTTACTTTAAAATTCGATTCCATGCTTATTTCCTCCTTGCATTATGTATGCCTGTCACATACACCTGCTTTGCCAATTGCTTTTCTCTTATCTTTGCTGCTGCTTTTCTTGCTTTCTCTTTGCTGTCATAAATTCCAAAAACGGTCGGCCCACTGCCACTCATCATAGCATTCAGAGCTCCCTGTTCTTTCATTACATTCTTGATCTGTTCAATAACCGGATATTCTTCGATCGTTACCTTTTCCAGTACATTTCCCATGCTCGAAGCAACTTTTTCGATATCATGAGCCTTCAGTCCGTCTATAATACCATCAATATCCGGATGATCCTCTATCTCATGCGAATCCAGTTTTTCATAGACCAGCTTCGTCGATACACTGATCGGCGGTTTTGCGATCAGCACATGACATTTCGGGCAGGCCGGAAGTGGTGTCAGTATCTCTCCGATTCCTTCCGCAAGAACAGTTCCCCGCATAACGCAGTACGGAACATCCGCTCCCAATGTCACTCCTCTTTCCATCAGTTCTTTCTGTGAAAGACCAAGTGAAAACATACGGTTAATCCCGAACAGAACTGCCGCTGCATTCGAGCTTCCTCCTGCCATTCCTGCTGCCACCGGTATGTGTTTATCAAGGGTGATCTTTACACCCTCTTTTACGTCGAACTCTTTCATCAGAAGGTCTGCTGCCTGATATGCCAGGTTATTCTCATTCACCGGCAGATAAAAAAGATTCGTCGACAACTCTATTCCCGGCTTTTTCGTCTTTTCTATCCGGATCTGGTCGTACAGGTACACTGTCTGCATCACCATACGTACATCGTGATATCCGTTCTCTCTCCGCCCCAGAACATCCAGACCCAGATTGATCTTTCCAAGTGCCTTCAATTCCATTTTATCCATTCTATTTATCTCCTTACATTTTGTATACAATGTGCTTATAGTATACTCAAATTTTGCTTAAAAATCAATATTTTATCGCCTTTATTTACATCTTCTTTTTCCATATGATTCACTTCTTTTATATTTTCCACAGTCGTATTATATTTTTTCGCCAGATTCCACAATGTATCCCCGTTTTTCACAAAATATCCCACAATGCCGGGTCTGTTTTCCAGCTCCTCGGTACTCATCGGGGTGAACTTTGCGGATTCAATATTTTGCACCATAACAGGCTCTTTCTGGAAACAGTTGAATGCCAGCACAGCCTTTACTTCCACCTCTCCGTTTCCCATAAGTCCTACGGAAAGCTGCTCAACTGTCCAGTCCAGTTCTTCTGCTTCAGGTTCTCCGCCCCCATTCTCTAAAAGATATGTAAACGGCACCATTCCCTGCCATACACCAAACGGCATCTGATCATCTTCCCTGACATACAAAAACATCATATGAAGAACACCTTCGATATGGATTCCATCTTCTTCTGCTTTCGTAGATTCCGGCTGTATCTTTCCTTTACAGTAACAGATCTGAAGAATATTGTCTTTTAGTTCCGGAAGTGTCAGTTCTTCGGCGATCCTGCATTTTGAATGGTTCTGAAGCTTTAAGCGGAAGCACTTCTTTTCTTTTATATCCGGAACGCAGACATGATCCAGCATATACATATCTTCAAGAATCTGGATTTTTTCTTCTTCATATACAACAAGACGTACTTCCAGTGTCGCCTCTATACCAAGAATACGCATTTCCCCGTTTTCATCCATGCGGGCTTCAACATTCACATCTGTAAGATTCAGACTGGCCTGATGATACATTCCCGGCACAGTCCCCATACATTCTATCCTTCCCTCATATGGAACCGTCCTGTTTATCCAGTCTGTCTTTTCTTCCACACTTTCATAGAGGCAGAATATATTCAGTTCTCCTTGTATCAGGAGTTCATCCGTTCCAATCTGTGTATCTGCTTTTCCGCCTGTCACATCCGTCCAAAGAATCGTACCGATATTCTCTTTTGTCCCGCTAAGAGACACCTCTTCTTTAATCCGGTACGTATCCTTTCCTGTTGCAAATACCTTCAGAAGTTCTTCTTCTTTTGTCTTTTTAAATACAGGATTTTCTCCTTCTATATCTGTTGTGAGCTCTTCTCCCACACATTTTTCCATTCCGATCGTAATCTCTGCAAGTGTCTTGATATTCAGTTTTCTTGAATGGATTACCGTTACCGTAAGATCAACATCTGCTGTCTTTAGTACCAGATTTCCATCCGGCTCTTGCTCAAGATAGATCATTTCTTCAAATGGAATCCTTCCTTCCAGGCTTGCAGGCTCCGGTATCGTTTCATCTGCAGTATACAAAACTCTGAATTCCAGTTTGCCTGTCACTTTCAGATAATTTTCTACCTGTTTCATCTCTTCCACCTGTAATGTCCCGTCACTTATTATAATCCTGCCTACATCCTTCTTTGCATCCGGAACATTATAATCATCATCAATATAGAACTGGTCATTTACCGTCTTTCCGTTCTGAAAAGTACGGATCTCCTTTTTTAAATACTCCATTGACACTTCCTGCCTCCTCTTATTCATATATGATCTGTTTATCCGTATATGGTATCTTTATGACAATATATGGATATGTCTTTTTCTTATGCGTCTTTTCTTTCTTCTGTGGCCCGAGAAGTGTTGTACGTACAACCACTGTATGTTCCGTCTCATAACACTCATTCACTTCGATGCTGTATCCTGTCGTTTCCTGCCGTCCGTATCCTCTTACTATATAAAGGTATCTGCCTTCATTCCCCGTATCTGCATAACTGATCCACATCTCCGACTTTTCGGCTTCTGCAATCTCTTCTTTTAATTTTTCGGGGATTTCTTCTTTCTTTACGATCTCATATTCTATCTCTCCTGTTTTCTGTTCTTTTAACGTGCCAAAACTACAGCCGGTAAACAGCAACATCACTGCGACGGCTGCCACGGTCCATCTTCTTTTTTTCATGCTGCCCTTCTTTCTGACACTTCTATTTTCTCTTTACTATCTTACACACTATGGGTGTAAAAAATGCCGGATTTATGCTATCATAGAAAATACACAGAGAACCTGGCAGCCATTACAGAATCTTTGACAACTGGCAGTTTCTCTTGCATACTTTGGTAGCAAAATGAAAATAAAGGAGATTAATTATGATAAGACTTATTTTTGTCGCCTTATTCGTAGTTCTATTTCTGATCATCGGTATTCCGGTTCTTGGAATTGAATGGCTGATCGGCAAAGTCAGCAAAAAAACTATGGATTATTCCAGTCTGCGGCTGGTTCAGTGGGCATTTAAGATGATCATTAAGCTTGCCGGTATCGAACTTACCGTGATCGGAGAGGAGAATATATCGGAAGGACCGGTTCTTTATATCGGAAATCACAGAAGCTTCTTTGACATCGTTATCACTTACGCCAGATGTAAGAATCTGACCGGTTATATTGCCAAAAAGGAGATGCTTTCTATCCCGCTTCTTCGCACATGGATGAAACGCCTCTATTGCCTCTTCCTTGACAGAGAGAATCCAAAAGAAGGACTGAAGACCATCCTGCAGGCAATCGATTATATAAAACACGGTATTTCCATCTGCATCTTCCCGGAAGGCACCCGGAATAAAGGGGAAGAATTATCCTTACTTCCGTTCCATAACGGTTCCTTTAAGATCGCAGAAAAGACCGGCTGTCCGATCATACCGATGAGTCTTAATAACACCTGTGATATTTTCGAAGGACATTTCCCGTTCATCAAAAAGACTCATGTCATCTTAGAATATGGCAAACCGATCTATCCGAAAGAACTGGATAAAGACGAGAAAAAGCGTATCGGAGAATATTGCAGTAATATCATCAGTGAAACCATTCATAAGAATCAGGCACTCGTATAGTGCCTGGTTTTTTTCTTTTACATTTATTCCCTTAAGTGCTATAATAAAATGGTATAACTAAAAAAAGAAATGTACTGCAAACAGCAGAAAAAAGGAGTTTGAAAATGAGCAAACGAAATCTTACCTTGCTGACAGATCTGTACGAACTTACTATGATGCAAGGATATTATGAAAAAGGGCAGAACGAAAATGTCATCTTCGATGTATTTTTCCGCCAGAACCCTTGTAACAACGGATATTCTGTATGTGCAGGTCTTGATCAGGTAATCGATTATATAAAGAATTTGCATTTTACTTATGATGATGTAGACTATTTAAGAGGTCTTGGAATCTTCAAAGAAGATTTCCTTCATTATCTGAGCGGCTTCCACTTCAGCGGTGACATCTATGCCATCCCGGAGGGAACAGTCGTATTTCCGAAGGAACCTCTTCTGAAAGTGGTTGCTCCGATCATGGAAGCACAGCTTGTTGAGACGGCGATCCTGAATATCATCAATCATCAGTCTCTGATCGCAACCAAGACTTCCCGTATCGTATTCGCAGCCAATGGCGACGGTATCATGGAATTCGGCCTTCGCCGTGCCCAGGGACCGGATGCAGGATTATACGGTGCAAGAGCAGCGATGATCGGCGGATGTGTCGGTACTTCCAATGTACTTGCCGGACAGATGTTCGACGTTCCTGTTATGGGAACCCACGCGCACAGCTGGATCATGAGTTTCCCGGATGAGTACACCGCATTCAAAACTTATGCAGAGATGTATCCGGACAATTGTACACTCTTAGTTGACACTTACGATACTTTAAAATCCGGTGTTCCGAATGCCATCCGCGTATTCCAGGAATTTAAAGACGCCGGAAAACCTCTGATCAAATACGGAATCCGCCTGGACAGCGGTGACCTTGCATATTTATCAAAAGAAGCCAGAAAGATGTTAGACGAAGCCGGATTCCCGGAAGCTACCATCTGTGCTTCTAACGATCTGGACGAGTTCCTTCTCCACGATCTTAAGATGCAGGGGGCAGCCATTGATTCCTGGGGTGTCGGTACCAATCTGATCACTTCCAAGGACTGTCCTTCATTCGGAGGTGTGTACAAGCTTGCTGCCATCCAGAATGAAAAAGGCGAATTTGTTCCTAAGATAAAAATATCTGAAAATACTGAGAAGATCACCAACCCTGGCAATAAGACAATCTACCGTATCTACGAAAAAGCAAGCGGAAAGATCAAAGCTGATCTCATCTGCTTTGCTGATGAAGTCATTGATCCAAAACAGGATCTGCTTCTTTTCGATCCTATGGATACCTGGAAGAAGACCAAGCTTGCCGGTGGTACTTACACCGTACGTGAAATTCTCTTACCAATCTTCAAGAACGGCGAGTGCCTCTACAAATCTCCTACATTAAAGGAGATCGCAGCATACTGCCGTGAGGAGAAAGATACGTTATGGGACGAGACCAAGCGTCTTTTCTACCCGCACAGAGTTTACGTGGATCTTTCCCAGAAACTCTACGCTGTAAAACAATCATTACTTGATCAGATGACTATGACAGATTAAAGGAGGACTTATCAATCATGAAAATTATAGTATTAGCAGGCGGACTCAGTCCGGAAAGAGATGTATCCTTACTTTCAGGAGCCGGAATCTGTAAAACTCTCCGTGAAATGGGACATCAGGCATTCCTTCTGGATGTGTTCTTCGGCCTTCCATGCGATTCTGATAAATTAGAAGAAGTATTCGACCGCCCGGACGGCGGACTTGAGATTTCCAAAGGAATCTCTACTTCTGTACCGGATCTTGATGCACTGCGCAAGTCACGTCCGGACCAGTCACCTTCCGAGATCGGACCAAATGTCATTGAACTCTGCCAGATGGCTGATATCACATTCATGGCACTTCACGGTTCCATCGGTGAAAACGGAAAACTCCAGGCAACATTCGACAACCTGGGAATCAAATATACAGGACCAAACTCTCTTGGATGTACACTGTCCATGAACAAACTGGTTACAAAACAGATCTTCAAGACCAGTGGTGTTCCGACTCCAAGAGGAACTTCCCTGACATCTAAGACAAAAGATACCCCTCTGGACGAGCTTGGTTACTATCTTCCACTGGTTGTAAAACCATGCTCTAACGGATCTAGTATCGGTGTATACATCTGCCACACAGAAGAAGAATATTACGATGCGATCCACAAATCCTTCGATGTTGACAACACAGACGAAGTTGTCATCGAACCATTTATCAAGGGCCGTGAATTCGCCTGCGGTATCCTTGCCGGAAAAGCTCTTCCGCTTGTTGAGATCGTTCCAAAGGACGGACTCTTCGACTATGCGAACAAATATCAGGCAGGCGGCGCTTCCGAGATCTGTCCTCCTGTATCTCTCGATGAAGAGACGCAAGAATTGATCCAGCGTGCCGGAGAACGTGCATTTGAAGCACTTCGCATGGATGTATATTCCCGTGCCGACTTTATCGTATCCGATGCAGACGGTGAATTCTACTGTCTGGAAATGAACGCCCTTCCTGGAATGACAGCAGCAAGCCTTCTTCCGAAAGCTGCCAAGGCTGCCGGATATGAATACAGTGAACTTTGCGAGGCTATCATTCAGGAATCTATAAAAGCCCGCTATTAAGGAGGATGAAGATCCATGAAAAATCTTTCAATCGAAAATATAACCAAGGCCTGCAGAGGTACCTTCCATGGTGATGAAAGTATCCTCAGCCAGGAAGTATCCGGCGTCGTGATCGACAGCCGGAAGGTGCAGCCTGGTTACTTATTTGTTGCCATTGACGGAGAACGTGTCAATGCACACAAATTCATCCCGGATACTGTAAAAGCCGGTGCCATGTGTGTCGTATCACACGAAGATCTCGGTGAGACGGATTTCCCTTATATCCTGGTAGAATCCACAGGCCAGGCACTGCTCGACATTGCCAAGCTTTACCGTGATTCTTTCGACATGAAGGTTGTCGGAATTACCGGAAGTGTTGGAAAGACCAGCACCAAAGAGATGATCGCATCCGTTCTGGCTCAGAAATATCACGTACACAAAACACTTGGCAACTTCAATAACGAATGGGGACTTCCGATCACCATCTTCGATATGCCGGAGGACACAGAAGTTGCGGTCCTTGAGATGGGTGTCAATCATTTCGGTGAGATGCGCCGTCTCTCTTCTGTAGCCAGTCCTGACATCTGTGTGATCACCAATATCGGTATCGCACATCTGGAATTCTTCAAGACAAGAGAGGGAATCCTTCAGGAAAAATCGCAGATGATCCAGGATATGAAGAACGGTGGTTCCATTATCCTGAATGGTGACGATGACCTGCTGTCCAAAATGAGTCCTGTCAAAGGTGTGACTCCTGTCTTCTTTGGAATGGGAGACAACTGTGCATTTCGTGCTGACAATATCGAGCCACAGGGACTTCGCGGAACTTCCTGCACCATCACATTAAAGGATGGCTCTTCTTTCGACTGTCTGGTTCCTGTACCGGGTATCCACATGGTAAGCAATGCTGTTGCAGGTGCTGCTGTCGGATACACACTGGGACTGACTGCTGATGAGATCAAGGCCGGCATCGAATCCCTGCCTTCCATCCCTGGACGTAACCACATCATCGAGACCGATCATATGATCATCTTAGATGACTGTTACAATGCCAACCCAATCTCCATGAAGGCTTCCATTGATGTCCTTAACATGGCAATCGGACGTAAGGTTGCAGTTCTTGGTAATATGGGAGAACTCGGTGACACTGCAGAGGCACTTCATGCAGAAGTCGGTACATACGCAGCCGAACAGAATGTAGACCTTGTCTGTGGAATCGGTGATCTGACACGCTCTCTGGTAGAAGAAGCGTCCAAAGGTGCGAATACAGAGGCACTCTGGTTTGCAGATAATGAAAGCTTTATCCAGGCTATACCTGACATCATCAAAGATGGAGACAATGTTCTGGTAAAAGCTTCTCACGGAATGAATTTCCCACAGATTGTTCACGCTCTGGAAGAATTATAGATTTAAGGAGAACATATTTATGGATTATCAGATTCTCGTCCTTGATCTGGACGGAACTCTTACCAACTCCAAAAAAGAAATTACACAGCCGACCCTGGAAGCTCTGATCGAGATCCAGGAGGCCGGAAAAAAAGTTGTACTCGCCAGCGGCCGCCCGACACAGGGCGTTATGCCGCTGGCCGAACAGCTTCATCTGGAAGATTACGGAAGTTATATCCTTTCTTTTAACGGTGGCCGCATTACAGACTGCCGGACAAAGCAGGCAATCTACAACAAGATTCTTCCTGCTGATTGTATTCAGGGAATCTACGAAACGGTCCGAAAATACGCCAGCCAGGGGATTGATGTCCTGACTTATACCCCGGAACATATCTTATCCGGTATTAAATCCAACCAATATACAGAACTCGAATCCCGCATCAATCAGATGCCTGTCATTGACGCAAGTGAGAACTTTCTGGACTGCGTTCCGGATGATCCGAATAAATTTCTTGTAACCGGAGATCCGGCTGTATTAGATCAGATACGCAAAGAACTAAGTAAACAGTTTCATTCTTATCTTTCGGTCTACTGTTCCGACCCTTTCTTCGTAGAAGTTATGCCAGCCGGAATCGACAAGGCGCATTCCCTGCTTAAGTTATTAACGAGTATCGGACTGACCACTGAACAGATGATCTGTTGCGGTGACGGATATAATGATCTGACGATGATCGAAACTGCCGGTCTTGGCGTGGCTATGGCAAATGCTCAGCCTGCGGTACGGGAGACGGCAGATTATATTACGAAATCGAATGATGAGGATGGGGTACTGCATGTGATTAATGAATTTATGCGGTAGATTGTGAGTTCATGCCTTAATGATGTCAGTGCACAGGTCCGGCATTATGCCAATCACGACATGAGAAGCCACGATAATAAATCCAATATCTATACCCCCTCACAATCAAATTCCGGGATGAAGCTTTCTTTTGCGGCTTCTCCTTCCTGAATGAAGCCATCTTCCATTCCAAGTTCTAGTGCGTAATCTATAACTTTTTCGTATTCTCTTTTTGTAACTTTACGGCTGAGTAATGGATCTCCTGACACTTGCGGCATTGGGGTGTATTGATTCATGATGCTGATCAGGATCTGGTCTTGATAGGTTTCGAGCAGATATTTTATGACTGCTTTAGAGTTTTTCACATGTCCCGGAAGTACCAGATGTCTTACAATCACGCCTTTTTGTATCATACCGGTGTCTTTATCAATCTGAATGTTTCCCGTCTGATGCAGCATTTCTTTTAAGGCTGCTTTCGCATATTTCGGATAATCGGGTGCCCCGGAATATGCTGCCGCAAGTTCTGATTCCATGTATTTAAAATCCGGAAGATAGACGTCTACGTATCCATCCAGCATCCGTATCGTCTCCGGCTTTTCATAGCCGCTCGTATTGTAGACAATAGGAAGAGACAGACCTTCTTTTCTTGCCAGATCTAACGCTTCTATGATCTGCAAAACATAATGCGTCGGCGTTACGAGATTGATATTGGCCGCCCCTTTTTCCTGCAATTCCAGGAATATTTCTGACAGTCTTTCTACCGTAATTATCTTTCCTGCTTTTGCTTCGGCTATATTATGGTTCTGACAAAAAACGCAGCCCATCGGGCAGCCGGAAAAAAATACGGCTCCTGAGCCAGCATCTCCGGATATGCAAGGTTCTTCCCACATATGCAGCGCAGCTCTTGCCACAACGATTTCCGCGGTCTCATGACATCTTCCCCGCCGGCCGTTTATACGGTCTGCGTGACAATTTCTTGGGCACAGTACGCAATCTGTTAACATGCTTTTCCTTTTTTCTATTTCTATATGGTTATCTGTATCATTCTTTTTACTCATATGCTTTCCCTGTATCTTTTTTATTTTCCAGATATCCTCTTACAGATATCTATTACTTCTTATACGCTTCTACTGTATTCTTTATGCAGTACTTCTAACGCATGAATATTGTACCACGAATTTCCGCAACAATTTCACCTTTTTCTCCTTCTTTCCCTTGTAAATATTGAATTTAATCTGAGAAAATGATACAATTTTTATCACTTGGAGTATAGATTAGTATTCCAGATATATTAAGGAAGGACTTGAACATTATGAGGGATTATATTATCAGCTGCTGTTCAACAGCAGATCTTACTGAAGAACATTTTAAAGCACGCGACATATCTTACATCTGTTTTCACTTTGAGCTGAATGGCAAAGAATACGCAGACGATCTTGGAAAATCTATCCCATTCGATCAATTCTATGCAGCTATGGCGGCCGGAGCCGATACGAAGACTTCACAGGTCAATGCCGAAGAATTTGAAGAATATTTCGAACCTTTCCTTAAAGCGGGAAAAGATATCCTGCATATCACACTTTCATCCGGTATTTCAGGAGTAATTAATTCTGCAATGATTGCAAAAGAGAATCTTGAAGAACGTTATCCTGACCGCAAGATCCTGATCGTAGATTCTCTCGGCGCATCTTCCGGATATGGACTTTTGATGGATAAACTTGCCGATCTTCGCGACGAGGGGAAATCTCTGGACGAGGTTTTCCGCTATGCTGAAAAGCACCGTCTCAACGTACATCACTGGTTCTTTTCTACCGATCTTACATTTTACGTAAAGGGCGGACGCATTTCCAAAACAGCAGGTGCTATCGGAGGTGTCTTAAATATCTGCCCTCTTCTTAACATGGATAATCAGGGCCGTCTGATTCCAAGATATAAGATTCGTACAAAGCGTAAAGTCATTCGCACTATTGTAGATAAGATGGCCGAATATGCCGATCACCAGACCGACTATAATGGGAAATGTTACATTTCTCACTCCGAATGCTACGAAGATGCCAGAGCAGTTGCCGATCTTGTGGAATCCCGCTTCCCATATCTGAATGGAAAAGTCGAGATCAATAACGTAGGTACGACGATTGGAAGTCATACAGGACCGGGCACAGTTGCTTTGTTCTTCTGGGGTGATACACGAACCGAATAATCATATTATAATGAAGAATATTTATTCCATAACTGATAGATAGTAAAGAGTACAAAGGAGGTTTTCACATATGAAAACAGCTGTTATGACAGATACCAACAGCGGAATTATGAAAGCAGAAGCCGACTCCATGGGAATTTTCCTGATTCCTATGCCAGTCATTATCGATGATGAGACACATTATGAGGGAATTGATCTTACAGAAGATTCTTTCTACGGAAGCCTGACCGGCGGACAGAATGTATCTACATCCCAGCCATCTCCAGGCGATCTGATGGATCTCTGGGATGATATATTAGAACAGGGTTATGATGAGATCATTCATATCCCAATGTCCAGCGGACTGAGTGCTTCTTGTTCAACCGCTATCAGCCTTTCCGATGATTATGATGGCAAAGTACAGGTTGCAGACAACCACAGAATCTCCGTTACGCAGAGAGAATCTGTCATGCATGCCAAGAAGCTTGCAGAAGCCGGAAAATCAGCAAAAGAGATCAAAGAAGTATTAGAGGCCGAAGCCTATAACTCCAGTATCTATATTGCTGTCGACACTCTTGAGTTCCTGAAAAAAGGCGGACGCGTCACCGCAGCCGGTGCTGCACTCGGAAGTGTTCTTAACATCAAGCCGATTCTCACTATCCAGGGTGGTAAGCTGGACGCATTTGCCAAGACACGCGGCATGAAGAAATGTAAGCAGAAAATGGTTGAAGCATTAAAGAATGACCGTGAGACACGATTTAAAGACGCTGACGACAAACATCTTCTCGTTGGTGCTGCCGGCTCTAACCTCACGGAAGAAGAGGCCGCAGAATGGAAACAGATGCTTGTAGAAGCATTTCCGAATTCTTATGTATACTATGATCCACTTTCATTCAGTGTAGGATGCCATATCGGACCAAAGGGATATGGAATGGGGATTAGTGTTTGTTCGAAAGATTATGATAAATAATTTGCTGTTTAATTCATCATCTTGGTTTACCCCGGTCCACAAGATAAACTTGGTATCCTGTTTCGGACTATGATTCTACGATGAAGAAGTTGTAAGGGCGTCAGCCGCTTCATGTATTAAACAAAAAAATCCCCCAGGAAATGGTATGCTACCCTCATATAGGACAATGAAATATAAAAGTCCTATATGGGGGTATTTTCATGTTCAGAAAGAGTAAGATAGAACCAGTAGAAAAAGTAAAAATAGTCGAACGCTACCTTGCAGGAGAAATTGGCATACAGCAAGCAGGAAAAGAATTGGGAGTTGATCATCATAGTATTCGAAATTGGATTTCTATTTATCAGTATGATGGACCAACTGGATTACTCAATCAACCGAAAAACAAATCTTATTCAAAAGATTTAAAAATATCTGCTATAAATGATTATCTTAACGGAGAAGGATCTCTTCAGGATATTTGCACAAAATACGGAATTCGTTCACACAGACAGCTTTCCGATTGGATTAAGGTGTATAATTCTGGTGGAATATTAAAAACATCCACTGGAGGTGCTTACATGAAAAAGGCAAAGAACACTACACTTGATGAGAGATTAAAAATAGTAACAGATTGTCTTGCAAATGATAAGAATTATGGTGCAATGGCACTCAAATATGATTGTTCCTATCAACAAGTTCGCAATTGGGTAATACGATACGAAAAGATGGGTCAAGCGGGTCTGGAAGACAGACGTGGACGTCGTATAGCTTCTCTTCCAAGCAGAACACCTGAAGAAGAGCTACGTGACAAGATAGCTGAACTGGAAAGAAGAAATCTAGACTTACAAATGGAGAATGATCTGTTAAAAAAAGTCAGAGAACTGGAAAGGAGGGGTCGCTATCTTTAATCCATCGGTTAGCCGAATATGAAGCCATCCAAAAACTATCGTCTACTAAGCATTATCCCATAGATAGACTTTGTAAATATCTTAATGTTACACGTTCTGCGTATTACCGCTGGGGAAAATATCCGAAAAGTAATAATGAACTTCGAAACGAAAGACTATCCACTGAAATCCAAAGGATTCATCACCAGCATCCAGATATGGGATACCGAAGGATTCGTGATGAATTAGATGGACATAAAGGAATTCATGTGAATGATAAACGAGTACTTCGTATTTGTAGGAAATACGATATAAAATCAAATATTAAATGGAAACCTAAGAGTTGTACCAGAGGAGACAGAAATCCTGATCACATAGCAAAAAACTATTTACACCGTGAATTTCACGCCGAAAAACCGAATGAAAAGTGGCTTACAGATGTTTCTGAATTTAAATACTACAACGGAATAGAAGTTCATAAAGTTTATCTGAGTGCTATTTTAGATTTATATGATAGAAGGATTGTTTCCTTTAAAATCAGCGATCATAATGATAATCCATTAGTTATGGACACGTTTGATGAGGCTGTTCGTCAGGAGCCAGATGCACACCCATTAGTTCATTCTGATCGAGGCTTTCAATATACAAGCGCACAGTTTTATACTAGATTAAAAAAACATCATATGAAGCAGAGTATGTCTAGAGTTGCCCACTGTATTGACAATGGACCAATGGAAGGGTTTTGGGGAATTCTAAAACGAGAAATGTATTATAAACAGCGTTTTAATGACAGAAGCTCTTTGATTACTGCGATAGCTAATTACATAGATTACTACAACAACCAACGACTTCAAAGGAAACTGCATGTAATGACACCAATGAAATATCATGAGCAATATACAAAAGCAGCATAAAATATCGCCAGCCATAGCATGGCTGACGATACAAAAATTTATTATTTTTTATTGTCCTCTTGACGGGTAGCATACCAAAACATCTCCCGGGGGCCTTTTTTCAAGACTTATTTATCATTCTCAATATATTTCTTATTGATATCTTTCCACATCTCTTTATCAACTCCGGACCATGAGATTTTATCCGGATTGTAATATGGATCTTTCTTCGCTTTCATCTGTTCTTCGTAATCTTTATAAAGTGCGATTACCTTTGGTGATAACAGAAGCACGATCAACATATTTACCCATGTACAACTTCCAAGTGCCAGATCTGATAAGTTCCATGCGATATCTGATTCCAGGTTACCCCAGATGAAGATCAGAACAGGCATTGCAATTCTCATGATCCATGTAACAACTTTACGTACTTTTGCTTTTGATTCACCCTGGAACAGATACATAGCTGCTGTCTCTGCTTCATAGTAGTAACTGATCAGACATGTGAATGAGAACAGTGCTAACATAATCGCAATAAATGTAGGAGCGATCTTGCCCATAACTGTCTTACATGCTAACTGTACGAAGATAACTCCGTTCGTTCCTGCTGCTGCGAGTGCAGGAAGTTCTGTAGAGCCACTTCCGACATATCCGCCTGCTGTATTAAAGCAGTCTGTTAACAGAATCATAAGTCCTGATGCAGTACAGACGATAACTGTATCAAGCCATACACCTGCTGCATTGGCCATACCCTGTTTTACCGGATGGCTTGTCTCTGCCGCTGCTGCTGTAGGAGATGCTTCACCCATACCAGATGCACTTGAGAATGTACCTCTCTTAACACCCTGCTGGATGATCACACCGATTGTTCCACCAAATACTGCATTCTTGGCAAATGCTGCTGTTACAACTGTTTTGATCAGTGCCGGTACTGCTGTAATGTTCATAACAATAATTACAACTGCTGCGATCAGATATACCGTTACCATGAATGGTACGATCATAGATGCGATCGCACTGATACGTTTTACACCACCGATAACTACTACTGCAAGAATCAATGCAATGATCAATGCACTTACCCACATCGGAATCTTGATCGCATTATGGAATCCGTCACAGATTGTATATGTAGCTGCTGCCGGCATGAATACAGAAGTTCCGATCATAAGGATCAGGGCCATAAATGTACCATATTTCTTCCATCCAAGACCTCTCTCTGCACAATAAGCTCCACCACCACGATACTGGCCGTCAATACGTGTCTTATACAGAACTGCCAGTGTACACTCTGCGAAGCATACTGCTGAGTTCGTCATACCTGCAAGGATCATCCAGAACAATGCTCCCGGACCTCCCATGTAAATTGCTACCGCAACTCCGGCTACGTTACCTGTACCGACACGCATTGCCATAGTCGTACAGAACGAACCGAATGCCGAAATTCCCGAGTCAGAATCCTGTTTGTCAATAATTCTGCTCCACATATCCTTAAAATGTACAAACTGGAAACCATGCAGTCTGATTGTAAAATATAAACCGCTTCCTACAATCAGTACCAACATTCCTACACCCCAGATGTAACCATTCAGGAAGTTTACAATGTTGTTTAAACCGTTTAACATATTATACCCTCCGTATTCCTTTATTATTCGTTAATTTTATCACAATTATTTATGAAAATCAATAAATAGATGCAATTATAGACGAATGTTTTTTGTTTTTCCTCCCAATTTTATACATTTTATTCTATTTTTATGCATTTATGCATCATTTATATTTGTTAATTAAAAGACAGTTTCTTTCATCATAGTACTGCGTTAAACAATCTTTCTCTTATTTCTTCTTTGGAAGTGACAATATGATCACACCGGCAATGATTCCGACAAATCCTGCCAGATCCATTCCGGAAAATGCCACATGCATAAAAATCACGGACATTGCTGTCGCTGTTAACGGCTCTACCGATGCGAGCAGACTTGCCTTGGAACCACCAATCAGCCGTACGCCTTCCATATAACAGCTAAAAGACATCACTGTACCGAAAATAATCACAACTACAATACAGCCAATACATTGCCAGTCCCAGGTAATATCTTCCACCAGCGTCCATGGCCGCACAAATGGTGTCAGACCGATTCCACTGATCAGCATACCCCAGCCAACCATCGGAAATGTTCCATAGATATCCATCAGATTCCCCGGAACCAGATTATAGAATATCGTTGCGACTGCCGATGAAAGACCGAATATCAATGTCGTTTTCGATACACTTAGCTGAGTCAGATTACCATGTGTTGCCAGCAATACCGTTCCGCCAAATGCAAGGATCAGGGCAAGGATTTCATTTTTTCCCGGAAGTTTCCAGTTTTTAAGTGCAAGAAGTACCATAATCATTACCGGCGCCGTATACTGCAGAACAGTTGCAATTCCCGCATTGGAATCTTCCACCGCCAGATAATACGTCATCTGACATCCGGCGATACCAATCACTCCATATACCAGCATCCTGAGCACATGCCGCTTATTTTTCCAGATACGGAATATTCCGTCCTTCTGCACCATATACGCCCTGGTCAATAGTATAATCCCTGCAATGATCAGACGCACATTCACAATCCACGTTGCAGTCACTCCTTTGTATTCAAATGTGTATTTTCCGAATACTCCGGCAATCCCCCACAAGAACCCTCCTGTAATGGTAAGTGCAGTTCCCCTCACTGTCTCTTTTCGTTCCAGCCGCTCTGTCAGATTCTTCTGTGCTGTATTGTTTTTTGTTGTCTGTGGTTTCTCCTTTGTCATTTTCCCCTGCATCCCTCTCTTTTGTCTGGTTTATCTGTTCTATTGCATACTATGATATAAAAATCGTACGTCCCATCGAAGCAGTCATTCTGTGTGATATAGATATCACCGTCCTGTCCTTCGAAACTTTCTTTAACGCCATTAATACATTCTGTTCTGTCTCGGCATCCAGATTAGCCGTAATTTCATCAAGCAGTAAGATAGCCGGCCCTGCAACCGCCGCTCTTGCAACCGATAAAAGCTGCCATTGTCCCTGTGAAAACAGTTCCGCTGTGCACCACGTATCTACTCCATTCTCCAGACCTTCCACTGCTTCTTTCAAGCCAACCAGTCCGATCACTTCTCTGACCTGTTCATCCGTGATTCCTTCATCATATAATGTAATCTGATCTTTTACCGTTCCCGGCACCATATGAAACGACTGTTCTACATAGCCAAAGATCGTACGTCTGTCCTGTGCCTGTATCTGTGCAGCGGGGATACCGCGCACCAGAACCTCTCCATCCTGTGGTTCATAAAGTCCCAACAGTAATTTTAAGATTGTACTCTTACCGGCTCCGGTACGTCCGGCAAGTGTAACTTGTTCTCCTTCTCTTACCTGAAATTTTACATGATCCAGTACTACATTCTCATCATAGCCAAATGTAACATCTTTGAATTCTACCGGTATATCAGTTTCCGGTATCCGTACTGCCTGGTATGTCTCTTTTTTCTCTTCCTGCTTAAAGAACTCATTAATTCTGTGGATTCCTGCCATTGCAGACTGTATGGTCTGAATCTCCATGCCCAGACTTTCCACCGGTCCGAATATCTGGGAAATGTAATTGATAACCGCCACCGCTGTTCCGGCAGACATCCCGAAGGATCTTAATATCTGTGAATTACCGGATGCGGAAAGGAGCATAACCACTGCTACAACTACCGCATTCAGGATCAGGATCACCGGAGAATATACCGCATCATAGAAATTCGTTCTTTCCATCGCCCGGTAACTTTCACCGATATATTGATCATAACGCTTTTCCATATAATTTTCTTTTCCAAGGCAGTGAATCGTCCGGATATTATGAAGCGTTTCCGGCACATGACCGGACGCTCTTCCCACTGCTTTTCTGTTCTCAATCTGTGCCGTAAGCATATTCTTCTGTACATGTCTTGTAAAACCAAACAAAAATGGCAGCAATATGAGCAGCACAAGTGTCAGGCCCCGGTTCTCAAACCAGATTACAAAAAGTATACTTAAGATCTTACATGCATCGGCAAACATACTAATGATTCCAGAAGAGAACAGATTCTCTACAGTATCGACATCTCCGACAAAACGGGACACTACCGTTCCCGGTTCCTGTCTGTTGATATTATCCGCTGTAAGACTTATAAATTTTTTCATCATACTGCTTCTGAGCGCATGCGTAATCTTCTGCCCGAACACAGTAAGTAATCCCTCTCTTGCAGATTCCGTCATACCTGTAATTACGATCATTCCAAAATAAGATAATATAAGAAAAAGCGGCGCCCCATTTCCTTCTGTGATCGTATCCACAATTTCTGCAAGGATCAGCGGCGGGATCAGTGCTGCTATAATGGCTCCGACTACAGTTATGACAATTCCTGCAGATAATAATTTCTGTGTTTTTACAGTCCGAAGTATCACATCTCTGACCTGTGTTTTATTTTCTTTCATCTGGTCATTATGCTTCATGATCCACGTCTCCTTCCTGGGCATTATAAAGTCTGGCATACTCCGGTACTTTTTTCATCATGCTTTCATGTGTACCTGCGACAGCATTTCCATGTTCCATCCAGATAACCTGATCCATCTCCGGGAACAGATACAGGCGATGAGAAATCAATAATACTATATTTTCTTTCGTCATATGCTTTACATTTTCAAATACTTCTTTTTCCGTATTTTTATCCAGCGCGGAGAACGGATCATCCAGTATCAGCAGCGGTTTCTTATGGCATAAGGTTCTGGCAAGTGCCAGTCTCTGTGCCTGTCCTCCTGAAAGTCTGATACCTCCGTTTCCTATAAGTGTATCCATACCGTCGCTCATCTCAGTTACTTCTTCATCAATACAGACCGCCTTCAGATATTTTTCTATATCTTCTTCGTCTCCCATAAGCACATTATTCTTTATACTGTCATAAAAAAGCTCCGGATCATGACCAAGATATCCTGCAATTCCTGTCCGCTCCTGTTCTTTCATATCTTGTAGTTCTCTCCCGGCAAACTGTATCTTTCCTTCATAAGGATATTCACATAAGAATGCCTTGCCAAGTGTAGACTTACCGCAGGCCACCGGGCCCGTAATCCCTATGATCTGTCCTTTTTGTGCCGAAAATGATATATCCTCCAGCACTCGTTCCCCACCCGGATATGCGAAACTTAAATGCCGGACATTTAATTCTCCCGGTTCCCATATCTTCTGTTCTTTTTCTACGTTCTGCGGATGCATCAAAGGACGGATACGTTTCCAGGATACCTGTGCCTTATGTACTGCATTAAAAAGCTTTGCGGCACTTGATGACTTCACGGAAAGTTTTACAAAACAGGCCAAAAATGTAGTAAATGCAGCTATGTTCCATGTCTTCCAGCCATTTCCGAGCACATTTTTCTGTCCGAAATATAAGATAAACAAAACACCTGACATGGAGATGATCCGGTAAACCGGCGGCATTACCGAATTCCAGATGTTGGCTTTTACTGCCGACTGCTCATATTCTGTAAGATTTTTTTCATATGCGGCCGGCCTCTCTTTTTCACATCCGAACACCCGGTAAGTCATTGCATTTTCTACCCGGTCCAGTGTTGCACTGCTTAATTCTCCGGATTGTTTCTTATATGCAGCCCCGGTTCTCTGAATCATCTTCTTCATCTTCTCCGCAGTAATATAAGAAACCGGAGGAAATATCATACAAAGCAGTGCCAGTCTCCAGTCATACCACAGAAGCATCCCTGCATAAGCCGCCAGTGCAACTCCTGTATCAAATATCTCTGTCGTGAACTTTCTCATTCCTTCTGCGCAGTCATCCACGTCCAGAATTGCCTTGGTCATGATATCCCCTTCGCCTTCTTCTCTGAGACTTGCACGACTCTTTAATACAAGACTTCTATATAATATCTGTTTCATCCTGCGATTCACATTATTGGCAAATCGTCTGACATAAAACCGCTTGATATATCTGGATATCTGTACCACCGCTATCACTGCCACATAAGCAGTTACCAGATACAGCATAACGCCAGACTGCTTTGTTCCTTTTAAAATATCTACCAGACATCCGGTCATCTTTCCTTCAAACCAGGGACCCGCAATAAGTCCCAGATTATAGATCAGGCCCGAAATTGTCACGGCAAGCAAGCCCCTCCATTCAATCTGAAAATAAGAAAGAATTCTGTCCGATTCAAATGTCTTTTCCTTATTCTCCGGCATTTTTCTTTTTCTCCTCTTTAAGTATCTGTACAACCTCTGAAAATCCTGCACGTCTTTCATTCTTTGATCTCCAGTATAACGCACTCAAAAATAGTTGTACCATCAACTACTTGGATGTTAGTACAACTATTTTTTTCTGTCAATATAGAATTTTATTATACACAAACCGAGAAGGGCAGGTCACCCTGCCCCTCAAAAGGATAGTATATCAATATTTAGTTAAGCGTCTCTGTTATTGATTTTCTAATCTGTATTCTATGCAGTTGCCGGAAGAATACGTGACAGGAAGGTCTGTGTTCTTCTCTCTTTCGGAGCTGTAAAGATGCGTTCTGGCTTTCCTTCTTCTACTACATATCCATCAGCCATGAAGATAACTCTGTCTGCCACATCACGGGCAAATCCCATCTCATGTGTCACAACGATCATCGTCATTCCTTCTTTTGCCAGGGATTTCATAACATCCAGTACATCACCTACCAGTTCCGGATCCAGTGCGGATGTCGGTTCATCAAAAAGAAGTGCTTTCGGTTCCATTGCAAGTGCTCTTGCTATGGCAACTCGCTGCTGCTGTCCTCCGGAAAGTGTACTTGGATAGACATCTGCTTTATCTTTTAATCCGACTTTATCCAAAAGTTCCAGCGCTTTTTCATGCGCTTCTTCTTTGTTCATATGTTTGGTAAGAACCGGTGCCATCATAACATTCTCCGCAACCGTCTTTAATGGAAACAGATTGAATCTCTGAAATACCATACCAACCTCTTCACGGAATTTACGAATGTCACATTTCTTATCTAACAGGTTCTTTCCTTCGTATTCTACAATTCCTCCGGATGGACTCTCCAACTGGTTGATGCATCGAAGGAAGGTACTTTTTCCGGAACCGGATGGTCCGATGATACATACAACTTCTCCTTCCTCGATATCAAGGTTGATATCTTTTAATACTTCCAGGTTTCCGAATTTCTTTGACAAATGGCTAATTTTAATCATAATCAATCACCTCATTTTTCTTTCAATCTGTTTCTGAACAATTATCAATATAGAAAGTATGATCAAGTAGAACACTGCCAGGGCGGTATATGTAGGAATTGCCTTAAAACTTAATGCCGCATATGCCTGTGCCTGATGTGTGATCTCATTTACCGCAATGGCTGATAATAATGCGGTATCTTTTACGGATGTAATAAACTGGTTAAAGAGTGCCGGTAATGCGGACTTGAATGCCGGCGGGATGACCAGGTGGAGCATTGTCTGTGTACTGGTAAGTCCAAGCGATGCACCTGCTTCTTTCTGTCCCGGATCAATTCCCATCAGCGCTCCTTTGACAATCTCGGAGATAAATGCTCCGGAGTTTAATGCAATAACTCCGATTCCGACGATTGTACTGCTGATGTCCACTCCGAACAATTTCGGAATAACGAAGTACCCGTAAAGTGCCTGCACCATCAGCGGTGTTGCTCTGATAATCCAAATGTAAACCTCAGCGATTGCTTTTCCTATCTTATACTTTGACTGTAGTAAGTATCCGCAGAGGCTTCCGATCAGGAATCCGATCCCGATACCTACCACAGCAATCAATATCGTTAGTTTTAATCCGTCGAACATCATCGGGAGTAAAACATCCAAAAATTTCATATTCATATACTATCTCTTCCAATCTGATTTATTTTGTTCTTACCTTTTGTGTTTTATTCACACCATTTTGCGTATAATTCATCTGTAGTGCCATTTTTGATCAGGACTTTGACAGCTGCGTTGATTTCATCATAATATTTGCATTCTTTTGAAACTGCCACACAATATGGAGCCTGGCCCTGATTGAATTCATCACCTACAACTTCAAGATTGCTGTCCGGTGTTGTCTTAATATAGAAGTTTGCTCCAGGTCCGTCCTGAATGACTGCATCTACTTTTTTCTGTTCCAGTGATTCATAAGCAGTTGTAATTGTGTCATGTACTTCCAGTTCTGAATCAGAAAGGTTCTTCGATGCATATGTATGGGAAGCAGTTCCTTTTTCTACAGCTACTTTTTTGCCTTTCAGATCATCTACGCTCTTGATTCCTTCGTCATTTGTCTGATTGACCATAACAACCTGACCTGAATCACAATATACATCTGTAAAGTTCATAACTTCTTTTCTTTCATCTGTTGCACAAAGTGCTGCAGCTCCCATATCCAGTTTGCTTTCTGAGAGTGAAGTCGTCAGTGCCGAATAATCCATTGCCTGCACTCCTCCGTCAATCTCGAATCCAAGCAGATCCTGAAGATCACTGATAAGATCCAGGTCATATCCGATTAATGTCTTTCCGTCTTCATCGTAATAAGAAAATGGTCCGAAGAGTCCGCTTGTTCCTACTTTCAGTTTTACACCTTTCATGCTGCCTTTGATATCGTCTTCTGTCAGAGTTTTCTTTGTCTCGGACTTGGATGAAGAATCATCACTTGATTTGCTTCCGCATCCTACGCCAAGCATTGCCACCATTGCTGCACACATCATAACTGCTACTATTTTCTTTTTCATATTGTGGTCCTCCTTATTGCTTCTTTGGAATCTGCCATAAAACAGCTTCCTTCGATAACTGAAAATGTAAGGGCGCATTACAAAAATCATTTGTAATGCGCCCTTGCATTTTCTGTCCAACAGACTTTCCAACTTTCCCGGGATGAACTGAAATATAAGAAAGCGACGCAGGTTTATAAACTGCGACGCCTTTGTCTGCCTTGTTCCTTATGAACTTGTGATTATTCTAACTGTTTTACCGATTTCCGTCAATCTGCAATTTTGCTTAAAATTATCTGTTAATTTTCTCCATTTATCGTTTTTATTACGAATTACTTTCCCTGTTTTTACACTATCTATAAAATCTAATCACTGATTATATATTATTTTGTGTTATTTCACTATTAGTATTTCTAATACCTGTTTTTGCATTCTCTTTTTGGATATATTCTTCTAAAGTCGGAAATGCCATTGCTTCCCCGGTACACATCACCAGAAGATCATCCCGGAGTGCCATTGCTTCCACCGTATCCACTTTTCCAAGTTCTTTCAGCAGCCCAAGAGTCTTTTCCTGAATTCCTTCCGATACATCATCCCATTTTTCACGGAATCTGCGCAGCCTGTAGTATACTTCCTTCTCCGATGTATACTTTTTCATAATCTGCAGCATCTGCTCTGGACAGCCTTTCAGATCAATGTGCCTGATGATATTTTTCAGATCTACCGCATCATCCAGCGCATTGTGGCTGACTTCCGTTCCGAGTCCGCAGATGATCTTCAGGCTTCCAATCCCCGCACTTTGCAGATCCAGCTTTGCTGAATAGATTCCTTCTATATCCTTGATCATACGAAAGATCCTGTTCACGATCTTTCTGGTCCGTTTCGATATGTCCTTGCGGTATTCCAGCAGATCCCGCTGTATCACATATTTATCCGGTCCCCATACATAGATCCTTGATACCTCCCATGCTTCCAGCTGCTCTGCGACTTCTTCCATCACAAGTTCATAATCCGGGGCACTTAAGAGATCTTTCCTCTCAATCCCGGTCATCTCCTGGAACCGGTCATGCAGTTTGTCTTCTGCATAAATATAGGAATGAAATCTTGTTACTTCTTCAAAGTTCTTCCCACAGACTACAAACCCGATCGACACAAGCTTCGCCGGCGGTCCACCTTTTATCTGGGATGTTAAGAATTCCGTATCCAGGAACGCAATCATCTCGTTGTCGAGTTTTTCTGCGATATTAGGTGTGCTTTGTGTGAACGATTTTTTATTTATATTTTTATTTATGCTCTTCTTTGGTTTTTTCCTGATCTTTGCCAATGAAACCACTCCTTGTCATTTCGTTTTGTTCCTTTTGAAATGATACAGGGTGTGAAGAGATTTTGCAAGTATCTTTATTTCTTCCGTTTTATCCAAGATTCTCCGGTTATGTTGTACTCCTCAATTACTCTGTCAAACGGGAACTATCCTGCTTTCACAATATTCACAGCAGTTCCAATTATCACCGCCTCATATGGACGCAATACATTTCCTTCTCTGTCATCCTCATAATTCCGAATCCAAACTTCCCCATCTTTCCACTCATCAAGCAATGGGCAGCTAACTTCCTCATCCGTAAAGTTTGCACATACCAGCATCTTTGTATGCTCATCTGTTCTCGTATAGATAAAAATCTTCTCATCTTCCGGCAGAAGAAGGTCAAATTTTCCATCCACAAATACTGGATTTTCTTTTCTTAAACGAATCAGCTTCTGATAATAGTAAAATACCGAATTTTCATCTTCCTGTGCCTCTTTGGCATTGATTCTGGTATAATTTGGATTCACGGCAAACCATGGTTCTCCTGTTGTGAAGCCTCCGTTCTTCTCTCCACTCCACTGCATCGGAGTACGGGCATTATCACGGCTTCTTGCGTAAATAGAATGCATGATTTCTTCTGGCTGATATCCTTTTTCCAGACGCTCTTTGTACATATTCAATGTCTCAATATCTTCATATTCCTCAATGCTGTCAAACTGCACATTCGTCATTCCCAGCTCTTCTCCCTGGTAAATGTAAGGAGTTCCCTGCATTCCATGAAGCATTGTCGCCAGCATTGTTGCCGACTCTTTTCTGTATTTTCCGTCATTTCCCCAACGCGACACGATTCTAGGAAGATCATGGTTATTCATGAACAGACTGTTCCATCCTGTCTGATATAAAGTATTCTGCCACTTTGCAAGGCATTTTTTCAGCTTAACCAGATTCAATGGAATCGTATCCCATTTTTCTTTTCCTTCTTCCTGATCAAGCATAATGTGCTCAAACTGGAAAACCATGGAAAATTCACTGCCATCCGGATTGCTATATTTCTTGGCAATTTCCGGTGTTGCTCCCCAGGCTTCTCCAACAGTGATCATATCCCCCTTCTGAAATGTTTCTCTGCTTAGTTCACGCAGAAATTCATGCAGCTTTGGTCCATTATTTGTGATCTTAAGATCTGGCTCTTTTGCAATCTGATCGATTACATCCAGACGAAATCCGCCTGCTCCTTTTTCCATCCACCAGAGAATCATATCATAGAGTTCTCTTCTCACTTTCGGATTCTCCCAGTTCAGATCTGGCTGTTTCACTGAAAACTGATGAAAATAATACTGTCCCAGTTCTGGAACCCACTCCCATGCCGGTCCTCCAAACACAGAATTCATATCATTTGGGTAAATACCTTCTTCTCCGTCACGCCACACATAATAATCATGATACGGATTGTCTTTGCTTTTCTTTGCCTCCAAAAACCATCTGTGTTCATCTGAAGTATGATTCAGCACAAGATCCATCATAATTCGGATTCCGCGTTTCTTTGCCTCCGCAAATAACTGTTCCATATCTTCCATTGTTCCGAACATCGGCTCAATATCCTGATAATCTGAAATATCGTATCCATTGTCATCCTGTGGCGAACGATACACCGGTGAGAGCCAGATTGCATCTATTCCAAGTTTTTTCAAATAATCCAATCTGCTGATAATTCCTGGAATATCACCAATTCCATCTCCATCCGAATCTTGAAAGCTTTTCGGATAAATCTGATATACAACTGCATTTCTCCACCATTTATTCTTATTTCCCATACTCATTCTCGATATCTCTCCGGCAGATTTTCTGATTCTACCGGGATATCCTCTCCTTTCTAACCATATACCTGGTTTATTTTTTTCTATATTTTAACGGAGAAACTCCATATGTTTTTTTGAAGCTTCTGATAAAATAGCTTACATTCTGATATCCACTCTGCATTGCAATCTCTGTAACAGGAGTATCCGTATCTTGTAACAGCTGTTTTGCATGCGCTAACCTTAAATGTGTTATATATTGCGAAAGGGTAATATGAAAATGTTCCTTAAAATATCGCGATATATATTTTTCCGAAAGATGAAACTGCTCGCCAAATTCTTTTAATGATATCTTTTCCATAAAATTCTGCTGTATATATGAAATCATTTCTTTTTCTATCGTATTTCTCCCGCTTTTATCATTTTCGATTACAAAGCCCCTCTCCCACATTTCAAGAATAAATTGTAAAAGAATTATTTTTGTCTTTATCTGAGCAGTTATTATGGACTCAGTTTTCTTATTTTTTGCCACATATATTTCAACCAACTGCTCACACAGTTCTTTTGCTGTATCTTTTACTCTTGGACTTATCATCAGATGCCCATTTTTTAACGGCTCCAGTAATTTATCATCCAACATGTCATTTATACAAAAAGATATGTATTTTAACGGAAAAAGGAAAGTAAAATAATCCACTGTACCAGTCTGTGAACCCATAAAATGCAGATTGCCCGGCGACACTACAAAAGCATCCCCGGGGGTTCCAATATAATTTTCTCCTGATATACTTACAGTCAAAAATCCACTTTTTACATATATAATTTCCAGTTCATCATGCCAATGTACCGGTATCTGAAATGATCGTCCCTCCATTTTTTATATGATATGTACTAAACGGATCATCCTTTGTACCGTGTGGTTTATTTTCCTTTTAATTCAAAGTACATAATCTCTCCTTTAACATTCCCTACAGCCAAAACAGAGGATTTACGACACATCAGATAATTCTACAAGACCTTTACTCTTCCATTTTCCACTCTTCCATCTAAGTACCATTCCCACAGCTCTCGCACATTCGTCACCTGCCATAGCAATATATGCTCCTACAGCCAGAAGTCCCATGTGTATTCCGAGAAAATAGGTTCCGCCAACTGCAAACAAATACATAAATATCGCACCTAGTATAACCGGGAAAAGTGCGTCTCCACTCGTTTTTAATGCCTGACCATATACAAGGTTTGTTACCCTTCCAAATTCAAGAAATATATCTACTATTAACAACTTTACCACAAGATTTATCATCTGTGTATCATCAGTAAATATATGCACTATAAAATGTCCGGCAAATGCAAAGGTCACGGAAAAGCAGGTCGCTGTGATGATACCGTATATCGCAGCTTTTCTCGTTCCCCCTGTTACATTCCTCAAACTCTTTTGCTCCAATTCTCCAGCCTGTCATAATTGCATTTGCCTGAGCAAGGGCAGCTCCCACACAATACGAGAAATTTGCAATCTGTACAGCATATGAGCGTGCCGTAACATTCATTCCATCCACATCCATCTGATTCATAAAACGCACAATAAATGTCATTGCGATGTTGTAAAGTGCTGTTTCAAGTGCAGAAGGAAAACCAATCTTAACAATCTGTGCAAATATCTTTCTTGATGTAATCCGCTCAGGACTCTGCTTTGCTTTTATAAGTACAGCCCCCATGCCGGCTACAATAATAAGATTTACAACTCTCGAAATAACCGTGGCAACAGCAACTCCCATCACACCCCAGTTGAATGCAAATAAAAATACTGAATTAAGTATTATATTGAGAACATTTCCAACAACAGTTCCTATCAAAGAATGTTTTGTATATCCAAACACTCTCAAATAACTGGAGAAAATAGGAATCAGTGCATTTAAAAAACATGCGCCGCCAACAATTCTAAGATATATTTCAGCCGGCTCAAGCAAAGCCGGAGCAATACTTACGATTCGAAGTATCCCACCAGAAAAAGTAGCAAGAACGACAGACATTACGATACCTATCAATGCGTTGAATATAAGTCCAAGTTGCCTTGCCTGATATGCTATCCCCGGTCTTCCGGCTCCAATATTTTGTGACATAACAGCTATCATACCCGATGATATAACCCCAAACATGATAATAAAAACACCTATATATGTATTGGCTGTTCCCACTGCTCCTACAGCCTGGTCGCTTACAGATGATAGCATAAGCGTATCGACCATACCTGAAAGCATATAAAATAAAGTTTCTAAGCATATTGGCACAGATAGCTGTGTTAATGTTTTTCTTTCAGCTGTCATAGTTTTCTCCTCACATACAATTCAAGAATACTATATCAATAATACGATATATTTCTATGTAATTCTTGTATATTATCATGAGAAAATTGCACTATTTCTACTTTATCTTAAAGAGCACTGGGTGCGAGCTATATGGAATAAAAGAAAAAGGCCACATTTTATATTCTGTTCAATCCATTTAGTCGGCGTCATAACAATTGATTACTCATGCTTACAAGGATTTGCAAATCAGAATAACTTTTTCCGTTTTCCCAATTTGAAACAGTCACGCTTATATTCCAACTTTAACTATGGTGTTGTGAAGTTCAATCAACTTTCAGCATCCGATACCCCACGCCAATGTGTGTTTGGATATATTGTGGAGAGTTCGGTTCTTTCTCGATTTTTTTACGAAGTGTTGCCATAAACACACGAAGGGAAGCAATATCATTATCCCAACTACTTCCCCAAATGCTTTGCGTAAGGAAAGTATGGGTCAGAACTTTTCCTATATTTCTTGTCAACAGGCAAAGCAACTTATATTCAATAGGTGTTAAATGCAACTCTTCTTCATTCAAATAAGCACAACCTGCAGCATAATCTACACGAAGTTTTCCGTTTACAAAAACAACCGCTTCGGCAGGGGATACTTTTTGTATCATCGATAACCTTCTTTGCGTGACTCGTAGTCTGGCAAGCAGTTCCTCAACAGAAAATGGCTTTGTTAAATAATCATCTGCGCCAGCATCCAACGCATCAATTTTATCGGTATCTTCACTGCGAGCACTGATTACGATGATTGGCATGTTTGACCAAGTACGGATTTTTTTAATAATCTCAACACCATCTATATCAGGAAGTCCTAAATCAAGTAAAACAATGTCAGGATTGTGTGAAGATGTTTCTAAAATTGCCGATTGACCATCGGGTGCCGTCAGATATCGGTATTCGTGTGCTTTTAAGGTTGTTGTAATTAAATTTCTGACAGATGTGTCATCTTCTACAACTAATATTAGTGACTTATTCATATACTTTGACCTCCCCTGCCGGTAATGTAAATGTAAATACTGTTCCGTGCGGCAGATTATCTGAAACAGTAAGTTCTCCGCCGTGGGCGTTAATAATGGACTTGCACAAAGATAATCCGAGTCCTAAACTTCGGCGGCTGTCTGCAATTTGATTTGCACCGCTATAGAACATGTCGAATATCCGTGGCTTTATTTCGTCAGCAATTCCGTTTCCGTCATCCGATATAGATACGATTGCTTGTTTTCCCCGCTTTTCTGTCCGAATAACAATATGAGAGTTTTTAGGTGTATATTTGATAGCATTATCAACAATATTGATGATTACCTGAACAATAAGCTTTGCATCCATTTTTGCAAGAAGAAATTCTTCTTTGCTTTCAACGGAAATATGATGTTCTTCACTCTTTCGGTTAATATGATGTAACGCTTCTGTGATCACGTCATCCATCAAATCTTCCGTTATACGGAGATTCAACCGTCCTTCTTCAATCCGGGTTACAGCCAGCAAGTTTTCTACAAGGTTAATCAGCCACATGGAATCATCATAAATATCCATGTACAGCTGCTTTTTTGTATCATTATCAAAAGAATCGCTGTTGGACAAAAGATTGCTGGCATTACCGGAAATGGATGTCAGCGGTGTCCTCAAATCATGTGAAATAGCACGCAGCAGGTTCGCTCGCAACTGTTCATTTTTTGCAAGAATGGCCGCCTCCTGTTTCTCACGGGCGTTTTTCTCGTTTTCCAAAGCCAGGGCACATTCTCCGAGAATGGATAGTAGAATACTGTTTTCAAATGGATCAAGAGGTATTTCCCCCATCACGATTCCAATAACTCCATATACCATACTGCTGCTGCGAACAGCAAGGTACAGGCATTTTGCATTGGAAAGCGTTCCTGTTGTAGCTCCGGCACGTTTATTGTTTTTCAATACCCAGCCGGCAACGGCCTTTTCATTTTCGGAAATACACGATTCCAAATTTTCTTCAGTTACAGAAAAAATATGCGGCGTATCCAACACTTCTCCATCAGCTAAATAAAAAACGATATCTTTTCCCAAGAGTTTAATGAGCTGATTTGAAGTTGCAGATACAATTTCATTTTTATCTTTTGCCTGTTGCAATAGCTGGTTTGTATCAAATAACACTTTGGTACGGTAAGCAGATTGTGCCGCCTGTTTTGCTTGGTTTTTAATCCGTATAGCAAGAGAACCGGTTAAAAATGCCGCCAAAAACATGATAATAAAGGTAACAGGATAACCCTGATCATACGCCTGCAAGGTAAATTGAGGTTCCGTAAACAGGAAATTAAAGACCAAAACACTTACAATCGAGAAAATTAGGCTGTATATCTGATGTTTCGTGATGACAGCGGTGACAAGAATACCTAAAACAAAAACAGTAATGATATTTGCTTCGTCAAATCCAAATTTCCGGAAAATCATTCCGACTAAACTGGATAAAATCAGAATCGCAGTAGATTTTAATGTATCAGTGACAGAGAATACGATATGATTCTTTTTCCTGCCCCCTCTTAACTGATACACTGCCGCATTAGAAACCGTATCCGGAATAATATGCACATCCAGGTTAGGGGCATAATCAATCAATTTTTCTGTCAGGGTCGGTTTGCTGAGCAAATGCCGTTTTGTAGCAGAACTACGTCCGATCACAATCTTTGACACACCGGACAAACGAGTAAATTCCGCAATCTGAAACGGAACATCTTCTCCGTAAACTGTTTCTATTTTTGCCCCAAGCTGCTCAGCAAGACAAATATTTGAACGCAGGCGTTTTACATTTTCCTCGCTCATCACCGAAAAATCTGGGGTTTCTACAAATAGAGCCGTAAACTCCCCTTTAAAAGCAGAAGCCATTTTTGCGGCGGTACGGATAATTTTCGCATTGGATGGAGAAGAAGATAGACATACAAGAATATGTTCGCCTGTGTGATAATCTCCATGATTTTTTATGCGGGTATTTTCTGTGAGGATATTCACCCGGTCCGCACATCGCCGCAGTGAAATCTCCCGGAGAGCTGTCAGATTTTCTATTGTAAAAAAATTTTCTACTGCCTGTTTTGCCTGTGTCTGTCTGTATACATTTCCTGTATTCATACGGTTGATCAAATCCTGTGGTTCAATATCTATTAATTCAACCTGATCTGCATTATCAAAAATAGAATCCGGAATGCGTTCCCGTACATCAATTTCCGTAATGGATGCAACTGTATCACAAAGGCTTTCAATATGCTGAACATTGACAGTCGTATAGACATCAATCCCTGCATTCAAAAGTTCCTTAATGTCCTGATACCGTTTTGCATGACGGCATCCTTCGGCATTCGTATGCGCAAGTTCATCTACAAGGATAAGCTGTGGTTTTCTTTTCAACGCCATGCCAATGTCGAATTCGTCCAGTATCATACCATTATAAAAAACTTCTCTTGTAGGAAGAACTTCTAAGCCATTCAAAAGAGCTGCTGTTTTGGGACGTGCGTGGGTTTCTACATAACCGGCTACCACGTCAATTCCCTGCTGTTTTTCCATATGAGCTGCTTCTAACATGGCGTAGGTTTTACCCACACCAGCTGCATATCCGAAAAAGATTTTCAAATGTCCTTTATTACGGTTTTCTTCATCAGCTTGGATTTCCTTTAATAACTGATCCGGATTGTGTCTGCTTTCACTCATACGGTCATCTCCTTATACAAAAACATTATATAGAATAATACGTAAATTTCAGAAAAGCATTTTAGCACTGACATTAAAATCGCATACAGATTATACCACCTTTTCTTCTTTTTTTCCATTCGGGCGTGTAGCCGAAAGCAGAAAACGCTCCGAAAAATCACGCAATTTTTCGACAAATAGACCCTTCATACAATTAATGTCATTTTGCCATATCACTCTCGCTGGTTTCTCAATCGTGTTGATGGGATGTACCGCAATGTCTATAGAGCCTGGAGTAATGACACTTTGCTTTATTTGAAGGGATAAGGAACAATACTCATCTTTCAAAATATCGTTAGAATTTTCTATGATAAAGCCAAAATCAAGTTTATTATTTCCCAGCCCATTTATTATTTCACTTACAGAACCGTAGAACAGGTCCAGCTCATAGTTTGGGTATTCGCTTGAAAATTGTTCTAATAGATCTGCAATAGAATCTATGATTGCAGGTGTTTCAAATCCAATCCTGAGCTTAGAATCTGAAATAAGTTTTTGGGATTGATTTTCCTTGAGAAATTTATCCAGCTTTTCCATAAGAAAATAACCATAAATAAATGCTGTCAATACCACTATAAGTAAAACAAAGTCTTTCATATCACCAACTTCTTTCAAAAATTAAATATGAAAACATTTTTGAATATGTTTCGTCTCCCCAAGAACAAGCATGGTACTGTCCTTTAACAACTGCGTATCGGAACTTATTTTCAAATTCATAATATCATTTGTTTTCAGCGCCATAATATTGACATTATATTTTTTTCGTATATCCAACTGACCGATTGTTTTTCCTATCCATTCTCCCGGTATAGATATTTCAAAGATTGCATGTTCTTCATCTAGTTCTATGTAATCGAAAATATGATCAGCACTATAACGGATCGCAACCCAATCGGCAAGCTGCCTTTCGGGATAAACAATTTCATCTGCGCCGTTTCGTAAAAGAAATTTTGCATGAACATCACGAGCGGCACGAGACACCACCATTCTTGCACCGAGTTCCTTCAAAAGGGCACGTTACTTCCAATGAACTCTGAAAGTTATCTCCGATAGCCACAATACAAACATCAAAGTTCCCAACACCAAGCGAACCTAAAAAATCCTCATTAGTCGCATCCCCAATCTGAGCGTTAGTTACAAAGGGAAGTACAGCATCAACTCGAGTATCTTCTTTATCTACCGCCATCACATGATGATGCAATTCATCTAATTTCATAGCAATGTGCCGTCCGAATCTTCCCAGACCGATAAGTAATATTGATTTCATTTTTTTATTCTCCTTAACCTACTGTAATTTTTTCCTGAGGATATTTTGAACCGTTAGGCTTTTTTTCAGAAATGGTAGCAAAAATCAAGGTCAATCCTCCCACTCTGCCAAAAAACATCAGGCAAATCAAGATTATATGGGAAACAAGCCCCAGGTCAGGAGTTATTCCCAACGATAACCCCACCGTCCCGATTGCCGACGCCGTCTCAAACAAAGCGGTCATAAGTGGAATATCTTCTGTTCTGCTAATTACCATTCCTCCGACAAGGAATAAAACGATATACATCAAAAAAATTGTAGCTGCATTTCTGATAGTGTCATCCGGAATTTGTCTGCCGAAAAAATTGGTGTGTTCCTTTTTTCTAAATACAGATAATGCCGATGAAACGAGAACTGCAAGAGTTGTCGTTTTCATACCACCTGCAGTGGAACCAGGCGAGCCACCGATGAGCATCAGCATAATGATAAGCATTTGCCCAACTTCACTGAGTAAAGTCAAATCTGCCGTATTGAATCCTGCTGTTCTCGGCGTAACGGATTGAAACAAAGAAACCCATACTCTTTCTGTAAGAGGCACATTTGAAAACTCAAAATAAAAAAAGTAAAGAGCCGGTAAGAATATCAATATTCCTGTTACCATAAAAATCACCTTGCTTTGCATCCGGTATTTTTTAAAATGCCATTTATGATTCTTTATATCCTCCCAGGTAAGGAATCCAATACCTCCTGCAATAATCAGCATCATAATTACAAGATTTACAATCGGCTGTACAGAATAAGAGGTCAACGAGGAAAAAGGGGTTCTTATACCGATTAGATCAAATCCTGCATTGCAAAAAGCAGAAATAGAATGGAACAGTGAATACCATATTCCTTTCCAAAACCCAAAGTCCCTGCAAAAAACGGGCGCTAAAAGAACCGCACCAATGATTTCGATAAGAATAGTAGTCCGAATAATAAATTGCGTTCTCCGCACAATACCACCCACCGTTGGAGCCGAAATTGCCTCTTGCATGGTACTTCGCTGCATCAACCCGATTTTGCGTCCGGAAACAACAGCAATCGCAATAGCAATCGTAATAATTCCCATACCTCCGATTTGAATCAGCAGTAAAATAACTCCTTGGCCAAATAAAGACCAGTAGGTTGCCGTATCATTAACAACCAGTCCCGTCACACAAACCGCAGAAGTTGCGGTAAACAAAGCATCCAAAAAGGAGGTACACTGACCGCTTTTTGTAGCAATCGGCAGCATCAAAAGCAGACTGCCTAAGAGAATCACGGATAAAAACCCTAAACTAATCACTTGAAATGATGTTATATGTCGATGTCTTGATCTGTTTGTCTGTTGCATAACTATATCCCCATAATCTTAATTTCATTTTTATATTTCCTTTATTCTATCTTTATTTGTATTAAATGGGCGTAAGTAAGTTTGTTTTGAAATTAAGATTGTATAAAGATGAGCAGAAGTCCCATCATGGTCTTCCAGGCAAATGCCGTGTTCATAATAATAAGGCGTGATTTCCACCACAAATTTCTTTCTTCCTTGCCATTTTTTATCTTCTCCTTTGCCTTGGGATAAAAGAAAAGGACACTCATCTTCCAGAAGTTCTGAAAACAAGCGTCCTTTTGGCTTTTCTCTATGCTATTAAATAAAAAATATTAATTCTGTTCGAATGTATTTCCTCATACCAGATGCAATACTACTGACACTTCGATTCCATTCATAATCTGCTTTTTCTTGCCCTGTTTGCCTGTTGGTGTGAAACTCATATACCTCGCAAAGTGCCTAAAATTAAGGACTTCTACGAATTCACCCGATGTAGACAACACACGACTTCCACATGCACCGTATGCGGAAACTGATCCACAGGCGTCACATCCTTAAGCTCATACCCATTCGCTCTTAAGAACTTCACATCCCGCGCAAGTGTCGCACTGTCGCAGCTTACATACACAACTTTCTCCGGCTGCATATCCACGATCGTCTGAAGCAAGGATTCCTCACAGCCTTTTCTCGGCGGATCGACCACGATCACATCTGCGTGTGCGGTCTCTCCGTTATGTGTCTTTTCATATTCTTTGTAATACTCCGGCAGGACTTCTTCTGCCTTACCTACATAGAATTCCGCATTCGCAATGTCATTGATCTTTGCATTATTCTTCGCATCGTCAATGGCCTGCGGTACGATCTCCACGCCATATACCTGCTTTGCTTTCTTTGCAAGGAACAGGGAAATCGTTCCGATTCCACAGTACAGGTCCCACACCGCCTCATTGCCGGTCAGGCCTGCATAGTCTAATGCCAGTCCGTATAATTTCTCTGTCTGGACCGGATTCACCTGATAGAATGACAGCGGAGATATCTGGTACTTGATCTCACCGATATAGTCTGTGATGAACTCCTGTCCCCACAGAAGGCGGATCGTATCGCCCATGATCACATTCGTCTTCGCTGTGTTCGTACTGAGAGTGATGCTTGTCATACCCGGAATCTGACGTAGCCGTCCGACCAGATCATGACAGTGCGGAATCGTCTTTCCATTAATGACCAGACATACCATGATTTCATCTGTCTTGAATCCGTAACGGAGCAGCACATGGCGTACCAGCCCTTTATGCTTCACTTCATCGTATGCCGGAATTTTGAATTCTTCCATGAAGTCCAGAATACAGTTCAGGATCTCTTCGTTGACTTCCACACCAAGCGCGCAGTCTGTATTCTCGATAATGCTGTGTGTTCTTCCGGCATAGAACCCGGCGATCACTCTGCCGTCTTTATCTGTTCCGATCGGGAACTGCGCCTTATTCCGGTAGCGGAACGGCTGCATTCCTTCTCCGTCCATGCCGACAGCCGGATGCATGATCTGATCCAGAAGTTCTGTCGGAACTTCTCCGATCCGCTCCAGATTGCCGCGTACCTTTGCTTCTTTAAATGCAAGCTGTGCCGGATACTTCATCTCCTGGATCTGACAGCCGCCGCATTTTCTTGCCATCGGACAGACCGGCTCTTCCACACGGTCTTTTGATGGAGTCAGGACATTCATCAGGCGGGCATAGCCGTAATTCTTCTTGGCTTTCATTACTTTCGCCTCTACAACATCCCCGATGATGGCATCTTTGATAAACAACGTGTATCCATCCACCTTGCCGATGCCTTCTCCTCCGACTCCGATATCTTCTATTTTTACCTTTACTATTTCATTCTTCTGCATCATTAGATAACTGTCTTTCTGATATTTGATTCAAACAGGCGGTTATATCCCAGCCAGTCATTTCCTTTTTTATCTTTGAATAACTCTGTCAGTGTCTGCATCTTGGCATCTGCATTGTCTGCAAGATTCAGTGCCATCGCCTCGGCAAGTGCCGGTTTCTTCGGTGAACCGTATTCCAGTTCTCCGTGATGTGCAACGATACAGTGTTTTAATTCATTCGCAAGTTTCTCCGGGAAGTCCGGGATATTGCGGACTGCATCTCCGATCATCTCCACACCGATTACAATATGTCCCAGAAGCTGTCCTTCATCTGTGTAATCATTTTCCGGGAAGGAAGATAATTCCTTCGTCTTTCCGATATCGTGGCAGATCGCTGCTGTGAAAAGCAGGTCCTTATTCAGGATCGGATATGCTCCCACCATATAGTCACAGAACTTCACAACACTTAATGTATGTTCCAGAAGTCCTCCGGCGAATCCATGATGAACCGTCTTCGCAGCGGAATGTCCCTTGAAATTACGAATAAATGTCTCGTCTTTTACAAAATAATACTCCAGCACCTGTCTCAGATACTGGTTCTCTACTTTCTTAATATATCCAAGCAGTTCCTCATACATGCCATCTGTACTCTTCTCCGTTGTCGGCATATAATCGGCGGCGATATATTCACCCTCCTGTGCTTTACGGATCTGCTTAATGTTAAGCTGCAGATTGTTATTATAGCTGATGATTTCACCATATACTTCAATAAAATCCATCTCATCATAATCTGCGATTCCACCGGAATTCGGATCCCATACTTTCCCGTCAAGTGTCCCGGTCTTATCCTGAAGGATCAGATTATCATATGGTCTTCCGTTTCTGGTCTCCGCAGAACGCTTTCCTTTGCACAAATATACATTTCTGATTGTTTCTCCTTCGTGAAGGGTGTTGATATATCTCATCTTATTTCCTCTTTCTATATTCTATATTAATATTATTCTATATTTTACAACGATCGAAACATCTCCCCGGAAGCATCCGGCAAGCCTACTCCTTGCTTCCGACTGTCACGTCAAATGAAATATCCACATAACCGCCGGATCCCTGTCTCTGTCCTTTGAGTCTTATCTTGCTGCCGCTTTTCTGGTCACGCATCACACTCTGATAGACCGCCAGCGACGATATCTTCTTGCCTGCAGCCTCTGTGATTATATCCCCGCTCTGGATTCCTGCTGCCATTGCCGGAGAATCCGGCTCTACTGTCTGGACGTATACTCCATTTGGAATTCCCTGAGCTTCGATCTCTGCCGTCACATCCAGTCCACGAATACCGACATACGGAACCGCCTGTCCGTTAGACAACAATTCAATCTCTGATTTTAAGCCCGAAATTCCATACCCGGTTACCAGCCTTTTACTGCTATTATCAGAAATACTCTGATCAATAATTCCGACTACTTCTCCCGACAAATTAACGATCACACCTGTTCCGTCTTCTGCCGCACCAATATCAGTGCAAAGGAGCTGATAACTTCCGTCATCTGCATCCAGTTCATTTCTGCTGTTCGCAATCGTTCCAAATCCGACCGCTCCTGCATAGCCAAATGGCTTTCCAAGCACTGCCACGGCGTCCCCTTTCTGTACAGAATTGGAACTGCCAAGTTTGGCGGTACTGATCTGCGTCCATGTTGACTGTTCAATGCTGCTTCCCGACACAGCATAGATCGCAAATCCGAGACTTTCATCTTTCTTCTTCACAGATGCCTGTTCTGTATTGCCATCCGAGAATCTAATATGGATCTCTTTTGCATCTTTTAATATAGAAGTCTTTCCGTATACCAGAAGCTCCTGCCCATTATCAGCGATGATCAGTCCGGACACACTGTTTTTATTATCGTAAGACTCGTCTGTCCAGTCCTGCTCTCCGGATACACCTATGATCTCTACCACGGATTTTCCGGCCTCTGTGGCTACGTCGTTCATTGCTTTCTGAAGTTCTCTGTAATTGTCAATATCCAGCGTCTGTTCCGTATTGTTACTGATATCCGCTTTTTTTTCTTCTGTATTATCTTCTTCTTTCTCTTTCGGTATCACTACCTCTTGTGAATCTCCGGGAAACTTCTTATCAAGCCATGGTTTGAGCGCAGAAAAACTAATGCAGGCACACACACCGAATACCACTCCAAGCCCCGCCATGCGAAGCAGGTCTTTACGGCACTTTTTTCCACGGCTGTTCTCGTCTTTGATCGTCTCCTGCATAAATGAATATTCTGATTTTTCTATTTTTTTCCCAGGTTCTCCCTGCTTATTTTCCAGAGGTTTCTGCTCATCCATCAGCTTTTTCGTCTCCTTTGCAATCCTTTTTATAGTATACCGTATGGAATGGGAATGTTCAATATTTATCCTTTTCTTTATCGTCCAAATAAGGTAGAATAGGTACTGACTACAGCTACTGTATGAACAGTAACTAGAATAAGTTCAGGTGAGAAACATGAATAAAAAAACATTAACTAAATTAGAATATCATAAAATTATTGACATCTTAATAGAACAGGCAACTTCTTTTGGCGGCAAGGAACGCTGCAAGAGATTAAAACCGATGACATCCATCACGGATATCGAAGCCGCACAAGAACAGACTGCCGCCGCATTTACCCGTATCATTAAGAAGGGACGTCCTTCTTTCGGAAGCTGTAATCCGGTTGGTGAATCCTTAAAGCGTCTGGAAGTCGGTGCCGCGCTCGGAAGCGGAGAGCTTTTGCGTATCTGTAAGCTTCTGGAAAATGCAGGGCAGATCAAAGCTTACGGCCGTCACGAGACTGTGGACGATGCAGAAGACTGTCTGGATGCTTTCTTCCAGCAGATCGAGCCACTGACACTGGTAAGCACTGAGATCCGCCGATGCATTATTGACGAAGATGAGATCAGTGATGATGCCAGCAGTACATTAAAGCAGATCCGCCGTTCCATGAACCAGATCAATGATAAAGTACATTCTACATTATCTTCTCTGGTCAACGGTTCGCTCCGTACCTATCTGCAGGATGCGATCATCACTATGCGCGGGGACCGCTACTGTATCCCGGTCAAAGCCGAATACAGAAGCCAGGTATCTGGTCTGATCCATGACCAGTCTGCCACAGGTTCTACCCTGTTCATCGAACCGATGTCTGTTGTAAAACTGAATAATGATTTAAAAGAGCTTTACGGCAAAGAGCAGGAAGAGATCCAGGTGATCCTTGCACGCTTAAGCGCCGATGTTGCAGAATATATCGACTCCATCCGCACCGACTACAAAGTCATGACGGAGCTGGATTTCATATTTGCAAAAGGAAATCTCGCAATCAACATGAACGCAAGCAAGCCAATCTTCAATACAGAAGGCCGGATCCATATCCGTGAGGGCCGCCATCCGCTGTTAGATAAGAAGAAAGTCGTTCCGATCACCGTCACACTCGGTGATACCTTCGACCTTCTGATCGTAACCGGACCGAACACCGGCGGTAAGACCGTTTCGTTAAAGACGGTCGGATTATTTACCCTGATGGGTCAGGCAGGACTTCATATCCCTGCGCTGGACCGTTCGGAACTGGCAATTTTTGAAAATGTATATGCCGATATCGGAGATGAGCAGAGTATCGAGCAGAGCCTCAGTACCTTCTCTTCTCATATGACGAATATCGTTTCGTTCTTAAAGCATGTAGACGAACATTCTCTGGTACTGTTCGATGAGTTGAATGCAGGAACCGACCCTACCGAAGGTGCTGCTCTTGCAATCGCCATCTTAAGCTATCTGCACCAGAGAGGCATCCGTACCATGGCAACGACACACTACAGCGAACTGAAAGTCTTCGCACTTTCCACACCGGGCGTTGAAAATGCCTGTTGTGAATTCGATGTAGAGACGCTCAGTCCGACTTACCGCCTTCTGATCGGTATCCCGGGAAAGAGTAATGCATTTGCCATCGCAGGAAAACTCGGACTTCCGGATTATATCATCGAAGATGCCAAGACACATCTGACCGAACAGGATGAATCCTTCGAAGACCTGTTAACCGATCTGGAGACAAGTAAACGTACCATCCGAAAAGAGCAGGAAGAGATCGAACACTACAAACGTGAACTGGCACATCTCGAAGAAGAGACCCGTCAGAAACGTGATAAATTAGAAGAACAGCGTGACCGTATCATCCGCGAGGCCAATGAAAAGGCTCATGAGATCCTGGCCGATGCCAAGGAAACAGCCGATGAGACCATGCGTAATTTCCACAAATTCGGCAAAGCCAATATCTCCGTTGCCGAGATGGAAAAGGAACGTGAGCGTCTCCGCAAGAAGATGAACGCGACACAGAATTCCATGAAGACAGATACCAAGAAACCAAAAAAGGCTTACAAACCAAGTGATTTCAAACTTGGAGAATCTGTCAAGGTACTGAGTATGAACCTGACCGGATCTGTCACTTCACTTCCGGATTCCAAGGGAAATGTCACCGTACAGATGGGAATCTTACGTTCCACAGTTAATATTTCCGATCTGGAGATCATCGATGAAGCGCCGGCATATTCATTTGCCAAAAGAACCCGTCAGACCGGTAAAGGCAAAGTCAAGATGGGCAAATCTCTTGCGATCAGTCCTGAGATCAACCTTCTTGGTAAAACAGTCGATGAAGCGATCGCCGAGCTGGATAAATATCTGGACGACGCCTCGCTTGCACACCTCAGTTCTGTAAGAATCGTTCACGGTAAAGGAACCGGAGCTTTAAGAGCCGGTATCCATAAATATCTGAAACGGCAGAAACATGTCAAATCATTCCGCCTTGGCGCATTTGGCGAAGGTGACGCCGGCGTAACGATCGCTGAGCTGAAATAAAAGTTAAAATAAGGGATAGTATAAGGGGAAACTTTAAAGTGAATCAGTATAGATAAATGCATCTATATACGGGAGGAGTATACATCTATGAACAAACAGAAAATACTGATCGTCGATGACGATGAAAATATCGCTGAACTGGTCTCATTATATCTGACAAAAGAATGCTTTGACACTATGATGGTCCACGATGGCGAACGGGCACTGGTTGCCTTTGACACTTACAAACCGAACCTGATTCTTTTAGATCTCATGCTGCCTGGTATCGACGGGTATCAGGTCTGTCGCGAGATCCGTACGAGATCTAACACTCCGATCATCATGCTGTCCGCCAAGGGTGAAGTATTCGACAAGGTACTTGGCCTGGAGCTCGGTGCAGATGATTACATTATGAAACCATTTGATGCCAAAGAGCTGGTTGCACGTGTAAAAGCAGTCTTACGCCGCTATCAGGTCGGCTCCAAACCGGAGACTCCTCAGGCAGATAAGGGAAAATGTGTCGAATACCCGGGAATTGAGATCAACCTTACCAATTACTCCGTCATTGTTGACGGCCATACGGTTGAGATGCCACCAAAGGAACTGGAACTTCTCTATTTCCTCGCATCCTCTCCGAACCAGGTATTCACAAGAGAACAGTTACTGGATCAGATCTGGGGCTATGAATATATCGGCGATACCCGTACCGTCGATGTGCACATCAAACGTCTCCGCGAGAAGATCAAGGATCACAATGGCTGGAGTCTCAGCACTGTATGGGGAATCGGTTATAAATTTGAAGTAAAATAACAGCAGGTTAATATCATGAAAAGTACATTATATTTAAAATTTATATTTATCTATATTGTGTTCGGATTCTTAAGCCTTTTTACAGCCGCAACACTGACAGAGAACCTGGTCAGTACGCCGATTTTTAACCGCGTAAGTAACAGTATGTACCGGGAAGCTACGATGGTTGCCAACGACTATCTTCCCGGTTATTTTTCCGGCGGATTAACAGAATCTGACGCACAGATGATCTTATCCGGAATAGAGACACAGCTTGACGCTGCAGTCTGGTTCGTTTCAAAAGATGGAAAAGTAATCCTTTCTGCACAGTCCGGGAGCTACCCGTCCGCGCCTGATTCCATTAAAGATTTCGACCCGGCGGAATCCGGAAGCGATCGTTCACAGACTGGTGATTATCACGGATATTTTGACAATGATGTGATCACTGTCACTGTACCGGTAACTTACGGGTATTCTCCAAAAGGATATCTGATGATCCACCAGTATACCTCTGTTGTGGATACCATGACAGACACACTGATGCGTGGTGTATATATTACATTCATCGTAATCTTCCTGCTTTCGTTCATTATCCTGCTGGCGTTCCATTTCCTTGTGTACCGTCCGCTTCATAAGATTACCGAAGCAGCAACCCAATATGCTTCCGGTAACCTGGAATATGAGATTCCTGTCACAACTGAAGATGAGATGGGTTATCTGTCCGCATCACTGAACTACATGTCCTCTCAGCTTAGGGATATGGAAGATTATCAGAAGAAATTTGTGGCAAATGTGTCTCATGATTTTCGTTCTCCACTTACCTCCATCAAAGGTTATGTGGAAGCCATGACAGACGGAACCATCCCACCAGAATTACATGAAAAATACCTGAAGATCATCTTATTCGAAACAGAACGCCTGACAGATCTGACACAGGATCTTCTGACGTTAAATGAATTTGACACCAATCACCTGCTTCTCAACCGGGAAGTATTCGATATTCACGAGATGATCAAGCATGTAGCGGCATCTTTCGAAGGTGTCTGCACACAGAAGAAGATTTCCATCGAATTGGTCTTCGCAACAAAACACCTGAACGTCAACGCTGACAAACGAAAAATCCAGCAAGTCTTATACAACCTGCTGGACAATGCGATTAAATTCAGTGATCCGAATTCCATCGTCACGATTGAGACGACAGACCGCGGAGAAAAAGTATATACCTCTGTAAAAGATAACGGTATGGGTATTCCAAGATCAGCGCTTGGGAAAATCTGGGAACGCTTTTACAAGAGTGACCTCTCCCGTGGAAAAGATAAGAAAGGTACCGGACTTGGACTTGCGATCGTGAAAGAAGCAATTCAGGCACATGGGGAGAATATTACCGTGGTGAGTACGGAAGGAGTCGGAACCGAATTCTCCTTTTCACTTCCGAAGGTTGCTGGCTAATTTATCATTGTGACCTCTCAGTCCATGAGAAAGAGTTGGAACTTCTTAAGTAAAAAAATCGGCCGTTAGCCGGTTAAAAATCATTTGTCTGAGCGATCAGCGAGTTATGATTTTTGACCGGCTGCTTTTAGGCCGATTTTTTTGCTTTAGATGTTCCCCATGATTGAATCCGCACAGCAATCCCTTCTATACTTTTATTCAGGACCGGGGTAAGCCGCCATGATACATTAAATTTTTCTACTTACTATACAGAATCTTCTGCACCTCATCCGTCTTCAGATTCTTTTTCGTCACCCATGTATATCCCGTATTAACCACAGCCTCATTTCCCATATTCAGAGAAGCCCTTGCTGCAGCCACAACGGTTGCATATCCCATGCCAAATGGGTTCTGTACGATCAGTCCGTTAACTTTACCGTCTTTCAGATCCTGAATCTCATCATCGTTGGCGTCGAAGCCGATGACTTTCACTTTTTTCTCCATTTTATTTCTTTCCAGACCATCGACTGCAAGTTTTACGGAATCCCCGTTTGCAGCAAAGCAGCCTGTAATATTTGGATGTTTTGCAAGGATATAATCAACTACCTGATCTTCAGTGATACTGTCTGCTGTTACAACATCTTCTCCTGTGAGCTGTCCCTCCGGAAGTTCACTGTCTTTTGGTCGGTAGGTTCCGGCATTGATCTCATCGGATACTGTCTTCTGCATATTGCTCAGTTCATCCATGTGGTATACATTGACCACTGAAATATTCGGATGATTTGCTTTCAATTCTTCTGTTACAGCTTTTTCTCTCTGAAGAGCTGCCTGTGATTTGGAATCCTGAATGAACAGCACCGCTTCTCCGCTGTCGCCCATCTCTTCCGCAAGTCTCTGTGCCGCTTCCTTTCCTGCAGCTACATTGTCTGTGGATACATCTGCAGCCACACCCTGATAATCTGATCCGGAATCAAAAGTTACAATCGGAATCTCACTGTCTGTTGCAAGATCGAATTGCACCTGGCATGCCTGCAGGTCTACGATCGAAATGCCCACTGCGACCGGATATCTGTCCAGTTCTTCATCCAGAAGATTTACCTGGTCATCGACATTATCTGCTGTATCCGGTGCATTAAATGCTACTTTCACCTTATCTTTTCCTGTATACCCAAGATTTGTATTAATATCTTCCGCAGCCTGCGCTACACCTTTTTTCACTTCATCCCAGTACTGTGTTCCGTTCGCTTTTCCGATAATGGAAATATAATCGCCTTTTTTCAGCTTTAATCCGTCCGTATTATTATATGCCGCCGGAGTGATCAGATCTAATTTCCCCTGATATGCGTTTTCTTCTGTCTTAGTTGTATTCTTTTCTGACTCAATCTTTTTCTCTTCATCGGTTGCTTTTGATGTCTGCTGACATCCACATACAAGCAGTGCTGTACCCAGCAGCATGGCAATGATTCTGTTTTTCTTCATTTTCCTCTCTCCTATATCTGGTATCATTTCTACTTATACTTAATACTTCTAACTTTTGATTATATTTTTTTCTTATATTTTTTCAGCACCATATACTATACACCAAAACGGTGAAAAATTGTTGAAATTTTTCTTAATTTTCCTCTATGACTTTTATATTTCTGTAGAAATACTTTTTTCCCCTTTATTGTGATAGCTTTTTCTAACATAAGTTAGCTATAACTAAACTTTTATGTATTTCTAAAAAAACATTCTATTCCCTTGTTTATTTTTATTTTTTGTATTATTATAGGAACAGAGACAACGAATTGGATTATGTCTAGAATATTTAATCTCAAAGGAGGGTACATACTATGGCACACGTAATTGGTGATGAATGTGTAAGCTGCGGATCTTGCGAAGCTGAATGTCCAGTAGGAGCTATCGCTCAGGGAGCAGATCATTATGAGATCGATGCTGACGCTTGTGTAGATTGTGGCGCTTGTGCTGCTCAGTGTCCAGTAGGAGCAATTTCTGAAGGTTAATAACGCAGAATAAGTAAGATAAGAATGCACGGTACATTTTGTATCGTGCATTTTTTTGTTTTGATATTTTGTATATTATTTCTTTTTTAATAAATTTATTTCTCTCGACGGATTCTGACGAATTCGGTGATCTTTCCTGTGCTATGATACATTTACCCATAAGGGACAAGTATTATAAGATAAGGGGGTATCTAACATGGGAAATCATATGAATACTTTAGAACAGATAAAACGTGAGACCAGAGATGATGCCAGACTGTATGCCTGTATCCGGGATCTTTATGATCAGGGAGTTTCTCTCTCTGATTTAAAAGCACTGATTCCCGATATCAGACGGACCAGAGAACAGTTACAGTTAAAACGCATGCTGCAGAATAACAACGAAGTTCTCATGGCAATGTTCAGTCAGGAGATGTCCTTTCTTCTGGATGCAAAAGAACGCCATGAAGAATTAGAATTCAAAAAACTGGATCAGTTGATCCGCCAGCAGCAATCCTTCCGGAAAGCATCGGCCGAAACCGGTCCAGTTAAGAAATTAAAAAGAATCTTCCTGTCTGCTTAAGTTGGCAAACTTTGTATATTCGCCAAGCCAAGCCAGATTAACGGTCCCTACCGGGCCGTTTCTTTGTTTTGCGATAATTATTTCTGCCTGTTTTTTGAACTCTGAATCTTTATTGTAGTATTCGTCTCGGTAAATGAACATTACCACGTCCGCATCCTGCTCGATGGCTCCGGATTCACGAAGGTCCGAAAGCATCGGTCTTTTATCCGGACGGCTTTCTACCGCACGGCTTAACTGTGACAGGGATACTACCGGCACATTCAGCTCTCTGGCAAGTCCCTTTAACTGTCGGGAAATGTCTGAGACTTCCTGCTGTCTGGACTCCGAACTTCTTCCCACACTTCCGGTCATCAACTGCAGGTAGTCAATGATGATAATATCAAGTCCGTGTTCCAGTTTGTACTTTCTGCATTTCGATCTGAGTTCTGAGATAGAGATACCCGGAGTATCATCAATGATCAGCTTCGACTGACCGATAATCCCAGCTCCTTCTATTAGTTTCTCCCAGTCGGAATCTTTCATATTACCGGTTCTTAGGGACTGGGCATCTACCTGGGACTCCAGAGAAAACAGTCGGTTCACCAGCTGTTCTTTTGACATCTCCAGACTGAAGATTGCTACTGCTTTATTCTTCTTAAATGCCATATACTGCGCAATGTTTAATACAAACGCCGTTTTTCCCATAGATGGACGGGCTGCGATCAGAATAAAATCTGACGGCTGAAATCCGGAAAGTTTATAATCCAGATCAATGAATCCCGTCGGTATTCCCGTAACGGTTCCTTTACTCTTAGACGCCTTCTCAATCTTATCTAATGCATTTAAAACAACCTGTTTGATCGGTACGTAATCACCGGTCGTACGTCTCTGTAATAACTGAAACATGGATTTCTCTGTCTGTTCCATAATCGACTCTACCGGCTCTTTTCCCGCATAGCACATATTTTCAATTGATTCGTTCAGTTTAATCATCTTACGCATTAACGACTTATCTGCCACGATTTGTGCGTAATATTTCACGTTCGCAGAAGTCGGCACTGCTGTCACCAGGTCTCTGACAAATTCCAGACTGGCAATCTCCGCCGGTACGTCCTTTTCCTTCAGTCTTTCCTGCAAGGTGATCAGATCGACCGGTTTTCCTTCATTGAACAGTTCGATCATCGAGTCAAAGATCACTCCGTATGACGCCTGATAAAAATCATCACCACTGATGATTTCTCCTGCAGTGGTGATGGCATCTTTATCCATAAGCATGGCGCCGACCACAGACTGTTCTGCTTCGATGCTGTGTGGCATGACTCGTTTGATGAGTGCTTCTTCCACGCCTGAATTCCTCCTATGCTTCTTCTTTTACAACAACTTTCAGCTCTGCTGTTACCTTTGGATGCAGCTTAACCGGTACATTATGTGTTCCCAGTGTTCTGATTGCTTCTTTTAACTGTACTTTCTTCTTGTCGATCGTAAGATCCATCTGCTTTTTAACCTCTTCTGCGATCTCTTTTGAAGATACGGAACCGAATGCTTTGCCGCCTTCTCCCATCTTGATCGCAACTTCGATCTTACCTGCTTCGATCTTCTTGCCAAGTTCCTGCGCATCTTCATACTGCTGCTGTGCAATCTTATCGTCGTTGGCTTTCTTTAACTTCAGGTCATTTAAGTTCTTTCCGTTGGCTTCTACACCTTTATTTTTCTTTAAGATAAAGTTTCTTGCGTATCCGTCGCTGACGTTTACGATCTCTCCTTTTTTACCAAGTGACTTTACGTCTTCTGTCAAAATTACTTTCATTACAAGTCTCCTCCTTCTATCATCTCGTCAATCACCTGTTTTAAGCAGGCTACCGCTTCATCCATATCCGTATGGTTGAACTGCGCTCCCGAAGCGTTCATGTGACCGCCTCCACCCAGACGTTCCATGATGATCTGTACATTGACCTCATCGATCGAACGTGCGCTGACGTATATTCTTCCATTATATTCGGTTAATACAAATGATGCCTTGATCTCACTGATATCCAGCAGTTCATTTGCTGCCTGTGCCCCGATGATCGTCGGGCTTTCGATGTGAAGATCCACACCTCTTGCGATGGCAAATTTATTATGATAAACCTCCGCGCTGCTGATGATCTCTGCTTTCGCTCTGTAAGATTCCATGTCATCACGGAATAATTTTCTTACCAATGTGATATCTGCACCGCATCTTCTTAAGAATGCCGCTGCTTCAAAAGTACGGACTCCGGTACTATTCACAAAGTTGTTGGTATCGATCATGATACCGGCATACAGGCTGCTCGCCTCAATCTTTGGAATCTTGATTCCATCTACGATATACTGCAATACTTCTGATACCATCTCACATGCCGATGATGCATACGGTTCAATATAAGACAGCAGCGCATTGTCGATATTATCACTGCTCTGTCTGTGATGATCCAGAACCACGATCGTCTTGGTCGTCTTCAGAAGTTCCTCACATTCTGTCATCATCGGACGGTTCGTATCTACCACTACAACCATCGAATTCTCATCCGCCATATTCATCGCCTGTGACGATGTCAGGAACAGATCATCCGGGTAATTCGAATCCTGTTCGAATAATTCATATAATGGTCTGAGCGATGCAGATACTTCATTAATTACAATATAAGCACGTTTTTCCAAAGCCAGTGCCGCACGGTAGATTCCCATTGCCGCACCGAACGCATCCACGTCTGTCAGCTTATGTCCCATAACAAAGATCTTATCTTTGACCGTGATAAATTCACGCAGTGCCTCTGCTTTTACACGCGCCTTTACACGGGTATTCTTTGCTGTCTGTTCACGTTTGCCACCATAATAAGTCACACCGTTACAGTCCTTGATAACTGCCTGATCACCGCCTCTTGCAAGCGCAAGATCAATCGCAACACGTGCATAGTTGTAACTCTGCGCATAAGAATCAGAACTCAGTCCAAGTCCGATACTTAATGTCGCCGGGATCCCATTTCCGATATTTACGGATTTTACATCGTCCAGCAGGGAGAACTTATCTTCTTCCAGCTGTTTGAAGTAAGATTTCCGGATGATGATAAAATATTTATCATTCTCCAGTTTCTTAACGATTCCGTCAACCTTCGCAATATACTGGTTGATCTTACGGTCTACCAGTGCCATCAGAAGTGACTGTCTGACTTCTTCCACACTGTCGATCACTTCATCATAGTTATCAATGTAAACCAGCCCGGCAACCATCCTCTGCTCTTCGTTCTCTCGGATAATACGGTTAAGTTCCGTAACATCCTGAAGATATACAGCTATAAAATATTCTTTTTCCTTTGGCAGCTCCATAAGCTGTTCTGTATCACTAAATCCTTCTACTGATACTCTCCGGATCTCTGCCTGATACTCTTTGTCATCATAATACACTTCCATTGTGACCGTCTGTTGGTCCTCTTTTGGAAATATACTCCGGTTCAATTCAGGAATGTATTTGCTGATATAAGCTTCTCCCTTGGGTTTACCTCCCAGGATTGCTTCAAATTCATCGTTCATCCAGATCGCTTTTCCATCATCCAACAGGATCGCATAAGGAATCGACAGTTCTCTCAGCAATGTATTCTGAACAATGCCATACTGTGCAGCAAACTCTACCAGGTCTTTCATAATGATGTTCTTACTGTAAAAATACAATCCACCCACCATAATGATATATACGACTACAAATACGGCCATCAGGATTCCCGCTCTGTGATCCAGCTTATAAACCCACAAATCCATTGCTATGAGAAGCAGGGACATAATAGCCGGCCACTGGATGTAAAGTTTGAGTTGTCCTTTGAGCTGCACTTTTCCTTTTTCATTCTTCTTTTCCATGATTCTCGCCTCTGTGTGTGAGTATTTCTCACTCCTTTTGCAGTGCCTGTCAGTGATCTGATCATCCACTGCTCTTTACATATGTGGATATTATACCATTTATCCCCTGAAAAAGAAAGACGGGAAATCCTTAACGTTCTGTTAAGTATTTCCCATCATCCGGTGTTCATTTTTATGATTTATGATTCATATCCGTTTGGATTCTGTGACTGCCATCTCCATGTATCGGCACACATCTCATCCAGCCCTTTTTCAGCCTTCCAGCCAAGCACTCTTGCTGCCTTGGCAGGATCTGCATAACACATCGCGATATCTCCGGCTCTTCTTGGTTTGATCTCATATGGAATCTCTTTTCCACATGCTTTGCCGAAAGCTTTTACCATATCAAGCACGGAATATCCAACACCCGTTCCAAGATTGATCACATCAAGTCCCGGATTGCTGAAGATATAGTTAATTGCTTTTACGTGTCCTTTTGCAAGATCTACTACATGAATGTAGTCACGGACTCCGGTTCCGTCCGGTGTGTCATAGTCATCTCCGAATACGCCGAGTTTTTCAAGCTTTCCTACTGCCACCTGCGAAATATATGGCATCAGATTATTCGGAATTCCCTTTGGATCTTCTCCGATACGTCCGCTTTCATGCGCTCCGACCGGGTTGAAATAACGAAGCAGGATGACATTCATATCCGGATTTGCCTTCTGTACATCTGTCATGATCTGTTCCATCATAGACTTTGTCCATCCATAAGGATTCGTGCACTGTCCCTTCGGACACTCCTCTGTGATCGGCATCTCTTCCGGACTTCCGTATACAGTTGCAGAAGAACTGAATACAATATTCTTAACACCGGTCTGTTTCATAACATCCATCAGTGTCAGAGTTCCTGTTATATTATTACGGTAGTACTCTAATGGCTTCTGTACGGATTCTCCGACTGCTTTCAGTGCTGCACAATGGATAACCGCATCTACGCCTTCTTTTTCCAGCATTGCCTTCAATGCAGCTTCATCCATTACATCCCCTTCATAAAATGTAATCGTCTTTCCGGTAAGCTCTTCTACCCTTTTTAAAGATTCTTTAGATGAATTACAAAGATTGTCATATACAACCACTTCATATCCTTCATTCAGAAGTTCCAGTGCCGTATGACTTCCGATATAACCGGCTCCTCCGGTAATTAATATTTTCTTGGCCACAATAGTACCTCCTAGTTGTTACTATACTTTTTCACGATTTCGTTCATAGTATACCACTTTTGTTCCATATCTTCAACAAGCTTGAACTGGGTACGACATCTGTCAAGATTATGACCTTCTCTGTGTATCCTGAAATATTTATCTCCCTGCAGATAATCCGTAAGGAAACGCATACCACATTCAAATGTCATCGTCTTTGCGCCCATCGGCATCAGCTCGATCTCCTTAGCTGTCAGCTTTCCGTCACATCCTTTTAAAAATCCTTTTGTATACAATTCAAATAATTCCATACTGCAGGATACTTTCGTAAGGTCTGTCTCATCCTCCAGTGCCGTACTTGCACCGAAACGGATGGAATCCCCGAAATCATTCATCGCAAGCCCCGGCATAACTGTGTCCAGATCGATCACACAGATTCCTTTCCCAGTCTTATCGTCCAGCATAACATTATTCAATTTTGTATCATTGTGTGTAACACGAAGTGGAAGCTCATGCCTGTCCAGCATTTCTGCAAAACAATTAGCAATCTCTTCTCTTTCGAGAACGAACCGGATCTCTTTCTCTACAGAAGCTGCTCTTCCCATAACATCTTCTTCCACTGCTTTCTTAAACAGCGCAAACCGGTTTCTCGTATCATGGAACTTTTCTATCGTCTCATGCAATGTCTCCGCCGGATAGTCAGACAGCAGACTCTGGAAATTCCCGAATGCCACCGCACTTTCATAAAACTGCTCCGGCTTCTCTACCAGATCATAGGTACTTGCATCGGTAATAAATTTATAAGATCTCCAGTAATCTCCCGTAGAATCTATGTAATATGGTTTCCCATCAACCGCCGGGATCACATTCAATGTCTCACGTTCCGGATCTCCGCCATTTTCTATAATCTTCTTTTTCAGAAATGACGTTACTCCTGTGATATTCTCCATGACTTCTACCGGTTTTGGAAATGCCGTAGAATTCATTCTCTGAAGAATGACTTTGATTCTTCCCATCTCGGCAATCTCGAATATCAGAAGAAATGTATCATTGATGTGTCCGCTTCCGTATGGACAGTCCTTTACTAATGTTCCTTCATATTTAAAATGTGCAATCGCTTCATCTCTTTGTTCCCGTGTTACAGGATTCATTTATTTTCCCTCCCAAAGATGCTGCGGGTACAGTCCTTCGTCTTTCATTCTCTGAATGGCTGCAACCACAACCGGTTTATCTTCTTTATAAGTTACTCCATACCATTTATCTGCGGATTTCAGTACCGATACTGTTGCTTTGTCTTCCGCAAGAAGATTACTTACTACAGTTGGCAGGAAATACTCGCATTTCATAGGATTCTCCTGCAGTCCTTTGTCAAGAAATGCCGGGAATCCAGCTTTGATCTCTTCTAAGATGCTCTTTGTAAATCCCCACATATTCATAGATACCGTTGTATCATCCGGTACCTGTACCCATGTGTTACCGTCGTCTTCTGTGTATGCAACGCCACCGTTGTACTTTTCGATTCTGGTACGTTCTGTTACGGATATCAATTCTCCATTCTCATTCGTCTCGCATACACCTCTGGATACATATCCGTTGTCCGTTACCGTATTGGCAAGATGATATCCGACCATTGTATATCTGTACTTATCATCATCTGCATGTGTAGACAGATAATCATAGATGAGCTTGAATGCTTCTACTCCATAATAGTCATCTGCATTGATCACTGCGAACGGTCCGTCAATCTCATCCATACAACTATATACAGCATGTGCTGTTCCCCAAGGTTTTACACGTCCTTCCGGTACTTCATAGCCTTCCGGAATGTTGTCGATATTCTGATAAGCATATGCTACGTCCATGTATTTTTCCATACGTTTTCCCACATGCTCTTTGAACTCTTCTTCGATCTCGTGTTTGATTATGAATACGACCTTCTCAAAGCCGGCTCTCTTTGCATCATACATAGAAAAATCCATGATAATATGTCCGTCATTGTCTACAGGATCTAACTGCTTCAGACCTCCGTATCTGCTTCCCATTCCTGCTGCCATGATCACTAATACTGGTTTATTCATTATAATTACCTCCATGTCTTTAGGATCTTTCGTTTCTAGATTCATTGTAGTATAACTATTTCCAGAAATCTTTATCCTATTATTTTCTTAATTTGCATTATTTATGTGGTTTAATTGTTCCAGATAGCTGATGAATTTTTCTGCCATTTTCTGATTCTGTGCATTCACCATAATAGCCGCATGCGCATCATCATAAGAAATAATCTTCTTCTTTTTAAGCATATTATCTTCCGGAAAATCAATGGTTTCTTGAAAACCATCCTGTTTTTTGTACTCTTGATATACATCTTCTCTACAGATCAGTACATCCACTGCATCTGCGCCTACCAGCGTTGTCAGCGCTGTCTTTGAGGACAGGCTTCCTCCATCTTCCGGAATGTTCGCCTGTATCCGGATGATCCCGTCCTTTTCGTCAATGCCTGCGTATTTACAGAAATCTTTGTTCAATTCTTCTGCCTTCTGCGAATCGCCCCCTGTGACCGCTACATTCAGAAGAACTGTCGTATGTCTGCCCTTGTACATCGTACAGCCAAGGTAGATAACACCGATTATCACTGCAAGTATAACCAGCCATATCTTATAGTACATCCACAGATATTCTACCTTTTTTTCCAACGGCATTGAACCAAAATTTTTGTCCAAATATACTTCCTCCTTGTCTTTCATCACTGTTCTTCATTATATCATACTTCCGGGCAAAAATAAGCGGAAGAGAACAGATTCCCATTCTCTCCCGCTTTCTTTTTTATTCATACGATTAATATTCAACTTCTACCGGCATTCCCGTCTCTGCTGATTCAAGAATTGCGATGATTGCAAGTGCAGTTCTTCTGGAATCTTCCAAAGTTACTCTGAATTCTTTTCCATCTACCAGACGATCTACGAAATCTCTGATACTTTCATAAGACAGACCCTTGCAACGGTCAAATACCATATTTGATACCAGAATATCCGGCACAGTTGCCTTCTCTTCTGTTACTTCCTCGATCAGGTTGTGGCTGGAAAGATCAAGACTGATCATTCCTTCTGTACACATGACACTGCATCTGAAGTCGTTAATATTACGGTTTCCGTTTGGTGTTACCCATCCGTTTTCCATATGGGCTACTACGCCATTTTCAAATTCAATTGTTGTAAGATAGATATCCGGTACATCTACGCCAAGTCCTTTTAAGATGCCTTCTTTCTTAACCGAATATACTCGTTTTGCTTCTGATCCTACCAGCCATCTTAAGGAATCCAGACTATGACTTCCAAGGAACCATAAGATAGAAGATTTAGAAGCCCATGAAAGCATATCTGTTGCAACCCATTTCACATCGCTGTGACGGATATATGCTGTATATGGTTTTCCGAGTTTTCCTGAAGAAATCTCCTGTTTTGCCGTATTAAACGGTGGATTCCATCGATTATGAAGGTCTACCATGCAGCGTACACCATTTTTCTCTACTGCCTCACAGATTCTTGCAATATCTTCTTTTGTTGTTGCCAACGGTTTTTCAATCAGAATATCTTTCTTCGCATCTGCCATAGCGCAGGCAATATCAGCATGTGCAAAATCAGGTGTTACGATTGCAACCGCATCAATCTCCTCATCAGCTGCCATATCATGATAATCTGTATATACTTTACGGATTCCAAATTCGTCTGCAATCTCTCTCGCTCTCGCTTCATTCATATCACAGATTGCTACCGGATCTGCAAAAAGATGTTCTGCATATATTGACGCATGTGTGCGTCCCCATGTACCAGCTCCTACAATACCCATTCTGATCTGTTTAATTTCCATAATTGCATCCTCCTGTTCACTTTTATCACATTAAAAATATTGCTGTTGTTTATTGTTTTACCGCTCCAGCGGTCATACCACTTACCAGATGTTTCTGCAGTAATAAGAACATGATCACTACCGGCAAGGTGATCAGCACCGCTCCCGCCATCAATGTTCCCCAGTTCGTCGCATATTGTCCTGAGAAGCTTGCAATTCCGATTGGCAGCGTCCAATTTTCATAACTCTTCATAAATGTGCTGGCAAATAAATACTCGTTCCATCCATTGATGAAGGAAAAGATACCCGTTGCTACCAAACCCGGTACTGTCAACGGCAGGATTACCGTTGCAAAAATTCTGAATCTTCCTGCTCCGTCCACTCTTGCTGCTTCTTCAAGGGAGATTGGTATCGTATCGAAAAATCCCTTCATCATCCATGTACAAAATGGAATGGAGAATGTACAGTAAGCTGCTACCAGACCAATCTTTGTATCCAGAAGCTGCAGATTCCCCATAATTACATATAATGGAATGATCAACAGTGATCCCGGAAGTACCTGTGTTGTTAATATAAAATAAGATAAAAATCCTCTTCCACGAAAACGGAATCTTGAAATTCCATAGCCGCCTAATGTAGCAATGATCATGGAAAATGCTGTTGTCAACAGTGATACTATTACACTGTTTCCCAACCACTGCATAAAGTTAAATGTTGTGGAATGGGTTATAAGCATCTCTTTGTATCCCTGCATAGTTGCTGCCTTTGGGATAAAGGACGGTGTCTTGCTGTATACTTCTCCTGCCGTTTTAAATGATGTCGAAATCATCCATACAAACGGGAACAGTGCGAACATACACACAATAACAACCAAAATTACTGTAATTACCTTTCTACCTGTTCTTTTTTTCATATCTATTCCTCCTCCTTATTCAGGACCTTGAAATAGAAGAATGTGAATGCCAGCGCTACGAGGAGCATCAGCATACCAGCCGCCGAAGCCTTTCCAAAATCAAAGTATTTAAATCCTGTCTGTTGTATGTAAATGGTCAGAAGTTCTGTCGCCCTTGATGGACCTCCCTTTGTCAGTACGTATGCGATTGCATAATCCTTGATCGTCCAGATAATCAACAGTAAGAATACTGTTGTTGATACCGAACGGATTGCCGGAATCGTGATGTAACGGATTTTCTGAAATGTTGTCGCACCGTCAATATCTGCCGCCTCATACAGATCTGTAGATACACTCTGCATGCCTGCCAGCAGCATGATTGCAACATACGGAAAACCTTTCCATATGTTAACAACCATTGCTGCCGGAAGAGCAACCGACACATCCTGAAGATATGCGATATTATGTGACAAAATTCCGGCATTATTCAACAGAAAATTAATGATTCCATAATCTTTGTCATACATTAAGATCCATACCAGACATGCTACAACTTCCGGAACAGCCCACGGAATGATGATCAGTGCCCGTGCCAGACCACGTCCCAAAAACTTTGTATTTAATAACAATGCTGTAATAAATCCGATAATATATCTTCCTGCAACAGTTACTACGATATAGATCAGTGTTACTTTTACGGAATTGAAGAAATATTCATCCTGTAATACTTTTCCGTAATTTTCAAGTCCCACAAAATAGTGTCCGTTTGGCGATGGTTTTGTTACGTAATAATACTGAAAACTCATGATTGCTGCTTTTACTAACGGGATAACCAGAAACAGGAATAATATCAGTACCAGTGGAACAAGGAAGGCATATGGTTCCATTTTTCTTTTCCAATTACCATTTTTCTTTGTCTGATTCATTGATGGACCACTCCTTACTTAATCTTTTCTACTTACTATTCAGCATCTCTGCTCATAACTTCTTCTACCTGTTTCTGAGCCGAATCCATTTCTTCCTGTACATCCGCTGCTTGCTCTGAGAACATCTTCTGTGCTGCATCCAGCATGATCTGAGAAATTTCTCCAAGCTGCGAGATGTTAGGGTCAGCTACAAGATCTGTGTAGTTGTTCTGCATGAACTCAACGATCTTATGCTCTAACTCGTGATTCTGAATATATTCATCACTTGTAGAGTAATCTGTGTTACTTGGGATCATACCGCAGTCAGCGATGATCTTCTGTGCTTCATCTGTTGTCATCCACTCAAGGAATGCATAAGCTTCTTTTGGATGTTTGCAATTCTTGCTGATCATTGTTACAAGTGGATAATTTGTCGGATTCGGTTTATATGTTGTTCCGTCATATACAACGTCAAACTGTGGAATGATTCCGATATCATCCATTAAAGACTCATCTCTTTCTTTGCACATTCCCACAAACCAAGGACCGTCCATGTTGAATGGAACATCTCCGTTCCAGAACATTTCTCTGGAGTCTTTCTTATCTGTAACCAGTTTTGCTGCTTTATCCTTCAAGATAAAATCCTGCCACCACTGAGCTGCCCATACATTTTCAGGTGCATTAATATTTACATTGTCCGCTGTATATGGCTCTGACTCTCCGTTCGGGAAGTACAGTCCGTTTGATACCGGTCTTGCAATCAGACGATTCCACTCACTGACTGTGAATGCATGTGTTCCGGATACAACGCCCATTGCATATTTTCCATCGTCTGTAAACTTCTTGCATGCTTTTCTGAAGTCTTCCTGTGTCTTGATCTCATCCGGATTTACGCCTGCATCTTTTAACATAGATTTGCGATAGAAGATTCCGGTTGTTCCCCACGCATAACTGGAGATTGCCAGTGTCTGTCCATCTACATCACACATATCCTGTCCGACCAGTTTTTCTTTCAGATCGTCGCTCATATATTCTGAAAGATCCATGAATGTTCCGCCATCACGGATTGCATTATATGTAGAAATGTTTTCTGGATATACCTGGATCATATCACTTTCGTTGTTTGAAAGAATCTCAGTTGTGATATTATCCCAATATCCATCATAACCAGCTCCAAGAATTTCAATTTCTACATTTGGTTCTTTTTTGCTGTATGCTTCAAGCAATGCATCGATTGCTTTTTGATGTGGTTCTTCAACATATACAGATGTTGAGAATGTCAGCTTTACTTTTCCACCATCATCACTGCTTTTTTTGTCATCGCCCTTGCTTCCACAGGCTGCCAGACTAGCTATCATTGCCGCACAAAGCATAACTGAAAGAACTTTTCTTCTTTTTTTCATAACATCTCCTCCTTTTGTTATGGTCGTTTTTTGTTGATTTAATTATATAAAATTCGATATTTCACTGACATGTAATTAACTCAGTTTTTTGTGTTTTTTTATGAGTATTTTACATTTTTTCTGAATATTCTTGATACTTATTTAACATACTGATATTTCATCCATGTATTCATCAACTGTCTTGATGTTTTATTATATTTATAAATTTGCTTGCTTTTTAATAGATATTGAATTTATACTTTAAGTAGGATTTTTGTGCACAATATTGTAGATTTTTGTGAAAGTTGGTGTACGCATTATGTATAAAGCAATTATCATCGATGATGAACCCTGGACAATCATTGATATAGAAAAAACTTTTTCTCTGGAAGATATGGGATTTGAAATTGTCGGCTCTTATCGGACACCGCAGAAAGCACTTCCTGCCATTATCTCTAAGAAGCCTGACCTGGTTATTACAGATATCCGAATGCCTGGAATGACGGGAATGGAACTCATCAAAAGTGTCCGTAGTCAGAAGATTAACTGTGAATTCATTATTGTCAGTGGTCACAGTGACTTTTCTTATGCACAGGAGGCAATTTCTTACGGCGTTGCCGGATATTGTCTGAAGCCACTGGATCCACATGAAACCTCCGAAGCACTGAACCGTGCCAAGAATCATCTCGACAGCCGAAAGACTATTACACCGGAGCCGTCCTATCTTGATGACAATTTTGAAGGATTGAGGAACTATATAATCACTCATTTTTCAGAAAAACTGACATTAAAATCTCTGGCCGCAGAGTTTAATATGAATCCGAATTATTGCTGCTCACTTTTTACAAAATATCTTGGCCAGACATTTTCCGCTTATCTTACAGAACTTCGGATCACGGAAGCTCAGAACCTGCTTCATAATTCCAATTATTCTCTGGAAGAGATTGCCTCCCTGGTTGGTTTTAAAGATTACTTTTATTTCAGCAAAGTATTTAAAAAATACTGCAAATATTCTCCAAAAGAATATCGTACTCTTCCACATTAAAAAACAGCCAATGACGGCTTTACCGTTTATTTGAACACCAAAAAGATATCTGCGAGGTTTGATACTTATGAAAAAATCGCTTTCCCGCCAGTTTATTGCACTTCTGTTAATTCCGGTCTGTATTATTCTCGTAATTAACTTTTGTATCATTATCCGTCTGCACAAGAGTCAGAATGAGGAATTAAAGAACTATTGTATCTCTACACTTGAAAATATTAATGTAAATGTCTCTTCCATGACCACCAGTATGAAGAAAACAGCCACTGTATTTTCATCTCAAAAAGAAACACAGGCATATCTTGAAAGTTCATCTTCTGATTCTCATCAGCTCCAGCGGCAGTCTTACTCCGAACTGATTGGCATGGCGCAGTCTTACACTCCGGGACTGATAGATATCCTTATGTGGGATCAGACTTCTGTAACAAGTCTGATCAGCTACATTCCTGCTGATATGGAAGATTTTGTTGTAAATCAATTTCAAGACAGCCGGAATGATACAGCCTCTTATTTTCATTTTTACATACAGCCCGCAACCGACACCCCTTACATGATGTATTTTGCACCGATATATCTTACTTCATTTTCCGAAAACTTTGGAAAATACGTTGGCAACATCGCCATCATCTGCAAAACTGATGCATTATATAAACTGGTAAATGCATCCACAGATATTTCACTGACAATCTCTGACCGGACTACCAATCAGATATTGTATTCTAATGCCGTTGCCCGAAGACATATCCCGGCACGGAATAATTTTGAATTCTTCAAAAAAACCATGGAACTTTCCAATAGTAATCTGGATATCACTGCCATCGCTTATAACGGACAGATTCATCTTTTACAGGGTCAGGAATCTCAACTCCTGCTCTCACTTGCGATTCTGCTTCTTGTATACATACTGTTAGTTATTCTTGCTGTACAACACCTGATTATCCATCCGATTCATCAACTGAATGAAACGATCGAAAATCTTGACTATAAAAATAATGAACTACACCTTCAGACAAATTTAAAAAACGAAATTGGCTCCATCACTTCTCATGTGAACCATATGCTTGACAGGATTTCTTCTCTGAACCAGCGTGACATTGAATCACAGGCGCGAATTTACGAGATGGAACTAAATAAAAAGCAGACGCAAATTTATGCATATCAAAGCCAGATCAACCCACATTTTCTCTATAATATGTTACAATGTATGCGTGGGATTTCTCTGATGCATGATATTCCGGAAGTCGCACAAATCTGTACAAATATGGCAGATTTGTTCCGCTATTCTATCAAAGGTGCTTTTCTTGTTCCTTTGGAAAATGAATTGAATATCATCGACAAATATCTGTATATGATCGAAGTTCGTTTTCAGGGAAGGATCACTTATAAACTGGAAGTCTCTGAGAATACAAAAGACTGCCTGATTCCAAAAATGATTCTGCAGCCAATTGTAGAAAATGCTATTTTCCACGGTCTGGATGAGATTGAGGAAGGCGGCATCGTCACCATAAAGACTACCAGATCAGAAGATGATCTGTATATTACTGTCACAGATAATGGAGTCGGATTTTCCAAAGAAAAATTGTACGATCTGACTCGAAAATTGGAAGAGGAAATCACATTTATTAACAATTCATCTTCCGAAACCTCTGACAATATCGGTGTGATCAATATCCATAATAAGATAAGACTTTATGAAGGAAATAATTATGGTCTCTCCATTAACAGTATCCCAAATCATACTTCTGTCACTTTGCATCTGAATGCAAAGCAGCAAACTACAACTTAGTATTTTTTACTTCCCAGGAGGACATATGTCATGAGTCGTTTTTTTAATCCTGATAACCCTATTATGGAGTTCATCGCAAAAATATTTGATTTGATCCTATTGAACCTGATCTTTATCTTCAGTTGTGTTCCGATCATCACCATCGGTGCATCCACCAGCGCACTTTCCTATGTGACACTGAAGATGGTTCGTGGTGAGGACCCCTACATCTGGCAGAATTTCTGGAAATCATTCCGTCAGAATTTTAAACAAGGTACACTGATATGGATATTTTCCATTCTGGTCTTTATCTTTCTTGGAATGGATTTTTACATCATCAATTCACAGAATACAACACTGTTTGCAGTGATACGCATGCTCCTCTGGTGTGTATGTCTCGTTGCATTATCTGTATTCTTATATGTCTTTCCGATCATCTCACATTTTGTGTGCAGTACAACACAGGCGTTAAAAAATGCAGTTTTTATGACATTCGGACACCTGCCGTATACACTGGTAATGTTGGTGATTGCCGGACTGATCCTGTACTTATGCGCCTGCTCTGTTAAGACATTCGCTCTGGTCGTTGTGATTAGCGGGATCTGCGGATTCTCTGTAGTAGCATTTATCTACAGTATTCTGTTTGACCGGATATTCAAAAAATATGAGCCGGAATCCCCGGACAATATAGAATAATTGTAAAAACTATAAGAGACTATCCTGTTATTGACATAACGGATGGTCTCTATTTCATATAAAAAGAGGACAAGACCTGCTATCTCATCCTCTTATAACTATTCATATTCTAGCCCTTGATTCCTGACTGTGCCACACCTTCAATAAACTGTTTCTGGAAGATGAAGAACAATACAATGATCGGGATAACCGCCATTACGGCTCCTGCCATCTGCATTGGATACTTGGTTGTATACTGTCCCTGTAATGTCGAAAGAGCAGGACCAAGTGTCATCTTATCCATAGACGTATTAACGATCAATGGCCACATGAAATCATTCCATGCAAATTTCGCTGTAAAGATTACCAACGATACGATACCTGCTTTTGTAAGTGGAAGCATGATCCTTCCAAAGATCTGGAAACGGTTACAACCGTCCAGCAACGCCGCTTCTTCCAGTTCCTTCGGCAATGACATAAAGAACTGTCTCAGAAGAAATGTTCCAAATGCACTGAATAAGTTTGGCAGGAACAATGCCGGTATCGTGTCCAGAAGTCCAAGACTCTGAACAATCCGGTACTGCGGGATCAGGAATATCTGACCCGGTACCATAAGTACAGATAACACCATAAAAATAGTGTGTAAACACACTCTCAACTCCCCTGCCCCTCATTCATGAGGGGTGGGTTTTTCTTTGTTCATTTTTATTGTAAAATTATTGCATGAGCAATATATTACAAAACATTTTTATTGATTATTATGAGCATATCCTTTACGAACTTCATCCTCGTCAAACTGAGATCGAAAATATCTCCAAGATGATTCATTGTGGTGATCCTTCTTATGGCGGTGCTTTCTTTGCATGCCCTGATTGTGGTAAATTGAAATTCGTTCCTTTCCGCTGTAAGTCTCGTTTTTGTCCTTCCTGCGGAAACATGTATAATCAAAAACGTTCTTTTCACATGTCTTGTAAACTGGTCAATTGTGTTCATCGACATTGTGTCTTTACTATTCCTGAAGAACTGCGTATTTATTTCCTTAATGACAGATCTCTTTTAAATTGTCTCTTTCATTCTGTCAGAGATGTTGTTCTTCGTATGTTTCACAAACAAAACAAAGCTGAACTTTTCACCCCTGGATTTATTCTGGTTCTTCATACTTTCGGGCGTGACTTGAAATGGAATCCTCACATTCATGCTCTTATCTCTGAAGGTGGTGCTGGTAATCATACTGTTTGGCGTCCTTGCACACACTTTGATTTCCGTTTCCTTCGCAATTCCTTCCGAAAAGTTCTTCTCGACCAGTTAACTAATAAGATTGGTAAATCTTTTTGTAAAGTTAAAAACGAAATGTATAGCAAACATGCCGAAGGATTCTATGTTCGTGCCAAGCCTAATCATTGTAAACCTGATGTTACTATTAAATACATCAGCAGATATCTTGGCAGACCTGTAATTGCAACTTCTCGTATTGATGCGTATGACGGGGATAATGTTACTTTTCATTACACCAGACACGAAGATAATCAGACTATCACCGAATGTATCCCTGCACTTGATTTCATAAAAAGACTAATTGTACATATCCCAGAAAAACACTTCAAAATGCTTCGTTATTATGGTATCTATGCTAAACACCATAAACAGGAATCAAAACTTCACAAATGTATTTCATCTAAAAAGCACAGATACCTTTGTAAGTTTTATAACTGGCAGAACATGATTCTTCTGACTTTTGGATATGACCCTCTCAAATGTCCTAAATGTGGCAAATCCATGTTTGCGTTTGAAGTTTATTACAAAAAAACTGCACTATTTGAACAATACCGAAAGGTCATGGGATATGGATGAAGCCATACTCATAATATTTTCTCAATCGTCAAATAGTGCAGACCACACAAAACAAAAAATTTCATAATCAAAGTCATCGCGAAGTTAGAACCCAACCCTCGCTCTTTTGTTATGCCATTTTTTATTCATCATTCATTATACCCTATATTTTCAGATTTGAGAACTTTCCTATAAAGGTACAAAGATCGCATTCTTAAACGGGAATTCGATTCTTGCAAATGCATAAGCTGCCATAGAGCAGAACAGCACCTGTACAACAGTTGTTACCACAGTTGATATAATTGTGTTCAAATATACTCTTCCAAACGGAAGTGCTGTTACGATAGATGAATACGCATCTGTCAGAAACTTCTTCGGGAAAATGGTCGGCGGTATCTGCATGGCCTCTCCGACTGTCTTAAAAGAAGTCAGGATCATCCACACAAACGGAAATACCGTAATCGTAATTCCAAGGAGAAGTAAGATATGTACAATTATTTTTCTTGAATTTTTACTCTTCATTTTTCTTCTCCTCCTCTCTTAATCATAATTTACCCATTTTTTCTGACCGATCATCTGGATCACTGTTACCAGCATGATTACTGCAAAGATCAGAATTGAAATTGCTGCTGCATAGCCTTTGTATCCATAATCAAATGCCTGACGGTAGAATAACATAACAACCGTCTGCGTATTTGCATATGCCGGATTCGTTTTTCCGATCATCATATAAATGACATCGAATACCTGGAATCCACTGATGATGGATGTGATCATCACGAAGAAGATCGTTGGTGTCAGAAGAGGAATCGTTACCTTAAAAAATAACTGAATTGGTCCTGCTCCGTCAATCTGTGCTGCTTCGTAATAAGATTTTGAAATTCCCTGCATACCTGCAAGCAGGATGATCATGTTATATCCAACCGACATCCAGAGACCTACGATCATAACACTATATAATGCAATTTTCGGATCTGTCAGCCAGCCGATACCTTTTCCACCCAGTGCACGGATCGCACTGTTTAAGATACCCATTTTCTCGTTGTAGATCCATTTCCATACCATAGCAACAGCTGCTGCCATGGTTACGGATGGTAAGAAATACAATGTACGGTAGATAGAGGTACCTTTAATCTTGGAGTTCAGAAGAGCTGCGATCAGGATTGATAAGAACAATCCAACCGGAACCGTAACCACAACGTACTTCAATGTATTTCCGAATGTTCTCAATACTTCGCCATCATGGAATAATTTCTGGTAATTTGCCAGACCGCAAAAAGTTGCGACATTAAATTTACTTACTTCATTAAAACTAAACCAGATATTCTGGATAAATGGCCAGATATAGAACACCAGAAGGCCGAGGGTAACCGGCGCAATAAATATATACGCCGCAATCCAATCCTTCTTCTCTCTCTTACTCGCCCGTTTTTTCACTACGCCTGTTTTTGATTTACCTTCAGCCATATCTTTTCACCTGTTTCTTACTATTATTCCTGAAGTAACTTGTCTGCCTGTTTTGTCAGACCCTTGCAGACATCTGAAAGTGATTTCTCTCCATTATATGCTTTCTGAAGTTCTGTTGCTTCCAGATCATACAGTTCTGCTGCTTTCGCACATACCGGAAGTGGATATGCTTCATCAGCGTGATTGGTGTAAGCTGCAAGATTGTACTGTGAATTAGCTTCTGCAAAGCATTTCTGTGCATCTGTTCTTGCAGAGATTACAACACCTGTTTTTCCCTGGATTTCCTGAGCTTCTTTACTTCCAAGCCAGATAGCGAAATCTTCTGCTGCTTCTTTGTTCTTGCTTCCTTCAAACACTACATATCCAAGTCCGTTGATGCAGTTGTCTTCTTTTCCGTTGAATGTCGGAATCTCTACGCAATCAACCTTATCTTTGATTGCGTCATTGCTTGCATACTCTGGAACCATGTATGATCCGGCAAAGTTCATTGCAAGCTGTCCACCCTCGAACATCGCATCTGCTGTTGTCTCTGAAAGAGCTGATGCACTTGGAGATAATCCTTCATTGTACATATCGATCCAGCACTGAATACCTTCCTGTGTCTTAGGATCATCATATCCTGTAGACTTCTTATCATCACTTAAGATATATCCGCCATTTGCATAGACGGTCTGATAATACCATGTCTGGAAATCAACCGGGCAGGCAAACGGATATACACCGTCTCCAAGTTTTCCGCTGTCTTTTAATGCCTTAGCAGTTGCAACCAGGTCATCATAACTCATATCATCTGTAGGGTATGGAACTCCGCACTTGTCAAAGATTTCTTTATTATACCACAATGCATTGGTATCAAAATCTTTCGGCACAGCATAGTTCTTCTTATCACGGACATAGTTATTAACCAGTGTCTCAGAATAGCTATCCTTGATATCTGAGTCTTTGATCTTATCTGTCAGATCATCCAGGATTCCTCCCTCTACATATGAGTCCAGATGAAGAACGTTCAGCCAGAATACATCCGGAGCTTTTCCGCCACTTGCTGCAGCTTCAAGTTTTGTCCAATATTCCCCACCTTTATATGGTGTTAACTGGATATTGATCTTGACATCTGAATTTTCTTTTTCATATGCCTTTACCATTTTCTCCATAGCCGGTCTCTGATTCTCATCCCAGATACCAAAATTTAATTCTGTCTTTCCTCCGGAAGCACTTTTGCCTTTACTTCCGCCACATGCTGTCAGCATCGTTGCACCCAGGGCTACACAAAGTCCCAGAGCTGCTACTTTTCTCATGTTCTTTTTCATAATGTTCACTCCTTCTCTTTTTCTTTATCTTTTGGTTACGTTTTATATGAAGTTCTCCGCCACTCCCGGCATTGAACACATATATCAGTTTTCTTTCTATCGAAATGTTTCAATATCTACCGGCTTTCCGTCATGCAATCTGGAGTATTCCGCCGCCAGTGCACAATAATGGCTTTGCAACGATCTGTCTAGCGAAGTAATATATGTACTTTCCGATTTCTCTCCACTTATAATATCCAAAAATTCTTCCACCATCCGGTTATCTCCACCGCCGTGTCCCGAAAAATCTTCTGACAGTTCTGCAACATTGATAATTTCTTTCGTCCTTCCCGGATCGAAATACTCGATTACGATTTTGCTTTCCTTTTCATCCGGCTGCATATCTACGATCACTTCACCTCTGGTTCCCATAAACTTCGCATATCTGGAAGTCTCCGCTGTAAAACCACACATGGTAAAGCTCATCGTTGTTCCATCTGTCATATTCAGATTAACCACCTGATGATCCACTACATTATTGTTACAATGGAATACACATTTTCCATATGGACCTGTCTTCAGTGCTTCTATCAGCTTTTCTTCTGTTGGTCCGGATGGAACAAGCACATCTAACGGCCACCCTCTGTTACCTTGGCGGTAACCGATTCTTTCATGTTCCAGGTATATCTTTTCTGCATCAAAGATGCATTTTTCTTTTGCCTTACAGCCTTCCAGACATCTGCCTGTACATCCTTCCGGTGCATGTTCCGGTGTGAAATAATTCAGATCGCCATAGGATGTTAATGATCTGCAGGTCTTTTCCGCCAGCCACAGATATAAATCCATATCGTGGCAGCACTTCTGTAAGATCATCGGGCTTGTCTCATCTGAATTCGCCCAGTTTCCTCTGACAAAGCTATGTGCCTGATGAAACCATCCGACATTTTCAATCGCCATGATCGAGATCACATCACCTATCGTTCCTGCATCCAGGATTTCTTTCACCTTCTGATAGATTGGTGTATATCTTAGAACATGACAGACAACCACTTCTCTTTTACATTCTTTTGCCACTTCGGATATTTTTCTGCATTCACCCAGATCCGGTGAAATTGGTTTTTCAAGAAGCAGATGATACCCTTTCTTTAAAGCTTTTATAGCCTGACCCACATGTTGTCTGTCCTGTGTTGCTATGATCATCGCATCCGCAAGTTTTTCCTCCTTTAACATGTCTTCGGCACTTTCATAACAGTGTGACATCGGGACGTCATATTCTTCTGCCGTCAGTTTTACTTTTTCCGGATCAATATCTGCAATGGCTACGATTTTCATCTTATCCGGATATATTTTTGCAGCTTTTGCATAAGTATCTCTTCCTCTGCTTCCGAGGCCTGCAATTGCAACCGTCATCTGTCTGCTCATTTTTTTCATCCGCCTTCCTTTATTTGTATTAGTGTGTCTTACATTTCAATGCTATAAATCTGTTTCCCGAAATCAACGGTTACCTTTGTGCCATCCGAAAACATCGTTCTTTGGATCTCCGGATTGCCATCCACCATTTCATGGCTTACCATCTCGCATTTTGCAACCTTTTTGTGAAGTTCCGTCACCACTTTACATCTCTTGATGTCCTCCATGATATGCATCTTAACATTTCCTTCAAAGGAACCGTCAAAATCCGGATATGCTCCATCACGGATCAGATATGGTGCACCTCCATTCAGTAAAGCATACAGCATGTAATCTTCGGTATCATCTATCTTTTCCATCATCCATGGTTCGATCAGGCAGTCATGATATACCAGATTGAACAGTGGTACCGGTATTCCGTGTTTCGGACTTCCCGGTTTGCGAAGCATAAAATCATATGGTGCGTAATGACAGAACACCAGGCTTCTTGCGCTCCAGTCACTGACTTCCTCCGAACTTGGAAGGATTCCTTTTGACATCAGATAATCAAAACATCTTGCCCAGTAGTCGTAACATTCCCTTCTTGTCATACGATGTCTCGGATTATTGCACTCATCTCCTTCGTTACAGGTGAACACATCCAAATATGCTCCGTCCAGATGAATCCGGTTCTTTTCCAGTTCACTAAAATTACGTTGTACATAATGTGGAGCCTGTGTTGCACACAGATATGACTGCTGCCCGCCTGCCCATCTCTTATGTGTCGGAATTGTTCCGTCCGGCAGTCTGCAGGCATAGTCTTCGTCAAAACTTTCTGCCGAAAAGTAATAATCACGGTACTGATCATGGATCCCGAACAGATCCCCCTGTTCTTTCATAGTATCCGACAATTCTTTCATTGCCTTCCATCCACCTGCTTCTTCACAAGCCGGTGTATAATCCGGGTGATTATTATCGTATCCAGGTTCTGCCCATCCATCCAGATGAAGATATAGTTTACCGGCTCCCAGTTCGTGAAGTTCTTTCATTTCTCTGGTTCTGACCGCAAATGATGTCAGGTTATTATTCTTTTCCGGATTTTCCGGATCAAAAAAGTCTGATTCCGGCTGGACAAATGTCTTAATCCCTTTATGTATAAAACTGCATCCGATCAGATCATTAACCGAAGGAACTCTTGCTGCCTTTTCATTCAGCGTACATAAATTGCCCTGTTCTTTTACATATTGCCGGTAGATCTTACATGCATCGTTATAGTCACCATCTTCGATCAATGTATATCGTACAATTCTTCTGTAATCCATCCTTCCGAGACTTGGCTCAAATCTCACACTGACATGTGTGTATGGTCCGTTCTGAGGATGCTCCGCCTGATATCCTGCATTCCATGGTGTAGTACAGATCGCAATGTATCCATTTCCACCTTTAAACTGTGCGAACCAAGGCATATATCCTCCGGCTGTCTCAAAGAATCCATCAAACGGGATATCCTTTAGTTCTGTCTCCCAGTCATTCGGAATCATCACCCCCTGCTGCATATTCAGGAGCGTATACCAGTCTTTTCTCTTTTCTTCCAATTCCAGTTCTCCCGGCCAGAACAATTTTTCCACCGCAAGCCCTTCCTCACAAATCGGAATCCATTCAAAGAAAATGTCTTCTGTACATTCTTCAATCCATGCATAAGTTTCAAATGCATATGGAACTTTTTTTCCTTCTATCTCAAATCCGGCAAATGAACTACGGATTCCCTTTCCGATTCCGTTCTGTACCAGTTCGTGATGGATTTCCAGTGCTTCGTCAAAATAAACGGTTCCTTCTTTGCATTCCATTTTCGGACGGTACTCACTTGTCCAGTTCCATTCGGTATCCCCTTTCCCGAACGAAAACTTTAGATTATTATCATCCATTCTAAGTTGTATTGTGTTAGTCTTTACCTCCAACATATGAACCACCTTTCATTGGCAAATTCGCTAATTTTCTTATTCCTTTTCGTTCATTATATTGTATTCTGCACAAGATTGCTTGACATATTGTCCATGCTTATTGTCATATCATCCACAAGTTGTTATAATATAAGCTAGGAGGGACGCTTATGACTTATGTAAAAACCACATTGCAGCATTCCATCGACATTGATGCGATCATCACACTGCACTATTTTGAATATATGAAAAATTTCGAATTCAAAGGCGAGTCGCATAATTTCTGGGAATTTCTTTATGTCGACAAAGGAACCGTTGCAGTCCGTGCCGATGATACCTGGACAACTCTTTATACCGGTGACATTATCTTTCACCAGCCAAATGAATTCCATGCCATTAAGTCCATCGGGAAAGATTCACCCAATCTGGTCGTCATGTCTTTCACTTCCAGTTCGCAGGCCATGTCTTTCTTCGTAAATAAAAGCTTTACACTCAGTATGGAAGAACGGGCCATGATCTCCAGAATCATCACGGAAGGCCGGCATACGCTTGCAACGCCTATGCACATTCCTTCGGTCGAACAGGTACAGTTAAAGGAACATGCACCTTTTGGCTCCCAGCAGATGATTCTCCTTTATCTTGAGATGTTTCTGATCACCCTGATCCGTGAACATCAGGAAGAGAGCGGCGCCTCTATACAGCATAAGTCTTCTCCCGAGAAAGAATCTGCAGGGCAGGAACGCCTCAGCGAAATTCTGAAATACCTCGAATATCACATCTGCGAAAAGCTGACGGTAAAAGACATCTGCAATGAATTCTCTATGTCCCGTTCTGCCGTTCAGTTACTGTTTCACGAACAACTAAACTGTGGTGTGATCGACTATTTCAACCAAATGAAGATTCAGCGTGCCAAGGACATTATCCGTGACGGTTCTATGAACCTTACCGAGATTGCTTATTTTCTTTCTTACAGCTCACTGCCATATTTTTCCAAGCAGTTCCGTCTTGCAACCGGCATGTCACCTTCCGCTTATGCATCTTCCATAAAAGGAATTACCGATGCTGTCTACGAGGCAGGAGAGCGAAACCGCGATCTATAATCACTCATAAAAAAATGGCGCAACAAGGCTTATTCATCACACCCCATTGTGCCATTTTTTATTATTTCATTTTTATTTTCAGTCTGTTGTCTAAAACTCTGCCTTTAAAAATGCTTCATAGCATCTTACTGCTTCATATATGTCTGCCTTGCTCGTCGTCTCCCACGGTGCATGCATTCCAAGGACTGCCACACCGCTATCGATAACTTCCATGCCGTACACACTCATCAGATAAGCGATCGTTCCTCCGCCGCCTACATCAACACGACCAAGTTCTGCTGTCTGGAAATGCACCTTTGCATCTTCCATGATCTTTCTTAACTGAGCCACGTATTCCGGATTGGCATCATTGGAACCGCTCTTTCCTCCCGAACCTGTATACTTGTTAAATACCGGTCCACATGCAAGAAAGGCCGCATTCTTTTTCTCATATACATCCTCATACATCGGATCAAATCCCGCACTTACATCAGATGAGAGCATCTTGGAATTTGCCAGCGTCCTTCTGAGAACAATGTCATTATATTCAATCCCTTCATTCAAAAGAATGTATTCCGCAACTGCATTTTCGAAAAACCTGGATGTCATACCACTCGCACCCGTACTTCCAATCTCTTCCTTGTCAACCAACAGACAGCAGGCAGTTCTCGTAACCTCTTCTGCTTCCAGTATTGCAAACAACGAAGTGAATGCACACACTCTGTCATCCTGTCCATATGCCAGAATCATACTGTTATCCAGTCCACACTCTCTGGCTCTTCCTGCCGGCACAATCTCTAATTCTGCCGAGAGGAAATCTTCCTCTTCGATATCATATTTTTCTTTCAGAAGATTCCTGATTCTCCGTGTCACCGCATCCTCTTCTCCGTCCTCCGGACGGTTGCCGATCAAAAGATCCATCTGTTCCCCATCGATGAAATCTTTTGCCAGCTTTTCTCTCTGCTTTGCTCCCAGATGCGGAAGAAGATCATTGATCACAAGCACCGGGTCTGTCTCTTTTTCCCCCACACAGATCTCTACTTTTTCCCCATTTTTCTTAATCACTACACCATGAAGCGCAAGCGGAATCGAAAGCCACTGGTATTTTTTAACGCCACCGTAATAATGCGTATCCAGAAAAGCCAGTCCTTCATTCTCGTATAACGGGTTCTGTTTGACATCAATTCTCGGTGAATCAATATGTGCCCCAAGAATATTCATCCCCTCTTCAACCGGCGCAGTTCCTGCATGAAAAAGTACAATGGCTTTCCCCATATAATCCATATATACTTTATCTCCGGTGCGAATCTTCTTTCCTGCCTTGATTAGCTGTTTCATATCTTCGTATCCCTGAGCTCTGGCAAGTTCAATGGTCTTCTGTACGCACTCCCGTTCTGTTTTTCCTTCATCTAGACATACACGATATAACGCATTGGTTTTTTCCAACTTCTCCAGCTGTGCCTCGCTATATGTCTGCCATAAATTTTTACGTTTCATAACTTCTGATCTCACCTCTTTCTCCTTTTATTTAAACTGTATTATAAACCATGTCTTTTAAAATTGTATTATACTTTTATCCATTGAAATTGTAGAATCGTCCAATATTCTATAAAAAATTCTCTTTTTAACCATATTCCCTTTGCTTTTTATTTTTCTGTGCTGTATGATGTGGGATAAAAAAGGGGGCACTCTATCATGGAATATTCTGGTGTTAAGTTACATAATTCTATTACTGTCGGAAAGATATTCAGTATTCATTATTTTGAATATATGAATAACTTTAAATTCTCTGGTGAAGCTCATAATTTTTGGGAATTTGTATATATTGATAAAGGCGAAGCCGGTATAACTCACAATAAATCTTATACAGTACTACACAAAGGGGAACTTTTCTTTCATAAACCCAATGAATTTCACAGTGTCCGGGCAACAGGCACGATTGCACCCAATCTTATTGTTATATCTTTTGAGTGCAATGACAAGGCAATGAATTTTTTCAACAATCGTCGTATGAAAATTGATGAAACTGCACAAACATTGCTCGCCAATATTATCATCGAAGCAAAACGTTGTTTTAACTGTCGTCTAGACGATCCTTATCTTCAAAATATGCCTTTAAAAGACACAAACATTTTTGGTTCACAACAAATGATTCGATTATATTTGGAACATTTTTTGATTCATTTAATCCGATGTTACTCTCAATCTTTCCTGCAACACAAAAAGCTTTCAGAAGCAAAGCTTCCGAAAGCTACAAAAACAAATAATGATACTGAAACATTCAATAAAATCATTGATTATCTCAACCGGCACATAACATCACATGTAACTATTGACTTGATTTGCAAAGACAATCTAATTGGTCGTTCCCAATTACAGAAATTATTCAAGGAACAATGCAATCGGGGTATTATCGAATATTTTTCAATATTGAAAATCGAAGTTGCCAAAGAACTGATCCGAACCAATCACATGAATTTTACACAGATTTCTGCACATCTTGGTTACACCTCTATTCATTATTTTTCCAGGCAATTCAAAAAAATTGTCGGAATGACACCTTCTGAATACGCTTCTTCTGTCAAAGCAATAGCAGAAGGAAACACAAACTAATCGTCTTCTATGACTGTTATTTAATTTGCATGAAATTCATAGCGGAAAGGAAGTATCTGCTTTCCTCCATACAATTCATGATTCAGGATCTCCCAGAGATCCTGGATACTGTCTTCTCCTTCTCTTACATCATCAACCACAATTCCTTCTTCACTGTTCAGCAATTTATCCGCTTCTTCAAGCCTTCCTGTCTTCACAAGCCCCAGTGCATAATAATATTGCACCCGCCCGATGGATTTCATATCTTCATCCATAACAGCATACTGCTGTAAAATTGCCCTATATGCTTCGCATTGACTCAGAATTTTAAGTCCTTCTTTCTGATATGACAGACAGTGTCTCTTAAGTTCCATTCCTCTTTGTGCATACAATGCCGCAAGATTTTTATTTTCTTCATGAATACTTAAACATGCCAGTCCATGCAGCGCCCATGCGTTCTCCTGAAGTTTCAACGATGTCTCATACATTTCTTTTGCAATTTTATCATTTCCTTTTCGGAATTCAAGAATTCCAAGATGATAATATGCATACCAGTTTTCATAATTCGGTGCTAGTGGTTTCAGCGTCGTCTTTTTCAGATAAGCCAGAAATTCTTCTCCATTCCAGAATGCATCCGGTTCTGTCTCTGGGTCCGGACAATGAAGCTCTCCTGTCTCAAAAAAATGTTCCCACTTTTCCATACTTTCCGTTTTCTTTACAAATTTCAAATGACCCGTTCTTGCGTACTCTTTGCGAAATGCACCATAACCACTTCCCGGAGTAATCAGTTCTGCCTCTGTTAATGCCATCTTTTTTGTTTTCTTCAATTCTTCTTCCAATTTCCCGATCAGCTGAGTTTTTTGCAGATAGTCTGTTATGTATCTTTTTCTTTCTTCAAATGATTTATCATATATCTCTGCAGTCAGTTCTTCTGAATATGCCGGCCCGTAACATTCCATCCATTCCCACGCAGTGTGTGGTGCCATCGGAATACATCCATACTGTGTCTTTCCAAGTCCCGCCTGGATTTCTACATAGCGCCCTGCATCTTTTGTCAAAAACTCCTGCCAGTGATCAGATGCTGCATTACTTCCCCATGAAAACAGTTTTCTTCCTTTCAGTCTTCCTGTCGAAAACTGTAAAAGCCCTTTTCCGTTTTTATCTACATTTACAATATATTTCGGCTCGTTTTCCGGGATATTAAAGAAATAATCAATACTCCGTGGAATTTTCTGATAATCCGAAACATCCACACCATCCACTTCTGGCAAAGATACTTTACGACATTCAACACCTGTTCCTGCATATGCTTCTGATGCAGGAACTGTTATATGTCCCTGTTCATACTCCGGAACCGCCATATTGCTCCACCAATACATCGGAATCACTTCCGTACTTTCATTCACTATTCTCATTCTACATTTCAAATATGAAGAATCATCATCCAGCCAAAAATCCATCTGCCATGTTACCCCTCTGATTCTTTCATACTCATACATTCTCAGTACCGGTTCTCCTTCATCGGTATGTGTCTCTGCAACATATAATGGTTCTGTCGTATACGGCTGATGTCCTATAATGCCAAGATTCCATTCCACGCCTCCCGAAAACCAGGCATTTCGTACCGCCAGGTTACTGAACTGTAATACGTCATTCGTATAAAGCAGATTCCTGTTTTCATTTTTATCCCAAAGTTCCCATAATCTTCCACCATAATCTGGAAGAAATACTGCCTTGAGCTGATTATTTTCCAATACTGCCGTACGAATTTGCTTTTCTTTCAATTGCCTTTTGTAATTATTTCTCTGACGGTATGGATAAGAATCCGCTACTTTCCCATATCCTTCATAAATTTCATCTGTTTCATCCAAATAGAACTTTAACGAATTCTGCAGAATCCGTTCTCCAAGAAGATCTGGTACACATGACTCTTCTCCCAAATCTGCTGCAAGCATATTTTTCCATTCAAATCTTAATTCTGACATAATTTTTCCTTTCTTCGCTTCAAATAAAATCCACAGGACTTGCCAGTGGCAGTTTCTCCCGTATGCTTTAATATAAAAATGAAGCTGTCAACCATGACTACCTCCTTACATGGTATAACAGCTTCACCACCTTTCTACTACAAGGTTCTCTCTATCCCTTGATTCCTCCCGTTACTCCACCTATAATCTTCTCTGATAAGAAGAGATACAGAATAAAGGTCGGCAGGAATACAATAACAACTGCTGCAAACATTCCTGCCCAGTTGCCTGTATACTGCATAGACTGGAGCATTCCGTACAGTCCAACCGCTACCGGCCGTAATGTATCGTTGTTTGCAAAGATCAATGACAGGAAATATTCATTCCAGATATTGATAAAATTGAAAATCGTAACTGTGACGATTCCCGACTGAGCCATCGGGAACATAATCTTCCAGAATGTCTTCGTTGGAGGGCAGCCATCAATTGCAGCAGCCTCTTCATATGTTCGAGACAGGTTCGAGAAGAATGTCAGCAGAAAAATTGTTGTATATGGAATGTTGATTCCAATATACAGAAAGATCAATGTTACTTTGCTAGCAAATACACTGTTCAAGATTCCAAGATTGGCAACGATACTAAACAGCGGAAGCACGATCATGGTAATCGGAATTCCCATTGCCGATACAAAACTTGTCTGAATGATTTTATTTCCCAAAAATGTGAATCTCGCCAGTACATATGCTGCCGGCGCACAGATCAGGATCAGCAGGAAACATGATATCAGGGAATATAACATTGAGTTCATAAAGAATGTTGCCACACCACCAGATCCCCATGCCTGCATATAATTTTCAAAATGTAGTCCTGTAGGGAACTTTAATGCTTTTCCTGCGAAAATATCAGTTGTTGTCGAAAGACTCGCTGCAAGAATCCAGCCAAGCAGCATAAATGTGAAGATAACCCACAAGATGATCACGATATATCCAGGAGCCAGTTTCATTTCTTTTTTCCAGTTGATTTTCTGTCTTACTTTTTTTTCTTTTTCCATAACTGCTCCTCCTTTCTAAAATTCAAGATCATCATCTTTGATCAATTTGTTACAGATTGAGAATACGATCACTACACATACGCACAGAATGATACCGATTGCAGCTCCATATCCTGCATTTCTCTCTGTCACCGCATTACCTGCGCCAAATGTATGCATATACATATACTGTACCGGTACGATTGTTGCCTTATCTGCCGTAACCGTTGAGAACAATTGCGACCATACAAAGAATGCCGCTGTACTTACTGTCCACATTGTAATATTTGTTTTAAATACACCTTTTAAAAGAGGCATTGTCATATAGCGGAACTGCTGCGGTTTATTCGCACCGTCAATTGTTGCCGCCTCAAAAAGATCCGGGCTGATTCTTTCGATTCCACTCATCCAGATCAACATATGATATCCTATCATTCCGAAGCAGTATGCAAAAAGCAATGCCCAAAACTTGTGATCGGAATCCAGCCATGGAGTTTTCGCAAGTTTATGTAATCCAAGCGAATCCAAAACACCCTTTAAAAGTCCGAATTTAGAACTGTATACATACTGCAGCCACATGGTTGCAAGCGCTACCGCACTTACGATATTCGGAAGATAGATGATTGCACGGAAGAATTTCTTCCCGTGTATTCCACTTGTCAGGATTACTCCGAATAACAGGGACACCGATAATACGATGATTCCACCCAGTGCCCAGATTTTCAAAATGTTCATCATTGCTGTTTTAAAGATCGCTGTCGTAAACAACTTCTGGTAGTTGCCCAATCCAACAAATGTCCACCATTCCATTGTATCCGTTACTGACTCGATCTTATACATACTCATCATAATGGTTCTGATAATCGGATACAGGAATACTATGAGGAAGATGATTACTGCCGGGGCAAGAAACCCAACGATCATTTTTTTATTCTTCTTCACGTATATGCCTCCTTTTACTAAAATATGGTGGCCGCGTAGTAACCGCCCTGCCACCATATTGATCACTATCTAGTCTCTTTTCTTTACTGTCTGATTTTACTTTCCTGCTGCTTCTTTCATTGCTTTGATGAATCCTGCTGCGTCCAGTTTGCCTGAAGCAAGTTTCTGTGTATTTTCCTGAAGCACAGGTGTGATATCATTGTTGCTTTCTACGCCTGCTGCCCAGTCATAGAAAGTTGTTGTTGCATCGAATGCTTCTTTTACTCCTGCGAGTTCTGTCGGCCATGCATCTGAATTGGCTTTGTCAGTTGGGATACAAAGAGCGTCTTCTGTCATCTTCTTATCGTACTCACCTGTTGTAATGTACTCGATAAGCTGGAATGCTTCGTCTGCCATCTTAGAATCCTTGTTAATTGCAAGTACCTGGTTTGCAATGTTGTTAGCTGTATTATCATCTTTTCCGTCTGGAACTGATGGATAATTGAAGTAACCCCATTCAAGATCCTCTGCTACAGAATCTTTTGCTTCATTTGGAAGCCATGATCCGCAGATAACGATTGCTGCATCACCAGGAGCAAATTCCTGATTCTGTCCTGCCGGATATTTGTTTGTTGCGATATTTTTTGAGAAATAACCTTTCTTAGCGAAATCAGCAAAACTTTCTGCTGCTGCTTTAACTTTTTCATCATCCCATGTTACAGATTCGCCATTATATTCTTCTCCTGTTACCAGAGCTTTTACTCCATCCTGTCCGATATATCTTGCAAGATGATATCCAATGAATGATGTCAGATAAGCATCATCTGCTGTAATTGGTGTAATTCCTGCTTCTTTTAATTTTGCACAAGCTGCATCTAATTCTTCCCATGTAGTTGGTACGGATTCGATTCCTGCTTTTGTAAATAATGTCTTATTGTAGAAGAAACCAAAGATAGATGGCTGATATGGAATGCTGTGTAATGTATCATCTCCATCATGTGTCTGACCATATGCATTACGTGCAATCTTGAACAATGTCTCGTTACCGTGCTCAGATTCATAATCCTTAGCCATATCTTCCAGATCTAATAAGTATTTTCCCCAACTTCCGTTTACACGGTTAACATCTTCATCAAACAAATCAATCTGCTGTTTTGCGCTCAAAGCCGGCTCCAGTCCCTCTCTCTGTCCGGTACGTCCCTTGAACTGTACATCAACCTTAACACCAGTATCTTTTTCATACTTACTGATAGCTTCCTTGATAACCTTTGCCTGTGGTTCATCCTCACTCCACATAGCCCAGTATACAAGTTTGTCCCCACCTTTGCTGCTTCCACTGTCTGAACCTGATTTGCTTCCGCATCCTACAACCAGTGAAGCTGCCATTGCCACGCACAGAAGTGCGCTCACAATTTTCTTTTTCATAACACGTTTCCTCCTATTTCGTATCGTTTGTTGTTAAATCTATTCTAATACAAACTTGCACAAAAATCTTTATCTTATAGAACTTTAAATTTGCACTATCTGCATTAGTTATTTGATTTTTGAACAAATTTATTGTATCATATTGTATAGATTTTACAAAGTATTATTTTCACAGACTTGCTTTTATTTACAAAACATATTGTAAAACATACACGCAAAGGAGAATAAGCATGGCATACTATGGAGTGGATTTACATAATTCTATCACTTTAGGACGAATCTTCAGTATTCATTATTTTGAATATATGAGTGATTTCAGCTTTGAAGGAGAATCTCACAACTTCTGGGAGTTTGTCTGTGTCGACAAAGGCGAAGTTGATGTAACCAGAGGAAAAACGCATACGATATTAAAAAAAGGAGATCTCGTTTTTCACAAGCCCAATGAATTTCATAATGTTAAAGCGACCGGCAATATTGCGCCCAACCTGGTTGTTATTTCTTTTGAATGCCATGATGATGCCATGTACTTTTTCAATGACAGGATCTTGCGGATTGATGAGACAGAGCGTAATCTGCTTGCCGACATTATAATAGAAGCCAGACGCTGTTTTGACTGCAGACTGGATGATCCTTATCTACAGAATATGCCTTTAAAGGATTCCAATACATTTGGATCTCAGCAGATGATCAGACTCTATCTGGAACATTTTCTGATCCACCTGATCCGCCGCTATTCCAATCCGGTCGTCCTTCAGAAAAAACTTTCAAAAGTAGATGCCCCCAAAGCTACAAAAAGTAAAAGCGATGCCGAAGTTTTCAATCGTGTTACCGACTACCTGGAAAGCCATCTGAATACACATGTTACCATTGATCAGATCTGCAAAGACAATCTGATTGGACGTTCACAGCTCCAAAAGATTTTCAAAGAACATTGTGATCTCGGAATCATTGAATATTTTTCAATGCTGAAGATCAATGCTGCAAAAGAATTAATACGTACCAAGCAATTAAATTTTACCCAGGTTGCAGAACACCTTGGGTATACCTCCATCCATTATTTTTCCAGACAATTCAAAAAAGTGTCCGGAATGACTCCTTCGGAGTATGCATCTTCGATCAAGGCTATGGCAGAGGGGGAATTCAAATAATTTTTCTTGGGATTTAATTTATTAACGGGGAAGCGGCCTCTCAGTCCTTGAAGAAAACAATAGATAAGGCTTCTTGTTCAGGTTCCATACCATAAGAAACACTAAGAGAGTCAGAATCACCTAAAAGCAAAGGAACTACGCTCAAACTCGGCGTTCGCCTCAAACACGTTCGCTTCGTTCCTTTAACGGTGCTTCTGACTCTCTAACTGTTTCTAACGGCATTCCACATTCACAATAATCCTTATCTATTGTTTCCTTCAAGTCGTGACTGGCAGCGAATGTTAATAAATAAAATGCCCGGAAGTGTACCCCAGCGTAAGCCACTATGGTTACGCATTTGCCATTTCATTTGTAAGGCATTCGACACCCACGGAATAAAAAGTAGGAAGCTGTTCCAGTGAATGTGAAGAAGGTGTTGGAAATAGTTAAGCGTCAAAATTATGCGTTGGGTTTTCGAAATTTGCCTGTTTGAGCCGAATGGCGAGTTGCAAATTTCGGAAGCCCGTTTTTAGCATAATTTTGACGCTTTAGTATTTCCCACCGACGGAACCTGAACAGGAACGGCTTCCTACTTTTTATGCAGGTCCGGGTAGTCATGCCTTCTAAATTAAATCTCAATTTTAGCAAGCGCTGCCTCATCCCCAACCAACGTCACATCATTATGCAGCTGGAGAATAGAAGCCGGCACTTCCGGTGTGACCGGGCCGAAGAAAGCACGCTCTACGATATCTGCCTTGTTTTCTCCATTCACTACTATCAGTATCTTCTTTGCCTGCATGATTGTCTTAATTCCCATCGTATATGCCTGTTTTGGCACATCGTCGGCAGATGCGAAGAATCTCTTATTTGCCTCAATCGTACTCTCTGTCAACTCTACACAATGTGTTTCCTTTTCAAATGCTTCTCCCGGCTCATTGAAACCGATATGTCCGTTATGTCCAAGTCCGAGCAGCTGAAGATCCACACCGCCCAGTGAACGGATCAGTTCTTCATATCTTCCACATTCTTTTTCCGCATCCGGCTCCATTCCGTTCGGAACATTGGTCCTTTCCGGATCAATATTCACACGGTCAAACAGATGTTGATGCATAAAGTAATAATAGCTTTGATCATTCGTACGTGGCAATCCCTTGTATTCATCCAGATTTACTGTCGTAACCTCTGAGAAATCCAGATCTCCCTTGTTATACCATTCAACCAGCTGATCATACGTTCCGATTGGCGTAGATCCTGTTGCCAGTCCCAGTACACAGTTTGGTTTCATGATCACCTGTGCAGAGATGATATTCGCTGCTTTCCTGCTCATGTCCTTGTAATCTTTTGCTTTGTAAATTTTCATAAGTACAACCTCCCAATTGTATTTTTTACTTTCTTTTCAAAATCACTGCTTTTTCAAAATACTCCGGCAGATGAAAATTCGGCCGTTCGCTTTCCACGCATCTGTACGCTGCATAATGTTCGTATTCCTTTGTTTCACAAATTTTATAGAAATTGCAGCGAAAATCGGATCCTTCCTGTAAATTCAATTTTCCGTATACCTGTTCCAATATTTCTATCGGAAGCGTAAGATTCACATTCCATTGCTCTTCCCGTATTTCTGCGCTACATTTCATCTTCCGTATCTGATCCGGCGTAAATGGTATCCGGTTCATCTTATTCTTTCCATAGCATGCAAGAAGTGCACCATTTGCATTCATTTCGAAGTTAAGATAAATATCATCTGCTGCCGTATCATTTCCTTTAAATTGAAAAAAAGCCTCCATAGCACTGTCTTTGTAAACCGGATCCTGGTCTTCTTTATAAACCCGGAGAGGATCCTTCTCCTCACACACCAGTTTGATATATAATCCATCTCCCGGAACGAATCCAATATACCCATAAGTTTTTGCAATCTTCTCTGTTCCCCATAACAGATTTTCGATTTTAAACAGCTCTACTGATTCTAATAACTCTTTGTTTTCTATCAACCGAACTTCCATATGCCGACTCCTGTTGCATAGTTAATGGCTTCTATCTCAATCTAGCAAATATACCGCAGAAAAACAAGATTGTATAAAATCAAAGAGACAAACGTACAAAAAAATAAACCAATCGTGACAGCATTCTTTACGCAAAAAACCGCCAGTGCAATGCACTGACGGTTTTCAACATTCAATATTAATCCTGTACGTATGGCATAAGAGCGATGTGACGTGCTCTCTTGATTGCTACTGTAAGAGCTCTCTGGTGCTTAGCGCAGTTTCCAGTAATTCTTCTAGGAAGAATTTTTCCTCTTTCAGAGATGTACTTTCTTAATTTTGCTGTATCCTTGTAATCGATTTCGTTATTCTCTTTTCCACAGAATACGCAAACTTTTTTTCTTCTGCGTCCGCCGCCTCTTCTCTTGAAGCCGCCTTCTGGACGATTTCCTTTATCGTAAGCCATTTTGGTTTCTCCTTTCAACAAAATGAAATGCGGCAAGTACCACAGCATGGTACTATTGCCTAATTAAAAGGTAATTCCTCATCAATTCCATCCGGAATGTTCATGAAGCCGTCACCTGCATCAGATACTGGCGTGGCTGGTGCCGGAGCCGGTGATGGAGCTGCCGCACGGAAACTTCCTGCATTGGCGTCGCTTACTGCCTTGCTTTCAGCAAATTCCTGATCTTCTACAACAACATCTGTTGTGTAAACTTTCTGACCTTCTTTATTGGTATAGCTTCCTGTCTGAATACGTCCGGTTACGATAACCTTCAGTCCCTGACGGAAATATTTCTCAGCAAATTCTGCACTTCTTCCGAAAGCAACGCATCCGATAAAGTCAGCTGTCTGCTCTCCGTCGTTGTTACGTCTGAATCTGCGGTCTACAGCTAATGTATATCTTGCGATCGCTGTAGAATTCTCACCCTGTGAATATCTTACCTCAGGATCTCTTGTCAAGCGTCCCATCAAAATTACTTTATTCATATTATACCTCTACTTCCTGCTTATGCATCCTGTCTAACGCATAAAAATCTGATAACGTTGTCCATAATGCGAATTCTCTGCTCGATTTCGCTTGGAGTCTCAGCATCAGACTCGAAGTGGATGAAATAGTAGTATGCTTCTTTCATCTTCTGAATCTCGTAAGCTAATCTCTTCTTACCCCATTCATCAACGTCAGAGATCTGTCCACCGAAACGTTCAACTAATGCTTTCACCTTTTCGATTACCTGAGCTCTTTCGTCGTCTTCGATTTTTGCACTGACAACAACAGCTAATTCATATTTGTTCATGTCGTCTTGCACCTCCTTCTGGTCTTTTGGCCCCCGCTCATCTTATGTGGGAGCAAGGATTTCTGTCTCTATTTTAGGACAGAATTATTGTATCACGAGTTCCTATGTTACCATAAAGTCTCGATTTTTTCAAGCTTTTTTCTTCAAATCTTTTGTATTTTTTTCTACCAATTTGCGGGCGATCATGATCTGATGTCCGCATCCCATACATTTCAGTCGGAAATCTGCTCCAACCCTTAGTATCTCCCATTCTTTACTTCCACATGGATGCGGCTTTTTCATTGTTACCACATCTCCTACTTCATAGGTATATTCTTTCTTCATCACTGTTTCGTCTCCTCCTCTTTTACCCCTCTTACAACAAACCGGTGATTATCACTGGCACTGGTACAGGTCGACAATGTAACGATCGTATCTGCCGTTGTCACTTCCACGCCGGTATTATACAGAGAAGTACTCTGCGTCATATTCAAAAATTCCTGATATTCTTCATCTGTTTCAAATGTTGTCTGATACGATTCCGAAGTGTCGACTACCTGTCCTGCCGAATAAATATGATATTTCAGAATTCTTCCATCAACGGTATATATGTAAAAATATGGATTATTCTTCCAGAATTCACGGGTATCATAATCCTGCAGGTGACGGAACATCGAACCGTCCCGCATTCTATGTCCATATATTACAGAGTTTTTATCCGAAAAATCCTTTTGATTGTCAACATTCAGGAAGATTGCTCCCAGCGTATTTTCGTTAGACGAAAATGTTTTCTTCAGATATTTACTGTTATCCGTTCCCTGAACAACCGGATAATTGATCTGACTCGGCTCATCCGGGAATCTGATCCATGCGATCGTATCCGGATTAATCTCCAGCAGTTTTTGAAAATCAACAGAGAATGTATCATCTCCGTCTTCACTATGATCTTTATCATTTTTATTCTTATCATCCGTCACCGCAAGTTTCCGCACTTTATCATACTCACTTCTTCCATCCAGATAACCTTTTCCGATCTTAAACAGTTGAAAACCCGATACACAGAATACGATCAGTGCGATCACAAGAATCACATTGGCGATTATATTCCCTTTTTTCTTCCGCCTTCTTCCGCGGTGATGTTTTTTTCTTTCATTGTCTGCATTTTCATTTCTCATTCCGGATTCGATCCCTCCCTGTGCTGTTCTATTTTCTTTACTTTTTCGATTCCATAATCTCTACGATCGTCTTTTCCGTCCCTGTCATTCCAGGGGATGCGATCATTCCCATGTACTTCATAGTTGCTTCCGGGGTCCTGCCGTTGATTCCATGAATATTTTCTATGCAGATATCATCCATTGCCATATCTGTTGCACGGAATGCTGCATCTACTGCCACGATCCCTTTCATCGTACATCCGTGATTGCCTCCGTCACAGATCATTCCGGTCAGACCGCTTGCCATATTCTGAATCACTTTTTTATGCTTTTCTCCATCCGCTCCCTGCAGATATGCCAGTCCACAGGCCATCCCGGTTCCGGCTGCAATCCCGCAGCCGCAAAATGCCGATAATCTTCCTGAGTACTCTTTGATATACATTGTAATCAGATAGCTGAGTGCAGTTGCTCTCCACAGTGTCTCATCATCCGTCTTATCTTCATTGGCATGCCGGTACGCATACAACGGCATCGTCGCAATGATCCCGTGTGCACCGCTCCCGGTAATGCTCATAGCCGGTCTGGAAAGGCCCAGAACCCTGGCCTCTATCGCACCGTTACACAGTAATTGTGCCGTCTTAAGTGCATCCCTGGATATGATCCGGTTGCCATTCTCACGATAAAGTTTCTTTGCGAACACTGCCCTGTCCGAAGCCAGTCCTTCTTTTAATAATTCCAGATTCATCGTATACGCTTTTTCTATAAACGCAATCTCTTCAACCGGAACTGTATTTACATACCGCAGGATCTCTGCCAGGGAATATCCATGAATTACCGGACGTGCCTGCTTTTTCCGGGATTCCTCCCTGTACATCTTATCTTCTGTCTCAAATATTACAATGCCGTCTTTTTCTATCTTTACGATATTCGTATGTGCATCCCGGATCATCACCTTACACCGGTTATTCTCCGTTGTCACCACGGCATCGATCGTGATCTCGGATCCGACATGATCCATAACCACTTCCACCAGACCGTCACTCACCATCTGCGCCGCTTTCTCATCATCTTCCGGTGTGATATCTGCCAGCGATTCCAGTCCTTTTTCCGCATCTGCCGCTACCGCCCCAAGTGCCGCCGCATAATAGTTGCCGAATCTCTCCGAATTAGGAATTCCACAGGTAAATGCATTCTTGTACATACCGGAATTCAATGCCACATGTACATTTACAATCTTACCTTCCGTATATTTCTTCGCACTTGCCACGGCAAATGCGATAGCTCCCGGCTCGGTCACGCCAAGTGCCGGTTTCATATCTTCTCTGATCAGCTCCGTCAGTTTCTGCATATTCTGCCTCCTCCCCGTTATCAACCCTGTTCTACGAAATTAACATTCTTATCTTAACACATCCACCACAGTTTCTGCACTTTTCTCATCTAAAATCTTTAGAAATTTTAATACTCTGTTTATTGATTTTTCCTATTCCCGGCGTATGATTAAATGTATATTGCAAGTACTATTTTAAGAGGTGAATGAATTGAAACTAAAAGACAGATTTATACGTTTTATGTACGGAAGATATGGTGTTGATTCCTTTGGCAAATTTACCATCTGGGGATCCCTGATCCTTATGCTGATCGCAGGATGGACGCATCGGGGAATCCTTTCCTGGCTGGCATGGGCCGGTATCATCTATTCTTATTTCCGGATGTTTTCCAAAAATACTTACAAACGAGCCGCCGAGAATCAGAAATATCTGCAGATGACACGCGGCATCCGGACATTTTTCTACAGGCAGCGTAACATGATAACACAGCGCAAGACACACCACATTTACAAATGTCCGTCATGCAAACAGAAGATCCGTGTTCCAAAAGGAAAAGGCAAGATTGAGATCCGCTGCCCGAAGTGTAACACCAGATTTATCAAACGAAGCTAAGGAGTTCCCATGTTTGGTTATATTTCTATCAACAAAGCCGAGATGAAATTCAAAGATTATGATGTCTATCATTCTTATTACTGTGGACTATGCAAAGTCTTAAAAGAATGTTATGGTAGAAGAGGTCAGGTGACTTTATCCTTTGATATGACATTTCTTGTGATCCTGCTCACCGGTCTTTATGAACCGGACACAAAGACAGAGATGGTCCGTTGTATTGCACATCCCATGCAAAAGCATGCGGCAAAGACCAATGAATTTACTGAATATGCCGCAGCCATCAACATGCTGTTATCTTATTATAAGTGTGAAGATGACTGGGCAGACGAACACAGGAAGAAAGCTTTTGTTGCCGCAAAACTTTTGCATTCAAAGATAAAGAAGATTGAAAAATTATATCCCGTAAAATGTAAGGTCATCTCAGAAAATCTCGCCCAAATCTCAAAATATGAGGCAGAAAATGAACAGAATCTGGATCTTATGTCCGGACTTTTTGGCAATATCATGGCTGAGATTTTTGCATACCGCCACGATGAATGGGAATCCTCTCTTCGTAAGATCGGATTCTTTCTCGGAAAATTCATCTATCTGATGGACGCCTACGATGATGTCGAAAAAGACATCAAATCCGGCAGCTATAATCCATTCAGGAAGGCATACCTGGACGATCCTGCATTTGCAGATGACTGCCGCAGCCTTCTGACACTTATGATGTCGGAATGCTCCAGGGAATTCGAACAGCTTCCGATACTGCTGCATGCAGAGATCTTGCGGAACGTTCTCTATTCCGGAGTATGGAGCAGATACACTGCCGTAACATCCGAAAGACTCGCCGGCAAGAATACACACAACGCTGCAGATACTGCTGACGGCAATTCCACTGCCGGTAGAACCACGAATGATAATCCACATCCTGACACAGATAATTCAACAACAGGAGATCAAGAACAATGACAGATCCATATAGTGTCTTAGGAGTATCCCGTGATGCTTCTGATGACGAGATAAAAAAAGCATATCGTAACCTCAGCCGAAAATATCATCCGGATGCCAATATCAATAATCCGAACAAGGATCAGGCAGAGGCGAAATTCAAAGAAGTCCAGCAGGCCTATCAGCAGATCATGAAAGAGCGGGAATACGGCTCTTCCGGGAATTACGGTCCATATAGCCAGAACGGATATGGTCCGTTCCGCGGCTTCTACGGAGAATACCGACAGGCCGGTAATGCAGGTAATGCAGGTCAGGAAAGTGAGCAGGATCTTCACTTAAGAGCTGCTGCCAACTTCATCAACAACGGCCGGTATCAGGAAGCAATGAACGTATTAAACGGAATCAACGAGCATACTGCCCAGTGGTATTACTACAGTGCGATTGCCAATTCCGGTCTCGGCAACAATGCAACGGCCCTTCAGCATGCCAAAGAAGCGCTCCGCATGGAACCAGCCAACTATCAATACCAGATGTTAGTTAACCAGTTTGAAAGCGGCGGAAGCTGGTACCGCCAACGCCAGAATCCGTATACCACCACCTTCGGCGGCGGAAGCGACTGGTGTGTAAAATTATGTATTGCCAACATCGTCTGCAACTTATGCTGCAGCGGCGGAATGTGCTGCGGTGCCCCGGGCGGTTACAGCGGCGGCCATTATATGTAACTCATGAAATTTCAATGTAATCCAGATGTACAATAAATTGTGACCATCAGCAAACGCAAAAAAGGAGGAATTCTTATGTTGGATTATCTTGTTTTATATCAGAGTGAATCCGGAAATACAAAGAAAATTGCTGCATCTATCTTCTCACGCCTTCCCGGCAATTCCAAAGATCTTATCGATATCGATACCGATAAGACGATTCCGGAAGCCAATGTCTACTTCATCGGATTCTGCGTGCACCGCGGAAGCTGCAGTATGGAGGTCAGTGACTTCTTAAGTGACTTAAGCGGCAAACAGATCGCTTTATTTGGAACTTGCGGAATGGGGGATTCCCCGGAATATTATAAGGATATTGCCGGACGCGTCAGTGCCTGGATCGAAGCAGACAACGATTATCTTGGATATTTTATCTGTCAGGGAAAGATGCCGCAGAAGGTACGTATGAAGTATGAATCCATGAGAACTGACGAGAATAACGACCAGATCGACCGTTTTATCCAGAATTTCGATCTTGCACTTACTCATCCGGATGATCTGGATGTGGAGCATGCAAAAGTATTCGTCGATCATATGTTAAAGAAGATTCAATTATAATGAAATAATATACGAGAGGCTGCCACCGGCAGCTTTTCTTGTATTCTTTGATAAAAACACCCGGAAATAAATATTCCGGGTGTTTTTTATAAGAGGCGCCAACCAGATTTGAACTGGTGATAGAGGTGTTGCAGACCTTTGCCTTACCACTTGGCTATGGCGCCATATGACTCCAACGGGAATCGAACCCGTGTTACCGCCGTGAAAGGGCGATGTCTTAACCGCTTGACCATGGAGCCGTATATTTATTTG